>Ga0310345_10000850_pt1 | contig 38500 bp, 52 predicted proteins | sample HC15DNA20500_MG_FD_204667 | JGI IMG/M metagenome (GOLD analysis project Ga0310345, IMG submission 204667) | Marine microbial communities from station ALOHA, North Pacific Subtropical Gyre - HC15-DNA-20-500_MG | ecosystem: Environmental > Aquatic > Marine > Oceanic | place: Pacific Ocean: North... | reverse complement strand
ATGGTGGTGAGTCGCACCGTCAATGGCGCAACCGCGAGATACGTCGAGTACATGGAAGCGGAGTGGCAGCGCAGCAACGACATCGCTGACGCCTTCTTCGTAGACGGCGGGGTGGTCTACTCGGGTGTGTCAACTACATCCATTACAGGCTTGAGCCACCTAGAGGGCGAGACGGTCACGATTCTTGCAGATGGCGCGACACACGCGGATAAGACCGTGAGTGGCGGATCGGTGACCCTGGATGTGGCTGTGACGAAGGCATCGGTAGGGCTGGCATACTCGGCCACGCTCCAGACGATGCGTATCGAGGCCGGGGCTGCGGACGGTACAGCACAGGGCAAGACCAAGCGGATTACCAACATCGTCCTGCGTCTGGATCAGACGGGGCCGGGTTTGTTGTACGGGCCGACCGACACGGACTCAGAGATGGACGAGTTGCACCTGCGAGATTCATTGGACCCGATGGACACGGCGATCCCGGTATTTGACGGGGACACAGAGGTGTTGCCGTGGCCCGAGGGTTACGAACAACTGGGGCGTGTCTCGGTCAAGCACATTCTCCCCGGACCCTGCACAGTGACGGCAGTAATGCCCCAACTGCTGACACAAGATAGATAGGAACAGATATGGGAACATTGTTTACCTACGGGAAACACAAGTTTACCACCGAGGACGCCGCAGCCGGGGCGGCAGCAGGCTTGCAGGGTGCTGCCGGGGCTCTTTCGGCCAATGCTGCGATGGCGCAGGCCAACGCCGAGAAGATGGCCTCCGAATACAACGCGACGCTGGCGATTTTGAAGGGTAACGATGAGTCTCGCCGCATCTATCGCATGGCCCAACAGACCATATCGAGCCAGTGGGTCCAGATGGCCGGGAAGAGTGGAGTCATCGACGAGTCCGGCATTTACAGGATGGCCCGCAACGCGGAAGAAATGGAGCGTGACGCTCTCAACGCCGCTATCGCAGGCCGGAACACGGCCCGCCTAGACCGCGCCCGTGGGCGCGCAGCGATTGAGATTGGCAAACAGAAGAGAACCGCTGCATTGATCGGCGGTCTTGCAAGTGCTGGTGGAACCCTTCTGTCTCATTATGTCCCAAGTGCATAGAGAATAACAATGCCCAAGATCCCTCAGTACACACATCAACCGGCCCAGTTGGGCCGACAAGCGGGACCGAGAGACTTCGGTGGCGGCGAAGGTGATGCCGCCATGGCCCAGGCTGTTGCTCAAGTCGGGCAAGTGACAGAGAAGATGTTAGACCTACAACAGACCACGAAGGTCAATTCGGCGGTGGCGGAGTCGGCGGTGGCCCTTTCCCAGTTAGAGTCAGCCGAGTTGGAAAACGGTGACTACCTTGGGCGTGCTGAACGATACCGAGATGGTGCTGCCGAGGTGCGGAAGAAATTCTCTGCCGGTCTATTGCCTCGCTATATGGCCGAATACGAGGACAGGTTTGACCCATCAAGGGCGCGTGGTGAGGCTAGGGTTCGCAAGGATGCGTGGACTGACACGATCAAAGACGCAAAGGCGTCTCTTGATATAGCGCACCGCACACTGTCAGTGGATGCTGTTCAGGCCGTGTCAGACACAGATCGAGACGGTGTGTTGCTTGACTATGATGCACAGCTCGCCAGGGCGGAACAGCAGGGACTCATAAACGCCGAGGAGATGACCAAGCGCCACTATGCCTTTCGTGATTCCGTTATGTCTGGGGATGTACGGGAAATAATCCGATCAAACCCCAAGGAAGCGATTGGCCAACTTGCTGACCCCGAAGGCCCATTCGCAACGGCAAAGCCGGAGAGGCTGGGGATCTGGATGGACCGCGCCTACTCTGCCTACGAGGCTGACCTTAGGAAGCAAGCCATAGATGGTGATAGGGAATGGAGGCGGCGCGAAAGGGACGATAAAAGGAAAGGCCGCGCTGCCCAGAAGCTTGTTATTTCCCAAATCGAATTGGACACTCCTGAGGGCTTGGAAGAGGCCGGTCGCGTTTTGGATGAAAATCAAGATGTCATGGGTGCAGAGGATTATCTTCAGCTTCGCAGGTACATCCGTTCCGGTGGTGATATTGGCGAGGTAAAGACCCACCCCGGTGTATATTCTGAACTGTCTCGCTTGACTACTATGGACATAGACGATATCCGGGATGAGATTGGGGTGGAGGATCTTGGTGTTTCGGGAGATGAAATACTAGAGGATGCAATTTGGCTTCAGTATATCGACAGGACAATTACCAAGTCCGACGCTGATAGGTTAGTCGCGGCCACTAGGGATCACCGATTCGGAGCAGCAGAGTCTCACCTAGTGATGATTGGTGAGTTGGCTATGAAAAGCGCCCGGTTCCCAAACCCTCCGCTTGCGCTTGAGGCTGCCGGGATGGTTCAGGCTTTTCAAGAATGGAAGAGTGATAACCCAAAGGCTTCGCGGGTTGAGGCGATGGCATATGTGGACGACCTCAAAGCTGGGTTCAAGTCCTTCACCCTCGGAACCGACGACTCCGATACCACTACACCAACAGATGACAAAGAAGCGACAACAAAACAGATAGATGCGTTGAATGAAAGACTCAAAAATGGAACCCTCTCTAGGTTTGAACATGGTGAAAAGATGGTAGAGCTTAACGGCAAGAAGGCGTTACAAAATGAGTGATGACATCTACACCGGGGACGCCCCCTCAGAGCCGACGATCTCGCCGGAAGCCGTACCGGAAGCCGTACCGGAAGCCGTACCGGAAGCCGTACCGGACTCCGTACTGGAAGGTGACACCAATCTGGCCGAGCTGCACGGTGCCAAGGATTCTTTTCTTCGGCAGCATGAGGCGATCCGATCCTTGCGCGAGAAGTACCCCGATGCGAAGTGGCATCTGCTGGAGCCCGCCCACCCGGAGCCAGAGCCAATGTTCCGGCAGGGGTCGATGACCGCAACCGGCATGGCTGCGGAGCGTCCCGAGGGAGGTATCGAGCGAGCACCGGGCATCCAGGGCCGGAACGAGGAGATGCGCCCCCAGGAGGCGAAACAGTTTGCCGAAGACCACCTAGTGGGGCGGCAGGCGTGGGTTCCCCAGGCTTTAGCAGGGGCGCTGGTGGATGCGCCCACCCAGCTTAATGATGCTATATGGGATACTGCCGAAGCCTTTGGGTTGGATGAGCGACCAGGGTTTGACGGAAAGAGTTGGAGCTTTTCGGAAGAAAATACGGCGGAAAATAGTGAGAACTTGTTCCAGTCGATTATGTTTGACGCTCCAGAGGCCGCAACCCCGGGCAGGAAGATGGTCCGTGAAATATCTCAGTTTATTGCTGGCATGTTTGTGACTAGCAAGGTCAAGGCGGTTAAAAACATCGCCAGCGGCTTTAAGCGCGGGGTGTTTCAGGCGGCTGGATCTGGGTATGGGTTCATGGACCCGGACATGCCGCTACTGTCTGACTGGTTGGTGTCGCTCAAGGAGGACTATCCAGCAGCCTCCAATGCAATCACAGAGTATTTGGCGCACGACGAAGATGACTCCGCTGCCCGTGGTCGCGTGAAGAATTTGTTGGAGAGCGTGTTCCTTGACACCTCCCTGGGGCTGGGGGTTGCTGGGGCGAGAAGGCTATACAAGCTAGTCGATGGAGCAATCGAAACCTACAAGAATTGGAATCGAATTGCCAAGGAGATGAATGAAAGACTCAAATCAGGCGAGGCCCAACCCTCCCCGATGCGGTCGCCAGAGGAAATCGAACTAGAGCAAGCCGAGAGGCAGAGGGAGGGACTAGCGGGCCTCCTCGGTGACCCGAATGCCCCAATGATACAAGTGGGCGATCAGCCGGTACGTCCCCCGGACACCCCCACCCCCCGCGCCGCCGAGCAGGCAGTAGATCCTTCCGTTGGCGCTACGGACTCTGGGGTGCCCACTCTACACGGCACTCCCGCTGTGCATATTCTTGATGAGACTGGGAGGCCCATTGGTATAACGTCGGGCGACTTTATAGATGACGCAAGGGCTAGAGAGGCTGGTGTGCCCGAAGGATCTCTCCAGATAGATGGTCAGCATATAGATGAAGATAATATGGTTCATGCTGGCAGGGGTCACGGGAAAAGGGCCATGAAGAAACTCATAGACCCTGTTCTAGACGACGACAAGCATGTTCTATCGGGCAACATGCTGACCGACGACTCTAAGGGTGTCTACGAGTCTCTTGCTAGGGATGGATACGATGTCGAGGTAAATCCCAATCGAGTATATAACAAGGAAACGGGCCAGTGGGTTGCCACTGATGGCGAGTCTCTGTTTACGATTACGGGTCGCGGGGAAGCCACCCCCACCCCCACCCCCCGCGCCGAAGCCGATGCGATTCGTTCTAACCCGATGGATTCACTACCAGAGCAGATCCGATATGAGCCCGTAACGCAGCGGTTCAGGGAAGTTGCTGATTCTGGTCGGTATGATGTCAGAGTAGAAATTAAAAATCTGGACCATAGCGACAGGCCAATAGTCCAGTCGGAGGTTGATGCTAACCCGGCGAATTATCGGTTCGTTGTTCACATGGAACCGAAACTAGCGCCGCATTGGAAAGAGCATCCAAACGGTCGATTCGTCTACGACGACAGAATATCAGAACTGGTCCAAACGGAAAATGGTTCCAACAAAGTTACGCTGAAGCCAAACTCAGGCTATGCGGATTCTGTCCCATTTGTAAAGGATGAGCGATATATCTACCGAGGCGTTTCATATGAAGAGATGCAGTCCATTCGCAGAGAGGGGAAGATTGAATCTACAGGTTCTGGTAGCTTTGAATCACAACAAGGGCAGACCAGTTACGCTCGGGATCCGGCTACAGCCGGAAGCTATGGCGGAAATTTCTCGGCATGGGACAGGCAGCCTTCGGATGGCAGACCCGGCTATGTCATCAAGGTCAAGAGCCCGGAGGGTCGCCTAATCACAGATGACACGAAAACTGTTGTCGAGGGCTACGAGGTCGGTGTGCGCGGTCCCATCGCCGCCTCAGAGATTGAGTCCATCTCGGAAATCCGTCCCCTAACTAATAGTCCCGGGAATATGGAGATCGTCCCGGCTGGTCCCGGCGACAGGGGGTCAGGATGGCATACAGGCTCAGGGTCTGCGCCGGGAGGAAGTTCCGTATTCGGTAAACCGCAGAAGTTTGAGGACTTCGCAGGTGTCGCGGACACCCCCACCCCCCGCGCCGAAGCCCCGGAAGTAGCACAGGCGCGTGAGGCTGTTGAGACTGTAAAGAACATGAAGGTGGCAGAGTTGCGCGAGGCGGGACTCATGCCCGAAAAGGGTGGGCGCAAGCGTGATCTGGTTGAAGCGGCAGAGAAGAGGCTAAAGGAAGCGGAGGCGGAAGCCCTGCCCGGTGGCGTTGGGGTGGGTGGGGGTAGGGCGTTGCAGGAGGGTGCCCCCCCGGCAGGTGGCGGCGACGGTGGAGGCCCCGGTCAGCCGGGAGGCGCTGGGGCCACGGGCCAGCCGGAAGAACCGGGGCGTGTGTTTATCAACTTCTCCACCATCAACGGGCCAGATGATTACAAGCGCATCATGCAAGAGTTGGCTGATTCTGCGGCTGGGTCGATTGATGAGGCGAGGCGAGGGGCCTACCGTTCGTGGGATACCACCCGCCTAGATGCTGATGAGAAATTCGGAACCGTGTCGGACGCCTGGGAGATGTTGAAGAACCGAAGGCATGGGCAACCACTCAATGATGCGGAAACGGTTGCGGCGAGAGAACTGTGGTATCAGTCGTCTGGTGAGGTTCACAGACTCTCCCAAGCCGTAGCGGACAACCGTGGCAGCGAAATGCACAGGATTGCCCTGCGCCGCCAGTTGGGCGTACACAACCTCATACAGACCGAAGTGCTCGCCGCAAGGACGGAGACTGCCCGAGCCCTCGGGGCGTGGAGAATACCCACTGGGGACACCGTTGACTTCTCCCAGCAGTATTCACGACTTAGCGAAATGGCGTCCGTCGATGACACCATTGACGACATCGCGGACAGGATAATTCAGTTGACCGAGACGGGCATGTCAGCAGAGGCAGATGTGTTTATGTACGGCACGCGCTTCGCCAAGACCAGGGGGGCACTTACGCAACTGTTCTACTTCTCCCTCCTTTCCGGCCCACACACGCACGCCAGAAACATAATCTCAAATACCGCCGTGGTTGGGCTTGATGTGCTTACGCGCAAGGTTGCCAGTGGTATTGGCAGGGCCAAGGGGGCGCAGAATGTCCCGAGTGGAGAAACCTCCGCTATGTTATTTGGCATCCTTCAGGGTGTTAAAGACGCTTTGCGTGTAAGCGCCAAGGGCCGAGAGGTTGCCCGCAGGGCGCTGGAGGCCAGCAGGGGGGACGGTGGCAAGGAGGCGGCTCGGAAGCTCCTCAAGGAGAACGAGAGCGAGTTTGGCACCGTGTGGCGTGCCATGGCTACTGGTGAGTCTGGCATAGGCATCAACAAAATCGAACAGCCTCGTGTTGGTGCCCTTTCTCCCGAAGGTCTTGGGATCGCACAAGACAACCCATATGCGAAGGTAATGTCATTCATAGACACGGCCACAAGGATTCCTACCAGTGCGCTGGGTGTAGAGGATGAGTTTTTCAAGTCACTTAATTATCATGGCGAGATAGCTGCCTTGGCTTTCCGAAAGGCGGCGAAAGAGGTGGAGGAGGGAGTGATCGAGAGGGGCCAGATGAAGGCCCGAATAGAAGAGTTGAAGTCTGACCCGGATGATTACATGCGGCTCACAGCGTCCGACAAGGCGCAGTTCTTGACCTTTACCAACAGGCCCAGGGACACCAAGGCGTGGAAGTTCTTCAGCAATGTCCGCCACATGCCCGTGATGGGGAAAATTATTATGCCATTCACGCGCACAGCATTCAATATCGCCACCTACTCGTACCAGCATTCACCACTTTCCCGATTTACCCGAAGGTGGAGGGAGGATCTTCTGGCTGGCGGGGCGCGTGCGGACATCGCTTGGTCACGCTTTTTGGTTGGCAATTCCATTATGGCGGCTACAGCCGACCTTGCGATGAGTGGCCTAGTGACTGGAGGAGGTGACCCAATAGGCGCAAAGCGCAGTCACGACAGGCGCATGAACAGGCAACCGTATAGCGTCAGAATACCCACCGGGGGCGACCCGGACGATGAGGCGAATTACCGTAACTTCTATTACCGTGGTGCGGAGCCGTTCGGGTTCATGCTTGCCGCTTCGTCGAACCTTGTCGAAATCATATCCGCCTCTGGATGGGATGAAGACGACGCCGAAACGGATGAATTGGTCATTTCGGCGTCGATGGCTTTTGCGGAAACGGTAACAACAGCTAGCACGATGTGGGGGGTCTCTCAGTTCTTTGAGATGATGAGTTCTCCTCGCAGATACGGGGAGCCCTACGCAAACAGATTGGCCGGTGTGCTGATGCCGACAGGGTTCGCCCACATAGCACGCGCCCAAGATCCAAACCAGAAAGCGATAACGGATTGGATAGATTCGATACGATCACGGACCCCTGGATTGTCTGAAGATGTTCCCGATGCGCGTGGGCTGTGGGGGCACACGATTGACCGCTCCTCCGGGTTGGGGGCTGCTTACGACTTTACGAGCCCGTTTATCAGTTCCAAGAAAGACCCTTTCCCGATTGACAGGGAGATGGACCGTTTGGAGCTTTACGTCGGTAGGCCAAGGAAGTCACTTGGCTTCGATGGGGTTAATATCAACCTCAAGAACCGTCCAGAAATATACAATCGGTATCTGGAGCTTCAGGGCCATGCCCTTACGGAGCTTAATGGGTTCCCAATCGACCCATCTAGGAAGGGGTTGGTTGACGTACTCAACCTAGTGGTTACCGGCCAGCACCCAGACTCCAGACTGTACGGGATGCTGACGGACGGACCAGATGGCGGGAAGGCGAATTACATCGAAAAGACCGTGGCGGATTTCAGGGAGGCTGCGAAGTGGCAGTTGGTTGACGAGTTTCCTTGGCTGGAGGCGCAGATAGATGAGCGACGAGACAATGTGCCAGAGTTTTTCAAATTCCAAGCGACCGGGAAATAGCAAAAAATGACAGTATCGACTACAGCGACACGGGTGACATACACGGGGGACGGTTCTACGACCGCCTTCTCTGCCCCGTTCAAGTTCCTGGCCTCCAGCGACTTGGTGGTGATCCTCCGGGTCACGGCCACATCAGCCGATACTCCCCAGGCCCTCACCACGCACTACGCGGTGAGCGGTGCAGGCAGCTCTGGTGGTGGCACGGTGACCATGCACACCCCGCCCACTTCTGCCCAGACTCTGATTATCTACAACGACCCTGCTCTGACCCAGGGCGTTGACTATGTATCCGGCGATGCGTTCCCTGCCGAGACACATGAGCGGGCTCTGGACAGGTTGACCATCCAGCAGCAGCGCACGCGAGACATGGCAGACCGCACGCCGAGACTGGTCGAGGGAGACACGGACGGTGGCGGTGCTGGCACATATGATGCGAATCTCAACCGGCTCTACAGGCTAGGCACTCCGACCGGGACCAGTGACGCTACGACGAAGGCGTATGTGGACGGTGCCATCACGGACGCTCTGGGTACGAGTTTCGTTACGGGTGCTGCATCGGTGACCGCCACGGGTTCGACCACACCGAGGACAATCGCGGACAGGTGGGGTCAGGTCTTCAACGTGCGAGACTTCGGGGCCTTGGGCACGGGGGACGTTCCCGACACCACCGCTCTACAAGCGACACTGGATGCTGCCAACACGGCAGGCGGCGGCACCGTGTATCTCCCGGCAGGCGACTATCTCATCAACGCAGTTTTGACCATTGGCGACAATACGCACATGACAGGGGAGCCCGAAGCCTGGATCAAGTGCTCTACTGCTGACATTCATATTTTTGAAGGCAAGGGTGCGGCCACTGATGCGTGGAACGAAAATATAATAATTGATAACGTAAACATTGATTGCACAGGCATTACTACTGGCAACACTTCACATGGGCTTTATCTTCAAAAAGTCAAGGCGCTAGTAATACGAAACTGTCGATTCCTTAACTTTCCCAGAAACGTAATCAAAGGCAGATACCTTCACAACTTTGACATTAGCGACAACGAAATCGTAAACCCTGGCTATGTCAAATGGTTTTATGGCGGCCCCACGGGTTACGGAGACGCTGGGCTTACGCATGGAGGCAAGGAGGGTTCCGGCATTCACTTGGCTGCAAGTCATCGTGGAATAATTTCAAACAACAGAATTTCAAAATCGTGGTCAACGGGAATTTTTGTTTGGGGTTCTGGATCTGTTGCCACAGATGAATCTTCGGCTAATTCATACGATATTAACATCATTGGAAACTATATTGACGATACGCCGGGAAACGGCATTCGTCTTCAAAGTCAAGATCTTTCCGACACCGATCAAGTTCCCGCTCATGTTAGAAACATAATTGTTTCGGCAAATACAGTTGTAAATACTGGAGGGAATGCGTTTCGCCTTAATGGAATGAATATCTCTGCTGTTGGAAATACAGCCCGATCCTCTATTGCTTCAAGTGGTGCAGTTTTTCAAATGCCATGTCTTGAGCATTCTGTAGTTTCTGGAAATGTTATGGATGGAGGCGCAAGCCCTGACTATGGTATTGCTGTGGCTCCAAACGATGACAACGCACAGGCTGCGGCAGGGAGGTCTATAGTCATTTCCGGCAATGTAATTCGGAACTTTGCCGGTGGTGTAATTGCCAGGGGTGGATCGTCTGCTCAAACAGAGCCGATTGAAGATATCTTGATAGCAGACAACATCATCGAAGGCGGCTCTGTTTCAACAGCGGCAGGTATATGGATGGGGCCAGGAACACATAAACGAATAACAATTTCCGGCAATATAGTCTCAAATAACCCCGGTGCTGGCGATGGTGCATATGGAATTTCGGTAGACGGTCGAATTGGTTTAGCGCAAGAAATTACGATCCAAAACAACACCTGTCGCGACAACAGGCTGCGCGGAATAAACCTTGACACTGTCACCAACTACACGGTTTCAGGCAACCGTTCCTTTGATACTCGGGCGGGTGGTTCTAAGTTGCAACTGTGGGGCTTGCACATAGACGATACAAGTCACGGCTTGATTGTTGGCAACGATTTCAGAGGAAACGCTACTACGGGCACGAACACATTTGCCAGCACCAGCGTTGATTTAACTGACGACGATTTTGATGTTTCGACCCACGCATTTGCAGCTTATTACGACAACAAACCCGTACAAATTTCTACAACGGGAACTCTTCCGTCTGGATTTGCTTTAGACACCACTTACTACGCAAAGTCTGTAGATGCAAACAATTTTGGCCTAAGTCTTTTGCCTGGAGGAGAGTTGATAGACCCAGTGAGCCAAGGTTCTGGCTCACATACGGTAACTGCCTTGCGTGGAGTTTGGTCTACATCAAGCGGAAACTTGCAGATTAGAGCGCATAACAATGTTCCAGAAGGCAACGGATCATTTGATACTAATGTTCCCATGTCTCCAAATTTGTATTCAATAGACAACGTATTAACCGCCACCCAATACATCAGCGTGGCGTCAGTGGCCGCGCAAGCGTCTGAGGACGAGACTCCTTTCACCGTGAGTGGGGCAGAGGTGGGCGACACTGTGACACTTGGAGTCCCCTCCGCAGCAATGATCGCGAACGTCAGTTGGGTGGCGTGGGTGAGTGCTGTTCACGAGGTTACCGTCCGATGTATAAATGTGGGGGTTGGGGCTACTGCAAGCATCCCCGGAGCTTCGTTCACTATCCATGTCTGGAAGAACAACTGAGGCTAACCAATGATTTCGAGTGCTGACAATCGAGTAACGTACACAGGCGACGGGACCACCACGACGTTCGCTGTGCCGTTCAAGTTCCTGGCCGATGGCGATCTTGTAGTGGTGAGGCGCACTACCACTAGGTCACTCGCGCATTTGGCATACGAGGCGGCGCCACCCTGGGCTCCCTCCACGGCGTATGTGGTGGATGATGTTGTCCACGGCGTTGTCGCTGGCTACACCGATTACATCTATCGCTGCACAGCTCCCGGCACCTCGCCCGCGTCTTCGGCCCCGGACTGGGAGTTGTCGCCAACTGGGACTGGGCTTGCACAAGTAGGATCGGAGGCGGTGTTCCCGGCCCTCCCCCTGCTGTGGACATTTGTCACCATCGACGGGCGCGTCCTCAACCAATACCTATCCACGCACTACACGGTGAGTGGTGCTGGTGACGAGGGTGGCGGCTCGATCACCTTCCTGACCGATGACTACACCGCTCCCGAGATCAACGAGCAGGTGGTGATTTACAACAACCCCTCCATGACACAGTTGGTGGACTACGTTTCAGGTGACGCCTTCCCTGCCGAGACTCACGAGCTGGCCCTTGACCGGGTGACGATTCAGCAGAAGAGAACGCGGGAAATGGTAGAGCGATCTCTCTCCCTTCCCGATACGGACATAGACGGTGCGGGGGCCTACGACGCCAATCAAAACAAGATCCAGAGCCTAGCCACTCCCACGCTCGTGGGTGATGCTGCCAACAAGACCTATGTTGATACTGCGGTGACCAATGCAGCATTCTCTGCACCCACCGGGATCGTCGCCACTGGCTCCAGCGAGACGCGAGATTTGGCCGACCGATGGGCACAGCAGTACAACGTCAAAGACTTCGGCGCAGATGATACGGGGTTGGTGGATGCAACCACCGCCATCCAAGAGGCACTGGATGCGTGCGACACCGCAGGGGGCGGCACGGTCTACTTCCCGAAAGGCGACTATCTCATCAACGCAGCCCTAACCATCGGCGACAACACTTGCCTCACGGGCGAGCCAACGGCATGGATCAAATCATCTACGATAGACATTCATATTCTAGTGAACAAGGACCAAGTTTCTGGCAATTCAAACATCACGCTAGACGGTATCAACATAGACTGCTCCGCGACAACCGCACCGCCCACATCTGCCGATGATGTTTCTAACGGAGCGTTTTTTGAGCGTGTCACTTGGCTATCTGTGAGGAATTGCAGGTTTGTCAATACCCCGCAGCACTCCCTCAAGCTCAGTTATGTGGAACTATTCGATGTAAGCCACAACGAGTTCGACGGCCCTGGTGATGTTGTTAGGTACAGGGTACCGCCATCGGAGGGGAGCGCCGTCACACAGGGAACGGCCATACATTGCAGATTTATCAAGCGCGGGACTATAAACGCTAACCGCATTACAAACCCATACCAGATGGCCGTGTTTGTTTGGGGTAGTGCCAGCGGCGATTCGTATGAAATATCCATCACCAACAACTACATCGAGAACTGTAAGGACAACGGAATACGGTTGCAGCCGGACAATGTGGTCGATGTGGATTTCGATCCATCTATGGTGCGAGACATTGTTGTGTCCAACAATAGAATTTTCGACCAGTGGGGTAGCGCCATCAGGCTGAATGGCCGTGGCGTTGTGTGCTCTGGCAATGTTATTGGTGTAAGGAAGATGGCACCCGGAAGGACTATAGCCGCGACATTCAACACTACGCCAGTGAGAGTCCAAACAAGTACAAGCCACGGGTATGCGGACGGAACCGAGGTGGGCATCACTGGCACCGGGATAGATGCCCTCGATGGTAAATTCTTTTACATAACCAACATTGATGCCGATGAGTTTTCCCTGGACGGAACAACTGCACCGGGCTCCACCGCTTCCGCAGGTACATCCGGCTGCGTGTCCCCTAACGGGTTCCAGATAGCCGGTGTTGAGGACTGCATAATAGACAGCAACATCATAATGGATTTCACGCAGCAGATTGTATGTCTAAGGGTGAGGCCGGACTCGACTGGATCGCAAAACGAGAGAATCAAAGGGCTCGTGATATCCAATAATATCCTGCGAAGTTCTCGCAATGCCGGTCAACTAAGGATGGAGGCCGGTAGCGTGGCCGGGACCGAGGTTATCACTGACGTAACAATTCGCGGCAACCATATTATGAACGACGGTGTAAATGCGTTGACATCCCCAGCCGTGCTTCTCAAGGGAGCCGTTATAGACAAGGTTAAAATTGACGGCAATAATATAAGCACCGGAGACGGGGCTGCGGGCGGGCATTACGGGATACACTGTAACGGCACGGATGCCGGGTCAAGCATCTCCGACATATCCATCACCAACAATACTCTCTGGGACAACGATGCCAGGGCTATTTATCTTCAAGATGTCACGGGTTTTACTGTTGCTTTTAACCGCGCATTTGACACCAGGGGCAGCAAAGACCAAGACTACGGGCTAAGGCTGGACTCGGATAACGATCAGGGCCTAGTTATCGGGAATGATTTCCGTGGCAACAACACCCGTGGCATAGCCAACGCTACGCCAACCGGCGCAACGAATGTTCAGTGCTTCGGGAACCTCGGAGGCGAGCACACGCTCGCCGCGTTCACAGTGGGGGGTGGGCAGAGTATATCAGAGTGGCTTTCGGCTACTGCATCACTGACGTTTAGCGCAGCCGACGACGCCACCGACGACGAGGACATAACGGTTACGGGCGCGGCCCAGGGGGACACTGTTCTCCTGGCCCCGGCTAGCAACACCTCCGCACCTGCGGGTGTGACATACTATGCGTATGTCCATTCGACTAATACGGTAAGGGTGAGGTGTCTAAATAAATCCGGTGGCGCGTTCGCCCCCGGAGCACAGACGTTTAGGGCAGATGTTATCAAGCACCCGGCGTAAGTACACACGAGGCTAACCAATGATTTCGAGTGCTGACAATCGGTCACACAACTGATGGCTAAGCTGAAGGACAAGGTGACCCGAAAGAACCTGCCCACCGGGCAGGACGGCGAGGCGTTGGTGCTTGACTCCAACAGCCCGGACGGGTTGCGCTGGGCTCCTGGCATCGACCGTCTCATCACGGACATTGCCCCGGAGTTGGCGGGCGACCTCGATGCCAGCGACTACAGCATCACCGGCATCAACGACTTGGAGTTCACCGATGTCGAGGGCGAGATTGCTGGCATAGAAAACCAGAACCTTCTGGACAAGACAGCCGCCGAGAGCATCTCCGGGGTCTACACGCACGACGCGAATATAGTGATGTCGGATAACTCGATCACCGGGATAGATACTCTGCAATTCACCGATGCGGCTGGCACCGTAGCGGGTATCCAAAACGGCAACCTTGTGGACAAGTCTGCTACCGAGACGATTGGTGGAGCCTGGACATACGGCGACGCCATCGCGATGGACGACAACAAGATCACCGGGCTGGGCGATCCGACTGCGGATCAGGACGCGGCGACCAAGACCTATGTTGACACGCAGCACGCTGGGTACTTGTCAGCGAGCAAAGGCTGGGTGGCTGGATGGAATTTTGATACCGCAGACCCCCCCTCCACCACATTCACACGGCCCGGCGCAACGTGGTTCGCGGCGATGTCCTCGTGGACTGTCAATGTGGCAGCAGACCCAAGCGGCTGGGCCGAATCCGGTGGCGAGTTCTCGTTCACAGGTGACTACGGCGGCGGCACGCGAGTGTTCGCTGTCAACTGGTCATTCATGGACTGGTATTTGACGAACTCGGACTACACCGCAATCATTGGCAAGGTCGCCAAAAAACCATCAGCGGGCACTTACTCGGATGTGGATGGTTCCATTGAGATGTCTGCGTTTGAGACATACCTCGTGGCTGGCAGTTACTACTTTTCTCACAGTGTCTCTGGGAGTTGCATCGTTTCGCTTTCCGCTGGCGATCTCATCAAGTTCCAGCGCGGGATGTACTCGTTCAATGCGGCGGGCACCTACGTCGCATATTCATATGCCAGCCACCTGGAGGGCGCGACGGTCACCATCACGCCGATTGATTGATATGACTCACGAACATCTAAAGATCCTATTCCTCCAACACGCATCGCAACTGCGTGATGGCATGACCCTGGACAACGGAAACACTCTGACCGAGGAGCAACTCGACAAGGTAGCTGAAATTGGTAGCATACTGGACGCTCTCCCCCCTGTGTCGATTGACGAAGAACTAGATGCTGTACTTGAGGCACTGATTGAAATGAGGGAGAGAGATGGCTAACGGCAACGGCAACAATTTTCTGAGTTCGATTGGCTACCCCGTGTTGGTCGCAACGGTACTGGCCGTTGCTGCCTTCACGGCCAGCCGAGCTGGTCATGATGACCTCGACCGTGTGGAGCAGAAGGGTGAGGAGCGCGAGGAGCGTATCCTGGCCGAGATCGAAAAGGTCGAAGAAACGGTAAGCGGGCTGGAGGCAAAAGTCCACAAGGCAGAGGTGGAGCAAGCAGAGTTCCGAGCGCAGGTTCGGTCTGCCCTGAGGATTTCCGAAACGCAATGAATTTCCACCTGAAGCGAGGCGTGTCCTGTGTCGGGGTCCGGCCCGAGCTGCTCATCGGTCTGATGATCGCAGAGTCGGTCTGGCACGAACACTCCATACCCGGTGGCCTCGTGATTACGAGTCTGACAGATGGGCGAGGCATACACCAAGATGGGTCGCTCCATTTCGTGGGGCTCGGTGCTGACCTTCGCACCAACCCGGCGCTCCAGGGTGGCGTGCCGATGTCGGTGCTGCCGGATTTGGTCCGGCGTTTACGTTCGGAGTTGGGTGACGAGTGGGATGTGATCCAGCACTCCACACACATGCACATCGAATATCAACTGAAGCGAAAGGAATGACATGGACACCGTAACTGAAATTTTGAACAGCCTGAGCCTGGGTGACTCCACCGTGATGTGGATTCTCTTCATCGTCGCCGCCGTGCGCGGCCTAGCGGCCACTGCCGCCGAGTGGATACCAAACGAAAAACTCGGTGGGCTGGCTGGCATCGTTGACCTGCTCGGTGGCAACAACCGCCGGGCCTCGGGCAGCCAGTGATTGCATGGCTGAGTGTCGGGCTGGCTGGAGTCATCATCACACTGGGAGTGGTCTGGCTCTACGGGCGCAGCAGTGCGCGCCAGGGCCGGGACGCAGCGGAGAAGGAGAGGGCGAACGATGATCTTACTCGGTTGGCGAGAATGGCACGACACCTCTCCAGACCTGTGCCTAGTCTTGGCGATCTTGCTGATCGCTGGCTGCGCCGCTTGCCACACTCTGAGCGTACCGGAGGCGATCCCTCCGTGCCCCCCGCCGAGCCACGCGATGGTGGTGGAGGCGAGGGCGGGCGCACTTGACGATGCCCCTGCTGTGGTAGATTATCTGGGGCGCATTGAAAACTTCTGCGACGGGCTCGGGGCTATGAATGAATAGGTTCCGCGGGCGAGGGGCATCATTGGCAGCCGCCACGGGGGCGGTTGCCTGGGGGGTTCTCCTCGCCCGCCCAGCCTTGGCAGACGACGAGCGGTTCTGTTGGCGCTCTGCCGGTGATGTGGCCGTGCTCACTATCTCGGGCATCCCGGTGCAGGTCGAGTTTGTGGAAGCCGGTGGCACCAGCGAGTTAGTGGACACCTGTGTCGAGGGCGAGATTCCTCACCCGATTTGCGTGTCCCGGCTCGCACCATTGATGCAGAATCTCACCGACCGCCACTATCTGGATGCGTGCCGTTACGACTTCAACGGTGACGGCGGGATCGGCCTCGATGATCTGGGTCTAGCGATCACGGGGACCATTTCCCAAATGGGGACAGCCTGTGCCCCCGACTGACTTTATTTTGAACAGGCGCATTGACCGCATGAACGCGGAGGGTGACCGATTGCAAGCCGCCGCCCTCTGGCCCGTTCTCTGTCGCGCCCTAGACAACAGCCCGCCGACGCCTGCCGAGATTGACAGGATCAAGGTGACAGGCGAGCTGCCGCCCGGCTTTCTCCCCCCCCCAGTGGGAAGGAAACGGTGATGTTTCAATGGGAGATCCCAAAGACGATCTGATGAAGATCCACTCCAAGAAGTGGGGTGGCAGGAATCGCGCCATCGACTTGTGGCTGCGAGCGAACCCTGGGCAGGACGAGCGATTCCACGAGTTCGTCCGGGCTTTTCTGGACATTCGCGATGAGGTGGGTCCGAAGCCGATGGCGCTGCAGAGCCTGCTCGATGCTCTGCTGGCCGATGACGCCCTCGGCTTCGATGTTGAGTCCCTGCCCGCCCTGCGAACGTGGGTCAGGGAAGAGTTCCCCGATGACTGACCCCGAGGAACTGCTGCGTCAACAGTTTGAGGCTGAGCGGGAGCGCGAGGATGCGCTTGAGTCCGCTCGCCAGATGCGGCGCGCAGCCAAGACGATCTCCGAGGTCAAGGCGGAGAACCGTGAACTCCACCAAGCCGTGGATGTGCTGGAGGAGCACCTCTCTGTGCGCGAGGCTCTGGCGAAAGCCATCGCCAAGCCGCCCGTGGTCAAGCTGAAGAAGTCCAAACGGGGCGAAGCGGTGATCCCCATCGCCGTGAATAGCGACGAGCATTACGACGAGACGTTCACGCTGGAGAATACCGGCGGCATCAACGAGCAGAACCCCGAGCTGTCGGAGCAGAAAGTCGAGAACTACATCCAGCGGCTGCTCAAACTGCTAGAGCGCGAGGCCCTGGCCTCCCCCATCCCATACATGGTGATGCCCATGCTGGGCGACATGATCTCGGGCGAACTACACCCCAAGTCTGAGCGCGAGTCTCCGATGACGCCGACCGAGGCCACGCGCTTTGCGTATCGGCTCAAGCGCAGGATCATCGACTCCCTCCTGGCTTGGGACATTCCGCGCATCCTCATCCCATGCGTGGATGGGAACCATGACCGCACCACGGCCAAGCGGACGCCCGGACTCAATCAACGATACAGCCACGCCCACGATCTGTACCTGCGGCTGGCCGACCACTACGAGGAGGCCGGGGAAAAGCGGGTGGAGTTCTACATTCCGCAGACTGATTTCGCCACGATGGAAATCTGCCCAGGCTTCAGCATCTGCATCACGCACGGCGACAGCGTCAGGGGTGGGCAGGGCATCGGAGGGCTGGCCCCGCCCCTACTCCGGGCCGTCTCCCGATGGCGTCAGGCGTACCCCGCTGACCTGTACCTGTTAGGCCACCATCATCAACTATTCGACCTCGGGACAGTGTGCGTGAACGGCTGTGCAGTGGGATACAATCCGTTTGCGGCCTCCCTGGGTCTGGCACCCAGCCCACCAATGCAACTCTTCACCACGGTCCACACAGGCCGTCTGATGCGGGCGACCACTTGCCCCATCTGGGTGGACTGATGGACCGCCAGCGGCGAAGGTTGGGGCAGATCAAGCGGTGGCTTGACTTGGAGTTCCCCACCAGCGTTCCCATTCGGCTGTGGGTGGGGCGAATGCCGCAGGGGTACCGCGACTGTCTGGGCACCTATCACCCACCGGAGGGGGCGAGCGACGCGATCATCCGGGTCGCCAGGGTGTCAGAGGATGTCTATTTGGGGGGGTACAGGCTGCCGATCAGCCAGCAAATTGATGTTTTGGCCCACGAGTGGGCGCACGCTCTGGCCGACCCGGCTGGAGAGGGAGCGATGCGCCGGAATGGCGGGCACACGGTCTGGCAGTTCTACCCGCAGTTGGGGCGGATCGAGGTCGCGATGGGGATGGCGCTGGAGGGCGTCCTAAAGCGCCGTGAGTGACATTGAGGTCCGGCTAGCTCTCATCGAGGGGGCGCTGGCGGACATGAAGCACCGATCTCGCAACGACCGGCAGATCGTATCCCTGCTGGAAACTGAGCTGCAACTGGCACACCGCGAGATCGTGGGCCTGAAGGCTAGGCTCTACGCGGGTGTCGCCGTGGCGCTGGCCCTCGGCCCCCTCTTCGCGTGGGCCCTGGAGCTACTCCGTTAGGGCGCTCCCGTCGCAGGAAATCTCAGGGGGTCATTTTTCCTGCTGGCTGTGCCACTTGTGCCGGTTGGTGGGGCACACTTGCGGGCCGGGGGCGAAGGGTGTTATCTTGGTGGTTCACCTGTTGGACAGCCAGATTGCTCGATCCTCTCGTCGTCCGAGGGATCGGGCTTTCTGCGTTTCGGGGCCGCCCTCAGATCGACAAGCAGCCGTCGATCACCATGTTGGCCTTGGCGGACTAGGGGTAGAGCCTCCACAGGTGCTCGTACCTGCCATACATGCCCATCGACTTCATCGCAGTTTTCACTAGGGCGCGTTTGTGTGTCATCGTCGTCATGGCACGCCGGATGGATGTGATCGGATAGCGCCCGTCGAGCATGTGGAACAACTCGGACGGGGCCAGTGGCCGCTGGGCATCCCTGAACAGGGCCAGGATGGCTACCTCTTGCCCTTCGGCATGTTTCAGGTAGAACTTGAGCCGGTCGCCCTTTTCGTGAGTCGTGTTGAAGAAGCTCACGAGATGGACATATTGCGGCGTTCGACCAATGAGCAGCCCTTCACCTTCTCGCCCGCCTTGATTCTCTCGGTAATAGCCTTCTTGTCCGGGGCAACGGTCACCCTGGTCAGTTCATCGGGCAGCACCGCGCCCTCCTCGATCTCCACCGCCCGTGAGGTGCGCCACTTGATCTGCACCCTCGGATCAGAGATGTCCTCTGCCCCGAGGTGGTGGAGGAGGTGGCGCTCAAGGTAAGACTTCAACTTCTCGGCTCGACGCTTGTGCCCACTCGCCCTTTTCGCCAACATTTTCGCGTGCTCCTCGACAGCCCTTCCTTCCGCGATTTCCCCGACGATGTAGAGAGCGACGTTCGTGGCCTTGACTTTTAGGTCACCCTCAAGTTCACTGAGACTTTCCAGCGCCGCCTCATCCAACTCGCCAGTCTCGCGGTCGATGGAGTCGGCGATAACCCTCTCGATTTGATCGCTGATTTCCCAAAGTTTCATCGTCTCTCCCCTTCCGCTCTCTCCATGGCGTCGCTTTGCTCCTCGCGGACCAGAGCATCCAGGGCGGCAGCCCGGTGGCGGCGATCGAAGCAGTCGTCTGAACAAAACTCCTCGCCACTAGCGTCCAGCAGGATGTCCATGCCCTGCGCCATCTGCCCGCCGCATGACATGCAGACCGGCTTCCATTCGGCAACGGTCAGAATGCGAAGAACGGCGCACTCTTTTCGTCTCTCGTCCAGCCAATTGTCCACCCACAAGTCTCGGCCTTCGTCGTCACGAGGTACGCTCATGTAACCCTCCGTCTTCGTCAGTGACTTGAATTGCTCAAGAATCACACTGCCGATTTGAGTGTCAGTCGGCATCGGCCACCACCTCCTCTGGCGTGGGCTCCCAGCTCCCGACGATTTCAAGGAACTCGTCGAAGTTTTCTGCCCGGAGAGAGAAGATGTCTTGGCAGCCCATCAGTGCCACGCACTCTTTCCCGACAACATCAAAGGCGGCTTTGCCGGCCAGTTTAAACGCCCCACCTCTGGCGAGGACAGCCTCTTTGGCTTGCGTCTGCTGCTCTACCGTGATGACGCCATTCGACTTGGCTGCCTTCTTCTTGGCTGCCCTCTTTGCCGCCGTGGCTGTATTGACCAACCCCTTCTTGGCGGGCTTGGCGGCTGGCTTCTCAGCCGTGACCAGATCCTGACCGTCTTTGTCGGCCTGAGAATCCTCGCTGGAAACAAGATTCAGACAGCCACTGTAGGAGAATCTTCTTGCGTAACTCACAGCCGAACAGGATTTTTGGGCATCGACCTTGGCACCAATCGGAACAAGAAAATCTTGCTCCAGGCTCTCACCCGATTCGTGAAGCACAATCGTCCGGCACCCTGCCGTGGTGCCATCGCCAATCGGGAATTGCATCACGGCGAGCCCGTGTTTGGCGAGGAGCGGCTGCGTGCAATTTTTCAAAGCCTCTAGCGAACTGAACTTCGACCTAAAGTGAGGGTTCTCATCGTCCTTGATGACGGCAGGACACTCGGCCTGGAATTTGACCATGGCTGCAAAAAGATTTTTCATGCGTCTGCTCCTCAGAAGGGTGCGGTGTCATCGCCCATCGGCTCGGGCTTCTCGGCGTTGAAGTCATCGGCCAAAGACGTGATTGACCGAAGTTGGTTGGTGCCCCAAAAGCGAGTCGGATCTTTCTTGTCGGCTCGCCCTTCAAGGACAAAGCCGACCTCGACCATTTCTCCTACACGTTCCGCGAAAGCGCCGATTGTGTCTGTCATCTCATAAATCCCCGAGAAAGGGATATAGTTGGGGAATCGAGCTTCCTCGTCCCTCGCCAGGACGATCTTCCGTACTCGGAAGCCTCGGTCGCCGTGCTCCTCGGTCTCTCCAACGTGGTGGATTCTTCCTTGCGTGATGAAAATTTGACTCATTTTTTGCTTCTCCTTTAAAGAGGGTAGAAGGCGCAGGTCAACAGCCCCGCGAGTACAACCAGCAAGGCTCCAACGAAGAGCCCAGCCGGGTCATCCAGGATCGAGAGCGGCGACTGGTTGCGGGCCGCGTGGCGAGCGAACCGCTCGACACAGCGGGGGCACATCTCGCCCTCGCTACGGGCGAGCATTACTCTCTCACAGAATCCGCACTTGCACATCATTTTGTCTCCTACTCTTGACAAGACCCACTGTACCACGCCCTTCGGTCGAATGCAAATCTTACTTGAGAGCCTTGCGTCGGCAAGCGGGGTAAAGTATGGTTTGACCATGCACCCGATCCAAAGGTTCATCGAAAGCCAAGGGCTGACCCAGGCTGACTTCGCCAAGCAGGTGGGGTTGAGCCGCCAGCAGATAAACAACGTGGTCAAGGGCAGGAGCAATCCCTCTCTTCGCACCATCCGAAAGATCGTGGAAGTCACCGGGGGTGAGATCACCCTTCTGGATCTCTTCTCGGCCACGTCTCGATGAGTGAGGATGAGGGCACCGTTCGGATTCCCAACTCGCTCTGGCTAGCCCACCGTGAGGGTGACCCCCTGGTGATTGCCGCGTTCGCTCTCTTCGCCGGGGATGAATTTTTTGGAGGGCTGAAATCGCTGCGATCCTATGAGCGCACCTTGGGCGTAAGTCGCCGAAAAGTTCAACGATTACTTGATATATGGCTGAACCACAAAAGCACCACTTGTGCACCGGAAGCGCTCCGAAAAAGCACCACTCAAGTGCCTGATCTTGAAGAGGAAAGTGGGGAAGTTGAGCCAGAGACGCTCCGAAAAAGCACCACTTCCGCACCGGAAGCGCACCGCTCTTCCTTTATATCAACTACAGATACAACTACAACTACAACTACAAATACCGATGGGGGGGATGAGGTGATTCGGAAACGTGACAGGCACCCTGTGGATCTACTCTGGCCTCGGTTGCAGGAGGCCGCGAAGAAGTACGGCAAGGACTGGCGCAAGCTCTCGCACGCTCGACTCAAGCTCATCAACGCACGGATGCGGGAGGGGGCGACCGAGGATGATCTCGTGGCCGCCATCCACGGGGCCGTAGTCTCGATGGGCGAGGCCAGGGAGGGATTTGACCCGTCTCGATTTATCACACCCGAGACAATCTACCGCCCATCGAATTTTGACAAATATATGGAGGCGGCGCCTAGTGTGCAGGCCAAGGCCGAGGGCAGCGCAGCCGCCGCCATCGCTGAGTTCAGAAAATCTCAACGCGAAGAAGGGGGAGACGAATGGAAGCACTGAGCGGACAACTGAAGGAAGTGATTTTCAATTCCATCGAGCAGTTCCAGCCGAAGCCAGGAGCATCCACGATGATCGCCCTGGTTTCTGATCTCGCTGACGGTAGAATCACCCGGCAGGAATACCATATCCAGTGGGCGCGGCTCCACGCCGGGATCATCGCCAAGGCGGGGCCGGTCCTTGACCCAATCCCGCCGGGAGCGGTCCTGTACGCCCGCTGGAAGGCTCAAACGGCAGCGGCCAGGGAGGCGGGGGAGCCCAACAGTTGGACGCCGCAGGAGCGGACTGAGGCGGTCAGAGAGAGGGCCACGTTCAACGACTGGTTGGGCCCGATCACGGACAGGTTCGACTCGATGGCGCGTACCCTCGACCGGCTAGCCCCGCTCGGGCACGAGCAGGACACAAGCAACCTCGCGATCCTGCTCCGCGACGGCAACCACATGCACCGCCACTACATGCCGCAGGTACGGAGTGGGGAGATTCCGTGGTTGCCCCGCCACTTCGGGGTTCATGGCAACGTGCTCCGGGCTTGGGAAGTGCTCCGCGACAGGGTGGGGCCGATGCTATCGGGATTCTCGCTGGACGGCACCGAATGAGTTGGTTCGTAAAAATCGAATTGCCTGGGCTGCCACCCACGCCCAACTCAGTGATGGCAATGCACTGGGCGAAGAAGTCGAAGCTGACGAAGCGATGGCGCCGCGATTCCTACCTCGCGTGCAAGGCCAACGGCCCTGCGCCGTTGGGGACCAACGTTATCCGAGTGTGCTACACTCGCTTTTCTTCCCGGGAACCGGATTCAGACGGTCTGGCTGGCTCATTCAAGGCAATTCAAGACGGTGTCGTCGACTGGGTTTCCGAAACGAACGAGGGGTTCGATGACCGAGCCCACCAGTTGCGACCCGCGTGGTTTTGGGAAAAAGCGCCTCGGGGAAAAGGGCGCGTCACTGTCGTAATCGTAGCGAATTATGAGGTTAAGAGGGGGTGAGGGGTTGTCTGCATTTTTGTCGTTGCCAATCGAAGAAGCGTGTCGTTTGAAATTTGAGCAGGGTCGGAGCGAGTACCGCGAACCCGACGAACCCTTCGTGGGTGACCCCCTTGCCGAGCTTCACGATGAGTGCCTGGATGCCCTGTGCTACGCGAACGAAGCCGAGCGGCAAGGTGTGGACGTTGACTTGCTGCGCGAGGATCTGCTGAACGTGCTGGTCCGCACGCGAGTGCTGATGACCGAGGTGTCGCCATGAGCTGCGCGCTTGGAGACGACAGCAGGCTGCCCGATGTTGGCGGCCACGGATTAAAAAAGGCTCGCGACTGGATGAAGGGGTGGGAAGAAGGCGTGCTTCACGTATTCAACCGGATAGCCGATGGCGTGTCGGTCGAGGAGGCCCGCCGCGAGGTGCAGATCATTTTGGATATGCACCGCGACGGTTCCCCCGGCCTGCGCCGACCGCAGCGGAAGCGACGGCGCTAGCGCGGTATCGCATACCCGGGGTGTGACTCGTACCATATTGGGTCATCGGTTGGCACCACCCACTGGGGGATCTTGCCAGCCAGCGAGAACGTCGTCCGCGACCTGCCCCGCTTGATTTTTTTGACGGCTCGCCATCGCGGGTCATCACCCACCCGTACCCAATTCCCGACCTTGACGTCCTTGGGTTTGCCAATCACGCGCCCTCCTCTCTCTGGCGCAGCGGATAGCCGATGGCGGCGAACCGAGCCTGGATCTCAGTGGCGCGACACACCCACTCGGTGAGTGGTTCGTAGGGTTGCCTGTAACAGTGGTGTCCGCCGCCGGCCCGGTCATGCCCCAGATACAGCCGGTCGGCGGTGCCGGGGAATTTTATCGCGAGGTCATCGGTGAGTCGAATGGTCTGCGTGGCTTGCATGATTTTTCTCCTTTCCCCACTTATCGGCTGACTAATTCAGGACTTGAGTGCTTTCTTTTCCGCTCGGTGGAGTGCGACCCGGCAACGTGCAGAGCAGGTGCGAACGTCGGACGCTGGGGGCTGGCCCTCGGGCCTCCACCACTGCCGGCAGTTCGCGCACCGCAGTTCGATGACCGGAGCCCTTCTGGTTCTGGACTCGACTGAAAATTCCATCTCACACCTCCTCACATATTCCAGAATACATAGACGGCGCGACCCTTCCCAACGGGAAGCGAGTACATATCCGACATAAAAACGTCCCGCGTCAGGCTCTCCACGTCGATATAGCGGCCCAGTGTGGTGTCCGACGCCTCTCCGAATAGGCCCTCTTCTATGGCCTCTTCGATGTAGGCTTTCTCCGATTCCCACTCGCCCGAATAGGCTTCCTGGAATCTCTCCACCATGCCGGACGCATCCGATAGGTCTACCTGACCCTCCAGCGGTTCCTCCAGTCCGTATTCGTTGTCAACGAAGAGCCAAAAGGCTCTCGGTTCGTAGACGTCGCACTCAATCAGGTCCGAAACCTCTTCGGCCTCTTCGGCGATCCGCTCCGCCCTCACCTTGGCGCGGTATTCTTTCAAGGCGTCCGCCCTAGTGACGGGTTTGCCGTTGTTGTGTCCTATTATCTGGCTGCTCATGGTGTCTTCTCCTTGTGTTGGTTGATTGTAGCTAAATGGCCCCTCTCGACCTCATAATTCGGGTGGTGAGGCGTTTGTCGAGATCATCCGCATCCGACTCACTACACCCGAGGGCGAGCGCCGCATCATAAAAGTCGAGCGGTTCATCATCGGAGGCGACAAGCTTGCCAGCGATCTCTCTCACTTGTTCGATCAGGGGCACCGATTCGTCCCTTTTGAACATCGGGGGTAGTTCGTCAAGTCTCTTCATGGTGTCTGCTCCTCGTTGTTGGTTGATCGGTTAGCTATTCCCGTTCGTTTTGACCCGGGAATACCTCACCGGCCCGCCCTAGTAGAACCCGTCACGTTCTAGGCGTTCTGCTAGGGCCTCCAGTTGTAGGTTGGCCTTGGGTCCGAAGTGCCGCTCTTCTCCGGTTCTGGAATGCTCCAAAAACCCCATATGTAGAGCAAAGGTCATGCTAGCCGTGTTGTCGGGTGAGCGAGTGAGCCAAACGCACACGCAGTAGCGCCCCGGCTCGTCGGTTTGTTCTACTTCGTAACTCCACATCCCGTGCTTTCCTTCCATGGTGTCTTCTCCTTGTTGTTGGTGATCGGTTAGGTAGACCCGCAGGGTTAGTGCGGGTAGACCTAATCAATCAGCGGAACGGTTCCAGCTTGGGACGGGGCGAAACTCCCACTTCATCCCCGGCGGCAGTCCGCTGCCCTCGGCTAGCTCTTCGCCTACTGTCGCCGTCTCTTCTGGCGAAAATATGGTGGCGTGTATAAGGTTCCCAACCTGCCGTCCCGTCTTCCAGTCAACCGGCCGGAATTGCCTCTGTCCCGATCCCTTGGTGTATAGCCTTGAGTGCATGGTGTCTTCTCCTTGTTTTGGTGTAACGGTTAGCTATTCCCGTTCGTTTTGACCCGGGAATACCTCACCGGCCCGGCGACGGCAACAATCCCAATTTCCCCGCGCATTCCCGCCACGTCTCACCCTCGGCGTATACGATGTCGCGCCGTTGGTAGGACCGATCCGGGTCGGGCTCCGATCGTGCGACATCGACCACCCTGCAAGGGGGCTGGCCTTGCACGCCTCCCCGCATCGCGCGGCCCGTCACTTCACGGCACCACTTCAGAACCGCCGCTCTCGATTCGTTCTCGTCCACGGTGTCTTCTCCTTGTTTTGGTTGATCGGTTAGGAAAACCCGCAGTTGCCTGCGGGCAGACCTAATCGGTCACGCTAGGAGTTGAATGGCGTTGTCTGCGGCTGCCTCTGGGGTGCGACCCTCACCTAGTGCGATGATCGGACCCTTCGTGGTCCCGTCCGCCATTCGTTGCTGACGCTGGGATTGAATGGTGGCGACGTAGGTTCCCGAATCGTTGTCATATCGGACTGCTACGTTTCGGACGTTCCCGGCGGTATCTTTCCGGGCCAGCAGTTGCGGGGTGTAGCGGTATGTTCTCGGGTTGAACTTCATTGCGCCTGCTCCCTGTTGTAATCGAACAGAACCTGAAGGGCCATCTTGGGCCTCGCGAGTGTCGCCGGGTACGAAAGTTTGAAGTGGCGGCAGGCTTTTCTGAGGGTCGCTCCTTGGGCTCTCGACAGCGCGGGCTGGATGATGTCTCCCGCGTTGTAACTGGCCTCACCCCTCGGTCTAACGTAGGTTTTTCGTGCCATGGTGTCTTCTCCTTGGGTTGGTGATTAGAATGCGCGTGGTTCAAAGTGGACGGCCCTTGTCTTGGGGTCAATTACCTGCACCCTTTTGAAGCCACCGCTGCGGGCCATCGCCATCGCGAACTCAATAGGCACTAGCCTCTCCTGGGTTTCGTTGTTTGTCTCCACTGTCCTCAGTATCCAGAGCGGCTCGTCCAGCTTGATCCTTACCCGCATGGTGTCTGCTCCTTGTTTTGTGGGTTTGTAGTGGTTTAGGAATTGGAGCCCTTTCGGGCCCCAATGCCTCTACCGCTAGTCGGCGGACAGTTCTACTATTTCGATTCCGTTTCGCTCGGCCCAAGGGGCCATTTCGGCAACGACTTCGGACCACGTTCTGGCCGCGACACAACTAACAATATCCTCAAACTCCCCCCCTTCCCGGTAATACCCGGCAACGATGTAGCTTGAGGATTCGGTGACTTTCCCGTAGCAGGTGATGCCCTGGATCTTCCTTGCGTTGCTCATGGTGTCTGCTCCTTGTTTTGGTTGGTTACTGCGTACTGTAACATACTCGGACAGGGTCTCCACTGTCCTGAGCGCTTTTATCGTCCTCCAGTCAAGAAAGATCGCCCAAGTCATTGACACGGTGTCAAGCTTCGCCTTACTTTCGTTATACTCGGATAAGAACAGCGAAGTGCAGCAGGGATAGAAGGTAGACTGGGAAGCCACTGAGTGGGCCTAGAGTGCAATAACAGTGTGGGACAGCGTAAGGGGTAGAGTTGCCATTCAAGCCAGGACAGAAGAAGCCTGAGGGCTCAGGACGAGCGCCAGGACAGAGCAACCACAGTACGAAGAGACTGAAAGAGGCATTGCTCCGGGCCGCAGACGAAGCACATCCCCAAGGGGTCAAGGGATGGCTGATCGAGCTTGCGGGGAAGGATCCCAAGGCATTCGCCTCCCTGCTGAGCCGTCTCCTCCCCACCGAGGCCAGAGTGGAGTCCAGTGGTGGACCCATGGTGGTCCTGAAGGATTATACGGGAGGCAAGGGGGAAGCTGCGGAGGCGAAACAGACCCCCCCACCCCCAAAGAACGCGGACAGCGAAGATACGATATCCCCTCCATCCGCAATTAACTGACCCCCCAGTCTCCCCTCGGGATACCCCCCAATATATATTTTGAGCACCTAACTAGGTGGGGTGAATAGTACACATGGCGGGTGAATCCTACGCAGGACATGCGACCAGTATCCGTGGCCTTGGCGCACGAGCCGAGGCTAGAGCAGCGGGGCCGACCACTCTGCAGAGGATGCGGACGATAATGGAGTCCGGGGAGCAGCGTTTTGTAGGTAAGGGTTCGGAGTACGACCAACCCTACTACCGGCAGACGGGTGTTCCTGGCACTTACACCGAGTCTCAGCAGGCTGAGTTTTCCAAGCTGGCTCAGTCTCTGACCTACGAAGACATTGGGCGTGGTCAGCCGACGAAGCACGCCGGGGTTTTGTCTCGGGCACTGGGCACCGGGAAGGGAAAGTTGTCTCCCCAGGATCTCTGGAGCTTTCTAGGGGAGTGGAAAGGGGAAGCCGGGGGGAGTGCGCCGGAACACGACATCTACGGGAGAGGTTCAGCCGGGTTGATTCGCCGTGGCTTTGCCGGACAAGAGCAAAGGGGCAGGCAACGGGCAGCCGAGAGAGGGCTCCCGTATGAGGCCCCACCGGATGCCTTCGGCATCAATCGTGGCCGCAGTCCACACCCCACCACCTCTGCAAAGAACTGGGGCGACCCTCGCGATATGGTCAGGCAGGGCGCCAACGTGGGAGCAGCACAGGCTTTCCGAGAAGGCACCTCCGGCCCCCCGATTGCCGTTGACCCCTTCAAAGGCGTAGACACACGCACCAAGATGCAAAAGCGAGGCAAGCCGAGCAAGGGACCAGCCCCCACCCGCACAACCGAGCCGGGAGGCGCCTTTTCCCAACTCACCTCTCGTACATCAGCCACGGCGGAAGGGCAGCGCGAAGGCAAGCGGCGAGCTGGTAAGCGTTACCGAAGGTCACGAGCCGGTGCCCTGACACAGCAACCCACCGCCGGAACGATACTCGGAGATGCCACAGGTGCCGGAGTGCTCGGTTAATGGAACGAGCGGAGATACGCCTAGGCGTCTCGCAATACCCGGTGCTCGACAGCTTCATGGCTTGCCGTGAGCGCGTTTCCTGCATCATGGGACCTCTGGGCTCGGGTAAGACCTTCGGCGCCGTACAGCGCATCCTGGCGCAGATGGTGGAGCAGGATCCCAACCCGCAAGGCATTCGTCCCACCCGCTGGTTGGCGGTAAGAAACACCTACCCCGATCTGATGGGGACTACGGTGAAAGACTTCCAGTCTATTTTTGAAGGGCTGGGGACGATGAAGATGGGAGGGCTTGAGCCTCCTACGTTCAAGGTGCAGTTCCAGCTTGAGGACGGCACCAGTGTCAAGTCGGAAGTGATATTTTTGGCACTGGACCGTGATGATGCAGTACGGAAGTTGCGTGGCTACCAAGTCACCGGCATCTGGCTGAACGAAACCAAGGAATTGGTGAAGTCCATCGTAGACATGGCTGACCTCCGGCATGGTCGCTACCCGTCGATGGCCTCCGGTGGCGTTCGTCCTACGTGGAACGGAATGCTGGGCGATACGAATGCCCCGGATGAAGACCACTGGTACTTCGGTCTGGCTGAAGAGACGAAGCCCAAGGGCTGGAAATTCTTCCGTCAACCCGGAGGTGTCTCCCCAGGCATGAAGGAAGGCGAGTGGATCCCCAACCCCGAATCTGAAAATTTAGAGAACCTGCCCGATGGCTACTACACCCAGGGCCTGGAAGGCAAAGACCCCGATTGGATACGGGTCATGCTATCCAATGAATACGGCTTTGTGATTGATGGCAAACCCGTCCACCCCGAGTATGTGGATTCAGTTCATTGCGCCTCGGAGATTATCGAACCCGACCAGCGGTATCCGCTCATCATCGGTATCGACTTCGGACGCACCCCCGCTGCGGCCATCACGCAATGTATCGAGGACATCGGACGCCGTGTCATCATTGACGAGATGACCAGCGAGGACATGAGTGCTGCGGTCTTTGGCCCGGAACTCAAGCGATACCTTGACACTCACTACCAGGGGATGCCTGTAGAGGTATGGTGCGACCCCTCCGGTGGCGCCCAGAGCCAAGCCACCGAGGATACCCCCATTCGCATCATGCGCGCCGCAGGCATCCCTGCTCGCCCTTGCGAAAGCAACAACCCGGACCTCCGGCGTGCTGCGATTTCCAACCCCGCCATGCGTGTGTGCATGGATGGCAAGCCAGCTCTACTGGTCAGCCCCAAGGCGAAGATGATCCGCAAGGGACTAATGGGTGGATTCAGTTACCGCCGCATGAAGATCACCGGCACCGAGCGATACACGGACATGCCGGACAAGAACATCTACAGCCACCCGGTCGAGGCCGCAGAGTATGCCTTCATGGGTGGTGGTGAAGGGCGAGATGCCCTGATGCCCGCACAACGCAACCGAGGTTCATCCTCACAAACCCACGCGATACTATGATTTATTGCACTGAACCCGCAACCCAGGAAGACTTCAACGCCGTGCGATTCTCGCCTTGCGGTGAGCATGTCACGCCCGAAGTTATGTCTCTGAATCTGGAGCACTCCTGTGCGTTACACGATAAGGACGGGACGGTAGTAGGTTGTGCTGGTGTGATTCAAATCTTTGATGGCACAGCGGAAGTCTGGGCTGCGTTTTCAGATGAATTGCTTGCTCACCACAAACTCTCTGTAACAAAACTTGCGAAGAAGATGCTTGCGCGTTGGCAAGAGACAGGACACTTCAAGAGGATCACCGCCATGACCCCGCAAAGCCGCACACACTCTGCGTGGCTTGAAGTGTTGGGATTTCAAGTGGAAGGTGTCATGCACAATTTCGGACCCGGCGCATCAGGTGACTGGTGTGTCATGGGATTGTTAGGAGAACAGTTATGCCCGCCGTCGTGATTGCTGCCGCTATCTCAGCGGTTGGATCGCTTACCACATCCCTTGCCACGCAGCCAAGTGCTCCGCAGATTCCGAAGATGGAGGAGCCCGCAGTTGCTGCGGGTGTGTCCGAGCGCGAAGCCGACAAGCGAAGACGGCAAGTCGCTACGCATGGCAGAGGGTCTACGCTTCTATCCGGCTCACCCATGGGATTGCCAGGGGCAGCCAAGACAAGCGCGAACACGCTAACGGGGGCCTAGCATGGCTAAGTCAGTAGAAGACTGTCTGCGTACTCTGGCTGATCTGGAGTCACGCCGACAGAATTGGGATAGTCATTGGCAGGAAATTGCAGAACGCATCTGGCCCGCAGCCGATGAGTTTCTGACATCCCGCTCAGTGGGCGAGAAGCGCAGTACGAAAATCTTCGACTCGACAGCGGCACTGGCCCTGGAGAAGTTCTCGGCTGCGATGGAGTCTCTTCTCACGCCGAGAGCGCACAAGTGGCACACGCTGCGCTCGACACACGCTGGAGCCAACGAAGATCCCGATGTGAAGCTGTGGTTTGAGCAAGTCACCAAGGTGATGTTCCAAGCACGCAACTCGCCAAAGGCCGGGTACTACGCCCAGATGCACGAGGGCTACAAGTCCCTGGGTGCCTTTGGGAACTCGTGTCTGTTTGTAGATGAACCCAAGGACGGGCACGGCATCAACTACGTGCAGTGCCATGTCGGTTCGGTCTACATCGAACTCAACAACAAGCGGCAAGTCGATACGATCTACCGCAAGTACAAGATGAGTGCGAAGGCTGCCGCGCAAGAGTGGGGCAGGAAGAACCTGCCGGAGAAGGTTGCACAGGCCCTTGAGAGCCCGGACAAGCAGTTCAAGGAGTTCGATTTCGTCCATGCAGTAACACCTCGCACCGACTACGACCGAGAGCGCAAGGATGCGGAGGGGATGCCGTTCGTCTCATATCACATCAGCGTCGAGGACAAGGCGATGGTGGACGAGGGCGGCTACCACGAGATGCCGTACCTCTACTCCCGCTACACGGTGAACCCCACCGAGATGTACGGGCGGTCGCCTGCGATGCTTGTCCTGCCCTCGATCAAGATGGCGCAGGAGATGCAGAAGACTTTCATCCGAGCGGGCCACAAGATCGTGGACCCGCCCCTACTGCTCCACGATGACGGGGTACTGGGCACGGGCAGTAAGCAGGTCCGGCTCACGCCCGGAGGACTCAACTACGGAGGCGTGGACGCCAATGGTCGCCCACTCATCCAGCCGCTCCAGACCGGGGCTCGTCTTGATATCACCGAGGGGATGCTTGAGAAGGAGCGCATGGTCATCAACGATGCGTTCATGGTTACACTCTTCGACATTCTCGTAGAGACTCCGCAGATGACGGCCACTCAGGCTCTGATCCGAGCCCAGGAGAAGGGGCAGTTGCTCGCCCCCACTGTGGGTAGGCAGCAGTCGGAGATGTTGGGGCCGCAGATCCACCGCGAGTTCTCGGTCTTGCTACGGCAAGGACTCGTGCAGCCGCCGCCGCAGGCACTGATGGAGGCAGCCGGGGATTACGAGATTGTCTACGAGAGCCCGGCGCAGCGTATGCAGCGCAGCGAGGAGTTGGTTGGTATCCAGCGCACGATGGAGATGGCGATGCCGTTCATCGAAACCGATCCGAGCATCTTGCAGATGTTCAACGCGGACGAGATCATCCGGCTCTCTGCGGACATCAACGGGGCTCCGGTGAGTATTCTGAAGACACCTGAGCAGATGGAAGAGTTGAGAGCGCAGCAGCAGCAGCAGGCACAGCAGCAGCAGATGATGGACTCGATCTCTCAGATCGCCCCAGCGGCCAAGGACTTGTCACAGATAGAACTCCCTGCGGAGGCTGGCGGTGCGTGAGCTTTTGCTTGAGAGGAGTCAGGCATATCAGAAAGCGTTTTCGGGAGAGTTGGGTGGTAAGGTTCTGGCTGATCTGGAGAGGTTTTGCCACGCGAATACGACTACCCACGTTCCAGGCGACAGCCACGGCACATCACAACTAGAGGGGCGCAGGCAGGTATGGCTTCGCGTCCAGGGCTATTTGCAACTCACTCCCGCAGATGTGGGTGAGATTGTGGAGACTGCGGAGACAGAGGACTGAAGTGGCCCCTCCCAACGGTCAAGCATTAGACTGCAAGTGCCATCCCAACAAGGCAGACGGTCACAATTTTGATGAAGAGTTGATCTGTTCTTGGTGCGGGATAGGCTGGCGCGAGAATCAGAAAGGCACTGGTGTCCAGTGCGAAGGAGACGGTGAGCAGACATGGCAGCAGAAGAGATCGGAACAAGTGCGGCGGGCGTTATTGGCGAGTCTGCCGAAGGTGCAGTAGAGGTCACGGCTCCCGATCCGTCTGGGAGCTGGACTGAGGGTCTGGGCGAGGATGCCCAGGGATACGTCGAGAACAAGGGCTGGACCGGGGCCGAGCAGATGCTCGACTCGTACCGGAACCTTGAGAAGTCTATCGGTGTCCCGGCTGACCAGATTGTCCACATGCCGAAAAACGCTGAAGACGCAGAGGGTTGGAACGCTGTTTACAGCCGCCTAGGGCGACCCGAGACTGCGGAGGAGTACCAGCTCACCGGTCCCGAAGTGCCGGAGGGGACGGTCGATCTGACGGGTGACCTCAAGGAGTGGGCTCACGAGGCGGGACTGAGCCAGCAGCAGGCGGCTCTGATCTACGAGAAGTACAACGGGCGGGTGGGGGAAGCCGCTGCGGAGCAGCAGCAGAATCTCGATGAGGCTGCCCAGGCTGAAGAGGTTGCGCTCAAGAAGGAGTGGGGACCGGCCTGGGATGAGAACATCGCCGCCGCAACCCGCTTCCGGCAGCGTTTCGGGATTGACGACGCGACGATTGACAAGCTAGAGCAGGCACTTGGGCTTCGTGGCGTCTTGGAATTGACCGCGCAGATTGGCCGTGGCCTGGGTGAGCATGTCGCTCCTGGGGGCCAGGGAGAGGACAGCGGCAACGGTCTGCCCTTTGGCATGACTCCCGCCGCTGCCAAGGCGAAGATCGACGACTTGATGCTCGACAAGGATTTTATGGGCCAGTATTTGGAGGGGAATGCTCAGGCTAACGAGCGTATGGCTCGTCTCCACACGATTGCGTACCCCGAGCCCGAATAATTTCGCGTACTCATTGCGTCGGGTTTAGACCCGTGCATAAGATGTCACCAGTACCAACTTTACACAGCAGCAAACAGGCCCCGGTGTGGCGACCGGGTAAGCCTTCCAGCCAAAACAAAAATCGGCCCCGGTGTGGCACCCGGACAAGCCTTGGAAGCCGTTTGAACCTGCTGGCCCCGGCAACGGATAAGCCTCGCAAAACACTAGAGGCTTATTCAAATGTCAGACCAAGTAAATGTTGCCTTTGTGCAGCAGTACGCGAACAATGTCGCGCACCTGTTGCAGCAAAGAGGCAGCAAACTCCGCGATTCAGTAATGAACGGAACGGCAACCGGCAAGGCAGCGAAAGTTGTCGAGCAGGTGGGTGCCGTCAACGCAGTCAAGCGCACCACCCGTCACGCAGATACACCGTTGATTTCTACCCCGCACAGTGCGCGGTGGACGTTCCCGGTGGACTACGAGTGGGCAGACCTGATCGACGATCAGGACAAGGTGCGGATGCTCATCAATCCTCAGTCACCCTATGCGGTGAATGGGGCCTATGCGATGGGCCGAGCCATTGACGACGAGATCCTGGGTGCCTTCTTCGGAACGTCCAAGACCGGCGAGAATGGTTCAACCGACGAGGCGTATGATACCGCCGCCGTCACCGATCCAGGCGGCTCCACTGCTGCGCTTACCATCGGGCAGTTGATGGCAGCCAAAACGCAGCTCATGGAGAACGAGGTCGATCTCGATAACGACACGATCTACATGGCAATCACCGCTGCCCAGCATGAAGACCTGCTGGGCATGGACGAGATCGCGAGTGGCGACTACAACAGCCAAAAGGTGTTGGTTGACGGCAGCGTCAAGGCGTTTCTCGGGATCAACTTCATCCAGACCGAGCGGATTGTTGGTGCGGGTGATGACCCCACGCTCTGCCCGATGTGGGCGAAGTCGGGGATGCACCTTACGGTGTGGAACGACATTACCACCAAGATCAGCGAGCGCGAGGACAAGTCCTACGCCACGCAGGTCTACGTCAAGAGTACGATTGGCGCTACCCGTCTGGAGAAGGGCAAGGTTGTGAAGGTGTCCTGCCAGATTTAGTAAGACAAATTGATGTGAGGGGGCCGGTGCGGAGTCGTGCCCGCCCCCAACCATCGAACGCAAGGAAACAAAAAACATGGCAGGACTATTCTTTTCCGATCTATTCTCAGCGGCAGGTACACCGACAACCCTGGACAGCCAGAAGCGGGCTGCGGTCGGCGCGGCACATGGACGCAATAGGTACGCACGGGCTGAAGTTCTCACTACGGCAACTATCACTACCGACACTGCCGCCAGCCAAATTAGGCTCAAGCAGTTCAAGTCGGGCGACATGATCCACAAGATCACGGTTCACAATACTGCCGATGGAGGAAGTGGAGCCATCAATATGGGGCCGTGGAAGTCTGGCTCCGCGCATGATGGTGCCGTTGTGGATGCCAACCTCTTCCTGGCTGCCCAAGCGGTGTCTGGTGCTTCGGCAGCAGGCGGCATCGAGGGTTTCACGGACGGGGCTCTCGATGACTTTGATCGTGGGAAGGCGTTGTGGGAGTTGGCAGGGCAATCGTCAGACCCGATGGAGGACTGGGATATAGTGATAACGGCCAGCGCCACCGTCGCTACCGCCCAGAACTACGTCGTAGAGTTTGAGTACACCAGCGGCGACTGAGATAACGGGGGACCGATAACGGATGCCCAGTGCAGTCGATATCTGCAATAGGGCGCTGAGCCGTGTCGGCGAAGCGCGGATCACTTCACTATTGGACGACAGCAAGCAGGCGCGAGCGTGCAACAGCGCCTACACGCATGTCCGAGATGAAGTGCTCCGCGCTCACCCCTGGAACAGTGCCATCACAAGAGCCTCTCTGGCGAAGCTCTCCAGCTCCCCCAGTTTCGGGTACGACGATGAGTACCAACTGCCAGCCGACTGCCTTCGGGTAGTCGAGGTGTACGATAGCGTCTATCCCTGGGTGGTTGAGGGAAGGAAGCTGCTATCGGACGAAGGCTCCCCAATCTCCATCCGGTACGTCAAGCGCGAGGAAGACCCCAACCAGTGGGACTCTCTCCTGGCGTCTGCTGTATCGGCACGCTTGGCGCTTGAGCTGTGCGAGGAGTTGACACAGAGCAACACGAAGAAGGAAGCCGCCGCCCAATACTACGAGGTTCTCCTCTCCAGGGCGCGTATGGCAGACGGGCAGGAGCAGAGCCCGATGCCATTTGAGGAAGACGCCTGGGTTAATGCGAGGTACTAATGCCGAAAGCCTCGCATATCCAAACCAGTTTTAACGCGGGTGAACTATCCCCGACCCTTGAGGGCCGGGTGGATATGTCGAAGTACACCTCGGGCTGTGCCAAGCTGGAGAACTTCATCCCCTTGATCCAGGGTGGGGCGATGAAGCGCAGCGGAACTCGCTATGTGGCGTCTGTGAAGACTGCTTCCGCCGTCACCCGGCTGATCCCGTTTGAGTTCGGTACGACTCAGGCGTATGTCCTTGAGTTCGGCAACCAGTACATGCGCGTCTACAAGGATGGCGGGCAGGTTCTGGACGGTGACGACGATCCCGTTGAGATCGCCACCCCCTACACAACGGCTGACCTAGACGGCATCCAGTTCGCGCAGTCGGCTGATGTGCTGTATCTCGCCCACCCGAATTACAACCCTCGCAAACTCTCGCGTGGGACCGGCCATGACATCTGGACGATGACACTGATCGTGTTTGACTGGGAGCCGTTCTCCCCGCAGAACCTAGACGACACGGCAAAGGTCATAGTAAGCGCCATATCTGGCGACGGCATCACGATCACGCCTAGTTATCCGGGTAGAACGTCTTTCGCCGTCGCGTTCGGCTCCGTGGATGTCGCAAACACCGATTTCACTGTGGCGATAGCTGCTGATAACGACCGCAAGGCCGCTCACATTCTATCGCCATCGGGCGATCTTCCCCTTGGGCTTGATTCAAGAAAGCAGTACTACATCAAGTTCATTGATGCGAGCAACTTCGGACTCAGCCTGACCCCGGGCGGTGACCTTGTCACTTTCACCGATCAGGGCAGCGGCACCCATACCGTGTACCTGGGGTCGCCCGTGTTTATACACGGCACAGAGACCGGCGACCTTACGGATGTGGGCAGCTACTTCCGAGTCTCGGAAGTCATCAGTTCCAACCACGGGGTATGGGAAGGTGGCAGCAGAAACGAAGCCTATACGGGCTCTCTCATAATAGAAACTGCTAACGCTTATTTTCAGGGAAATGTGTATAAGTTGTCTGACAAAGATGGAGACAGGTCGGGGACGAGTGCTCCTATACACGAGATGGGTTCGGAGTCGGATGGCAGGTGGGATTGGACATACCTGCACAGCGGCGCAGGGTATGCGGAGATCATCTCAATCAACATTGATACGAACGTCGCTACTGCGAACGTCGTAAAGACCTTCCCCGAAAGTGTTTCCACTGCCGGGTCCGGGGCTGCCACGCATCGCTGGTCCCACGGTGCATGGAGTGGACGCAACGGATACCCGAGGTGCGTGACCTTTTTTGAGGATCGGCTGTGGTGGGCCGGGTCCAAGGGTAACCCGCAGACCATGTGGGCCTCGCAGACGAGTCACTACGAAAACCACAAGGTAGTTGACCTCGATGAGTCGGCCCTTGTATTCACGCTGAATACGGATCAGGTCAACGTCATCGAGTGGATCAATGCGGGCAGGGTGCTGGTACTGGGCACAGCCGGTGGGGAGTTCGTGGTGAGCGCCTCCAGCGAGACTGAGGCTCTGGTGCCTGGGAATGTCCGGGTGGTGCGTCACTCCACATACGGCAGCAAGCCAGAGCTGTCCCCCCTACGCATCGACCAGTCTCTGCTGTTCGTGCAAAGGGCGGCGCGGAAGTTGCGCGAGTTGACCTTTGACGATTCGGTCAATGCGTATGTAGCCAATGACATGACCATTCTATCGGACCATATCGCGGTGAATGGCATCAAGTACACAGCCTTCCAGCAGGAGCCCCATAGGATTATCTGGGTGATCCTGAACAACGGCACCTTGCTGGGCTTTACTTACGAGCGGGCGCAACAGGTGACCGCTTGGCACCGTCACCCCGTGGGCGGGACGAACGCGAAGGTGGAGAGCATCGCCTCGATCCCCAACCCGTCAGGCAACAGCGACCAGCTCTGGATGGTGGTGAGTCGCACCATCAATGGTACAACCGCGAGATATGTCGAGTACATGGAAGCGGAGTGGCAGCGCAGCAACGACATCGCTGACGCCTTCTTCGTAGACGGTGGAACGGTCTACTCGGGTGCGTCTACAACCACGCTGCCTCCGGGCGGTGCGAGTTGGGACTTGAGCCACCTAGAGGGCGAGTCGGTCACGATTCTCGCAGATGGCGCGACACACGCGAACAAGACCGTGAGTAGCGGATCGGTGACCCTGGATGTGGCTGTGACGAAGGCATCTGTAGGGCTGGCATACTCGGCCACGCTCCAGACGATGCGTATCGAGGCCGGGGCTGCGGACGGTACAGCACAGGGCAAGACCAAGCGGATTACCAACATCGTCCTGCGTCTGGATCAGACGGGGCCGG
>Ga0310345_10000849_pt1 | contig 38549 bp, 30 predicted proteins | sample HC15DNA20500_MG_FD_204667 | JGI IMG/M metagenome (GOLD analysis project Ga0310345, IMG submission 204667) | Marine microbial communities from station ALOHA, North Pacific Subtropical Gyre - HC15-DNA-20-500_MG | ecosystem: Environmental > Aquatic > Marine > Oceanic | place: Pacific Ocean: North... | reverse complement strand
TTTTGCCCCATAAATTTCTTTATCATTAAGCAGAGGTGAATTAATGGCCATTTCTGCAGCACGATTTGCTCTATTTTCACCAGAAGCTATCGCCGAACCAATTACTGCCGAACCTGCATCTTTCATAACAGTATTTACATCTTCAAAATCAACATTTATATTACCTGTTGAAGTAATTATTTCAGCTATACTTCTTGCAGCAGTACACAATACATCATCTGCTTTTGCGAATGCTTCTCTTTGAGTTAAGTTTCCATAAATTTCTGACAACTTTTCATTTACAATTACAATTACACTATCACAGTCTTCATTTAAAAATTTTATGCCATCATTTGCAATCTCCATTTTTTCTTTACCTTCAAATTTAAAAGGTATGGTAACAATTCCAATTGTTAAAATATCTAATTCTTTGGCTAATTTAGCTATAATTGGAGCTGCTCCTGTTCCAGTGCCACCACCCATTCCAGCAGTTATAAATAACATTTTTGTGTCTGATTTTAATATTTCTCTTATCTCATGACTACTTTCTTTAGCTGCATTCTTTCCTTTTTCTGGATCTGCTCCTGCTCCTAATCCTTCAGTTAGATTTATTCCGATTTGTAATTTATTATTTACAGTACTAGAGTGTAAAGCTTGAATATCTGTATTACAAACAATAAATTCAACATCCTTTATTCCTAAAGAATGCATATAATTTACTGCATTGCTTCCTCCACCCCCTACCCCAATAACTTTTATTATTGATCTATGGTGAGAAGGTAAATCAAAACTATACATATCTTAAATAATTAACTTTTAAATTCATCCAAATCACTATCGGTAAAAAAAGATTTGAATTTATCACTAAACTCTTTTATTACATCCCTAGAACTAGATAAATTATTTTTTTTACTTTTATTAATTCTATTTTTCTTATATCCTGAAATTAATAAACCTACAAGAGTTGAATATTTTGGTGATTTCAAATCAAATTCTGAGGTTGACAGTTGTGAATCAGGAAAGCCTATTCTTGGTATCATTCCTGTCATATACTTAACCAATTGTTTTAAACTTAATAATTGAGACCCTCCACCAGTAAGAACTATGCCCCCTGATAGTTTACCATTATAACCACTCAAGATAATCTCTTTATGTATATCCTGAATTATTTCTTCCATTCTAGCTTCAATTATTTTGCAAAGATTATAAGTTGAAACTAATCTCTCTTCTCTTTGTCCAATTCCAGGTATTTTAACGTGTTCATTTTTTATAGCATGACTTGCTATAGCTCTCCCAAATTTAATTTTTAAAACTTCAGCTTGTTTTGTTAATACTTGTAAACCATCTTTTATATCCTGTGTAATAATTTCTCCTCCATAAGGAATAATAGCTGTGTGTCTCATTACATTATCATGAAATATAGCAATATCAGTAGTGCCTCCCCCAATATCCACTAAGCAAACTCCGGATTCTAATTCCCCTTTAGTTAAAATAGCTAAAGAAGAAGCCTGAGGTTCCAAAACTAGAAGTTCTCTAAAAACATTAGCCTTTTCAACACAAGAAATAATATTTTTTATATCAGTTTTTCTTGCGGTAACAATATGAAAATCAGCTTCTAATTTTTTTCCAGGAGTACCAACAGGTTCCATAGTTCTAATTTCTTCATCTACCAAATAATTCTGAGCTGTAACTGCAATTATTTCATCTCCTGGTGGAATGATAGTATTTTTGGCCTCATATAGTAACTTTATTAAGTGATCAGAATTAATTTCATTGTTGTTTTTATTTTCTATAGAAATTGAATTATGTCTAGTAAAACTCTTAATATGCTTACCTGCTATCCCAACATTAGCTCTTTTAATTTCTATTCCTGAAGCATCTGAAGCTTCTTTAATAACTTCACGTATTTGTTCAGTTGCTTTTTGAATATTTTGAACCATTCCTACTGCAACTCCTATTGATTTAGTCTCAGCAAAAGAAATAATTTTAAGTTTGTCATACTCATCTTTCTTACCTAGAGCAACACAAATTTTTGTCGTTCCAATATCAAGACCAATTATAAATTCATTTTTCATACATTATTTTTTTTATCACAAACAATTTGATTCTTATATTTTAAGTTGACAGATTCATAATAATTCCACCCCTTAGTTGGTAATATAACTTTATAAAATAAAAGTAATTTTTTAAATTTTAAATCAATTTCCTGAGTATCACCAAAATATATTTTTTGTTTAGTAATTTGAGGAATCATAATTATATCACCATCTTTTAAAATATTAATTTGTGTTATTTGCTTTCTCCAAAAATCATCATTATTTATATATTTTATAAGTTTAAAAATTTTATCTCCCTTTTGAAAAAATTTAATGTTTTTTTCTTTGGTTATTTTAGTATCATAAAAATTTACTAATAAAACTCTTTCAGAGTAAATAGTAGAAGTGGGAAAAATTTCACCATTAAAATCAATATAATAATCCCTACCTTTTTGATTAATCAATCTTGCAAAGGGTTTATATTGATCAACATTAATTAGTATTTTGTTATTTAAATTTGCGAATACTTCTGTTTTTTTTATGTAAGAATTTCCATTTATTTTTTTTTCAATATTAAATAACCCCTTACTTGAAGAATCCTTTAATGTGCCTTTAATTAAATAATTAATATCTTCATCAATAAGAAAGCTCTCTCTGTTATTTATATCAATAATAAACTCTTTATAATCTTTTTTCAAAAATGAAAGAGATAACAGGACAATCATTGAAAAAAGAATGAATAAATAATTTTTTACGTTTATTAAATTTTTCACTGTTCCTTTAAACTAATTAGTTTGTTAACAATCTTTTTTGTTGCATTAGGTTTTGCAAGAGAAGAAATATTTTTTTCTAATAAATACATTTTTTTTTTATCATGCAAAATATTAAAGGCTGTTTTAATTAGATCTTTTTTTGCACTGATATCTTTAACTATTTCACAAGCATTAATTGATTTTAAAGAAAGAGCATTTTTAGTTTGGTGATCTTCAACTACATTAGGTGAGGGAACAAAAATTACAGCTTTTCCCACAACACATAATTCTGAAATCGCCAATGCTCCTGCCCTTGAAATTACAATATCAGAACAAGCATATGCATATTTCATTTCATTTATATACGGAATAGTTTGAATATTATTTGAAAAAGAGTTTTTTACTAACATTATTTCTTCATAATAATTTTGACCAGTTTGCCATAATATTTGAAAAGAACTATTTTTAATTAGTGATAAATTTAATAAAACACTATCATTAATTGTTTTAGCACCAAGACTTCCTCCAATAATAAGTATAGTTTTTTTCTCACTATCTAAACCAAAAAAATTATAAGCATCTTTTTTTAGATGAGTAATATTTAATAAATCACTCCTAACAGGATTTCCATAACAAAACATGTTATTATGGAAATACTTACGCATATTATTAAATGCTACAAAAACTAAATTGACTCTGTTACCTAAATATCTATTTGTTATTCCAGGAAAAGAATTTTGTTCTTGTATTGCAGACGGAACTTTATTTAATAAGGCTGCAATGAGAATTGGACCACTAACATAACCACCAAAGCCTAGAACTAAATCAGGTTTAAAAGAATTGATAATAACTAAAGATCTAATTATACTAGAAATAAGTTTAATTGGAAATAAAAAATTTTTTAACAAAAATGACATTCCCAAAAACAAAAAATTACTCAAAAAAGAAGTTCTCTTAATACCACTTATCCATAAGCCCTTAATATTAAAGTTATGTTTAGGGACAATATTCATTTCCATTCTTCCAATTGAACCCAAGAACAAGATATTAGAATCCTTATTCCTTTTTTTGATTTCTTTCGCAACTGCAATTGCTGGATAAATATGACCCCCTGTGCCTCCACCAGCTATTATAACATTTATTTTTTCGTTAAATAATTTTTTCATATACTAATTCATTATTATTTTCATCATCATTATACCTACTCACACTCAAAATAATACCTAGAGTTATGCCAGTAAAAAGTTGTGATGTTCCTCCCATACTTATTAAAGGGAGTGTTAAGCCTGTTACAGGCAAAAGACCTACTACTACAGACATATTAATTATAGCTTGAATAACTAAGGCAAAAATTAATCCTGCACTCAATAAACCACCAAATGCCCTTTCACTATTTATTAGAGTAACAAGTCCTCTATATAAAAGAATGAGGTAAAGTATTATAACCAAAATACCAGTAATTAGTCCATATTCTTCTATTATTATCGCATATATAAAATCTGAATAAGATTGAGGAAGAAAGTTTTTTTGATTACTCTGACCAGGTCCTTTTCCAAAAATACCACCCGTTGAAACAGCTATGTAAGCTTGCTCTAATTGAAAAGGAATATCTTTGTTATCGATAAAATTCTCAAATCTGCTTAACACTGTGTTACCTCTTTGTCCAATAAACATGGCTATTGAACCAGCAAAAATGCTACAAATAATTAACATCATTACATATTTTATTGGAACCCTAGAAATAAATAGTAATATTAAACAAGTTATTAGAAGTAAGATTGCGCTAGAAAAATTAGTTAACGCAATTAATAAACAAATTACTAATACCCATATTAAAGGAAAAACTAGTGATTCTTTTATATTTTCTATATTCACCTGATGTTTGGATAGATAACTTGATAAATAAACTATCAAAGAGACCTTTGCTAAATCTGATGGCTGAAAGGCTTGGTTCAAAATAGGAATATTAATCCAGCGTGATGCGTCATTTATATTCATCCCAAATTTCCAAGTGAATAATAATAAAGGTATGCACACATAAAGAGCCATTATAGATATTTTTGAAAAGTATTTATAATCAATTCTATGAGTGAACCACATAGCAAAAAAACTTAATAGGATTAGAAAAAAATGTTTAAATAAATAATATTCGGTATTACCTTGCATTTTTTGATATGCTAAAGATCCAGTTGCACTATATACTACAAGGAGACTCAACACAGAAAGAATCATAGCTATAATCCAAATCCATTTGTCACCTTTGATATTATTTAAAATCCAATTATATATCATTTACCTTAGTTTTAAAGTTGCTAAAGTTATAATTGCAAGTAGAATTCCTATCATCCAAAATCTTGCTACAATTTTAGTTTCATGAATACCTCTTAACTGATAATGATGATGAAGAGGTGCCATCAAAAAAATTCTTTTACCTCTTCCGTATTTCTTTTTTGTATATTTATAATAAGTTACCTGAATTATTACAGAAATACTTTCTATAAAAAAAACACCACATAATACTGGAATAAGCAGTTCTTTTTTTATTATTATAGCTAAAACTGCTATTATAGCCCCAATTGATAAGCTTCCAGTATCACCCATAAATACCTGAGCAGGATACGAATTATACCATATAAATCCAATACACGCACCAACAAAAGCAAAACAAAAAATAACAATTTCTCCAATATTAGGTATATATATAATATTCAAATAATTTGAAAAAATTATATTACCAGATAAATATGAAAATATGGCAAGAGTTATACCAATAATTGCAGCATTTCCAGCAGCCAATCCATCAAGTCCATCAGTTATATTGGCTCCATTGGATACCGAAGTAATGATAAAAATTACAATAAGGATATATAATATCCAAGTATAATCATGCCAGAACAAAGGCAAAAGCCATTTATAATGAAATTCATTATTTTTAATAAATGGAATTGTAGTAATAAGTTCTTTTGAATCAAAATATTTTAATTCACTAATTAAATTTTCTTGACTGACTGTGTTTTCAAATTCTCTTACAACAACTTGATCATTAAATACCAAAATAGCACCTACAATTATTCCTAGTGAAATTTGTCCAAAAATCTTAAATTTTGGTTTTAATCCTTCTTTATTTTGTTGAGATATTTTCAAGTAATCATCCATAAAACCAATTAAACCCATCCAAATAGTCACAATCAACATTATTATAATATAAATATTATCAAGTTTTGCAAATAATATTGTTGGTATTATAATTGAAATTATTATAATAATGCCACCCATTGTAGGAGTTCCTATTTTATCATTTTCACCATGAATTCCTAAACTTCTAATTGATTCTGAGAACTGATTTCTATTTAAAAAATTAATTAGTGTTTTTCCAAAAACCATACTTATTAAAAGTGAAAGAAATGAAGCCATCCCTGCCCTAAAAGAAATGTATTGAAATACTCCCGCCCCTATAAAGTCAAAAGTACGATCTAAATAATCAAATAAATGATACAACATAACTAATACTATTACAAATTCAATATTTTATTTACAACTAATTTATCATCAAATGAATGTTTTTTTCCTTTTATTTCTTGATAATTTTCATGTCCTTTTCCTGCTATCAAAATAATATCTCCTGATCTGGCTTTAGAAAATGCTTCTTGGATGGCTCTTTCTCTACTAGAATTTTGAATTAATTTTTTAACTTTTATAATTCCTTTTTTTATATCATCAATAATTTTTTGAGGATTTTCATGGCGTGGATTATCTGAAGTAAGAACTATTAAATCACTATATTTTTCTGCAATTGCACCCATTAATGGTCTTTTTGTTTTGTCCCGATCACCTCCTGCACCAAATACTGTTATTATTTGATTATTTGAACTGAATTTATTTATTGTCTTTAAAACATTTTCTAAGGCATCTGGTGTATGAGCATAATCAATTATAGCCATAACTCCATTCTTTGATTTCAATAATTCAAACCTTCCTTTTGGACTTTCGAGGTTAGATACATTAATTAATAAATCATTTTTATTAATACCAAGCAAATTAGATCCTGCATAAATACATAAAATGTTATATGCATTAAATTCACCAAATAATTTAAGAAAGATTCTACTGTCTTCAATGTTTATTTTTAATCCTTCGATACTATTAGATATAATTTTAGCTTTGAAATCAGATGCTTTTTTTATTCCATAAGTATATTTTTTTGCATTACAATTTTGTAACATATATTCTCCTCTTTTATCATCCTTATTTACCAAAGCAAAAGAAGATGATTCTAGCATATCAAAAAGTTTTTTCTTAGTTTCTATGTAATCCTTAAAAGAGGAATGATAATCTATATGATCATGGCTAATATTAGTTAAAATTGCACCTTTAATTTTTAACCCATAAATTCTATTTTGATCAATCGCATGAGAGCTAGCTTCCATAAAACAATATTTGCAATTTTTTTCAACCATTTTATCTAAAAAATAGTTAATTTCTATAGAGTCTGGTGTTGTCAATCTGGATTCAAAAGATTGTTCATCAATCTTATTTTCAATTGTAGTTAACATACCAACTTTATAATTTAAATGCTTAAATAAATTATAAAATAATGTTACTACTGTAGTTTTACCATTTGTACCAGTAATCATTATTAAATTTATTTTCTTTGAAGGATTATTATAAAAATTAGAAGAAATTATTCCTTGAGCTAAACGAGTGTTTTTAACCAGAACATAAGTAATATTTTTTTTTAAAGTTTTTGGGATTTTTGAACATAGTATAAGACATGCTCCATTTTCTATTGCATCATCAATATAAGCATGTCCGTCTAATTTATTTCCAACAATTGCTATATAAATAAAATTATTTTTGGCTCTTCTAGAATCATTAGTTATTCCTGATACAGATAATTTTTGATTCCCATAAATTGAGATAAACTTTAACCCAGAAATAATAGCACTAAATTTTTTTTTCATTTTAAGTTTAAATAAATAGTTGAATAATTATTAGCAATCTTTCCTGGTAAAACAGATTGAGAGACAACTCTTCCATATCCTGAAAAATTAACTTTTAAACCTCTGTCTTCTAAAACAAACAAAGCATCCTTATATGTCATACCTTTTACATTTGGAATTAAATTCTTATTTGATTGATTACTTTCCCAGTAAATAGAATTATCAATAACTTTTGTTTTCACCCATTCATCATCAGTATTTTCATGATTTGAAATACCAAAGTAATTTGATATATCAATTAAATCATTTTTATAACCTGACTTTATTAATGGAAAATTATTTTCTTCTCTTGAAGATTTTGCAAAGTTCTTAAAAACTTTATGATCAGTCAATAAGATTTTATCTGAAATTTCTTTAAAAACTGGCGCAGCTACATCACTACCATAAATTCTGTAATTTTTTGGTTCATCTATAACTACAATACAACTATATTTAGGATGATCAGAGGGAAAAAATCCGACAAATGAAGTATAGTATTTGTCAACATATTTTCCATCTAACACTTTTTTTGCGGTTCCTGTTTTTCCAGCAATTTTATAATAACTATTATTTATGTTTTTAGCAGTTCCTTTTTCAACTACTCCTTCTAATAGTTTCGTGGCTATTTCTATCGTTTTATTGGATACAATCTGTTTTTCTAAAATTTCAGTCGGATATTCTTTGACTACTTTATTAGCCTTTAATATTTTTCTTACTATTATAGGTTTTACAAATTTTCCACTATTTGCTACTGCATTATAAAAACTTAAAGTTTGTAAAGGAGTAAGTTTGAGTTCATAACCGTGAGCCATCCAAGGTAACGATACTTTACTCCAAGAAGAGTCATTAGCTTCCTTTATATAAGGTTTTCCATAACCAATCATTTGAAAATTTAAATCTCTGCTTAATCCAAATTTTTTAATATAATTCAAATATTTTTTAGGTGATTTATTAAAATGAGCATCTACAAGTTTTGCAACTCCTATATTTGAACTCATTTCGAAAACTTCCCTAACTGTTACTTTACCATACCCACCCTTTTTATGATCCTTCATTGTTTCAGTATAAAATTTATATTCTCCACTACCAGTATCAACAGAATCATCTAAGTTTAGGCTGGAATCTTCAAATAAGGCCATCATACTCGCTAATTTAAAAGTTGATCCTGGCTCTCGAGAACCTTGAGAACCAACTGCATAATTATAAAGCTCTAAATAATCTCCTTTAGAATTTTTGCTTAAATTTGACATTGCTTTAATATCTCCGCTTTGAACATCCATTACAATTACACACCCATAATCCGCATTATTTTTTTCTAAACCTCTTAACAAAGCAGTTTCAGCAATATCTTGAATATTTATATTTAAAGTAGTTAAAATATCATAACCGTTAATTGGATTTTTTTCATTACCATCATATATTGGTTTCCAATTATTCCCTGCTATTTTTTGATATAATGCCTCACCATCCTTTCCCATTAAATAATTATTAAAACTGTATTCCAATCCAACTTTTCCATTGTAATCATCATCTACCGAACCAATAGTTCTATAACCTAAACGTGAAAATGGTCTGTATCTTTCACCTGTTTTTTCAAAAATGACCCCACCCTTAAGACGTCCTTGTCTAAATATAGGCCAACTGGAAAGTATCTTTTTCTGTTCATAATTTATTTTCTTCTTATTTATTAATAAATATTTTTTATCTGAATATTTGGCTTTTTTTATTGTCGATTTATAATGGTTTTGATTCTTATCTTTAAAAAAAGAAGAGAGTAAAACACTTAAAGAATCAATTTTTTCTTCAAATACTGATTCTTCAATTATTGAAGGATCAAAGGCAACTTTGTAAAAAGGCAATGATGTGGCAAGAATGCTCCCATCATCTGATAAGATACTTCCTCTGTTTGCTTTTATTTTTAGATATGAGAGATTTATATTTTGTGATACTTTTTTCCAATGGTTACCTTGTTGAAATTGCAAGACAAAAATTTTGTAAATAATCAAAAATGAAAAAAATAGAATAACTATAAAAGTAATTTTAGCATTAAATATTATTGATTTTTTAATACTCATTTTTCCAAATTAATTTTTTCTGGTGGAACATCAGATGCTTCTAATTGAATTTTTCTAACTCTTTTTAAAACCTCAGACTCTTTCTTAGAAAATATATAGTTATTTTTTGTCGTCACGTAATAAGTTTTTAATTCCTCAACTTTTTTCTCCATAGTATTAATTTGTCTGATTCTTTTTTCAACAAAATGTTGATTTCCTATATATAGGATAACAAAAAATAATACATAAATAATTTTAGATAAGTAATTAGCTGAAATAGATTCAATAAAATTTTCAGAAATTAAATTACTGAGATTAATATTTGTTTTTTTTCTAAATAAATTCATATTAATTTACCTATTCTCATTTTTGCACTTCTTGCTCTAGGATTATTTTTTATTTCAGTAAACTTTGGGGTTATAGGTTTTTTGTTAATTGGTTTAAAAAATAATTTTTCATTTCCATAAAGGTCTTTTTTAGATTCTCCAATAAAATTTCCTTTATTTATAAAGTTTTTAACTAATCTATCTTCTAAAGAATGATATGATATTATTACTAATCTTCCCTTATCATTCAAAGTTTGTGGTGTTTGAATCAAAAAATCTTTTAACGCATTAATTTCATCATTAACTTCAATTCTTAAAGCTTGAAAAACCTTAGCATAATATTTGTTTTCTCTATTTTTTATAGCAAAGGGTTTAATTATATCTATTAAATCTAGATTGGTTTTGATCTTTTTTAAACTTCTCTTTTTTACTATAAAATTTGCTAATTGAATAGAATTTCTTATCTCACCATATTCACTAAAAATTCGAATCAACTTTTCAAGTTTATAAGTATTTAATAAATCACTTGCAGATATTTGTAAAGCTGCATTCATTCTCATGTCTAAATTATTAATCCCCCTAATTGAAAATCCTCTTTCTTCAGTATCAATTTGATGTGAAGAAATACCTAAATCTGCAATTATACCATCAACTTTTTTCTTTCCTTTTAGTTTCAAAAAGTTTCCAAAAAATCTGAAATTACCTTCTATAAAATTGAATGAATTATTTTTTATAATATCAACATTAATTAGAGCATCAGCATCAACATCAAAAGAATATAGGGATCCTTTTTCAGAAAGATTACTTAAAATTGAATTTGAATGACCTCCTCCCCCAAAAGTTAAATCAACATAAGTTCCATCTGGCTTTATATTTAATCCATTAAGACTTTCCTCAAGCATTACTGGAGTATGATAGTTCATATCTAATTAATCATCAAGATATTTTTGAGCTAATTCAGCATAACTTTCCAAATCACTTATTAAATAATTTTTATATATCTTTTTATTCCATATTTCAATGATGTTACCCATTCCACATAAAATTATTTCTTTTTCTAACTGCGCATGTAATAACATATTTTTAGGAATCAAGAATCTACCATTATTATCTAATTCAACCTGAATAATGCTACTAAAAAAATTTCTTTTAAGCTTCCTTTGTTCAGAATTAAATTCATTTAAAGAAGATATCTTAGTATGAATTTTCTTATATTCATTAAGGGGATAAATAATAAGATTGGGTTCAAACCCTTTTCTAATAACTAGATGCCTGATAGAAGCTTCAGGCAGAATTGATTTTAATTTAGAAGGTAAAACCAATCTACCCTTAGCATCTAACTTGCACTCAAATTCACTTGTAAAAAAAGCCATAACTAGAGTGTCAAAATATAAACCACTTAATGACAAATTTAATAAATGTTTTACATTTTACACCACTTTCTACCACTTTCTACCACTTTCTTTATCTATTAAAATTTTTAAAGCTAGATTGTAATAATTGTAAAAAAATAAAGTTTTTATTTTTTTCTATTAACTATGAATTCTAATAATTTTATCAGAGATAATTTATACTCAGATGAAGGAAACTTATTTATTATATTTTCAGCATTTTTTATGTATTGATTCATTTTACTATTACAATATTCTACACCTCCTTTTCGTTTAACAAAATCTATTACTAAATCCAAATTCGTTTTATCTTTTATTAAATCTAGTATCTTTTTTTTCTCAGATTTATTTGATTTTTTTAATGAATAAATTAATGGTAATGTTATTTTTTTTTCTAAAATATCATTAAGAAATGGCTTTCCTGAATTTGAATCCACATATCCAAAAAGATCATCTCTTATTTGAAAGGCCAATCCTAGATTTAATCCAAAATTCCTCATTATTTTAATTGTCTTCAGTTCTGAAGAGGTAGATAAAGCAGCCATCTCACAACAAGACGCAAACAAACTAGCAGTTTTTTTTCGAATTATTTCAAAATAGGTTATTTCATCAATATCTAATGTTTTAGTTTTTTTCATTTGAGTAATTTCCCCTTCACTAATCTGTTTTACTGACTCAGACAAAATTTTTAAAAAATTAAAATCATCATTCTTTAAAGAATAAATAAGGCCACTTGATAAAAGATAGTCCCCTACTAAAACAGAATATTTATTTTTCCAAATAGCATTAATGGAAAAATAACCTCTTCTAAAATTTGATTCATCTACGACATCATCATGAACTAATGTTGCAGTATGTAATATTTCAATAAGAACTGCTGCCCTATATGTTGAGAGAGTTATCTTCCCACAAAGACCCGCACTCAAAAAAACAATAGTTGGTCTAATTTGTTTACCTTTTCTCCTTAAAATGTAATTGATAATTTCATCTATAATTATATTATTAGTTGAAATGCTTTTTTTAAGTAATCGTTTAAATTCATACATTTCTTTATTAATAGGTCTTTGTATATTAGTGAGTTTCATATTAATAATTCTGAGCTATCTCAATATTAATAGACATTATTTCTATTTTTACAGTATAATAAAATTAATCTTTTAAAGGTTATAAAATACTAAAAAGATGAAAAAGGGACATTATAAACAAATTTTAGATAAACCAAAAAATTGGCCCATTGTACAACTATCCAAAAATAAAAAAGAATTTATAGAAATAGTTTCAACAAATTCAATAAAAAATATATTAGAAAAGCTAAATAATAAATTATTAAGACAAGAACTCGAAACAACTATCTACAGAGAAAAATTAAGAATCAAAAGAAATCCATGGAGAGCAGATCCTCCTGACGAAGAAGATTTCTGGAAAAAAATTCAATCTAATTTAATAGCTCTACAACAAGAAGATACTTTATCATCTAAAAAGAGAGAAAATGAAATTTTAAGAACTATTGTTTTTAGATATTCAAATGAGATATCTAGTAACTTTAAAAGAAATCACTACAAATTTGCAAGAAGATTAATTACTACATTCTTTGCTCGACTATTAAACACAGCTAGATTGAGAAACCCTTTTGGTAATTTGGACCTAGACAATAAAATAAATATTCTAGGAAAAAAGAATCAACTTAGAAAATTGGCAACAATAGGAACAATTGTAATGGTCCCTACGCATTTTACTCACCTTGATTCTGCACTAATTGGATGGGCTATATCACATCTTGGGCTTCCTCCTTTCATGTATGGTGCAGGAATGGTTTTGTTCAACATGAGTATTTTTTCATATTTTATGAATAGTCTTGGAGCATATAAAGTTGACAGAAGAAAAAAACATTTAATATATCTTGAAACTTTAAAAACATATTCAAGAGAAAGTCTTATTAGAGGATGTCATTCTCTTTTTTATCCTGGAGGAACCAGATCTAGATCTGGATCAATAAATGATAATTTAAAACTTGGATTATTATCTAGTTCATTTGAAGCTCAAACCATTTTAAAAGAAAGGCAAAAGTCAAACAAAAAAATTTTTGTAATTCCAGTGACTTTCAATTATCAATTTGTTTTAGAAGCTCCTGCACTTATAAATCAATATCTAATTTCTAAAGGTCAAGAAAAATTTTATTTAGAAAACTTGGGATATTCCAATTCATATAAAATTTTAACTTTTTTGATTAAATTTTTTACTAAAGGAACTAACATATCTCTAAGTATTGGAAATCCTATTGATGTATTTGGTAATTATGTTGATGGAAATGGTAATAGTTTAGATAACAGCAATAATATTATTCATCATAAAAAATTATTTAAAAAAAATAAAAATGATAGTTTAAAAGATCTTTCAATAAAAATAATTAATGAATTCCATTTAGGAACTCAAGTTTTTCCAAGTCATATTGTTGCGTTTACTGTATTTGAGCTTTTATGCAAAAAATTTAACAAACTTGATTTATATACGTTATTAAGATTATCCGAAGAAGATCTTTTTTTAGAAATGAAATTTTTTAAATCGTACTATTCAAATATTCTAAAAACAATACTTAATTTGAATAAAAATAAAAAAATCAGAATTTCAAAAGATTTACTCGAGGGTATCGATAATCAGATAATAAATGGAGTCGATAATTTAGGAATGTACCATGCCAAAAGACCTGTGACTATAAAAAATGAAAAATTACAAGTAAATAATATGAAAATTCTTTATTACTACCGCAATAGATTAAAAGGATTTGATTTAAAAAATGAAATAATTTAATTATTATTTTTCATAGCTTGTATCCTCTGATATAATGTAGGATGTGAATAATTGACAAAAACATAAGTAGGATTTGGAGTAAGATTAATTAAATTATCTTTTGATAATTTTCTAAGTGCATTAATTAATGGAATCTTTTTAAATGTTTTTACCGCATAATTATCTGCTTCATATTCATTTTTTCTACTTTTTATATTCATAATAATATTAAGAAGAGAACTAATAGGTGTATATAAAATAGAAAATGCAAAAATTTCAAAATGTCTAAAAGAAGTATTTCCTCCTAAAGCAAAAGTAACTTCACTATTAAATAATATTAATGAAAATAGATATAACATAAAACCAGTAATAAATACTGATAAAATTATATTTGAAATAACATGATTCATTTTGTAATGTCCAACTTCATGTGCCAAAACTGAAAGAAGTTCATCATCTGTATGGTTTTTTATTAAAGTATCATATAAAACTATTTTCTTTTTTTTTCCAAATCCTGAAAAAAAAGCATTGGCCTTAGAAGATCTCTTAGAACCATCAATAATAAAAATATTTGTTAAGGGAAATTCAACACTTTTAGCATATTTTTTTATTTTATCTTTTAATAATCCCTCCCCTAAAGGTTTAAGATTATTGAATAAAGGAAGCACTAAAGAAGTATAAAACAAATTAATAAATAGCATAAATATTGTGATAACAATCCAGAAATAAATCCAAAAATATTTTGGGAAAATTAAAATTAGAATGAGAAGAGAAGTCATCAAAACACCACCTATAATAACAGTAAGAATAATTGTTTTTAATTTGTCTATGAAGAAAGTTTTTAAAGTCATTTTATTAAATCCATATTTTTCTTCAATAATAAAATTACGATATAATTGAAATGGAATAGTAATGATGTCATAAATTATAAATAATGAGCCAAAAAACAAAAGAGACAAACTAATCTCATTTTCAAAGGAGTAATTCCTCAAGAATAAGTCTAGATCTCCTAATAGGCCAAAATAAAAAACTAAAAACAATAATAGAAAAGAAAAAGTTGAATAAAAGAATCCAAAATAATAATTTGTCTTATTATATTCTTGAGATTTTTTATAGTCGGAAATTTCATAAATATCATTTAATTCTTCCGGAATTGGTTCATCTAAAGATTTGAAATTTAAATAAGATAATATGACTCCTGAAAAATAATCAAAAGAAATTATTAGTATTATTATTAAAAGTATTAATTCAGAATGCATCTATTCTTTAAAATTAATAATTATATCAAAAATTGGGTATAGGACACGATAAAATTCGAATTTCTTTAGATGGCAACTTTTTTCCCAAAAAATTAAACTTATATATTAATGATATTTCATGAGAACCACCAGAAAAACCAACCAATTGAGATATAGTGTAATCATAAGTATATGAAATATTGAATACATGATATTGAAGTCCTAATAATACGATTAATGATTCATGAGAAACAATATTATTATATTTTACTAGTGGAATTCCTCTATAATAAAGACCAAATAAAATTGGATTTAAATAAACAGTAGAACCTATATCAAGTTGATTAAATTTTTTTAAATGTCTATAATTTACTGATGGAGTAATCAAAATATTTTCTGAAGTGACTTTAGAACCATTCAAAGTAAAACTGTAACCACCATGGATTGAAAATAATCTTGGCAGATTTTCAACACCTCCAATAAAAGATACGTTAGGTTCTAGTATATTAAAAATTGAACCACCAATCCAAAATTTATTTGAATAAGTTATTAAACCAATACCTAAATCTAAATAACTTATTCTATCATTAAAACTTAAGGATTCTAAAGATAAATTATTTGAAATACCAAAAGAGCTTAATTGGTCTCCAAATACAAGATCATTAAATGCAATATTTCTATTAGTATAACTTAGTTGCAATCCTCCCCTAATAACTAAGTTGTAATTTAAAAAAATCTCATTTGCAAAATTTACACCAATCATATTAGAATTCAAGCCGGCATAACCTTCTTTTTGTCTAGAAAAAATTAATCCTAAATTATTATTGTTTTTTTCAAAATTATAATCAACCCATGAAGAAAAAGTCTGATATCCATTCGAAATTAAAGGCCATTGATTTCTATAAATAACCCCTAACCTTCCATATTCACCTACCCCTGTTAATCCTGGATTTAAACTCAGAGGAGATGAATAATACTGAGAATAATCCAAATATTGTGAAAACATATAGTTATTTGAAAAAATAATTAAACAAATTATGCTGAAAGTATATTTTCTAAACATATAAAAAATTATAAACGATAATATATCAATAATATTACAATATCTCCACCCTTATAAAAGAAGTTTATCTGATAATTTTAATATTTTAGCAAGCTTATAGCTTTTTTTAAAAATTAATTTTTCGGCATTCAAAATGGAATATTTCTTGTCTTCTTTTTCAAAAGTTATAATTAGATCAAATACTTTATTTAAATCTGAATAAACGTTTTCATCTACTGAAGCAACTATAGCTATCGTCATTATATTATTGAGTTTTGCTTTTTTAGCTACCACAAAGGGAGCTTTTCCATATAATGTTTGACTATCCAATTTTCCTTCTCCCGTAATTAAAAATTTAGCGTTTTTAATTTTTTTTTCAAATTGCATAATATCTAAAAAATAATCAGTTCCTTTATAAATTTTAGCATTTAAATAAATTTTTAAAAAAGCTGCTATTCCACCAGCAGCTCCTCCCCCTTGAACATATTCTGGATTTTTATCTATAATTTTTCTACTAATAATTGAAAAATTATTTAATCCCCTCTCTAATTTTTTTATTTGATTTTTAGTAGCCCCTTTTTGTGAACCAAAAACAAAAGAAGCTCCATCTTTCCCCAATAGTTTATTGTCCACATCTGCAAGAAGAATAAATTCTATATCGGAATAATCCATTTTATCTGTTTCAATTTTATCTATATTATTTAAGAAGTTACCTTGTTTCAGAGAATTGTATTTTGCATCATAAAATTTAGTACCTAAAGCCAATAAAATTCCTATTCCTCCATCCACTGTTGCTGATCCCCCCAAAGCAATTATTATTTTCTTAGCACCTCTTCCAATAGCAGAAAGGATTAATTCACCAGTACCATATGAATTGTATAAAAGGGGATTTCTTTTACTTTTTTTAATCAATTTTAAGCCTGATGAATTTGCTAATTCTATAAATGCACTCTTTCCTTTATCAAAGAGAAAGTATTGAGATGTGATTTTATTTCCCAAAGGATCAAAAATAGTTTTATTAATTTTTTTTCCATCTACATATCTCATAAATACATCTAGTGATCCGTCACCACCATCAGCAATAGGTAAAGATAATAACTCAAAATTGTAGGAATTCTTTTTTAATCCCTTGACAATTGAATCAGCTGCTTCGATTGAAGATATACTTTCCTTAAAAGAATTTGGAGAAATAATGATTTTCATCTAATTTTTTTCAATACTATGTATTGAAATTCAATAAATTATTAATTAAATACAATTTCTTCTTGTTATAATTATTTTTTTTTAATCATATTTGGCATCCAAAATAGAAAAATTTGTAATGATGTTCGAGAATCTTGTAATAGTAGAATCACCTGCAAAATCTAAAACAATTGAAAAATATCTTGGAAAAAGTTATAAAGTTACTTCTTGCTATGGACATATAAGAGACCTTCCTAAGGGAGATGAGGCAATTGATAAAAAAAATGGATTTATACCCTCATACATAGTCTCCCCTGATAAAAAGAAGGTTATTTCCAAATTAAAAAAACTTAAAAAGAATTCAAAAAAAGTTTTATTAGCAACTGATAATGATAGAGAAGGTGAAGCAATTGCATGGCACTTGAAAGAAGTTCTTAATTTAAAAGAAGGTGAATTTGAGAGAATTGTATTTAGAGAAATTACAAAAAACGCTATACATGATTCTGTTCAAAACCCAACAAGTATTAATATGGATTTGGTAAATGCACAGCAAGCGAGAAGAGTGTTGGATCGCCTTGTAGGTTTTGAAATATCTCCAATTTTATGGAAAAAAATTAAGAGAGGTTTATCTGCTGGACGAGTGCAGTCAGTAGCTGTTAAATTTGTTGTAGAAAGAGAAAATGAAATAAATAATTTTAAATCAACTTCTTCCCAAAGAATTAGAGCAGTATTCAATTTGAAAAGTGAAAAATTAGAAGCTGAACTAGAAGAAAAGCTAGAATCTAAAGATGAAGCTAGAAAGTTTTTAGATTTATGTAAAGAATCTGAATTTAAAGTAGATTCATTAGAAATAAAACCATCAAGGAGAACCCCTTCTCCTCCATTTACAACTTCAACTTTACAACAAGAATCAAGTAGAAAAATAGGTTTTTCTCCTTCTAAAACGATGTCAATAGCTCAGAAGCTTTATGAGGATGGACATATTACATACATGAGAACAGATTCAACTAACCTATCAAATGAAGCATTAAATAATGCTGAAAATAAAATTAAAGTGAAATTCGGAGATTTATATTGCAATAAAAAAAATTATAGAACAAAAAATATTTCTGCACAAGAGGCACATGAAGCAATAAGACCTACGAATTTTGAAGCTGACTTTGCAGGAAATAGTTCATATGAAAAAAAATTATATAAACTAATTTGGGATAGAACCATTGCATCCCAAATGAGCGATGCAAAAATTGAAAGATCAATTGTAAAAATTGATCTTTCAAAATCAGATAAAAAATTTAAAACTTCTGGTGAAATTATATTATTTGATGGTTTCTTAAAAGTATATTATGAATCGAATGAAAAAGAAAAAATTTTACCTAGATTGACTATAAATGAACTTCTAAACTTAGATTCTATAAAATCGAAGGAAATCTTCACAAAACATCCTCCTAGGTACACTGAGGCTAGTTTAATAAAAAAAATGGAGGATTCTGGAATTGGAAGGCCTTCAACATATGCTGAAACCATAAGAAAAATTAAAGAAAGGAAGTACGTAGTTAAAGAAAGTAGAGACGGTAATAAAATTAAATCAACAGAAATAAATTTAGCCAGTGGTATTATAAAAGAAGAAATAGTTGAGGAAAATAGTGGGTTTGAAAAAAATAAATTATTCCCGACTGATATGGGAATGTTCGTAACTGAATTTTTAGAAAATAATTTTAGATTAAGCTTTATGGATTATTTATTCACAGCTAAAACAGAAAAGGAATTAGATCAAATAGCATATGAAAAAAAGAGTTGGAATGAGATGATAAATAGTTTCTATTCTTCATTTTCAAAACTAACTAAAAACATACCCGAATCAAGACATTCAGTTCAGCGACATCTAGGTGAACATAATGGAAAAAATATTTATGCAAGAATGGCCAGATATGGAGCAGTAATCCAGCATGGAGATAAGGAAGATCCTGATGATAATTTTCCTAAATATAAAAAGATATTAGACGATAAATTGATCGTTCATATTTCTTTAGAGGAAGCCATAAAAATTGTTGAAAAAGAAGATGAATATGATATAGAATTTCCTGCATCTGATGAAATCAATGAACAAAAATTAATATTGAAAAAAGGAAAATTTGGATATTATTTTAAAGTAAATGAAGAAGAAAATATATCTCTTAATAAAGTGCCAATTGAAATAATATTCGGTACTAAAATTGAAACTAAAGATTTAAATAAAGAAAAATTAAATAAAATTTTAAAATGGATTCAATCTAATCCCATAGGACCAAAAAAATGCAATGATGGTATTGAAATTAGAGAAGGAAAATATGGGAAACCTCCTTATATAATGATTAGCAGAGAAAGTAAGCTTAGAAAAGATTTTAAAAAACCTTTTATATCTATCCCAAAAGACATATTGGAAAAACATGGCTACTTTAGAGAAATTCCCTGTGAAATAGCAGAAAAAATTATAAAAGGGTATTTGAAAAATAGTTAATTATTTTTTTTCTAAATTATTAAATACATTATTTTCTCTGTCAATATCAGCCATAGAAAGAGATGGGTCTATAATAATTGATTGAATTTCTGACAACTTTGTGTCGATTTGAAAATTATAATTAGAATTTACCCAAGGCCAATCTTCTAAAACAAAAATTTCATATTTATAATTTTTAAAAGATTTTTCAGCACGCATAATTGTAATTGGTATATAATATACTTTAGTGGAACCGTTATTTAAAGTAATTTGTATTTCTAAAGGCATGGGCATTTTTCCAATCTTTTCCAATTTAATAACGGTTTGGTTACCATCAGAAACTAAATCCTTTATCGAATAATCAATCGTATGAGTAGATTTTATCCAATAATCTAAATACCAGTCTAATTCTATTTCAGAAATGTTTTCCATTACCCTTATAAAATCATATAAATCTGGATGTTTAAATCTCCATTTATAATAATATTTTTTTAATCCTTTTTCTAATTTTTTTTGTCCAATTATATAACCAAGTTGATGTAAAAAAACAGCACCTTTTGAATAAGAAGCCATACCATAAGCTGCATTTGTTGAAAAATGATCTGAATGTGTAGTTAAGGATTCTTCCAAACCTTTTTTATTAATAGTAAAATACCTATTATAAGAACCAATAAAAGGATTAATTTCGTTTAAATTATATATATCATTAAATAAATTATATTGAGTTAATGCAGATGCATAAGAGGCAAATCCTTCATCCATCCAAGCATAATAGCTTTCATTTGTTGCAAGTAGCATTTGAAACCATGTATGCATTATTTCATGAATAGTAACTGATAATAAGCTAGGAAAATTTCTTTCTCCAGTGATAAGCGTAGCCATAGGATATTCCATACCTCCATCACCTCCTTGTATTACAGAATAAGTAGAATATGGATATTTGCCAAATCTTTCATTAAAAAACTGAAAAGCCTTTATAATATTCTGTTGTAATTTTTTCCAATTATTAAGAATAGTATTTGTTTTTGATTGATAAAAAAAATGAATTGCAGGTCCTCCAGGCACATAAGTTATATCATGAACATAATCAGGATCCGCAGCCCAAACAAAATCATGAACGTTCTTAGCTATAAAATGCCATTGAATTTTGTTTTTCTTATTATGGAATATTTTTTTTGAAGAATATCCATAACCAATACTTTCAGGATTTTGTAATTCACCAGTAGCAGCAACAATATATTTATTATCAATTAATATTTTCACATCATAATCACCCCATGGAGAATAGAATTCTCTAGCTATATAAGGATTAGCATGCCATCCTTGTCTATCAAATGCAGCAATTTTCGGAAACCATTGAGACATAGAATACCTGATTCCTTCTTTATTATCTCTTCCCGTTCTTCTTATTTGAACAGGGATTTGACTATCGAATTCTAAAAAAAAATTTGAAGAATCACCCGGAAATATAGGATAATTTAACTTTACTTCTAAAATGGTACCCTCTATATGATAAAATAAATTTTCACCATTTTGTTTCAAATATAAAATCTTATGATATCCAATTTGATCATCTTTTAAATTAGAAATTTTATCCATTACTCGTCTATCTGGATCTGGTAAATTTCTACTTCTTACATCCATCATACTTCCTGGTTGAAAAGCATTATAATACAAATGAAAAAAAACATTTTTAAGAGTATCTGTGGAATTATTATAATAAATTAAGTCTTCTTTACCATGAAATTTATTGTTTCTAATATCAATATCAACTTCTATAAAATATTTAACCTTTTGCTGCCAATATGAATTTGGAAAAGATTGGAAACTTATAAGTAATAAAAATAATAAAGCAAAATTTAAAGACTTCATAAAATTTATGCGTCAACATTGGCATTAAGAGCATTTCTCTCTATAAAATCTCTTCTAGGAGCTACATCATCACCCATCAATTGAGAAAAAATCCTATCTGCTTCAGCTGCAGATTCTATAGTCACCAAGTTCAATGATCTATTTTCTGGATCCATTGTTGTTATCCATAACTGTTCAGCATTCATCTCTCCTAAACCCTTATACCTTTGAATTGATACCGATTGTTCCTTACCATCACCAGACATTTCTTTTATCGTTCTATCTTTATCTGATTCATTCCAAACATATCTTTTATCCTTGCCTTTGGATAATAAATACAAAGGAGGTAATGCAATATACAAATAACCATTTTCAATCAAAGGTCTCATATATCTAAAGAAAAATGTGAGAATCAAGGTTCTTATATGGCTGCCATCAATATCTGCATCGGTCATGATAATAACTTTATGATATCTTAACTTTTCAAGATTCAATTCCTTTTCATCTTCCTCAGTACCAAAAGATACACCAAGCGCAGTTATCATATTTTTAATTTCTTCATTATCATAAATCTTGTGCTCTTGTGCTTTTTCTACATTTAAAATTTTTCCCCTTAATGGTAAAATGGCTTGAAAAGTTCTATCTCTACCTTGTTTAGCAGAACCGCCTGCAGAATCACCTTCTACCACATAAAGTTCACATAGAGCAGGATCTTTTTCCGAACAGTCTGCTAACTTTCCAGGGAGTCCAGTTCCAGATAAGACATTTTTTCTTTGGACCATTTCCCTTGCTGTTCTGGCTGCATGTCGAGCTTGAGCAGCAAGAACAACCTTTGATACTATTTGTTTTGCTTCTTTAGGATTTTCTTCGAGAAAATTATTAAGCATTTCCCCTACACTTGTATCCACTGCACCCATAGCTTCACTATTCCCCAGCTTAGTTTTTGTTTGTCCTTCAAACTGAGGTTCTGGAACTTTTATAGAAATCACTGCTGTAAGGCCTTCTCTAAAATCTTCTCCACTAACTTCTACTTTCACTTTTTCAAGTAATCCTGATTTTTCAGCATACGATTTAAGAGTTCTAGTTAAAGCTCTTCTAAAACCTGCAACATGAGTTCCTCCTTCTATTGTATTGATATTATTTACATAAGAAACTATATTCTCTGAAAAAGAAAGATTATAAGACATAGCAACTTGAACAGGTATATTCGATTTTTCTCCTTCTATATAGATAGGTTTTTCAATAAGTTTTTCTCTTGAATCATCTAAATAATTTACAAATTCCACAAGTCCGCCTTCAGAATAAAAAGTTTCAGACCTAGGGTTATTGTTTTCATCCAATTCCCTTAAATCTTTAATTTCAATAGTGATTCCGGTATTTAAAAATGATAATTCTTTAAGTCTAGCAGCAACTGTATCATATTTATATTCATGAACAATAAATATTTCTTTATCAGGCATAAAATTCACAACCGTCCCTGTTTTGTCTGATTTTCCTATTTCAGAAACTGAATCATTAGGGATTCCTTTTTTATACGATTGTTTAAATATTTTCCCTTCTCTGTGCACATTAACTTCAAGAGTCTCAGAAAGAGCATTAACACAAGAAACTCCTACACCATGTAAGCCCCCAGAAACTTTATAGGTATCTTTATCAAATTTTCCCCCTGCATGTAGAACAGTCATTACAACTTCTAAAGCAGACTTTTTTTCTTTTGGATGAATTTCTGTTGGAATTCCCCTGCCATCATCTTTAACAGTAATGGAATTATCTTCATTAATTCTAACTTCAATATTCTTACAATATCCAGCTAAAGCTTCATCTATTGAATTATCTACAACTTCCCAAACTAAATGATGTAATCCTTTAGTACTTACATCACCTATAAACATTGCTGGACGCTTTCTGACTGCCTCTAAACCTTCTAGTACTTGAATATTTTTTGCTGAATAATCTTTATTGACTCCTTCTTTTTGACCCATAAATGGATTAAAATTTTATGTTTACAAATTTAGTTAAAAACGCAGTATAAAAGAACAGAAATTTGAATTACTTCATATTATAATTTTGTTATATTAATGATTAAAAAAACAATTAATAATTAAATTTGAATAGATAAAAAAAAATATGAATAAAAACAATATTTCATCAAAATCATCAATTGATAATTTTGAATCCCCTGACTTTTACAAGATTGATGACCTTCTTACAGAAGAACATCTATTAATAAGAAATTCTATTAGAGATTTTGTAAAAAAAGAAATATCACCATTTATAGAAGATTGGAATGAAAAAAATCATTTTCCAATTGAAATAGTTAAAAAAATGGGAGAAATTGGAATTTTTGGTCCTACTACATCACAAAAATATGGAGGTGGTGGTTTAGACTATATATCATACGGTCTAATCATGCAAGAGATAGAAAGAGGAGATTCAGGAATGAGATCTACAGCTTCAGTTCAGAGTTCATTAGTCATGTTTCCAATAGAAGAATATGGATCTGAGGACCAAAAAAATAAATTCTTACCTAAACTTGCTTCAGGAGATATTTTAGGCTGTTTTGGACTAACCGAACCTGATCATGGATCAAATCCATCTAGAATGGTAACTAAATGTGAAGATAAAGGAGATTATTACTTACTGAATGGTTCTAAAATGTGGATTTCAAATTCACCAAAAGCAGATATAGCGATTGTATGGGCAAAAGACCAAAACAGTAGGATAAAAGGCCTTATTGTAGAAAGAGGTATGCCAGGTTTTACTGCACCAAAAACTGATGGGAAATGGTCTCTTAGAGCAAGTATCACTGGAGAGTTAGTTTTTGATAATGTAAAAGTTCCAAAAAAAAATATTCTACCTAAGAAAGATGGATTAGGAGCTCCACTTGGGTGTTTAGATAAAGCAAGATATGGTATTTCATGGGGAGCTATAGGAATTGCAATGGATTGCTTTGAAGCAGCAAAAAGATATTCCTTGGAAAGAAAACAATTTAATAAACCAATTGGATCTTTTCAGTTAACTCAGAAAAAATTAGCTGAAATGCTGACGGAAATTACAAAGGCACAACTTTTAAGTTTGAGATTGGGAGAATTAATGAATAAAGGAAAGGCAACCACCGCTCAAATATCTATGGCGAAAAGAAATAATGTAGAAATTGCTTCAAAAATAATCAAAGAAGCTAGACAAATTCATGGAGCCATGGGAATTACTAATGAATTTCCTATGATGAGACATATGATGAATCTAGAATCCGTTATTACCTATGAAGGAACTCATGACATTCATTTATTAATACTGGGTAATGAAATTACAGGAATTTCTGCTTTCGAATAATTTATGAAAAAAGATATAACCACCATCAGATCTAAAGATGGTAATAAACTTAAATTTTATAGTTGGCTTCCAGACAAAAAAACAAAATCAGCAATCGGAATAATTCATGGTCTAGGAGAGTATTCAGGTAGATATAATGACTTTGCAAAATATTTTTGTAATAAAGGATATGCTGTCTATTCAATAGATCTAAGGGGACACGGATTTTCCGAGGGAAAACAAGGTCATATTAGTAATTTCAGTTTTTTTTTGGACGATGCTGAAGAAATGTTTATTCAAATAAGAAAAAGAAATTTAGATATTCCTATTATTACTTTTGGACATAGTCTAGGAGGATGTATAGCTCTTAACTATCTATGTAACACACATGGCAAAGAAATAAAGCTAGCAATTATTTCAAGTCCCTGGCTAAAAACTGTTATCAAACCCCCAAGACATTTATTAATAATCCAAAAATTGTTATGTCCAATCTTTCCAAGTTTAACTCTGAATAACAGAATTGATCCAACAGATCTATCAAAAAATAAGTCAATCGTTAGAAAATATATAAACGATCCGTTAGTACATAGTAAAATTTCATTGAATTTATTTTCTGAAGTTAACAATGCTATTAAAACAATAGAAAAAATGAGTTTTAATATAAATATCCCGATTTTATTAACCCATGGAAAAAAAGATAGAATTATGTCCTATAAAGGAACAAAAAATATTTCTAAAAAAATAAAAAATTCTCAGTTTAAACTCTGGGAATCAGTATATCACGAACCTCATAATGACATCGAAAAAAATCAAATTCTTGAACATTTCCTTGAATTTATAAATAGAAATATTAAATTCCAGACTTAATTTTTTTATAAGTAACTAAATAATATTATTTTTCAATAAAATTTAATGTAAACAACAATTATAATCATGAAAATATTAAATAATGTCACGATAATGTTAATCACTACTTTGCTATATACTTGTAGTTCAACAAAAAAAGAGAATAAGTCAAATATAGAAGCCACAAATACATCAGAAAATCAGTGGATTTCACTTTCAGATGGAAATTCATTTAGTGGATGGCATATTTTTAAACAAGGTGCTGTTAATGAAAGCTGGGCAATTGAAGATGGTGCATTTACCTACGTAGGAGGAGCAGATGGGAATTCTACTGGTAATGACTTAATTTCAGATAGAGAATTTACAAGTTTTATTCTATCAATAGATTGGAAAATATCAGAAGGTGGTAATAGTGGAATTTTTTACGGCGTAAATGAGACTAGTGATTTTAATCAACCTTATTTCACAGCTCCAGAAATTCAAGTGATTGATAACAATAACTATGATTGGTCTTCTGGGGTAGATGATGAAACAGCAACTCATACCGCTGGAGCATTATATGATTTAGTAGGGCCTAGTGAAAATAATGCTAAATCTTTTGGAGAATGGAATAATTATATAATAGAAATTAATCATAATATAAACAGAGGAACTGTTACCCTAAATGGAACAAATATTGTAAATTTTCCTTTAAGTGGTGAGGAATGGGATGAAATGATAAAAAACTCTAAGTTTAAGGATTGGAAAGAATTTGGGACTTATAAAACAGGAAGAATAGGTCTCCAAGATCATGGAAAAAAAGTCTGGTATAAAAATATTAAAGTAAAAGAACTGTAGTAAGTGAAAATTTTATCCTTTTTTTTTCTGTTAATATTATTCTCTAGTTTTTATCCTAAAAATAAATTTGATAAATGGATTACAGAAGATCTTCCATATTTAAAAAATTTATATCTGGACATTCATCAAAATCCTGAGCTTTCTTTGATGGAAAAAGAAACTTCTATCAAACTGGCAAATGAACTTAGAAAAATAGGATTTGAAGTTACTGAAAATTTTGGTGGCTATGGGATAGTTGGTGTTTTTGAAAATGGAGATGGACCTAATATTCTTTACAGAACCGACCTTGATGCTCTTCCTATGGAAGAAAAAACCAATCTCTCCTACGCAAGTAAAATCAGGACAAACAATATAGATGGATCCGAAGTGGGAACTATGCATTCATGTGGACATGACATGCATATGACTGTCTGGACTGGCACAGCAAGAGCTCTTATAGAAAAAAAAGATGAATGGAAAGGTACACTGATAATGATTGGTCAACCTGCTGAAGAAATTGGTGCGGGTGCTATGCTTATGTTAAATGAAGGACTTTACTCCAAATTTCCAGTACCTGACATGGGAATAGCATTACATTCATCCCCTACAATTTTATCTGGAAAAATTGGTATAGGAAAGGGTTATATTATGGCAAATACTGAATCTGTAGATATTACTGTCTACGGACAAGGTGCTCATGGCGCTTCACCTCACATGTCTATTGATCCCATAGTAACTGCATCATTAATAGTGATGGAACTTCAAACCATAGTTAGCAGAAATATTAACCCAATAGACGATGCTGTTATAACTGTTGGTTCATTTAGAGGTGGAACTAAACATAACATCATACCGGATGAAGTAAAACTTCAACTCACAATTAGAACATATAAAGATGACGTAAGATCATTAATTCATAAAAGAATAAAAGAAATTTGTGATGGAATTGGAGCATCAGTAGGATTGGATCAATCTCGATGGCCTAGTGTTCAAATTCCAGATTCTTATACACCTGCAAATTACAACGATTCAGATTTAGTTGATAGATTAATTTTTTCTGCCTCACATGCTATCGGAAAAGAAAACATTGAAGAATCAGAACCTCAAATGGTCGGAGAAGACTTTGCAAGATACGGTAAAACAGAGGAAAAAATTCCTACTGCAATGTATTGGCTTGGAACTGTACCTAAAGAAAGAATGCAAAAATATAGAGAAGAAAATTATTCCCTCCCTGCCTTACATTCACCATTTTATTATCCTGAGATTGAAAAATCTATTCAAACTGGTGTAACAGTTAACACAAATGCTATAATAGATTTATTCAACAATTAGTTTTTCGCTTTTTTTTGATTTGTCTAAATTAATGTTAAATATTTTGTCATAGATCTTTGCAAAAACAATATTACTTTGAAGAGTAAAAATATCTATCAAAATATTATTCTCAATATTTAAGCTAGTAATCCTAGAGTTATTTAAAATTTTTCCAGAAATTTTAATTCTATTATTTTCTAATAAAAATTCTGAAAATGAAATGGTTTTTTTTTCATCATTTACATAAATTTTCAATACGTGATTTATGTAATTTTCAATAAAATGTTTATTTAATCCAATTTTATCCTGAGTATCAATTGAGACTTGAGAATCCAGATTACCTCTAATTCCATCTTCTAAATCATCTCTAAAAATCTTAATAACTATTTCAAGATCATTATCTGACGAATTAATTTCAAGAACACTTATATAGATTGGATGGAAAAATATAGAAGAAATAAATAAATACAAAATGAATAACATTTAGCTGGAATTTAGATTTTTTATCAATTATACTTGTACTGTTTGTATTATTTAAAAGCAAGATAATTTTAATTATTTTTAAAATTGGATATTTAGTAAATGAATATAAATATTAAATCCAAAAACGATAATACCTTTGATGCTATTGTTGTAGGTACCGGAATTAGTGGTGGATGGTCTGCAAAAGAGTTAACTGAAGCTGGTCTCAAAACACTTGTCCTAGAAAGAGGTAGAAACGTAAAACACATAGTTGACTATCCAACAATGAATAAACATCCCTGGGAAATTCCTTATGCCGATCAAATTACAGCAAGAGAAAGAAAAGATTACGAAAAACAACTAAGAACAGGATATACGGTAAAACAAACTACGAAGCACTGGTGGGTAAAAGACACAGATCAACCCTATCAAGAGGCTTCTGGAGCATTTGATTGGATTAGAGGATATCATGTCGGTGGCAGATCTCTTGTGTGGGGAAGACACGTTTACAGATGGAGTGATTTAGACTTTGAAGCTAATATAAGGGAAGGAATTGCTGTTGACTGGCCAATTAGATACAAAGACATAGAAAAATGGTATGATTATGTTGAAACATTCATTGGAATTAGTGGAAGAAAAGAGGGATTATCACAACTTCCAGATGGTAAATTTTTACCACCTTTTGAATTGAATTGTGTAGAAAAAGACTTTAGAAAAGATTTAAAGAAAAAATTCAGTAATAGAATTTTAACCCCTGGTAGAATAGCACACATAACCTCAGACAGAAAATTCACCGGTAGAGGAAAATGTCAATCTAGAAACTTATGCATTAGAGGATGTCCTTTTGGGGGATATTTTAGTAGCAACTCCGGAACACTTCCAGCTGCTGAAGTAACCGGAAACATGACCTTAAGACCCCACTCTATAGTTCATTCAATAATATATGATGAAGAAAAAGAAAAAGCTATCGGTGTAAGAGTTAGGGATGATGAAACATTGGAAGAAATAGAATTTTATTCCAAAATTATTTTTTTGAATGCTTCTACTGTTAATTCAACATCAATACTCTTAAATTCCATATCCAAAAGGTTTCCTAATGGACTTGGTAATGATTCTGGGGAACTTGGCCACAATATGATGGATCATCATTTTTTAGTTGGAGCAAGAGCAAAAATTGATGGATATGAAGATATGTATTATACTAGAGGAAGGCCTTGTGGAATTTATATGCCTAGATTTAGAAATTTAGGAAAAGAAAGAATGGACTTTTTAAGAGGATACGGTTATCAAGGAGGTGCTAGTCGAGGAAGTTGGTCTAGTGCAGGAGAATCCGTACTTGCAGGAGAAGATCTCGTTAAGAATGCTGTAAAACCAGGCCAATGGACAATGAATTTATTAGGTTTTGGCGAAATCCTACCCTATCATGAAAATAAAATGTATCTAAATACTTCAATAGTCGATAAATGGGGAATACCCACAATAGCTTTTGAAACAGATATCAAAGAAAATGAAAAATTGATGCGAAAAGACATGGGAGACTCGGCTGCTGAAATGCTTGATTCATGTGGATTTAAAGAAGTTGAAAAGTATGACAATAGATATGCAATAGGCTTAGGAATACATGAAATGGGAACAGCAAGAATGGGAAAAGACTCAAAGAGTTCGGTATTAAATAAATGGAATCAAGTCCATAGTTGTAATAACGTTTTTGTAACTGATGGTTCATGTATGACTTCTTCTTCATGTGTAAATCCTTCTATAACATATATGGCAATTACAGCAAGGGCAGCAAATTTTGCAATAAATGAATTAAAACAAGGAAATATTTAAATATGATAGATGAAAAGAAGAGAAGCAATTAAAAATACATCTTTATGGGTCTCAGGGATGCTTATAGTGCCATCTTCCTCAGTAATTTTAAGTTCTTGTGAAAGAACTCATAAGAATCTTGAATGGACTCCGAAGTTTTTTTCAGAAAGTAACGCCAACTTAATTAATGAAATAATTGATACTCTAATACCAAATACTGAAACACCAGGAGCCGTAGCTGCTGATGTACCTCAATTTGTTGAATCATTTGTACAAAATGTCTACGATATTGAAAAAAGGGATTGGTTTGTTAATGAACTTTCAAAGTTTAACCAAAGAATAAAAAAAGTTTCTAGTAAATCGTTTTTTGACTTAGACTTGTCAACAAAAATTAAAACACTAAATAAAATTCAAGTTGAGGATAGTTTATCCAAAAAAACTGATCATTATGGTTCTTTTTATATGGATTTAAAAAGAAGGACTATTACTGGATATTTTAAATCCGAAATAGGAGCTACACAAGCACTAAATTATAGAGCAATTCCAGGTGCTTTCAGAGGGTGTGTCCCCCTTGAAGAAAATGGAGGAAAATCCTGGTCTTAAAACAAACACAATTTCCCATGAGCATAAAAAATACTATCACAACCCCTTTAGACAACTTTTATAAATGGGAAAACAAAAAGTCCGATAAAACATTTTTAATTCAACCAATAAAAGGAAAATATATAAATTATAGCTGGGAAGAAGTAGGCATTCAAGCAAGAAAAATTGCAAATTTTCTTAATAATTTGAAGCTCGATAAAAAATCTAAAGTTGCTATAATTTCAAAAAATTGCGCTCACTGGATTATCGCTGATTTGGCAATAATGATGAGCGGCCATATCTCAGTTCCTATCTATGCAAATGTAAATAAAGAAACAACTAAGTATATTCTTGAACATAGTGCGTCAAAAGTTGTTTTCGTTGGAAAATTAGAAGAGCCTGATTGGAAAGAAATTAAGAAAGGAATCCCAAGAAATATTACTGCAATAAATTTTGGCTATTATAATTTGCCTAATACAGAAGACATAGTTACATGGGATCATCTCATATCATCTAATTCTCCAATAAAGACTACTCCAACTAGTAATCTAGATGATATTTTTTCTATAATTTATACTTCGGGTACAACAGGAATTCCTAAGGGAGTAGTATTAAAATATTATGCTGCCTCATTAGCAACCCAAAATTTAAGTTCGTTAGTTCCTTTACTAGAATCTGAAAGATGGTTTTCTTATCTTCCCTTATCACATATAGCCGAAAGGGCATTAGTTGAGTTTGGTGGAATTTTTTCTGGAGGAACTATTAGTTTTGCTGAGTCGCTTGACACTTTCTCAGAAAATTTAAAGGACACAAAGCCTACAATATTTTTTGGTGTTCCTAGAATATGGGCAAAATTTATGATGGGTATCTTGTCCAAATTTTCACAAAGAACTTTAGATATAATCTTATCAATTCCTCTGATAAATAATCTTTTTAAAGCTGTTATTAAAAAAGCTCTTGGTTTAAATAAAGCAAGAATTTGTATTACAGGAGCAGCAGCAATACCAATTTCAACTTTAAATTGGTATAATAAATTAGGTTTAATAATTTATGAAGCCTATGGAATGACTGAAAATTCAGCGTGTTCTCAAGCAAATTATCCTGGAAATGTTAAATTCGGTTATGTGGGAAAAGCAATGCCAAATACAGATGTTAAAATTACTAGTGAAGGTGAAGTTATAATGAAGAATGGTTGCATGATGGAAGGATACTATAAAGAACCTTTAAAAACCAAAGAGGTTATCAAAAACGGATACCTCCACACTGGTGATAAGGGAGAAATAGACGAAGAAGGATATTTAAAAATTACTGGAAGAGTAAAAGATATTTTCAAAACTTCAAAAGGAAAGTATGTCGCTCCTAATCCAATTGAAATGAAGTTTAGCAAAAATAAAAATATAGAACAAATATGTATAGTAGGTATGAATTTAGTACAACCAATAGCTTTAATTGTATTATCAGTAAACACAAAAAATATAGAAAGAAAAATAATAGAAGATAACCTAGAAAAAACTCTAGAAGAAATTAACGTTCAACTTGAAAAACATGAGAAGATTAAAAAAATCATTTTAATTAAAGATCCTTGGACAACAGAAAATAACATCTTGACTCCTACTATGAAGATCAAAAGAGGAGAAATTGATTCTATTTACGAAGAAAAATATTTAAACTGGTATGACAGTCAAGAAACAATTATATGGGAATAATCATTCTTTTACTCTAGCTTTATTTTTATAACCAATGTAGGGATTATAGCCGTTGATTCTCTTTTCATAATATCCAGTACCATTATAATTTCGAGTTTTCTTATTATTCATACAAGACTCAGAACAACAACCATTATATAGTTTTGCTCCCTTTTCAGACATAGGAACATGGATATTACATTCTGGATTGGCACAATTTACCATTCTGTCTGAAAACATACCTGTTAAATAGCACTTAGCTATAGTTTTTGGATTAACTTTGTTTACTTCTATAACTACCCTGTTATCAAAAACGTAGCATTTACCATCAAAATTTTCACCATTCTCTTCTATTCCATATTTTATTATACCTCCACGTAACTGATATACATCTTTAAATCCTCTTTGTAATAAAAATCTACTTGCTTTTTCACATCGTACACCACCTGTACAATAAGTAATAACTTTATTCTTTTTGTGAATTTCTAAATTTTGTAACTGATCTTTAAAATCTCTAAAATTATCAATATCTAAAGTTAAAGCATTCTTAAACTTACCTACGTTATGTTCATATTTTGATCTCACATCTAAAATTATGATGTTTTCTGGTTGTTTTCTCAAGATATCTTTAAAATCACATGACTCAATATATTTCCTTGTAATTTTATTTGGATTAAGTTTTTCCATTCCAGAATTAACTATTTCATTTTTCAATCTTACATTTAATTTTTTAAAAACATGATTACTGTATTCCGCGATTTTAAAATCTATAGTATTAAATCTTTTGTCAGATTTTAAATATCTCATATATTTTTTGCAATCTGATTTTTTTCCCGATACCGTACCATTAATTCCTTCTTTAGATATAATAATTCTTCCTCTTATATTATTTTCAATGCAAAACAAATGATGCTTCTCTCTATATTCATTTGCTTTTTTAATAGTTGAATAACAATAATAAAGAAGTATATAATAGATGTTTTTCATATCAAATTTTGTTCTTCTAACAAACTTTTCATTTTCATTTGAATATTTTGTGCCTCTAAAGCAATTTTATCCTGAAAATCTATAGATGAGTCTGCATATATTATATTTCGAGAACTGTTTATCAACAAGCCACATTCTTTAGAAAATCCCAAATTGCTAATATTTTTTAAGCTTCCTCCCTGGGCACCTATACCAGGAATCAACAAAAAATGATTAGGAATTAATTTTCTGATCTTCAAAAAATCTTTTTCTCTATTAGCACCAACTACATACATCATCTGATTTTCGTCAGACCATTCTAATGACTTTTTAATTATTATTTCGTATAAATTATTATTACCTACCTCTAACTTTTGAAAATCATTTGAGCCTTCATTTGAAGTTAATGCCAATAAAATAACCCATTTATCTTTGTACTGCAAATAAGGCTTAATAGAATCATAACCCATATACGGAGAGAGGGTAACAGCATCAAAATTGAAAGTTTCGAAAAAAGTTTTTGCATACATGCTAGAAGTATTTCCTATATCTCCTCTTTTTGCATCAGCTATTTTAAAAATATTTTTTGGTATATACTCTATTGTTTTTTTTAGAGATTTAAACCCTTGAGAACCCATAACTTCATAGAAAGCTAAATTAGGTTTGTATGCAATTGCAAAATCTGACGTGGCATCAATCACCTTTTTATTAAATTCAAAAATAGGATCTTTACTTTCTAAAAGATGTTTGGGTATTTTATGAATATCAGAATCCAATCCCACACATAAATATGATTTTTTGATTTTGATGTTATTGAAGAGATCTTTTTTTGTCATAAATTTTATCTAAAGTCTACAACCTCAATATCTGGATACTTTGTTAAATCAAAACTAAAAAAATCGTCACCATATTTTTCTTCTTTGAATTCATCTATCGTATAAATATATATAGTGTTGTGTCTGTCAAAAACCGAAAAGTTGTACATAGAAATATCAGTTTTGTTAATTAATATTCTAATCTTATAATAAGTTTTGGAATCATCTTGTGGATATAGCTCAACGGTATGATATCTAGAGTCCCCTTCCTCCAAATAATTAAGATTAAATCCACTTTTATATATCTCAAATATATTGTTAAGAGAAATTTCTTGATTTTCAGGTTCAAATAATGAAATATTAACCTCGTTTAATTCAGGAAGGTATGTCCATATTGTTTTTCCATCATTTATTATTTCTTGGCCTTCAATTTTTAAAACATATTTCTCATCTTTAACAACTATTTTACCCTCAAAAGAATCTTCTATATCTTCTTCTAAATTTATCATAGCATACTTAAATGTTGAAGAAAAACTTTTCATTTTTTTATAATAATCACTCATTTTATCTAAAACCTGAATTGCCTTTTTTTCATTGTCTTGATAATAAAAATTTATATTGTAAATAAACATCATAGACGAAATTGTTATTATATATAGATGAATCATTTTTCTTTTTTTATTCTTTTATATGTTATTTTATTCAATTTCGTTTAGTAATTTTTCCAAAGAATATTCATCAGCAATCATTACTTCTCTAGCTTTACTACCTTCAAAAGGACCTACGATTCCTGCTGATTCTAATTGATCAATTAATCTACCCGCTCTGTTATAACCTAACTTTAATTTCCTTTGTATTAATGAAGTGCTTCCTTGTTGATGTAATACTAATAATCTTGCGGCTTCCTCAAACAAAGGATCTCTGTCTGATAAATCTATCTCTTTAATTGACTTTTCTTTTTCATCAATATATTCTGGAAGTTTATAAGCTGAATCATAACCTCTTTGATCACCTATCCAAACACATATTTTTTCAATTTCTTCAGTATCAATGAAAGGTCCTTGTAATCTTATTATATCAGATCCCATAGACAATAACATATCTCCCATTCCAACTAACTGTTCAGCTCCTCCAGTATCCAAAATAGTTCTAGAATCTACTTTTGATGTAACTCTAAAAGATAATCTAGCGGGAAAATTTGCTTTAATAATACCGGTTATCACATTAACAGATGGTCTTTGAGTTGCTACTACTAAATGTATACCGATAGCTCTAGCAAGTTGGGCTAATCGAGCTACAGGATTTTCTATTTCTTTTCCCACTGTCATCATTAAGTCAGCAAGTTCATCAATCACTAAAACTAAATATGGGAGAAATCTATGTCCTTGATTTGGATTTAATTTTCTTTCTTCAAATTTTTTATTGTATTCTTTTATATTTCTTGATTGAGCATCTTTTAAAAGATTATATCTCACATCCATTTCTATACACAATGAATTTAAGGTATGAACTACTTTTTTTGTTTCAGTGATTATAGCATCTTCGCTATCGGGAAGTTTAGCTAAAAAGTGTCTTTCAATTTTATTGAATAATGTTAGTTCAACTTTTTTAGGATCTACTAGAATAAATTTTAATTGGGAAGGATGCTTTTTATAAAGTAGTGAGGCAAGCATTACATTCAAACATACAGATTTTCCCTGACCCGTAGCACCTGCAATTAAAATATGAGGCATTTTTGTTAAATCGGTGACAAAAACATCATTAGAAATCGTTTTTCCCATAATGACAGGTAATTCATAATTACTTTTCACGAAAGCTTCAGTTGTCATAACAGACTTTAAATCAACCATCTGCCTATTTTTATTTGGAACCTCAATTCCAATTGTTCCTTTCCCTGGTATTGGAGCAATAATCCTAATTCCTAGAGCAGATAAACTAAGAGCTATGTCATCTTCTAGATTCTTGATTTTTGAAATTTTGATTCCTGCCTCTGGAACAATTTCATATAATGTGACAGTAGGTCCTATAGTAGCTTTTATTTTGTCAATTTCTATTTTAAAATTCCTTAACGTTTCAACAATTTTATCTTTGTTAGATTCAAGTTCTTCTTTTGAAACCTGAACTTTTCTCTCTGGATAGTCATTTAATGATTCTAATTTTGGATACTTGTAAGAAGATAAATCTAGCTTAGGATCATAATTGTCAATTTTTGATAATCTTTTTGGGTCTTTATTTTTTTCTACTTTTAATTCTAAATCTTCTTTCTCACCCTCAATAATAAGTTCTTCATCATTTGATTCTTCAATTTCTTCGGCATTGATCTTTTCTTTAACTTGTTGTAAACTGTCTTCTTCTTTTTCTTCAAATTGATCCCTATTATAAGAATCCTCTTTAGTAATTTGATTTATTTCTTCTTGATGAGTATAACTAGATTCATCTTCATCAGAAGAATTTTTGTTAAATGCAGGAAGAGAAATTGAGTGAATTTTAAATTGATAAATGGAGAATACAAATAAGGAAAATAGTAAAATTAAAGGTGTTGCCAGTCCAAATAAGTTTTGGAACAATAATGCCAGATTATATCCTATTCTACCTGAATAAAAGGACAAAAAACTATTTTCTTCTAAGATTATAAGAAGAAATCCTAAAAGGATGGTAATCCAAAAAATGAAAAAAACACAGATAATAGTGAGATTTAAAATTGAATATTTAAAATCTTTAAAAAATAATCTGAATCCAAAAAATAAAAACAAAGGGACAAAAAATAGAGATGCAAAACCAAACCCTTCAAAAATTAAATAGTGTGAAATAAAAGCACCAAAATAGCCTAACCAGTTTTTTACCTCTTCACTTGCACTTAGTACTGAGATTTCAGATGTGATCAAATCAAAATCTGACTTGCCAGTGAAAAAAAATGACACTAAAGCAAAAAATAGAAAAATTGAAAAAAATAAAAAAACTGAACCAATTACAAGCTTGCTTTTTTCGCTAAAGTTGTTGGAATTACTTCCATCTTCATCAAAATCATTGTTATAAATACTAGCTACCATTTATTTTTTTTTACAAATTAAACAAATAGATTATTATTTTATAAATCTTTTGCTAACTCATTTAACATAATTTTATTTATTCTTTTAATCAAACTAGGACCTTGATATATCCACCCTGTATAAACTTGTACAAGTGAAGCACCGGCATTAATCTTCTTCCTCATTCCCTCATAATTAGAAACCCCTCCAACACCAATTATAGGTATTGATCCTTTGGTTTTTTTTGCAATATATCTAATTATATCTGTTGACTTATCTTCAATAAGATTACCACTAATCCCCCCCTTTTTTTTATCTATATCATCTAAACGACTTTTATCTAAAGATGTATTAGTAGCTATGATACCATGAATTTTAGATTTATTTACAACTTCTATTATTTCATCTATTTCATCTAAAGAGCTATCAGGAGAAATTTTTAATAGAATGGGTTTTGTAATTTTATGTTTATTATTTTCATTTTGCAAACAATTTAATAACTCCGTCAATAGCTCTTTATGTAATAAATCTCTTAATCCAGGTGTATTAGGTGAACTAACATTAACTACAAAATAATCGACGTAATCAAATAACTTCTTAAAACAAAACAAATAATCATTTAAAGCTTCGTTATTGGGAGTATCTTTATTCTTTCCAATATTAGCTCCAATAACACATTCCCCTTTGTATCTTTGTAATCTTTTAACAATAGATTCCACTCCATCATTATTAAATCCCATCCTATTAATTAATGATTTGAACTTTTTCAGCCTAAATAATCTTGGTTTTTTATTTCCTTTTTGAGATTTTGGCGTTACAGTTC
>Ga0310345_10000848_pt1 | contig 38553 bp, 37 predicted proteins | sample HC15DNA20500_MG_FD_204667 | JGI IMG/M metagenome (GOLD analysis project Ga0310345, IMG submission 204667) | Marine microbial communities from station ALOHA, North Pacific Subtropical Gyre - HC15-DNA-20-500_MG | ecosystem: Environmental > Aquatic > Marine > Oceanic | place: Pacific Ocean: North... | reverse complement strand
CGCCAATGGGGCCCCCCTCCCGACTCCGTCGGCGCGTCGCGCTTCGCGCTCGCGCCGCGACCCCAGCGACGGGGCGCTGGGGGCCCCTGCGGCTCGCGCTCGCGCTGCGCGCGAGCTGGCCGCCTGCTGCCGCGGGATCGAACACCGGTGGGGGTGGCGCGTGGGGCGACTTCGCTGCGCTCGTCGCCTGCCGTCGTCTCGGACGAGACGGGGACGATCCTATTCGAATCGACAAACTCTCGTACGGACCTCTGCCCCGGGGCGCTGGGTCGCCTGCGGCTCGCGCTCGCGCTGCGCGCGAGCTGGCGTCCTCGTCCGTTCTTCGTGCCCCGCGCCTCCTCACCTCGAACTGCCTGGGTGAGGAGCGGCGGTACCGTCAGTCGCGGCTGTCGGACTGGAGGGTGGGGCCGTCGGTCTGGAACGGGATGTAGGCCAGCGTGGTGATGCCGTAGGGGCCGCGGCGCTCGTAGCCGGCGAGGCCGTAGAAGATCTTCCACCAGTGGCCGCCGGTGCTGTACTCGCCGTAGCTGAAGAACGGGAAGATGTGGAACTCCCACTCGGAGCTGCCGTCGGTCCGGGTCCGCTCGCGGTGGTAGACGTTGAGCACGAGGGTGCTCGTCGTGTTGCCTTCGCGGAAGCGCCAGAAGAACGGGAAGAAGACCGTGTAGCGGTTGCGGTCGCCCTCGAAGCTCTCGAAGTCCCACCAGAAGGGCGCGAGGACCGAGTGCTGATGGCTCGGGACGCTCTCGAAGTACCAGATCGGGTGGATGTTCACCGCGTCGCCGTCGTGCCACTGCGAGACCTGGATGGTCGGGAGCACCCACGTGGTCTCGTCGCCGAGCTCGCGGTTCACGTGGCGCGCCACGAGCGGCGTGATCCACGTCTCCGACCGGCCGCGCTCCTCGAAGCGGGCGAAGAACGGCAGCACCATGGTGTTCGACTGGGACGGGTCCTCCCAGTGCCAGACCAGGGGCGGGACCGCGATGGTGGTCGCGTCGGTGCGCGGGTCGCGGATCCAGAAGAAGAACGGGGCCACCGCGTCCATCTCGGTCGCGCCGCGGAAGCGCTGGTAGAGCGGGGTGACGATCGTCTCGTCGGCGTGGTCGCGCCACCACCAGAAGAGGCCGCCCACCGTGAGCCGGAAGTGATCCGGGTCCTCGGAGTAATGGCTCAGCAGCGGGAAGATCGTCGTCGACGACCAGTCCGTGCCGGAGCTGTGGTGGAACAGCGGCGGGACGCCGTAGTAGGAGCCGTTGGGCTCGTCGCGGTGGTATAAGAGCAGCGGCGGGACGACCGTCAGCGCGGTGTTCTCGTCGCGATCCTCGAAGCGGAGGAAGAACGGCGGCGCCAGCGTGTAGGAGGTCGTCTCGGCGTTCTCGACCCAGAGGAACGGGAAGACGCCCCAGTGCTCGACCCGCGGCTCCTGGATGCGCCAGAAGAGGGTCGCGAACGTGTAGCGCTCCTCCTCGCTGCCCCAGTCGATCGTCAGGAGCGGCGGGATGATCGTGTAGTGGTTCTGGCCGTGGCGCCCGCTCATGAAGAACGGCGCGACGCCGAAGTCGTGACCGTCGGGCGCGCTGTGCGACCAGATCGGCGGGACGAACCAGGTGTGGTGCCCCTCGCCGCGGTACCAGAAGAAGAGCGGGAACAGGACGTCCCAGTTCTCCGGCCCGCGCATCGCGTAGTAGGGCGGGATCGACAGCTCGGTGGTCCCGGTGTCGCCCGACTCGCGCAGGTAGAACAGGGGGAAGAGCGCGGTCGTGCTGACCTCGCCCTGACGCTGGTGGAGGAAGGGCGGGATCACGAGCTGGAAGTCGGACTCGCCGGCCTCGGGCAGCTCCGGGCGCCAGCGCACCGGAGGCCGGGCCTCGAGCAGGCCGCTCTCCTGGCCCTCGACGTCCTCGTCGTCCTCGCCGATCGCCGAGTCCTCGACGACCTCTTCCTCTTCGGCCTCTTCCGCCTCTTCTTCGGGCTCGGGCTCGGGGGGAGGCGCCTCCTCCTCCTCTTCTTCCCAGTCGTCGGCGTCTTCGTCCTCCCAGTCGTCGGCGTCGTCGTCGCCTTCGGCCCAGGCTTCGTCTTCGTCGGTCCAGCCCTCGTCGTCGTCCCCGGTGCCGGCGTCAGGAGCGCCGGCGTCCGGGGCGCCGGCGTCAGGGGTGCCGGCGTCCTGCGCCCACGCCGCCCCGGGGGCAGCGAGCGAGAGACAGAGGGCGAGGAACCAGGCGCGGGTGGCGCTCACGCGTTCTCCCCGAAGACGATCGCGCGCGCGCGGGCGGGCGCCTCTTCGCGGGCGACCTCCTCCTGCGTGCCGGCGGCGAGGTCCTTCAGCTGCACCACGCCGCGCTCCAGCTCGCTCGGACCTGCCACCAGGGCCACCTTCGCGTTCGACTTGTCGGCGCGCCGGAACTGGCTCTTCGTCGAGCCGCCGCGCAGGTCCGCGTCCGCGGTGAGGCCGGCGGCGCGCAAGGCGTCGAGCAGGACCACCGCCTCGCGGCGGGCGCTCGCGTGCGGGATGACCACGAAGACGTCCGGCTGCGGCGCCGCGTCCTCGCCGCCCATCACCAAGAGCAGGCGCTCGATGCCCATCGCGAAGCCGATCGCCGGGGTGCGCGGGCCGCCGAGCTGCTCGACCAGGCCGTCGTAGCGGCCACCGCCGCAGAGCGTGTTCTGCGCGCCGAGCTCGCCGCCGTGGCCGAGCACCTCGAAGAGGGTGCGGCTGTAGTAGTCGAGCCCGCGGACCAGGGTCGGCTCCACCCGGAACGGGGTGCCGAGCGCGGTCAGCGTGTCCTGCAGCTCCTGGAAGTGAGCCGCGTCCTCCTCGTCGAGGAAGTCGAGGATCTTCGGCGCGCCGGCCGCGATCTCCTTGTCCTCCGGCGCCTTGCTGTCGAGGACCCGGAGCGGGTTCGTCTCGAGTCGGCGCTGCGAGTCGGCGCTGAGCGCGTCGCGGTGCGGGGTGAGGTAGGCGAGCAAGGCGTCGAGGTAACGCTGACGCGTGTCGCCGCTTCCCAGAGAATTGATCAGGACCTCCACGTCCTCGACGCCGAGCTCCCGCATCAGGGTGACCACCATGTGGATCATCTCGGCGTCGACGAACGGGCCGGGATCGCCGTAGACCTCGACGCCGGCCTGCCAGAACTGGCGGTAGCGTCCGCGGGCCGGGCGCTCGCGGCGGAACATCGGCCCCAGGTACGCCCACTTGGTGACGGGCTCCCGGTTCTGCACCGAGTGCTGGACGTACGCGCGCACCGCCGAGGCGGTCCCCTCCGGGCGGAGGGTCAGCGAGTGATCGCCCTTGTCGGTGAAGGTGTACATCTCCTTCTCGACGATGTCGGTCGCCTCGCCGATGGAGCGCACGAAGAGCGCCGTCGGCTCGACGACCGGCGTGCGGACCTCGCCGTAGCCGTGTCGCCCGACGATCCGCCAGAAGGCCTCCTCGATCCGTCGCCACCGGGAGATCTCCTCCGGCAGAACGTCGTTCATTCCCTTGACCGCGCGGAGGGTGCTCATCGGGTCGCCACCGTCGTCCCCGCCTCCGGGCGGGGTGGGCGGCTTCTAGCCGGTCCCTCGCGCCCACGCAAGCGCGACGGAGCGCGCTCGACACGCCTTTAACGGACTGGACGGGACGCCGACCTCGACGCAACCTCCGACCGGCGGCGCGTTTGGCCTCCCGGCGACCGGCGCCCATGCCCTATACTGTTCACCCTGCCAGCCCTCGACGCGAGCGAGGGCGGCCTCCCCCGGGACTCACGTGATCGAAGCTGGAACGATCGTCGGCCACAAGTATCGCCTCGAGGAGCCGATCGGTCAGGGCGGCATGGCGACGATCTGGCGCGCGGTTCACACCACGCTCGATCGCCCGGTGGCGGTGAAGTTCCTGGAGGCGGTCGGCACCTCGGCCCAGGAGCTGGCCAAGCGCTTCCTGAACGAGGCGAAGCTGGCCGCCGGCCTCCGCCACCGTCACGTGGTGGACATCCTCGACTTCGGCGTCCTCGACGGCGGCCAGCCGTACATGGTGATGGAGCTGCTCGAGGGCATGAGCCTCGCCGACCGCTACGAGGAGGGCCCGCCGGTCAGCGACTGGGAGCTGCTCGAGATCGTGGCGATGACGCTCAGCGGGCTCGCCGCGGTGCACGAGGCGGGCATCCTCCACCGCGACGTGAAGCCGGAGAACATCTTCCTCGTCGAGGACGCCGACGGCATCTACCCGAAGCTCCTCGACTTCGGCGTGTCCAAGGGCTTCGACATGGGCGGCAAGCTGACCCGCACCGGCTCGGTGGTCGGCACCCCGCAGTACATGTCGCCCGAGCAGGCCCGCGGGAAGAGGGACGTCGACCCGCGCAGCGATCTCTGGAGCGTGGGCATCGTGCTCTACGAGGGCTTCGCGGGGGAGCTGCCCTTCGACTCCGAGAACCCCGGCGACGTGCTCATCAGCGTGGCCACCGAGGTGCCGCAGCCGCTCTCGGCGCTGCGCCCGGACCTGCCGCAGTCGGTCATCGGGCTGGTGCACAAGGCGCTCTCCAAGAAGCCGGAGGGCCGCCACGACGACGCGCGCGCGATGCGCGACGAGGTGCTGGCGATCCTCGAGCGCGGCGAGGCCCTGAGCGGCCGGCCGGACTCGGCGCTGATCCGCGTCGCCTACAACACCGGCGCCGGCACCGGGAAGCTCAAGGCGCTGACCGCCAGCGTGACCCCGCCGCCCCCGCCCGGGCAGAGCCTGCCGGATCCCTTCGTGCCGCTCGGCGCGCCTCCGGTGCCCAAGGAGGCGGTCGCCTACACCGGCGAGCCGTCCGGCTCGTTCTCGGTGCCGCAGCCCGAGCCGCGCAAGGCGCGCTGGGTGGGCCCGCTGGTGGCGACCCTGGTCCTCGCGGCCGGCGCCGGCGCCTTCTTCGCCTTCGACGGCATGCGGGCGCTGGAGCGGGCCGGGCTCGTCCCCGGCGAGTCCGCGCGCGCCGACTCGGGCGCCGCCGGCGACGTGGTCCCCGGTCAGGCGGTGGTCGCGCTCGATCCCGACGCGCCCGACGAGATCCCGATCGAGCCGCCGCCGAGCGATGGCGTCGACGCGCCGCCCGCCGAGACCGTCGACGTGCCGAGCCCGCCGGACCCGCCCGAGGTGGCCGAGGAGGCGTCGCTGGGGGCCGAGCCCGAGGCGCCCGCGATCGAGGAGGCCGCGGCCGAGCCCGCGCCCGAGCCTCGCCGCCGCCGCCGCCGTCGTCGCCGCTGAGCGGGTCAGCGGCCGCGTCTGCCTTTGGTGAGGTGATTGACCGCCTGCCCGAGCCCGTCGAGGGTGAGCGGGAACATCTCGAACACGTTCCGCACGTACTCGATGGTGTTGCCGCCCCAGTAGCGCTCGGGCTCCGGGTTCAGCCACGCGGCCCGGTCGAAGTGATCGTCGAGCATCATGAGCCAGACGATGCCCTCGACGCCGTTGTCCTCTTCGTAGTCCAGCGCGCCGCCGGGCTGCAGCAGCTCGTAGGGCGCCATCAGCGCGTCGCCGACCACGATGAGCTTGTAGTGCCGGCCGCAGTCGGCCAGCAGGTCGCGCACCCGGACCGGCTTGGTGAAGTTCGCGTCCTCGTAGACCTTCCCGTAGACGCAGTTGTGGAAGTAGAGGCAGCGCAGCTCCTTGAAGTGCGAGCTCTTCTTCGCCGCGGTGAACAGCCGGCTCACGAGGTGCGCGTAGGGGTCCATCGAGCCGCCCACGTCCATCAGGAGGATCACGCGGGTGTTCGTCCGGCGCGGCGGCCGGAGCACGATCTCGAGCTCGCCGGCGTTCTTCGCCGTCTGGTCGATCGTGCCCTCGAGGTCGAGCTCGTCCTCGGCGCCCTCCCGGGTCAGCAGCCGCAGCTTGCGCAGCGCGACCGCCATCTGCCGGGTGTCGAGCGTCATGTCGTCGCGGTAGGCGCGCCACCGCCGCGCGGTCGCCACCTGCACCGCGCTCCGGTTGCCGCCCTGGCCGCCGACCCGCACGCCCTCGCGCTTGGCCCCGGAGTGCCCGAAGGGCGAGCTGCCGCCGGTGCCGACCCAGCGGTTGCCGCCGTCGTGGCGCTCCTTCTGCTCGTTCATGCGCTCCTCGAAGAGCTTCTTCAGCTCGTCGAGGTCGTACTGCTCGAGCAGCGCGCGCTCCTCGGGGGTCAGCTCCCGGATCCGCTCCTTGGCGTCCTTCAGCCAATCGAGCAGCTCGTCCTTCAGCTTCTTCGCCTCGACCTCGACGCCCTGGAACACCTTCGCGAACGCCTGGTCGAAGTCGTCCAGGTACTTCTCGTCGTGCACGAGGAGCGCGCGGGAGATGTCGTAGAAGCCCTCGAGCGAGCTCTCGTGCAGCCCGGCGCTCAGCGCCTTGGCGAGGTTGATCCCCTCCTGCGTGCCGACGGGCACGCCCCGGCTGCGCAGCTCGTAGAGGAAGGGGACGAACATCGCCTCAGCTCCGCCAGCGCGAGCCGCCCGCGAGCTGGTCCGCGAGGGCGACGAGGTCCTGCTCCTTCTTCAGCAGCGCGCCGAGGAAGGGCAGCTTGGCGTCGAGCTTCACCGCGTCGAGCCCGGCGCTCTTGAGCACCGCGATCCAGTCGATCAGCTCGCTGGTGCTCGGGCGCTTGCGCAGCCGCCGCATGGTGCGGATCTCGTAGAAGACGCCGAGGGCCTGCTCGACGAGGGTGTCGCTCAGGCTCGGGTGGTGCACCGCCACGATGCGCTTCATCAGCTCCGGTTCGGGGAAGTCGATGAAGTGGAAGACGCAGCGGCGCAGGAAGGCGTCCGGCAGCTCCTTCTCGTTGTTGCTGGTGATGATCACCACCGGCCGGTGCTTCGCGACCACGTCGTCGCCCGTCTCGTCGACCCGGAAGCGCATCCGGTCGAGCTCGTGCAAGAGATCGTTCGGGAACTCGAGGTCCGCCTTGTCGATCTCGTCGATGAGCAGCACCACCCGCTCGTCCGCCTCGAACGACTGCCCGAGCGGGCCCTTCTTGATGTAGCGGCGGATGTCGCCCACGTCCCCGTCGCCGAAGCGCGAGTCGTAGAGGCGCTGCACCGTGTCGTACACGTAGAGGCCGTCCTGGGCCCGGGTCGTGCTCTTCACGTGCCAGGTGACCAGCTTCATCGACAGCGCCTCGGCCACCGCCTCGGCGAGCAGCGTCTTGCCGGTGCCCGGCTCGCCCTTCACGAGGAGCGGCCGCTCGAGGACCAGCGCGCAGTTCACGGCCGCCTCGAGCGCGTCGTTGGTGAGGTAGCTGTCGGTGCCGCGGAAACGGACGAAGTCTTGGCTCATTTCTTCTTCTCGGGCTTCTTCTTCGGCCGCACGCGCTCGTAGGCGCGCCCCACGGGGACGCCGACGACGACGCCGAGCGCGACGCCGATGAGGAGCGTGATGCCGATGGCGGTGGTCATGATGCGGTTGCCCCCCGGAAGCTCGTTCGCCCGCGATCCTAGGGCGCGCCACCGCCCTCCGCCAGATGAATCCTCGTTCACTGAAGCGCGGTTCATGGCGCGGCTCGCCAGCCGCCCGGCACCGGTGGCATCCTGGTCTGGTGGTACGGACAACACGCCTCGTCGCCTTCGCCTCGCTCGCGCTCGGGTGCACCGTCGGCAGCGACGTCGACGCGGGCCTGGACGCCGCCCTCGATGCGGGGCCCTCGCGCGACGCGGTCGCCCGCGACGCCCCGCTCACCCCGCCGGACGCCACCTGCGGGCGCGCCACCCTCGAGACCGCGCGCCTGCCGGGCAGCCTGCTCTTCGTCTTCGATCGCTCGGGCAGCATGGACCGCGCGACCGGGCCCGCCGGGGAGACCCGCTGGGAGCTCGCGGGCGGCGCGATCGAGGGCGTGCTCGGCGCGCTCCCGGACGAGGCCAACGTGGGCATGCTGCTCTTCCCGCCCGAGGGCGCGATGTGCAACGTGGTCGGCTCCGATCTCCCGCAGGTCGCGATCGCGCCGCTCACCTCGAGCCGGGCCGCGATCGCGACCGAGCTGGCCCGCGTCCCCGACGGCCCCGCCACGCCGATCTTCGGGGCGCTCGAGGTCGGCTGGGATCACCTCACCAGCCTCGGCGCGCGGGGCGAGCGGGCGGTCGCCCTGGTCACCGACGGCCGCGAGAACTGCGCCGAGGACGACCGCGACCGGGTGCTCGCGCGCGCGGCCGAGGAGCGGTCGGCCCGCGGGCACCGGACCTTCGTCATCGGCCTCACCCAGAGCAACAGCGATCTGAGCACCCTGGCGCTGAACGGCGACACCCGGCGCAACGACACCTGCGTCGCCGAGTGCACCACGCCGGCCTGCTCCATCGACTCCGACGTGCCGTGCCCCGAGACGGGCGCGATGTGCGCGAGCTTCCCGGACGGGGAGGGCGGCGCCACCCGCAGCCCCGGCTTCTGCGGCTGCGTGGACGACGGCGACTGCCCGACGCCGACCACCTGCGGCATGGAGGACGGCCAGCGCGTCTGCGTCGGCACCCCCGACTGCTGCCACTACGACGCCACCCGCGCGAGCTTCGAGGCCGACTTCCGCGCCGCGCTCGACGCCATCGTGGCCGAGGTCTTCGACACCTGCGTGTTCGACCTGCCGCGCGGCGACGACCCGGCGTCGTTCGACCCGAACCAGGTCAACGTACAGGTCTCGCTCGACGGCGGCCCGGCCGAGACCGTCGGCCGCTCGAGCGACCCCACCGTCGACTCGTGGGACTACACCGACGCCTCCCAGGAGGCGATCCGCATCCAGGGCGAGCTCTGCGACCGCATCCGCGACGCCGAGGCGACCGTCGAGATCGTGCTCGGCTGTCCCACCGTCCTCATCTGAGTTTCTTGGAGGGTTTGGTGCAAACCCTCCCCCCATTGGGCAAAGCGCCAATGGGGCCCCCCTCCCGACTCCGTCGGCGCGTCGCGCTTCGCGCTCGCGCCGCGACCCCAGCGACGGGGCGCTGGGGGCCCTGCGGCTCGCGCTCGCGCTGCGCGCGAGCTGGCCGCCCGCTGCCGCGGGAGCGAACACAGGTGGTGGTGCGTGCGGCGACCTCGCTGCGCTCGTCGCCTGCCGTCGTCTCGGGTCAGTCTGGTGGAAGCGGGGGGGGGCCTCGGCGCCATTTTTATGCCACCTCTCGAGCCGCCCGACGTGTCCGGACATCGCGTCGGTCGAGCGAGCCGAGACAACGCTGGCCCGAGCTCGGGGTGCTTCGCGACCCTCGCGTGGGCGGTCACGGCGGTGGCCGCGCTCTGCGGAGGCGCCTACTACCTGGTCCACCGTCCGGACCGCGCCGTCGCGCCGTCCGCAGCGCCCGGCCGCCAGCACGAGGTCTTCCCGGTGGCCGACATGGAGCGGCTGACCGAATGCCTCGTGCGGTCCGGCACCGACGACCGCATGCGCGCCCGGCGCTCGGCGAGCGGCGACGTCTGCGTCGACAGCGTCGGCCTCCGGGTCGAGTCGATGTCGTACGCCCGTGAGGGCGCCCCCGTGATGGAGCGCTTCTCGTTCTGCCTGCGGCCCGCCCGGGCCGGCCCCGAGCGGATCCGCGTCGACCTCCGCGCCTCGCACCGCAGCGTCGACGTCGGCCGCGGCTTTCGCGTGAATTGCCACTCCGGTTCCGGCTACGGCCCCCTCTCTCGCGCCGTGCCCGACCGCGGCGTCGAAGCCGCCCTCGTCTTCGATCGCGCCCGACGCTGCCTGGAGGCCGAGTGACGGGCCGTCGAGGTCATCTTCGACTCGCGATCGCAGCGTCGCTCGTCGTCGCCCAGGCGTGCGCTGGCGATGGCCCGCGCCGCGCGGACGACTGCGTGCCGAGCCGCGAGCTTCTCCCTCGCCCGGGTCGGTACGAGCTCGAGCTCGCTGGCGACGAGCGACTCGTGACCGAGTGGCGGCGTGGTGAGGCTGGCGCGGTGTGCTGGGGGGACTGGGGATGTCTGGTGGCCACTCCGGGTGGGGTGGGCAACACGTATGGCGCGCTCCTGCTCCCCGCGCGACTGTGCGTGGGCGAGCGGTGGCGTCACGATGACCTCGGGGTGCGAGTCGAGGCGATCGGTGTCCGGTTCTCGAACGCCTCGCTCCGCGCGGACCGTTGCGTGACGGTGGTAGAGAGCAGGGCCGAGCGTGGTTCGGCTCGCGTGACCTACTGTCCGGGGCTGTTCTCGGTGGAGTCCGCTCCTCTTCGCTCGGGGTCGGCGGCACCGACGCAGCGGTTGGTCGGCTACTCGCCATGACCGGAGAGACGGCGTGGCGCGGGCTGCTATCCTGCCTCTCCGGGAGGGCACGGGCGGCGCTTGACCGGTCGCGGACGGAACCGGCCATGTGTCTCGACAAACCTCGCGTCGCCGTCGATCTCGACGAGAGGGTCGCCGAGGACCTCGTCCTGCTGTGTTCGTCGGACACGCGCACGGCGTCCGATGGCTCGACGCTCCAGCTCGAGGCCGGCGTCGTGGATGACCTCCACATGGCGGACGCTGGTGAGCGCGGGCGGAGAGCGCCGCGGCGACGATGACGTTGGTCGAGAAGCAGCGGCGAGCGTTGGAGGAGCTGCGGCGAGCGCTGGCGGAGTTCCTCCGCGGCGAGATCGACGCGTCCATCTTCATTCCCCACTATCGAAGTCTGTTCGCGCCCTTCGATCCGCCCGACCTGGCTGCCGCGGACCTCTCTCCAGCCGAGCGCCACGAGCTGGACGTGTACGTCGCGCTCATGGGCGGGTGGTTCGGAGAGAACGACCAGGCGGTGCCTCGCCGAGCCGACTGGCGCTACGGGGTGGATGTCGACCCCTACTCGTGGGTCGACCAGCCCGCATACCGCCGCGTCGTCGCGCGTAAGCTATCGGAAACCGGCTTGTCGCTCAATCGCTCCTTCTGAGGGTGTGTCTCCTGCAAGCTTGCATGCGTGGCAAGTTGCTGTAACCTTCTTCAGGTGCGCCGCAGGGGGCGGCGCCGGTTCTGTCGCTGGAGGGGAAGATGGGTCGCAAGAGTCTGGGGGATTACTTCGAGCTCAACGAGATGCCGACGGGGCGCTGGCTGTTCGCGCTGCGCGGCGCGAGCGAGGAGCTCGACGCGCTCGAGATCGGGTCGCTGCGCGAGGCGGCCGAGGGCGCGCGGGAGGTGGGCCGGTCGGTGCTCGACCTCGAGATGCGCTGGGAGACGTTCAAGGGGAAGTCCCGGGCGCGCGGGGACGCCCGGAAGTTCAAGCTGGAGATCGTCCGTCTGCTCGGCGGCGTGCACGCCGTCTGCCAGGCGCGCGCCGAGGGGCCCGTCGACGATCCGCGCGTCGCGGCGGCCGAGACGCTGCTCGAGACGTGCTTCCCGAGCGGCCTGCGGGGCGTGGTCGAGCAGCCGTACGAGGTCTTCCTCGGCACGGTCCGCACGCTGGTGCGCGGCTGGCGCGGCGCGCTGTCGGAGCAGGTCGTCGCGCTCGGCCTCGGCCCCGACGTCGACCACATCGCGGCGCGCCTCGATTCGCTGGACTCCGAGCTGCGCCCCGGCGTGGCCGGGGGGGTCGACTACGAGGACGTGCAGGCCGCGCGCGAGGGGCTGCACGAGGCGGGCTGCGCCCTGCTGTCCAGGGTGATCGCGCACTTCGCGCTGGCCGGCGACGGCGCCGAGGTCGAGCGGGAGGCCGCCGCCACGCGCGAGCGGGTGCTGGCCGAGCTCAACCGGCAGCAGCGGCTGGTCGCCGAGACGCGCTCGCGGCACCGCCCGGTCCTGGACGTGGACCCGGAGACGGGCGTGGAGGTCGATCCCGACGTCGTGGTCACGCCGACGCCGGAGACCGACGTCGTCGCCGACCCCTGAAGGTGCGGCGAGCGTTGCCCCGGCTTCCATGTGCGACCGCGTGAGATGGGGCCGGAAGCCGAGGCCGCGGGTCCACACCACCGAGCGCTTCGCGGGTGCCGCACGACGGCGTCTCCGGAGCGCTCGGTGCATTCGGAGGGGAGGGGACCCTCCCTTCCGGGAGCACCGAGCGCTCGCCGGACGGGGGGCCACCTCCCCTCGGGGAGCACCGAGTGCTCGCCGGACGGGGGGGCACCTCCCCTCGGGGAGCACGAACGGGGCGTTTCGTGCGCACGAGCGACGCCGCAGAGGGTGTCGGACCTCGTGTCGAGGGGGGCCACCCCCCCCGCCGCGAGCACCGAGAGCTCGTCCCGAGGTGGTCCACCCCCGCGCCGGGAGCGGTCGGTGCACGCGGAGAGGGGGCGGACCCCCTCGATCCGAGGTCTCGGTGCACCTCGGGGGCGGGGTCGGATCGCCGGAGGGAGCACTCGGTGCTCCCGGGGAGGGGGTGCGCCCCCCTCGGGCGTGGGGCGGGTGCGCGGGATGGGCCGCCGAGAGGCGCTACAGCCGGTTCTGCTCTTCCAGCTCGGCGAACAGCGCTCTCGCCACCTGATCCTCGGGGTGCGTCTACAGGTCGGCGTGCACCTGCTCCTGGGCCTTCTCACGGACGTTCATGAAGGCGCGCCGGTGGGGCGCCACGCACCTGAGCTCCTCGGAGGTCTGGTCGGGCGCACTCCACGGAGCCGCCCATAACTTGTCCGTCGCCGGCCTCGTCGTGCGGGCCTCCGTGCTCCGCCTCGCGCCCCGCGGACCGCGGTGATTCGGTGCGTCTCATGTCCCCGCTTTGGGCGCCGGGCGCGAGCGACGCGGTCGCCTGCGGCGAGACATCCCGAGGCTGGCGCACTGCGTGAGGTAGCGGGTGGAGCTTGCGTTCCGTTTTGACTTCGGTGCAGTCTCGACGCCGTTACGACCGTTGCGGGGGCGAGCGCGCCGGAAGGCGGCCTCGGCGTTTCTCCGCCACGACCCACGCCGTCACACGAGAGCGAGTGATTCCATGAGCGAGCTGCCTGCCTGGTCCCGAGCGACTCTCCCGTTGTCCCGAGTGGCAATTTGTCTCGGAGTCGTCGCCGCGGGCTGCGGTGAGCCTTCCCCTGCCGCCGACGCGGGGCCCGACGCGCAGCTCCTCTCGCCGGATTCTGGCCCGCCGGACGACGCGAGCGCTCCGACACCAGACGCGGGAGCCACGTTCTCGTTGTCGTTCGTCGAGCCGGACGGACCGATCACCGCCGCCGGAGGAGACGTGCCGATCCGGGTCTTCGTCGACGGCGCGGCGCCCGAGCTCGTCAACCTACGCCTCGACATGGCGCCCCTCGTCAGCCTCTCGGCGCCGTTCGAGCACGTGCTGAGCCTCGACGAGCTCGAGGAGGGCGTCTACGAGCTCGTCGCGGAGGCCACGGTCGATGGGCAGACGGCGTCGAGCGAACCGCTCACGCTCACCGTCGACCGGTCGGGACCCCGCGTCACGGCGGTGGAGCCAGGGACGAGCGAGCTCTACCGGCTCGGCTCGGCGGTCACCGTCACGTTCGACGAGCCGCTGGATCCCGCGAGCGTGATGGAGCCCTCCACCGGCCTGGTCACCGACCGAGGCACGCGCCTGAGCTCCCGCCTCGAGCTGGATGAGGACGGCATGGTGCTCACCATCACTCCTCTGCCCACCGACATGATCGCGGACACCTTCGTCGAGCTCGCGCTCGGTGTCGCCGACCCGGCGGGCAACGCGGTCGTTCCCTTCGAGGCGACATGGCAGACCCCGCGCTGGCTCCCCGTCGGCGGCGAGGTCTTCCGTCGTCGGCCCGGCGAGTCCTACGCCGACGAGAACCTGGAGGTGCTGCGGGATGGGAGCGGGCAGGTTCTCGTCGCGGCGCTGATCGCGACCGGCGCGGGGACGCATCACGTCCGGGTGGCCCGCTTCGACGGGAGCGCCTGGACCGAGCTCGGCGACGGCGCGTGTGAGGGCAGCGGCATTCTCCCGCCCTTCACCGACCCGCTCGGCGCCTGGGATTTCGCGCTCGAGCCCGACGACACCCCGGTGGTGGCGGTGCGGGACATCGAGGATCCCAGCTCGCCGCTCGCTCGATTCTGCCGGTTCGACGGAGCCCGCTGGGACGCAGAGTCCGAGTCGCTCCCGGTGACGGACCTCCGAGAGGTCAGCTTCGCGATCGACGCGTCCGGTACGCGCGTGCTCGGCGCGAGTATCGTGTTCTCGGGGCGCGAGGCGGAGCGACGTCCTCAGACGTGGCGAAAGACCGTGGGCGGCGCGTGGACGCGTCTCGGGTCCACGTTCAGCCCGGTGCACGACCGCGAGCAGCTCTTCGAGGTCGAGTTCGACCGCATGGGCCGCCTCAACGAGCTCCACGTGCAGGCGGGATTCATGGGCCCCCCGAGTCGGTGGCTGACCCACCGCGACATGTTCGGCAACGTGGTCCAGGACGTCAGCGCTTCCGGCTCCGTCGTCCGTGGCCGTTTGGCGGAGACCTCGGCCTCCCGGGCGATGTTGGCGGGTTGCACGCTGGTCGAAGAGGGGCCGACGAGCCCGACGCTCTTCTCGCTTTCGTCGTCGGACCAGTGCGATATCGCCGTCGATCCGGTCGGTGAGCGTCGGGTGCTGGTCTACCGGGACACGCCCGCGCTCGGGCTGGCGGTGGAGACTGGGCCCGGCACCTTCGAAGACCTCGGCCCCACCGCGGTTCACGTGAGCGCGGGCGGCGGGGTCTGCTTCCCGCCGGTGGACGGCTGCAGGCACGAGGCGCGGGCGGCGTTCACCGCGTTCGATTCGACGGGCCGAGTGCTCGCGCTCGTGCACAGCGGCTTCGACGTCCGCTCCTTCGAGCTCCACGCCACCACAGCGGCGCCCTGACGGGCGTGTCGTCCCTCCTCGAAGCGCAGAGGGCTCACCTCGACGCCGTGGTGCGGTGGGCCGCGCATATCCACACGCATCTCGCCGACGTCCAGCGCGGCCGCGCCGACGTGCACTTCCGCCCCGGCGCGGGTGGGGTCTCGATGGTGGGGCTGCTCCCCGAGCGGCCGCAGCGCGGGCGAAGCCAGATCCGAGACCTGCCTCGCCTCGCGCGCGAGCTCGACGCGCAGTTCGCGAAACACTGCCGCGACGTCGCGCAGGGGCGGCCGACGCCGGAGAAGCGGCTCCAGTCGTACCTGGTCTCGGACGCCTACGCGCACCGGCGTCGCATGGCGGCGCTGGAGTCGCCGGACCACGTGCTCACGTTCGTCACCGACGAGATCGTGGTTCGGCCGCTGAACGAAGACGGCAGCGGGAGGATCGTGTGCGACATCCTCGCGCTCCGGCGCGTCGAGGGCGGCGAGGTCCCGGTGGTGATGGAGCTGAAGTCGGAGCGGGCGATGACCGAGCTGATCCGACAAGGCGAGGCCTACGCCTCCCTGGTCGCGCGGCATCGCGAGGTCTTCGAGCGTCTGTTCGCCGCCACCCTCGGTCGCGAGGTGCGCTTCTCCGGGGCGCCGGAGAAGTGGATCGTGTGGCCGGCGCCCCGCAGTCGTGGCCGCAGGGATGACGAGCTGCGCCGCCGCGGCTTCACGGTCGTCGAGTACACCGAGACGGCGGACGGCTTCGAGCTCGGGGGGTGAGCGTCAGTCGGTGCCCCGGCTCCGCGTCCTGGAGTGACATGGACCACGTCTTCCCCTTCGGTCGTCCGGCGGTCGCGGCAGCCCCAGCGCCCCGGCCCGCGCCGCTGTTCATCCTCGGCGCTTACCCCAGCGCGCTCCACATCCATTGGATCCCGCCGGCTCCACACCGGCCCGTCGGAGCGCTCGCCGTGGACGTCGAGCCTCACGCCTTCTGGAACGGCGCGGACGAGGAGGAGCGCGTCGAGGCGTGGAAGCAGCGGGTCGGTTGGGTCGAGGATTGGGGCCTACCGCGGCCAGCGGGGCGACTCAACGGATCGTCGGGGGCCTGGGTCGACACGAACGTCCTCGGTCCCCTCGGCCTCCAACGCGGTGACGCTTGGATCACGGACTGCTTGCCCCACTACTGTGCCAGCGCTGGCGGCGCGCGGCGCATCGCCGACACCTACGCGCCGTTCGCCGTCGCGTATGGCCTGCCGGCGGCGGTCCTCCCGGAGCATCCCTCGGAGTCGGTGATCGTGAGGGCGGCCGCGCGCGAGCTGGAGCGTCTTCGCGCGGAGCTGCGGACAGCGTCGCCGGGCGTGGTCGTCACCCTGGGTAACGCCGCCCTCCGGGTGCTGCGGCAGATCGTCGACGGGGAGCTCCCGCAGAGGCTGAGGAGCGACGCTGAGACCTACGGGAAGCCACTGCCTGCGCGCTTCGAGGGCCAGGCCTTCGAGGTCCTCCCCCTCGCTCACCCGGCCGCGCCGACACGGTACCAGGACGCGCACGCACGCTGGCAGCTGACCGACGCCGCTCGCGTCAGCGCCTCGAGGGCTGCGGCCCGCCGCGGGTGATACTCTCGGGGACAGGTCCGATGGCTCTTCTCTTCTCCGCGCCGGCCTGGATGTGGATGGTCCGCGCGACCGCGCTGGGGCTCGCGCTGTGGCTGTGGGTGGTCGGGTGGTCCTTCTCTGAAGGGTACTGCACGAGCGGACTCGTCATCGTCACGGAGGGGGCCGGGATCGGCATCCTCGTGGACGCGCTCGTGATGGCGGCGTCCGCCTGGTGTGTCGTATCGGTCTGGCGCCAGCTCGGCGTCGTGGAGGGAGCGCTCGGTCACGTCGCTCGGGTGGCGCTCACCGCTCTGGCGGTGCTGGTCTCCCTCGTGTGGCTGGCCGGAATGACCATCCCGGGACCACCACCCGGCGTGTCCTACGAGGAGTGTGTCGAGGGCTGGCACGGGTGGGACCAGTCCTGGGGCCCGTAGCATCGACCCGGCCTGGAGATGCTCGGGTCACCGGACTCAGCCTCGGTCGCGAATCTCCTCGAGGGTGGCGGCGTCGGCAAGATCCTTGGGGCGTCCCGAAGCGCGCTTGTTCCGGATCATCGCGTCCAGGCCGATACACCTCACGGGCTCCGAGCCGAGGTGCCCTGGCACGGTGTCGCGAGAGGCTTCGTCGAAGTCGACTCCCGACAACTGCGTGAGGATGTCGATCCGATTGGGGGGCAATCCCAGCTGGTAGACGGTGCCCGGCTGACGAAAATCGTCGGGGGTCACGCCGTGAGCCGCCACCGGCGCACCAAACAGGAGCAGCGCGCGGAACACTCGTCGGGCGTTGGCCTCATCGGCTCGGACGAAGATGTCCAGGTCGCCGGTCGCGCGAGGAGCCCCGTGCGCCGCGAGGGCGTGCGCACCGACGATGACGAAGTCGCACTTCTCCGCGCGGAGACACGCGACCATGTCGACGAAGTCCTCCGGTAGGTCGTGGGTCATGAGCCCGGGCGGATGATCCGGCCCGGCATCTCCGACCGCCGGTACTGGGGGATCTCCAGCCCGCCGAACGCCCACTGTTGGCGCGTGAGCGTCCAGACCAACGCGATCCGCGCATCGACGTCTTCGGAAATCCGAGGGTCGGCGAGCTCTTCCTCTCCAAGCGCCACCTTGCGGATGGGCCACCCCATCCGACGGCGTCGACGCTCCTCGAACGTGCTCATGCCCTCATCGTAGCACGCCGTCCCGCGCCCCGGAGCCGACTCGGGCCAAGGGGCTTCGGAAAGAAACGTTGCTCGACTTCCCGGCTCTCGCCAGGCTGAGTGGCGGCGAACGCTCCACAGCGGAGGCGGTAGGCGACGACGACGGGCGGGTTGGAGTAGGTGCCTTGCTCGCGGTCGGCGCCGGTCATCGTGAGGTAGAGGAGGCCGCGCTCGGCGTCCCAGGCGCCGCCGCCCATCTGGGGGCGGGCGTCGACGAAGGGCGACTCGAAGGGGCCGTGCGCGTAGGGGCGCACGTCGCTGGGGGCGAGCTCACCGGCGCGCACGGCCGCCAGGTCGTTCAGGTCGAAGAACCAGTAGCGGAGCGAGCGGTCCTCGGGGTCGCGGGAGCAGTAGCCGGCGCACTCCGAGTCGAGACCGTCGGGCACGCATTTGTAGCAGACGCCCCGCGGGCCGTGGCCGCCGCTGTAGCCGAAGGTGGCGTAGGTCCGGGTGCCCGGCACCACGAACCCGAAGACGGCGCGCGAGAGGTGCGTCCAGAGGTCGTTGTCGCCTTCGTCGTTCGAGAGATCGGAGTGGAGAGGGGCGGCGAGCGAGTAGTCGAGGAGCGCGGTGGTCGGGATGGGGTCGACGCCGCTCACGATGTCGTCGAGGGACACGAGGTGGGCGCTCGGGCCGACGCTCAGCCGCGAGATGATCGGGTGGCCGCTCGAGAGCCCGGTGATCATCGCTCCACCCAGCAGCTCACGGTGCTCCTCCGGGATCGGGGAGAGCCAGCCGGCGCCGTGGGCGCGCGCCTCGAGGTCGTAGAAGCCGTCGATGGCGGAGCCGGCGAGGTCGCTCGCGTCGCGCAGCACGAGGGTGGTGTGCGTGTTGTCGGCCGGCGCGTCGTAGTACTCGATGGCGTTGAGGATCAGCGCGCCGTCCTCGACCCACATCCCGGTGATGCTGGAGATGGCCTGCGGGTTGTCGACCCGGGTCAGCACCCGGGCGAAGGGCTGGATCGGCGGGTCCGCCATGTTCAGCTCCGACAGCGTCTCGCTCTGGACGAGCTCGGGGATGCGAAACTCGGCGACGGCCTGCTGGTGACTGTGGCCGACGATGAACATCGTCTCGCCGCTCTCCGACAGGGCCATCGTGCCGACGGCGAAGTTCAGGTCGGACTCGCCGAAGGTCATGGCCGGGAGCCGGAACGCGCCCGCGACCTCGAGGTCCTCCACCGCGAGCAGCGGCAGCTCTCCGCCGCCCGCGTCCGGCGCGGAGGCGTCCACCGCGGAGCGTCCGGCGTCGAACGCGGAGGCGTCGGCGACGGAGGCGTCGCCCCCCGGCGTCGAGCCGTCACAGCCGAGGAGGGCGAGGGCGAGCGAGGCGATCAGCGCGCGATGCGACATGTTCGCAGCTTACCTCGCGCGCCGCGCCCCTCTCACCGCTGGCGCGCTTCGATGCAACTTCGGCGCGCGGCTACTTCTCCTCGCTGACGTCGCCGCGCCTCAGGGGCAGACCTCGGCGTCGGGCTCCTGCCCGCTTCGCAGCCACGCCTGCGCGCACGGTCGAGGATCGTAGCCGGTCTCGTCCTCCACGACCGCCAGGAGATCCTCGAAGCGAGCCGCCGTGCCTCGACGCGTCGCGTAGAAGGCGCGCAGGGCGGCGTCGAGCGCGCCGCGCCCGACGCGCCGCTCCAGCGCGCGCATGAAGTACGCCCCCATCATGTAGGGGATCGCAGACCAGTAGCCGTCCTCGACGAGGTCGACGGCGCCACAGCCCTCGGGCCACGCGACGTGCGGGATGCTGGGGTCGGCCAGCGCCGCGTCGAGCTCGAGGCGGTACTGCGCCCAGACCGCGTCGGCCTCGGCCTCGCCCGCCGCCGCTTCGACCGCGCGCGCCGCGACGTAGGTGGTCACCCCTTCGGAGAGCACGAAGTCCTCCCAGCACGCGATGCGCACGCCGTTTCCGAACCACCCGTGCGCCGCCTCGTGCGCGTGCGTCTCGAAGACGCCCATGGACTCGGTCGCGACGTGCCAGAAGGGGTGGTGCTCCATGCCGCCGAACGCTCCCTCGCCCCAATCGGCCTGAACGCTGCCGGCCCGGGACCCGAACATGTAGTCGCCGTAGGTCTCCTCCAGGAACGCGAACGCGTCGACGAGGTGCTCGGTGCCGCGCAGGCCCTCGGCCTCGGCGCCCGGGAGCGTCCAGACGGAGATGTCGGTCCCCGACGGAGTGCGACCGAGAGGGTGCTCGGTGAGCTCACCCGCGGCCCAACCCAGCATGTAGACCGGCCCTTCGCGCTCGAGCGACGCCGCGGCGACGAGCGTCCCCGGGGCGTCGACCACCTCGAGGGTGTAGGTCATGCCTTCGGCCGGATCCGGGTTGCAGGGAAAGAGGTTGCCGCAGAAGTAGGGCCAGGTGAGCGTGCTGCCGTTGGGGAGCAGCCCGTAGGCGCCCTCCTGGACGGTGAAGTCGTACGCGAAGGACAAGGTGAGCTCGCCCGCGGTGCCCGGCGGTAGGTCGACGAACAGCCAGCCGGCGTCGCGCGCGTGCGGGAGGGCGCGGCCGGCGAGCTCGACCGCGCGCACGTCCAGCCCCGCCGCGTCGAGCGCGATCCGGTCGGCGGGCGGCGCGGCGACGCGGACGTCGGCGGTCGCGGTGAGGGCGGAGACGTCGGCCCGCAGGTCGGTGTGGAGCACGTCGGGCACCGCGACGGCCAAGTCCTCGCACGGGGGCACCGCGGCCACGAGCTGCCGCATCGCGGTGGGGCCTACCCAGGGGACCGCGTCCACCTCGTCGATGGTCGCGAAGAGGGCGTCGTCCGCGGTGCCGAAGACCGCGTCGGGGCCGTCGCGGTGCGCCGTGAGGTGCTGCGCCGCGCGCGCGTGCACCCCCGCCTCCACCAGCGCGCCGGCGCCGGGGCCCTCGTTCAGCCACCCGACCACCGCGAGCAGCTCGCAGGTACGGAAGTCGGAGCCGTCCGCCTTGGCCCCGGGGACGACCGCCGGGTCGCGCTCGCCGTCGGGGCTCGCCGGAGGGGCGCAGGCGCAGAGCCAGAGGGCGGTCGCGCTCAAGGCGCCGAGCGGGAGCTTGCGAACGATCATGGCCGGAGGTTGCACCGCGCGGAGGGGATCGTCGCTGCGGTGGCGCGCGTGGTGGCGTGCGTGGCGCGTCACGTGTCTCGCCGACGGCGACCGAGGCGCTATCGTGCGGCCGTGTCCGTCCAGACGTCGACCGCGCTCGTCGCGCTCGTTCGCAACGCGGGAGTCTCCACGCAGGAGCTGGCGCGGGCGGCCGGGTTCGCCCGAGAGATTGTGGAGTCGCCGACGATGGTCAGCTACGCGGAGGGCGTACGGATCTGGGAGGCGGCCGAGCGGTTGACCGGGGATCCGAACGTCGGCCTCACCGCCGGCGCGCGCTGCCGCCCCGACCAGATCCCGGTGCTGGGCACGCTCTTCGGGCACTGCGCCGACCTGGCCGATGCCCTGCGCCGGCTCGCGCGCCTGGTGCCGATGGTGATCCGGGGCGTCCCCGTGGGCTTCGACGGTGACAGCGGGACCTTCTCGTACACGTCCCCCTCGACGACGCCTCACGGGGTGGACGCCATGTTCGCCGCGGTCGTTCAGCTCGCGCGACATTGCGCAGAGGCGCCGATCGCGCCCTGCGAGGTCCAGCTCCAGAGCGCCCCGCCGCGCCACCCGGAGGTCTACGAGCGCTTCTTCGAGGTGCGACCTCGCTGGGGCGCGAAGCGCTCCTCGCTGCGCTTCACGCGCGCCACGCTGGCGATCCCCTTCCGAGGGGCGGCGCCGGCGCTCGCGGCGCTGCTCGAGGAGCGCGCGCCCGCCCTCATCGAGCCGGCCGGGGCCGAGCGTCGGGACCTGCGAGCCGCGATCACCGCGGCCATCCGGGCGTCGCTTCAGGACGGGCTCGACCCGACCCTGAGCCGGGTCGCGCTCGACCTCGGGACGAGCCCGCGCACCCTCCAGCGCCGGCTCGCGGACCGCGGGCTCCGCTTCACCGCGCTGCGCGACGCGACCCGGCGCGCGCTCGCCGAGGAGGCGGTGCTGACGGGGAGCGAGCCGACCCTGCAGATCGCGCTGCGCCTCGGCTTCGCCTCCCGGAGCAGCTTCGAGCGGGCGTTCCGTCGGTGGACGGGCGAGACCCCGGCGCGCGCCCGCGAGCGCTCCCTCGGGCAGGGCTCGGGTTCGTCCCCATCCGAATGATGAGGCCGGGGCGGCGGGCCGAGCCCAGCCGGCGCGTCGGTCGCTCACGGATCGGCGACGCAGCCCGCCTCGAACGGCGCGCCCGGGCCGAGGGTGCGCGCCCACCGGCCGTCTGCGCGCGAGCCCGTGTGGTCGAGCCACTCGGCGCCGACGCGGACCCAGCGTCCATGACGCTCGCCATAGATGGCGATCCCCGGGGGCGTGGGGGCGGTCTCCCAGGGGGACCGGTGCTCGCGCCCGGACCCCACGACGATCTCCGCGCTGCCGTCGGCGTCCACGTCCGCGACGACTGGGTACTCCGTGCGCGTCCGCGAGTGGTTCGGGGCCCGGTGCCGGGTGCGCCCGGTTCGACCCTCGAGCACGCGCAGCTCCGTCTCGTCGGCGTGGACCACCTCGGGGAGCCCGTCGCCGTCGAGGTCGGCCGCGCTCACCCCGGTGACTCCGCTGTGATCGGTGATCGCGGCCTTCCATCTGATCTCACAGCCCCGGCAGTCCGGGTCGACCATCAGCACTTCGGCGCGGTTCGCGATCACGAGCGCGTCGCCCCCGTCCCCCACGAGGTCCGCCACGAGCGGGGGGCCGCCCGCAAACAGGAGCTCGAGGAAGGGCGCTCCGGGCAGCCGGCCTCGGCCGAGGATCGCGCCGTCGGACGGGTCCAGCACGTACCACCGCGACTGCCGGACGAGGACCACCTCCGAGCCCGGGCGGTCGGCGAGGAAGTCGCCGACCGCCGAGAACCCGTAGAGCTCGTCCCGGAGGCGCCACAGCACGCGGCCGTCGGCGCGATAGGCGACGCGACCGGCGAGCACCTCGAGCGCGCCGTCGCCGTCGAGGTCCACCGCATGCACGAGGGGGCCCCAGTAGCCCTGCGACGCGCTGAGCGCCTCCGAGTCGACGCAGAAGCGGGTCCGCCCGCTGGCTCCCTCGACGACGCAGTGCCCGAAGATGACCTCGACCGTTCCGTCGGACTCCAGATCCCGCACGATGGGCGCCCCGGAGACCGAGAGGAGCGTGCGGCGCGGAGAGGGCGGCGTCAGCGGCGCGTAGGGAGGCGCGGTCGCGCTCCACAGGGCCTCTCCGTCGAGCTCGAAGGCGTGCATGTGACCGTAGCTGCCGAGCGCCACCAGCTCGAACTCTCCGTCACCGTCGAGATCGCCGGCCGCGAGGGTGGCGGTCGGGGCGAGGGCGCGGACCTCGGGGTCGCTCCAGCTCACGGTCCGCCGCGTGGCCAGATCCACGATGCGCAGCACCCCGCCGAGCTCGGGCGCCATGCGGCCGTTCTCGAGCGGCCCGTCGCCCACCAGCTCCCCGTCGGTGCTGACGAGTCGGCCGTGCGAGACGAAGGCCAGCCGCGTCGCCTCGCCCTCCCTCGTCGGCGGCAGCACCAGCGGCGTCGACGTCACGTGCGTACGATCGGGGTGCTCGAGCGGCTCGTCGGGGAACGGCCAGCGGCGCTCCAGGACCATCGCGAGGGGCGCGCACCCCGCGTCCCCATGCGTGCGCGGATCGGCTGAGGCGTCCGGGGGCGCCGAGACGTCGAGCGAGGCGTCCGCCGCGGGTGGGGCGTCGGGCGCGGCGTCGAACGGCGCGGAGCTCGGTCCGACGGGGACCTCGAGCCCGGTCGCCGCGGAGCACGCGCAGAGCAGGGCGGCACCGAGGTGCCCCGCCAGCCGCTGCGTCCCCCATCGCATCCACGCAGCGTGGGGCGCGCTCGCGCCCGCGCCCAACCGGTGGCGGGCGCGGTAGCGCCGTTGGCGCAGGCGGCGTCGTCGCAGGGGCCGAGACGCGCCGGATCACCGGAGGCGTCGGCTCGAGGCCCGACGCGACAGGAGCGACGCCCAGCGCGCCACGTTCTGGCGGCGGCGACGGCGCGGGACACGTTGTCACGATGGTCAGCCAGCCCATTGACCCGTCGCGGAGCCGGGATGCAGGAGCCCCCGACTGCCGGAACGCCCACCCATCGGTGCGAGGCCGCACGTGTGGGGGCAGGCCGACCGAGCTCACTACGACCGAGCTCGCGACGACCAAGCTCGCGACCCTCTCCCTCGTCGTCGTCGTGCTCGGCGGCTGCGCGCTGTCGCACGGACGCGCGGACGAAGGGGCCGACGGCGGTCGGGCCGATGTCCACGTCACGCCCGATGCCCCTCTCGAGGCTCACCGTCGCGTGGGCAGCTATCACGAGGCGGCCGCGCTCGTTCACCGGGTCGGCTCGCTCCCGAGGCTCCGGGCGTGCCTGCCCCGGGGCGGTACCGTCGAGCGCTGCGTCCTCACCCAGTGGGAGCCGGGCGAGGGCTGTTCCGGGCGAGGTCGGCGGCGGACGCCCGCCGGCTGCGTGATCGAACGGGACGAGACCGAGGCGGGCGGCTACTGGCGCGAGGAGATCTCCACGAGCTACTGCCGAGAGGGCTCGCTGGAGCTCGTGGTGGACATGGAGGGCGTCCCGGAGAGGGTGCACGTGTCGATCGCCTGCGCCCTCGACACGTACCTTCCGGGGCTCACCGTCCGTGGGTGGCGGGCCGGCGAGGCGCCCGCCGCCGTCGGGCGGAGCTGCACGTTGCCCGAGGTCCCCAGCGGCGGGCTGACCACGATGGAGACCCTCGTCGCGGTCGACCCCGACGCGTGCGGAGGGCTCCCCTGCGTCGCCTCCGGTCTCGAGGGCGACCCGCGCGTGATCTGCGGTCGCGCGGAAGACGGCGGGGACTGCACGCCTGCGCACGAGGTGGCCGCCCACATCGCCTGCTCGTGTCGTTGCTCGCGGCTGGAGGGTGACCCGAGCGTCCCGCTCTGCGCCTGCCCGGACGGGACGGTCTGCTCCGACGAGCTGTTGCGCGTGCCGGGGACCGGCGTCGGGGGTGGGTGGTGCGTCCCCTGCTCCGACGACCCGTTCACGCCCAACGTACCGCGCTGCCGGGGCTGAGCGCGGTCGGCGCGCCGTGACGCCACTACTCTAGCGGCGCTTCAGGGGATCGACGCCGAGCAGCCGGCGCACGTCCCAGACCACCTCCGAGACGATCACCTCCGAGAGGCGCGGGTCGGCGGGCTGCGGGTAGCTGACCTCGCGGAGCCGTTGATCGCTCTTGTCGCCGTAGCCCTCGCCGTAGCCGCTGTGCGAGAGGCGCACGTCGCCGATCCAGCGCACCGAGGTGACGACGGCCCGCTGCTCGCGGATCGGCGCGTAGCCCAGCGCGCGGCAGCGCTTCAGCCAGTCGGCGTGCGGGACGGAGGGCGCGTCGGGGCCGAGGGCGGGCATGTCGCCCCGGGTGAAGGCGGGGCGATCGGTCTGCCAGTTGGGCTCGTCGCCGCTCCAGTCGCCGGCGGAGACCTGCGACGGGTGGGCGACGCGGACGAACGCGTTGTCGTCGAAGCTCGACGTCACCTGGCCCGCGGCGATCGAGCCGAGGCCGCCCGGGCCGGCGAGCCGCACGCCCTCGAGCCCCTCGGCGAGCTCGGGGATGCCGAGCCAGTAGCGCAGCTCCGGGAGCCACAGGGCGGTCTGGGCGCGCAGCCAGGTCTCGGCGAGGGTGGCGAAGGTCTTCCCGCTGAAGATGCGGCAAATATTGCCGCAGCTTCCACGCGCGTGAGCGCGTGGGATGGGGTGGGAGCCCGAGCCGGCTTTGCCGGTCGGGCGGGAGGGGGCGCATGCCCCCTCCGGAAAGTGAGCTTCTTGGGCAGCTTGGTCTGCGGCAGCGCCGCGCTGACGGTCAGCGACGTGAGCCGCGCGTCGAAGCCGTCGGGGGCCGGAGGCCGTCGGCCCTCCGCCGCGTAGAAGCCCTCGGGGTGGGCGGCGAAGATCGCGCTCGCGCCGGTGACGCAGGCCCGCAGCGCGGCCGGATCGGCGCCGAGCGAGTCCGCGGCGGTCGCCCAGCGGAGCCAGCCCTTCGAGCGGCCGAAGCGGCGCGCCATCGCGGTGAGCCGGTCCTCGGCCGAGAGCAGGGCGGTCGGTGGCGCGCCGGGCTCCCCCGCGATCCGGCGCCCGGCCTCGGCGAGCTTCTCGCGAGTCTCGCCCTCCGGCTCCGTCGCGAGGCGCGCCTCCAGCAGCGGGAGATGGCGGGGCCGCATGACCTGGGCGGCGGCGACGCGCTCCGCGCCGTCTTCGGCGTCGATGCGGGCGGCGATCACGTCGTCGTTCAGGGTCGCGCTCTCGTTCCCGCCGACCAGCTCGGACGCGAAGGCGCGCTTGCCCTCCCGCACGTGGGCCGCGAGCAGCCCGAAGCTCGCCTGCTGGTAGGCGCTCGACTCGCGCCCCAGCCGCTGCTGGAGCACGGTCTTCAGCGCGATCCGGAGCGAGCGATCGGCGGGGCCGGTCTCGCTCAGGAGCGCGCTGATCACGTCGTCGTCGGTGTCGGGGCCGAGCGCCGGCCCGATCGCGTTGATGCCGCGCTTCTCGAGCACGCCGCGGAGGGTGGGGAGATCCATGCCCCCCGATACGTCGAGGAGCGGGAGACCTCCCCCCAAATCGGGGACATCTACTCGCCGTAGGGGACCCAGATGTTCTTCACGTGGGTCGCCTCGCGGAGGAACTCCCGGCCGGCGCCCTCGCGGTCGTCGAGCCAGTTGCGGGGCGGGCCATACTGGCACCAGGTGCGCTTCATGTTCCCGGCGCTCTCGAGCTCGACCTCCTTCGCCCCCTCCTCGGGGCCGAAGTACCAGACCTGCTCGACGTCGTCGTGGGCGGCGAGGGTCTTGACGAGCTCCTTGCGGTAGCCGGTCACGATATTGAGCGCGCCGGGCGGCAGGTCGCTCGTCTCGACCACCTGGTAGAAGTCGGTGGCCGCGAGGGGGTGGCGCTCCGAGGGGATCACCACCACTGCGTTGCCCATCGCGAGCGCGGGCGCGATCGTCGAGACGAAGCCGAGGAGCGGGTGCGCGTCCGGGCAGACGACGCCGAGCACGCCGATGGCCTCGTTCATGGCGATGGTCACGCTGCGGAGCGGCGTGGCGTGCACGAGGCCGTCGTACTTGTCGGCCCAGGCGGCGTAGGTGAAGAGGCGCTCGACGCTCTTCTCGACCTCGCGGGTCGCGAGGCCGCCGTCGCCGAGCATCGTGCGGAGCCGCGCGATCATCTCGTCCTCGCGCTCGGCGAGGTTCTCGGCGAGGTAGTAGAGGATCTGCGCCCGCAGGTGCGCGGTGCCCGCCGACCAGCCCTTGGCGCCGTGGGCCGCCTCGACCGCGTCGCGGATGTCCTTGCGGTTGCCGCGCCCGACCTCGCCCATCGGGCGGCCGTTCGCGTCGTGGATCTCGACGCTGTAGCCCCAGTCCGGCCGCTTCTGCTTGCCGCCGATGTAGAGCTTCGCGGTGCGATCGATCGGCGGGAGCACCGGGCCGCCGGCCGGCGGGGCGCCCTCGCTGACCTCGCGCGGGTTCACGCTGCCGGCGTGGCTCGGCCAGCTCTGGCGCGGGGTGAGGCCGTCCGGGCTGCGACCGGTCGCCTCCTCGATCCAGCGGGGCTTCACGTACTCGTAGAGCCCCTCCTTGCCGCCCTCGCGCCCGTAGCCGCTCTCGCGGTAGCCGCCGAAGCCGGCCGCGGCGTCGAAGACGTTGGTGCAGTTCACCCAGACGGTGCCCGCCTTGATCTTCGGGGCCACGTCGAGCGCCAGGTTGAGGTTCTCGCTCCAGATGCTGGCCGCGAGCCCGTAGCGGGTGTTGTTGGCGAGCTCGATCGCCTCCTTCGGCGTCCGGAAGGTCATGAAGACCACCACCGGGCCGAAGATCTCGACCTGCGCCACCGTGCTCGCCGGCGACACGTCGCTCAGCAGGGTGGGCGGGTAGAAGAGCCCCTCGGTCGGGCAGCTCCACGACGGCTGCCAGAGGGTCGCGCCCTCGTCCTCGCCGCGCTTCACCAGCCCGCGGATCTGCTCGAGCTGGACCGGGGCGACGATGGCGCCCATGTCGATCGCCTTGTCGAGCGGGTCGCCGAGGCGGAGCTTCTCCATGCGCGCGCGCAGCCGCTTCAGCAGCTCGTCGGCCACGCTCTCCTGGCAGAGGATGCGCGAGCCGGCGCAGCAGACCTGGCCCTGGTTGAACCAGATGGCGTCCACCACCCCCTCGACCACGCTGTCGAGGTCGGCGTCCTCGAAGACGACGAAGGGCGACTTCCCGCCGAGCTCGAGGCTCAGCTTCTTGCCGGTGCCCGCGGTGGCCTTGCGGATGATGCGGCCCACGCCGGTCGAGCCGGTGAAGGCGATCTTCTTCACGTCGGGGTGATCGACGAGCGCCGCGCCCGCCTTGCCGTCGCCCTGGAGGATGTTCACCACGCCCGGCGGCAGGTTCACCTCGGCGCAGATCTCGGCGAAGAGCACGGCGGTGAGCGGGGTGTACTCGGCCGGCTTGAGCACGACCGTGTTCCCCATCGCGAGGGCGGGGGCGATCTTCCACGCGAGCATGAGCAGCGGGAAGTTCCACGGGATGATCTGACCGACGACCCCGACCGGCACGCAGTCGCTCAGCTCGGTCTCCATGAGCTGGGCCCAGCCGGCGTGGTGGTAGAAGTGGCGCGCGACGAGCGGCACGTCGATGTCGCGGCTCTCGCGGATCGGCTTGCCGTTGTCGAGCGACTCGAGCACCGCGAGCTTGCGGTGGTGCTTCTGCACGTGCCGCGCGATCGCGTAGAGGTAGCGGGCGCGGCCGTGGGCGCCGAGCTCGCGCCAGCCGGGGAGGGCGGCCTTCGCCGCCGCGACCGCGGCGTCCACGTCGTCGGCGCCGCCCTCGGCGACCTCGGCGAGCTTCACGACCTCGCCCTCGTAGGCGCTGCGGCCGGGGTTGATGCTGTCGAAGTAGGTGCCGCTCGCCGGCGGGACCCAGGCGCCGCCGATGAAGTGATCGAAGCGGCGGCCGCGGGCCTCGAGCCACTCGGTCACCACCGAGTCGGTCTCGGGCGCGGGGCCGTAGGCCATGGACTCGAAGATCTCGGCCACGGTGTCGCCTCCACCCGGAGAAGTCGACGCGCCGTTGCGCTTCTTCTTCTTCTCCTTGTCCTTCTTCTTTTTCTTCTTCTTGCCCTCGTCCTCGAGGGCCTCGGTCGGGTGCTGTTCACTCATGGGTCACGCCATCGGGTGGTGGTGGTACGCGGAGTATCGGCCGGTCACGTGGTGGTCGAGCTGACGCTCGATGTCGGAGAGGAGCGAGCTGGCGCCGAAGCGGAAGAGGTCGGGCTCGAGCCAGCGATCGCCGAGCTCCTCCTTCATGAGCACGAGCCAGGCGAGGGCCTCCTTGGCCTTGCGGATGCCGCCGGCCGGCTTGAAGCCGACCTTGAAGCCGGTGAGGTCCTCGTAGGCGCGGATCGCGCGCGTCATCACGAGGCCGAACTCGAGGGTCGCGTTGAGCGACTCCTTGCCGGTGGAGGTCTTGATGAAGTCGCTGCCGGCCATCATCGCGACCCAGCTCGCGCGGGCCACGTTGCGGAGCGTGCCCAGCTCGCCGGTGGCGAGGATGGTCTTCATGTGCGCGTCGCCGCACGCCTCGCGGCAGACCTTGATCTCCTCGTAGAGCGCCTTCCAGTCGTGCCGCAGCACGTGCTGGCGGGTGATGACGATGTCGATCTCCTCGGCGCCGTGCTTCACCGACGCCTCGATCTCGGCGAGGCGCTGCTTCAGCGGGCTGAGCCCGGCCGGGAAGCCGGTGGACACCGCCGCGACCGGGATGCCGGAGCCCTTCAGCTCCTCCACCGCGGTCTTCACCATCTCGTGGTAGACGCAGACCGCGCCGGTGGTGATGCGCTTGTCGGCCACCCCGAGCGCCTCGAGCAGGTCCTTGCGCACCGGGCTCTTCGCCTTGGCGCAGAGCCGCCGCACGTTCGACGGCGTGTCGTCGCCGCTCAGGGTGGTCAGGTCGATCAGCGTGATCGCGCGCAGGAGCCAGGCGGCCTGCCACTGCTTCTTCACGCTGCGGCGCTGGAAGATCGTCGCCGCGCGGCGCTCGATCGCGCTGGTGTTGGCCTGGACCGCCTCGACGAGGTCGAGGGTCAGATCCATGCCCGGGTTTCGCTCGAGGGCGTGGTGCTTCGCGTTCATGGAGGCCGGGTAGTGTCGCCCGACTTCCGACGGCGCGGCAAGCCGACTCCTCACGCCATGTCGCGCGCGGAGCGCTACGACAATCGCCCGGAGGCGCTACCTTCGCCTCCAGGGGGACATGGACTCGCTCTGGGACTTCTCCACCGGGCTCTCCGCGGCGGGCACGCTGATCGGCTTCGTGTCGCTCGCCTTCATCCCGCTGGTGCTGCTGCGGAGGAAGGATCCGCCGGCCACCTTCGCCTGGATCCTGGTGCTGCTCTTCGTGCCGGTGCTCGGGGTGGTGCTCTTCTGGTTCCTGGGCCGCGATCGGGTCCGCCGCCCGGTGCGCGAGCGCATCATCGGCGGGGCCGACGTGCGCGGCCGGCTCACCCAGCGCCTCAGCGGGCAGTTCGACCACGCGCTGCTCGAGCGCAGCCTCTCGGCTCAGCCCGAGGAGCAGCGCGGGGTGATGCGGCTCGCGGCCCGCGTGGGCAAGATGCAGATCGTCGCCGGCAACGACGCCCGGGTCCTGGTGGGCGCGCCCGAGACCTACGACGCGCTGCTCGCGGCGATCGAGGCCGCCACCGACCACGTGCACCTCGAGTACTACATCTTCCGCGCCGACCGCTCGGGGCGCCGCCTGATCGACGCGCTCGAGGCGGCCGCGAAGCGCGGGGTGCGGGTCCGCCTGCTCTACGACGGCTTCGGCTCGGTGGGGCTCCGGCGGCACCTCCGCGGTCTGCTCCAGGCGGGGGGCTACGCCCGGCCGTTCTTCCCGCTCTCGCTGCTGCGCCGCGCCTGGACGGTGAACCTGCGCAACCACCGCAAGCTGGTGGTGGTCGACGGCAACGTCGGCTTCACCGGCGGCGTGAACGTGGGCGACCAGTTCCTCGAGTGGCGCGACGTGCACCTCCAGCTCGAGGGGCCGGTCGTGGCCGAGCTGCAGGCGATGTTCGCCGCCGACTGGTACCTCGCGACCCGCTTCGACCTGAGCGACCCGGCGTTCTTCCCGGTGCTGCCGCCGCGCGGCGAGACGGTGGCCCAGGTCTTCGGCTCGGGGCCCGACGAGAGCCTGGAGGCGATCCACAAGCTCTACTTCGCGGCCATCGCCTCGGCCCGGCGCCAGGTGGTCCTCGCCACGCCGTACTTCGTGCCGGACAAGGCGATGAGCGTGGCCCTGCAGACGGCGGCCCTCCGCGGGGTCGAGGTCGACCTCATCGTGCCGGCGCGGAGCAACCACCGGGTCACCTTCCACGCCGGGCGCAGCTTCTACGACGAGCTGCTCGCGGCCGGGGTGCGCATCCACGAGTACGAGCGCGGCATGCTCCACACCAAGGCGATGGTGGTCGACGCCCGGGTGGGCACCGTCGGCACCTTCAACCTCGACTCGCGCAGCTTCCGGCTGAACTTCGAGCTGGTGGCGGTGCTCTACGACGCGCCCACCGTGGCCCGGCTCGCGGCGCTCCTGGCCGAAGACCTCGAGGCCTCCCGCCGGGTCGAGCTCGAGGCGTGGCGCCAGCGCTCGCTCGGCACCCGCATCAAGGAGGGCTTCGCCCGCCTGATGTCGCCGCTCTTGTAGACGAAGCGTGTTACACGGCCCGCGTGAATCGCTGCGTGCCGCTCCTCTTCCTCTGCCTCGCCGGCTGCTCGTCGTGCGGGGAGGAGGCCGAGCTCACCGTCCAGGGCGACCACCCCTACGTGCGCTGTCACCTGGCCGAGGCCCCGGAGGCCCACGAGGCCCGGGTCGGCGCGCTCCGGCTCCGCTACGACGAACGGACGCTCAGTATCGAAGGTGCTCCGGAGTCGACGCGGCTCGCCGTCTTCGCCGGGCCAGGGGAGCACCCGCTGCCCGAGGCGCCCGACGCCGACCTCGCGATCGTGATCGGAGAGCTGGGCGAGCCGGCCGAGACCCTCGCCGCGCTCGCCGCCTGGCAGCTGCCGGTGATCGTGGTCGCCGGCGGCGCCGAGCGCTTCGAGCCGCTCCGCGAGGCCTTCGCCGGCCTCGAGGGCGCGGCGGCGGAGCGTGTCGTGGACGCTACCGTGCTGCGGGTGATCCGGATCGGGGCGCTGGAGCTTGTGGTGGCCGCGGGATCGCCCGGCGGGCGCTACGGGGCCGGCGAGGGCAGCTGCGGGATCGGCGAGGACGACGTCGAGGCGTGGGCGCTCGACGCGCCCGAGGCGGGCGTCCGGCGGGTGCTGCTGTCCTGGGCGGGCCCGGCCGGATCCGGCGCCACCGAGGGCCTGCTCGGCGCGGACGCCGGCTCGCCGCTGATGGCGCGGATCGCCGAGGCGGCCGGCGCCGAGGGCGCGCTCTTCGCTTGGCCGCGCGGCGCGGTCGGCCGGCCGGACGGGGAGGGCGCGGCCCTGAAGCTCGCCGTCCCGCCGATCGCGGGGGTCACCGTGCTCCGGGCGGATGGCCGCCGCGTGGCCCCCGGCGTGACGCGTCTCACCCTGCGCCCGGAGGGGCCGGGGCTGGCCCTCGACTCGCCTTGACTCGGGGGGAGCGCCGGACTATCCCCCGGCCCTTCCAGCGCCCGGGCGCCGTGCGGGGGTGCGCCCTCCGCCCGGATCGACCGACGCTACGCACGCCATGGCCGACCTCGTCCTCAACGTCCAAGACATCGACGAGGCGGGAAAGTCCTACGACTTCCCGCTGACGAGGGAGTGGCTCGCCCAGGCGCTCGGGGACACCGACGTCTCGCTCGCCCCCGAGGCGGGCGAGGGGCACCTCGCGCTGCGCGCCCAGAAGCAGGGGGACGACGTCGTCCTGACCGGCCGGCTGCGCGCCGCGCTCGTGACGCCCTGCTCGCGCTGCCTCGAGCCGGCCCCGGTGCCGGTGGACGCGGAGGTGGGCAACCTCTTCACCGCCCGCGGCCCCGCGCTGCGCCCCGAGCCCGACGAGCTCGAGCTCACCCCGGAGGATCTCGATCGCGAGTTCTTCTCCGGCGATCGCATCGTGCTCGATGACATCGTGCGCGAGTACCTCCTCCTGGAGGTCCCCATCCAGCCCGTGTGTGAGCCGGGCTGCGAGGGCATTCCCGTTCCGGCCGAGGTGGCAGGTCCGAAGGACCTGCGCGCCGACGCCAAAGTCGAAGGGGTGGATCCCCGCCTCGCCCCCTTGTTATCGCTGGTCGGCAAAGTCCCGACCGAGGAGTGAACCCGTGGCCGTCCCGAAGCGTCGAAACCCGCGCTCGCGTCGCAACGCCCGTCGCGCCAACCACGATCGCGTCTCGCCCCCGAACGTGATCCCCTGCCCGAACTGTGGCGAGACCATGATCCCGCACCGCGTCTGCCCCGCCTGTGGGCACTACGCTGGCCGCGAGGTCATCGAGATCGTCGAAGAGACGCTCGACTGAGCCGTCTCGGGGGGAGCCTCTCATGTTCGATCTGAGTGGAAAGGTCGCCCTCGTCACGGGCGGCTCCCGGGGCATCGGCCGCGCGGTCTCCGTGACGCTCGCGAAGGCGGGCGCCCGGGTGATCGTGAACTACGCCGGCAACGAAGCCGCCGCGGCCGAGACCCTCGAGCTCGTCCGCCAGGCGGGCTCGGACGGCGAGATCCTCCGCTTCGACGTCTCGGATCCCGAGGCGGTCGACGCGGCGATCGCCGACGCGGCCAAGCGGCACGAGGGGCTCCACATCCTGGTGAACAACGCCGGGATCGCCCTCGATCAGCTCCTCCTGCGCATCAAGCCGGAGGAGCTCGAGAAGACCATGGCGGTGAACGTCGGCGGCGCGCTCTGGTGCGCCAAGGCGGCCATCCGCCTGATGATGCGCAAGCGCTACGGCCGCGTCATCAACCTCACCAGCGTCGTCGGCGAGGCCGGCAACGCCGGTCAGGCCGTCTACAGCGCCTCCAAGGCGGGGATCATCGGGTTGACGAAGACGCTCGCTCGGGAGTACGCCTCCCGCGGCGTGACGGTCAACGCGGTCGCGCCCGGGTTCATCGAGACGGACATGACCGCCTCGCTGCCCGACAAGGTGAAGGAAGACGCCATCGCTCAGACGCCCCTCGGGCGCATGGGCAGCCCGGAGGACATCGCGCACGCGGTCCTCTACCTCGCGAGTGAAGAAGCCGGGTTCATCACGGGGCACGTGCTCCGGGTGAACGGCGGAATGCAGATTTAGGACAGCCCTCGGGCCTCACACAGGTCACACACCGGTACGACGTCCGGCTCACCGAATCCTCGGTGGGAACGGTCGCGGAGGATGGAATGGAAACTGCGGACAAGGTCAAGGAGATCATCTCTCAGCAGCTCGACGTGGACGTCGGACAGATCAAGGAAGAGTCCGCGTTCATCGAGGACCTCGGCGCCGACTCGCTCGCGATCGTCGAGCTCGTCCTCGCGTTCGAGGAGCAGTTCGAGATCGAGATCCCCGACGAGGACACCGAGAAGATCCGCACCGTCGGCGACGCGGTCTCCTACATCAAGAGCCGCACGAGCTGAACGATGCGCAGGGTCGTCGTCACGGGCGTCGGCATGGTCACCCCCTGTGGGCCGACCACCGAGGAGAGCTGGGAAGCGATCACCGCCGGCAGGAGCGGGATCGGGCCCATCACTCTCTTCGACGCCTCCGAGCATCCGTCCAAGATCGCGGGCGAGTGTCGGGACTTCGACCCGCTGAAGTTCATCGAGAAGAAGCGGCTCCGTGAAGGCGCCCGCTTCATCCACATGGCGATCGCGACCTCGCAGATGGCGGTCGACGCGGCCGGCTTCTCGCCTTCGGACGAGGAGAAGGAGCGCGTCGGCACCTTCTTCGGGGTCGGCCTCTGTGGGCTCGAGCTGATCGAGGAGCAGCACAAGCGGCTCCTCGATCGCGGGCCCCGCCGCATCTCGCCGTACTTCATCCCGGCCACCATCTCGAACCTGGCCCCCGGCCAGATCTCGATGCGGTACGGGTTCAAGGGCGCCAACTACACGACCACCAGCGCGTGCTCGTCCGGCGCCCACGCCATCGGCGAGGCGGTCCGCGCCATCCGCTGGGGTCACCTCGACGCGGCCCTCGCCGGCGGCGCCGAGGCGTGCATCACCCCGCTCGGCATCGGCGGCTTCACGGCGATGCGGGCGCTCTCGACCCGCAACGACGAGCCGGAGCGCGCCTCCCGTCCCTTCGACAAGGGGCGCGACGGGTTCGTGATGGCCGAGGGCGCGGCCTGCCTGGTGCTCGAGGAGCGCGAGGCGGCGATGAAGCGCGGCGCGACGATCCACGCCGAGATCATCGGCTACGGCGCGACCAGCGACGCCTACCACCTGACGCAGCCGGCCCCCGAGGGCGAGGGCGCGCAGCGCGCGATGAAGCTCGCCATCGAGGACGGCAAGATCGACCTCGAGCGCGTCGGCTACATCAACGCGCACGCGACCAGCACGCCGACCGGCGACCTCCAGGAGCTCCAGGCGCTGCGCCACGTGCTCGGCAGCCGGGCCTCCGAGGGTCAGGTCTGGATCAGCGCGACCAAGAGCATGACCGGGCACCTCCTCGGCGCCGCGGGCGGCCTCGAGGCGGCGCTGACGGTGATGAGCGTGAAGACCGGCGTGATCCCGCCGACGATCAACCTCGAGGAGCCCGAGGAGAGCGCCCAGGGCATGGAGCTCGTGGCCGGCTCCTCGCGCGAGCGCACGCTCGACGTGGCCCTGTCGAACAGCTTCGGCTTCGGTGGGACCAACGTCACGCTCGCGGTGGCCCGCCACGACTGACCTCGCTACCGTCCGCCCATGACGAAGATCGTCGTGGGCTCCGATCACGCCGGCCTCCCCCTCAAGCGCCCCCTGCTGGACGCGCTGAAGGCGCGCGGCCACGAGGTCGAGGACGTGGGCACGCACGAGGACGCCTCGTGCGACTACCCGGACTTCGCCCACGCGCTCGCGGCGAAGGTGGCTGAAGGGAGCTTCCCGGTCGGCCTCCTCGTCTGCGGCTCGGGCGTCGGCATGGCGATCACCGCCAACAAGCACGAGGGCGTGCGCGCGGTGGTCTGCAGCGAGCCCTACAGCGCCGAGATGGCCCGCCGCCACAACGACGCCAACGTGCTCTGCCTCGGCGCCCGCGTCGTCGGCCCCGGCCTCGCCGAGGCCATCGTCGACGCCTTCCTCGGCGCCGAGTTCGAGGGCGGGCGGCACGCCCGACGCGTCGGCAAGATCGAGCCGAGCTGACGTGCGCATCCCGCAGGACGCCCGCTTCCGCCGCGAGCGCGCGCGGTTCGCGCTCCGCTTCTGCTGCGAGCACTGCGCGCTCTTCGATCCCGAGCGCGAGGCCTGCGCCCACGAGTACCCGACCGAAGACCACCGCCTCGCCCGCTACGAGGACGCCGCGGCCGAGATCGTCTTCTGCAAAGACTACGATCTGCGTTGAAGAGCCCCGGCCGTCGGTCAGGGGATGGCGCGCAGCTCGATCTTGGCGCCCCGGAGCACGGCCTCCGGAGGTACGAGTCGGCCCCCGAGGTAGAGCGGGTAGGTCTCCCCGGCGACCACCGGGAACGAGCCCTCGAGGCTCCGCCCCGACCAGTGTCCGTCGCAGTGGAGCTCGGCGAACACGGGACCGCAGCCCGCCGCGCCCACGACGAAGACGACCGGCCTGCCATCGTCCGGCTCCACGCGGTACCGGACCGAGCCGGTGTGCGTCGCCGTATAGGAGAACTGCGTGAAGGTCTCGGCGAAGTCGCAGCTGACCGTCGGCCCGTACAAGTGCGGCGGCCGGTGCCGCACGCGGCGCACACCGTTGGAGAGGGGCACGGCCGCGTCGCAGCTCGGCGCGGGAGCGCAGTAACCCCTCGCGCAGTAGCCGGTGCTGCACTCCTCGCCGCGGTCGCAGCGGGGAGGGCAGGCCTCGCAGGGGCCGCCGCAGTCTGCTCGCTGCTCCCCCCAGCTCCGGACGCCGTCGTCGCAGTCGGCGCAGAAGCCCATCCAGCAAGAGCCGCCCGGGCAGTCGGCGTCCTCTCCGCAGGGTGGCCCGGGGCACGCCTGACAGCGGCCGCCGCAGTCCACGCCCTCCTCGTCGCCGTTCTGGATCCGATCGTGGCAGCTCGGGCCGCGGCAGCGACCCTCGACGCAGAAGCCGCCCTGACAGACGTCGTCGCGGAGACACGGCACGCCGTTCGCGCACTGATCGCCGCAGACGCCGCCGCAGTCCAGCCCGCCCTCCGCGGGAGACAGATGCCCATCGGAGCAGGTGCGACAGATCCCGCTCTCACATCGGCCCCGGTCGCAGTGGGCGTCGATCTCGCACCGCTTCCCCGCCCGGCAGAGTCGGCAGCTGCCGCCGCAGTCCACCCCGACCTCGTCGCCGTTGCGTCGCCCGTCGCGGCAGCTGGGCGGATGGCACCGCCCGCCGGAGTTGCACCACTGACTCTCGCAGTCCGTGTCGGCGAGACAGAGCCCGCCGACCCCGCACGCCGGGCAGGGGCCGCCACAGTCCACGTCGGTCTCGTCGCCGTTGTGCAGCCCGTCGGTGCAGGTCGGAGCTGTGGCGTCCAGCCCCGCCGCGTCCATGGAGACTTCGACCGGAGCGCAGCCGGAGACGAGGAGCGCGGCGAGGGCGAGGTGTCGCACGGATCCATCCGTAGGCTCCGCGGCAGCGCTCCAAACGCCCGTTCTCTTCCTCACCTCGATTTGTCGGTGGGCTGACGGTACGATGGGCGAATGAACGACACGTTGCTCCGGGGGGCGCTCTTCGCCGCGACGCTGGCGGTGGGCTGTGGGGGCGCGCGGGCGCCGGTCGCGACGACCGCGGCCACGGAGGATCAGGCCGCGGTCTGCGACGCGCCCCCGGTCGAGCTCCGCTTCGACTGGCCGGCGCAGATGTCCGCGGTGGTCGTCGGGACGGACGTGACCGAGAGCGCCAACGCCGACGGGAGCGCGCCGATGCGGGGGGACTCTCGCAGCGAGCTGCGGCTCCGGTCCGAGCGGGTCGACGGCGGCGTCGCCGTGCGCTTCGACGTGCGGGGCGAGACGCGCACCCGGTCGCAGGGCTTCGGCCCGGACATCGCGGGGGTCCGGCCGACCGTGGTCCTCGGCGCCGACGGCGCGGTGCGCGGGGTGTCGGGGGCGTCGCTGATGCGGGCTCGCCTCGCCGAGCTGGAGGCGGCCGGTCACGTGGACGCGGCCAGCGTCGCGGCGATCGCGCCGAACCTGACCGACGCGGCCCAGACCGACACCGCGCGCAGCCACTGGCGCTGGGTGACCGGCGTCTGGCACGGGCGGACGCTGCGCTGCGGGGAGGTCGCGCGGGGGAGGGCGGAGGTGCCGGCGATGGGACTCGGCGCGGCGCCGCTCGCGGCCGAGATGACGCTCACCTATCAGGGCCAGAGGCCGTGCCCGTCGGTCCCGGATCGCACCTGCGCGATCCTCCGGGTGGACCTCACCGCCGACGCGCGCCAGGCGGCGGCGGCGATCGAGGAGCGGAGCCAGGGCGACGGCGTCCGGCTCGCCGCGGGCACGATCGAGCGGAAGATCCGGCTGCTCGCCGAGCCCGACACCCTCGTCCCGCACCGGATCACCTTCGAGGAGCGGCAGGAGCTGGTGTGGGAGCACGGCGGCGGGCGCACCACGCGGTACGTCCGGGACGTGCAGGACTACACGCTGGACTACGCGGCGCAGACCACCACCCACCTCGTGCTCGGTCAGGGCGGCGGCTTCGCGGTGGTCGGGGAGGACGGGCAGCCGCTGCAGCTCCCGCCGACCGCCGCGTGTCGCCAGCTCACCGCGTGCTGTCAGGCGGCGTCGGCCCGCAGCACCACCGTCGCCCTGACCTGCGCGATGGCGACCGCGAACGTCGGGGAGGACTGCGACGACGAGCTCGAGATGATCGGAGGCGTCGTGCAGGGCGGCGGCGAGACGCCGCCTCCCGAGTGCGCTCCGGCGGAGTGAGGCTCGAAGTCTGGCAAACAATGGCGGTGAGGCACCCCCGCCCGCTTCCACCACACTGACCGGAGACGACGGCAGGCGACGAGCGCAGCGAGGTCGCCGCACGCACCACCACCTGTGTTCGATCCCGCGGCAGCGGGCGGCCAGCTCGC
>Ga0310345_10000847_pt1 | contig 38597 bp, 35 predicted proteins | sample HC15DNA20500_MG_FD_204667 | JGI IMG/M metagenome (GOLD analysis project Ga0310345, IMG submission 204667) | Marine microbial communities from station ALOHA, North Pacific Subtropical Gyre - HC15-DNA-20-500_MG | ecosystem: Environmental > Aquatic > Marine > Oceanic | place: Pacific Ocean: North... | reverse complement strand
CACAGCATAGTGCCCCATCGGCCCATACCCAGCGCCAAGGCCGGGCGCAGCTAGCAAGGCAGCGCGGACAAACTGACGAGCCTGCGCCACCGCGTCAGCGAGGGACAGCCCGCGCGCGAGGTGGGTGACGATGGCGCTGGATAGCGTGCAGCCGGTGCCGTGGGTATGGCGCGTGTGGATGCGGGGGGCTGTCCAGACGACATCGTCAGCGCCGGGCACGGCCAGCCGGTCGGTTACGTCTGGTCCGTCGGCATCACCGCCTTTGCCGAGCCACGCGATGCCGCGCGCCCTGAGCGCCGCCTCGCCGCCAAGCGCGGCGAGTTCGGGCACATTGGGCGTCGTGAGTGTTGCGAGCGCCATCAGCCGTTCGAACGCCGCAATGGTGGCCGCATCCGCGAGCGCGGCGCCACTGGTGGCGATCATCACGGGGTCGAACACGATGGGAACGGCGAGCCGCTCCAGCCGGTCGGCCACCACGGCGGCGATAGCGGGCGAGCCGAGCATGCCGATCTTCACCGCATCCACGCCGAGATCGCCCACGCAGGCGTCGATCTGCGCGGCGACCATCGCGGGGCTGGCGGCTTCGACCATGGTCACGCCGCAAGTGTTCTGCGCGGTGAGGGTCGTCACGGCGGTCATGGCGTAGCCGCCGAGCATCGTGATGGTCTTGATATCGGCCTGGATGCCCGCTCCGCCGCCGGAATCGGAGCCGGCGATGGAAAGCACGCGGGGCGGCTTGGTGGGGAAGCGCGCTTCGACAGGCACAGCACGAGCGGATGTTTGCGTCATGCCAACCCTTTACCGCTCACCCTGAGCTTGTCGAAGGGTCCTTCGGTTCAGCCCATGAATTTCCGCACCGAGGAGGGCGGATACTTCGCATGGAGCGGCTTGGCGCGGCTCGGGCGGTCCATCAGTTCGCCGCCGCAATTGGGGCAGCGGTCATCGAGCGCTTCGGCGCATTCAGCGCAGAACGTGCACTCGAACGAGCAGATGAATGCGCCGGGCGCCTCCGCCGGAAGGTCGGTGCCGCAGCGTTCGCAATCAGGGCGCATTTCGAGCATGGCAGGACTATACCCTGTTGAGCCGCAAGAGTCCCGTGCGTCCTGAGTTTGTCGAAGGACTGCCATTTCTGGCGGAGCCGCGTCACCACGAGAACAAGGACGGTGCTTCGACAAGCTCAGCACGGACGGGGGAGGGGGAGCGTTGGTATTGAAGGCAAGCTCTCCTCAGGCGGCCTTGCGCACCGCGTCGCAGATCGAATCGACCACTTGCGTCACTTCGCGCGCATCGTCGGCCTCCGCCATCACGCGGATGACAGGTTCGGTGCCCGAGGGGCGGATGACGAGGCGGCCGCGCCCGGCAAGCTGGGCTTCGGCGGCGGCAATGGCAGTCTTCACGCTCTTGGCTTCCAGCGGCTTGCCGCCGGCGAAGCGCACGTTCTTGAGGAGCTGCGGGACGGGGTCGAACAGATGTAGCGTTTCGCTCGCGGGCTTGCCCGAGGCGACCAGCGCGGCGAGGACCTGCAGCGCGGCGACCGTGCCGTCGCCGGTGGTGCCATGGTCGGCCAGGATCATGTGCCCCGATTGCTCGCCGCCGACGTTGTAGCCGCCCTCGCGCATCTTCTCGAGCACGTAGCGGTCGCCCACGGCGGTGCGCGCGAGTTCGAGGCCGAGGCCATTGAGGTAGCGTTCGAGGCCGAGGTTCGACATGACCGTCGCCACCACGCCGCCGCCGCGCAGCTTGCCCTGCGCGTGGAGCCGTCCGCCGATCAGCGCCATGATCTGGTCGCCGTCGACGGTCTGGCCCTTCTCGTCGACCACGATGAGGCGGTCCGCATCGCCATCGAGCGCGATGCCGATATCGGCGCGCACTTCGCGCACGCGGGCCTTGAGCGCGTCGAGATGGGTCGAGCCGACGCCTGCGTTGATGTTCTTGCCATTGGGTTCGACGCCGATGGCGATCACTTCGGCGCCGAGTTCCCACAGCGCCGAGGGGGCGACGTGATAGGCCGCGCCATTGGCGCAATCGACGACGATGCGCAGGCCATCGAGCCGGACGTTGTGGGGGAGCGAGCCCTTGACCGCGTGGATGTAACGGCCCCGCGCGTCCTCGATGCGGCGGGCGCGGCCGACATCGCCGGACTCGGCGAGCGGCAGGTCCTGCTCCAGCATGGCCTCGATGGCGAGTTCGTCCTCGTCCGAGAGCTTGAAACCGTCGGGGCCGAACAGCTTGATGCCGTTGTCCTCGAACGGATTGTGGCTGGCCGAGATCATCACGCCGACATCGGCGCGCATCTCGCGGGTTAGGAGCGCGACGGCAGGCGTCGGCATCGGCCCAAGCAGCACGACGTCCATCCCGACGCTGGTGAAGCCCGCGGTCATCGCGTTTTCGAGCATGTAGCCCGAAAGGCGCGTGTCCTTGCCGATCACCACGCGGTGGCGGTGATCGCCGCGCAGGAAATAGGTGCCTGCAGCCTGGCCGACCTTCATCGCGGTGGCTGCCGTCATGACCCCGGCATTGGTCCGGCCCCGGATTCCGTCGGTGCCGAAGAATTTGCGTGCCATAGCCTGAAATGAATCCTTGTCCGCTGCGCCCATCGGCGCGGATTGCCATATGTCCCTACACGCTTAATGTCACCGCCCCATGAACGAAGCCATTAACGATACGTCATCAAGGGGGCCGAGCCCCCTGCCCGAGATCACCAAGGTGCCCACCTTGTGGACCTTCATCGGTCTGGTCGGCGGTCTCGGCCTTGGCCTGCTCATGGTCATGCGCGCGCCCGGGGCCCTGGCGCCGCTGCTCGCGGTGGCGGAGCCTGTGGGTGACATGTGGCTGAGGGCGCTGAGGGCGACGATCATTCCGCTGGTCGTGTCGCTGCTGTTCATGGGCGTGGTGCAGACCGTGGCAGCTGCGCGCGCCGGAGCGATGGCGCGGCGGGCGCTTGGGTGGTTCTACCTGATCCTCGCAGGTGGCTCGGCGATGGCGGGTTTTCTCGTGCCCGCGCTGCTGGCGTTGATCCCCAGTCCGCCGGGTGCGATCGAGGCGCTGCGGGCAAGTGTTGCCGCGGCAGATGCCAAGGCGGCGGGGCCGCTGCCGGGGGTCGGCGATTTCGTCGCCTCGTTCGTGCCGGCCAATGTGTTTGCCGCCGCCGCCAATGACCAGATCCTGCCGCTGCTCCTCTTCACCGCGATCTTCGCCGTTGCGGCGGCGCGGCTTGCCAATCGCCAGCGCGAGAGTTTGCTGACTTTCTTCGAGGCCGTGGGCGGGGCAACGCTGGTGGTGGTCGGCTGGATCCTGTGGGTCGCGCCTGCAGGCGTTTTCGCACTGAGCTTTGCAGTCGCGGCGCATACCGGTGCTGCGGCCATCGGTGCGCTGGCGCACTATGTCCTGATCGTGACGCTGACGGGGACCGTGATGTTCCTTTCGGCCTATCCGATTGCCGTTCTGTTCGGGCGCCAGCCTCTCGGTGCCTTCGCCCGCGCGGTGATCCCGGCGCAGGCCTTGGCGCTTTCAACCCAGTCCTCACTCGCCACGCTGCCAGCCATGCTGACGGCCTGCCGCCAGCTCGGCATCCGCGACCGGGCGGCCGAGTTTACCCTGCCGCTGGCGGTCGCGCTGTTTCGCGGGACCGGCCCGGCGATGAACTTTGGGGTGGCGATTTACCTCGCCCACTGGCTCGGCGTGCCGGTTGACGGCTGGCACATGCTGGCGGGGTTTGCGGTCGCCTCGGTGATGAGCTTCGGCGCGGTGAGCCTGCCCGGCGCGATCAGTCTTGTCACCTCATGCGGGCCGATTGCGCTGGCGATGGGCGTGCCGGTGGGGCCTCTCGCGCTGCTGGTCGCGGTGGAAGTGCTGCCCGATCTGATGCGCACGCTGGGCAATGTGACGCTCGACGTCGCGGTAACCGCAGTGGTCGACGCGATGCCGGGGCTGGACGAGGAAAATGCTAGCGAGTGACCACTTGTGCGGGCCGGAACAGCGGCTCGCCAAGCAGGAAGCCGATCACGTTGGGCCGGCCGAGATTGTCGAGCATGGCCTCGATGATCAATAGGATCGGCACCGATAGCAGCGCGCCCGGCACGCCCCAGATCCACGAGAAATAGCTGATCGCGACGAGGATCGAGACCGGGCTGACGGTGAGCCGCGCGCCGAGGATCGCAGGGGTCACGAAGTTCGCCTCTATGGCGTGGAGCGCGAGGAAGGCAAACACCGGCACGATACCCACGGCCATCGAACTCGCCGTGCCGAGACCGACGAGCCCGAGCAGCGCCATCATCGCCAGCGGCCCAAGGTAGGGCAGGAAATTGAACACGAAGGCGAGGCCGCCCCACATGATCGGCGCGCTGAGCCCGAAGGCATAGGCGCCGCAGGCGACGATCACGCCGACGCCGAGGTTGATCAGCGCGACCGTGAGCAGATAGCCCGCCACCCTGTCCTGCACATCGCGCATCACGCGGGCGATCCGCACCGAGGCATTCACGCTTTCGCCATCGCGCGCGAGGCGGCGGCGGACGCGCAGGCGCGTCTCGATCATGAAGAAGGTCATCAGCATGGTGACCAGCGTCTCCAGCACGAGGCTGGGCGTCGCAAACGCGACCTGCTCGATCACCGAGGGGCTGGCGAGCACCACCTCGCGCGGGCTGTGGCCCAAGAGGCGCGCGAGCTGGCGGTTGAAATCGTTGATCCATGCGAGGTTGCCGCGCAGCTCCGCAAATCGGCGGCTGACCACGGTGAGCATGTCCGGCACCTGATCGACCATCGCGAAAGCTGGCTGCAGGATCAGCGCGAGCGCGAGGACGATCACGCCGGCCATCGTCAGCATCGCGAAGAGCGCGGCCAGCATGTCGGGCAGGCCGAGACGGCACATGCGGTCGGCCAGCGGGGCGAGGATGATCGTGATGACGACAGCCGAAACGGGCGGCAGGAACACCACCGAGCCGATCGAGAGCACGAAGGGCAGCGCGAGGAACAGGCCTGCCATCAGCAGCAGGACAATCGCCGATTGCAGCCGCGCGCGCGTGTCGCCCGCCCATTCGTCGGGCAGGCGGGGCAGGGCGGTGCCTGCTTCCAGTTCCGGATCGGGCATGTCGGCCATATGTTCGCTTTGTGGACCCCGCGTGTGGCCGGATCAAGGCGGGGGACTGCGCGTTAACGCATATGTCCTAGCCGACCAGTTCCTTGCCGTAGATCACGTATTCCTTGTTGACCTTGCTCTCGATGGCATCGGCGATGGCGACCATCCCCTGATTGTCATCGAGGATCCAGCCGATCTCGCCGCGGCTGGCGCCGTAGTTCGCGACCGAATTGCGGCGGATGTACTCGATCATCATGAAGGCCAGCTGACTGGCGAGGCGCGAGGCCTGCAGGCGCTTGCGCACCCCCATCAGGGGCACACGCATGGTGCGCACGCGGGGTTTGCGCAGCCACAGGAGCAGCTTGGCCCAGTTGAACGGGAACAGCGAGCCGCCCATCGGCTTGAGCACTTCGTTGAGGTCCGGCAGCGTCATCATGAAGGCCACCGGCTCGCCGTCGTACTCGGCGATCATGATGAGGTCTTCGCGCACGATCGGTTTGAACTTCTTGCCGGCGTAGGCGATCTCGGTGTCGGTGAAGGGGACGAAGCCCCAGTTGTCCGACCAGGCATCGTTGAGGATGTCGAGGATCAGCTTGGCTTCGGAATCGAACTTGCTCTTGTCGACGCCGCGGATGCGGATGCGCGGGTTCTTTTCGCCCGAGGCGACGATGCGCTGGATGAGCGGCGGGAATTCCTTGCTGATATTGAGCTCGTAGGTGAGCAGCGACTTGGCCGGGGTGTAGCCCATGGCCTCGATATAGGCGGGGTAGCGTGCGCTCTGGTGGCCCATCATCACCGTCGGCGATTGCTCGAACCCACGCACGAGCTGGCCGGGTTCCTCCCAGATCGACATCGAGATGGGCGCGAGCACGCGGGTCATGCCCTTCTCGCGCAGCCAGGCCTCGGCGCGGGCGATCAAGGCCTTGGCCACGGCCTCGTCTTCGGCCTCGAGCAGGCCCCAGTTGCCGGTGCCCGGGCCCATGCCCTGGACCGGGTCCATCGCGACGGCGAGGTGGTCGATATGCGCCGAGATGCGGCCGACGATCGTGCCGCCTCGCCGGGCGAGAAACAGCTGGACGTCAGCGTGCTCGAAGAACGGGTTCTTGCCCGGGGTGACGAGTTCGACCGCTTCCATGTGCAGTGGCGGCACCCAGGCGGGATCATTCGCGTTGATGCGGTAGGCATAGTCCACAAAGGCAGTCCGATCGGCCTTGCTGGAAACCGGGGTGATGACTACTTCGCCACTGTTGGTTGGGGTTCCGGCCACGATCTTGCCTTTGTTTGGAAGTATTGCAGAAAAATGCAGGGCTTGCCTGCGTTGGCCCGGGCCGGATTGTCAAGCCGGACGCGGCACAAGAACTTTCGGGTCAATCAGGAAACGTCGCATGCTCGCCTCTCCCCAGCTCAATCCGGCGCTCGAAACGGCTCCGCAGCCTCCGGCCGCCGCGTCGGAAGCCGCCGCGATCCTCGCGCGCACGCCGGATGACAAGGCGATGCTGCGCGCGGCGGTGGAACTGACGCGCGATCTGGGCGAGGCAAAGCGGTCGATCTTCTGGCCGGACATGCTGGCTTCGGCGCTGACGGGATATGCCGCGCTGGCGGGTGCGATCCTTTCGACCAATGTGTGGGTCGCGGTTGCCTGCGGGGTGGTCTCGGCACTGGCTTTCTACCGCGCGCTGCTGTTCATCCACGAGCTTTCGCATATCCATCGCAATGCGCTGCCGGGCTTCCGCTTCGTGTGGAACGTGCTGGTCGGCATTCCGATGCTCACGCCTTCGTTCATGTATGAAGGCGTCCACCCGCTGCACCATGCGCGCACGCGCTATGGCACGGCGGACGACCCGGAATACCTGCCGCTCGCGCTGATGAAGCCGTGGTCGCTGCCGGTGTTCCTGCTGACCGCGATCCTGCTGCCGGTGGCGCTGCTGGTGCGCTGTGCGGTGCTGACGCCGCTGGGCGCGATCGTGCCGCCGCTGCGCAAGTTGGTCTGGGAACGGGCTTCGGCGCTGGCGATCAACCCCGCGTTCCGTCGCCGCCCGCCGGAGGGCGAGTTCGCGCGGATGGTGTTCTGGCAGGAACTGGGCGCAACCCTGTGGGCGTGGTTCCTGCTCGGCTGGTCGGCCACGCATGGCTGGCGGCCGCTGCTGATCGGCATTGCGGTGATCGCATTGGGCGCCGTCCTGAATCAGGCGCGTACGCTCGTTGCCCACTTGTGGGAGAACGAGGGCGAGACGATGACGGTGACGGGGCAGTACCTCGATTCGGTCAACGTGCCGCCGCCAGGCTGGCTGACGGTGCTGTGGGCCCCGGTCGGCCTGCGCTATCACGCGCTGCACCACTTGCTGCCGAGCGTGCCCTACCACGCGCTGGGTGAGGCGCACCGGCGGCTGACGGCCGATCTGGGTGCGGGTTCGACCTACCAGAAGTCGAGCTATGCGGGGCTGTTTCCGCTGCTCGGGCGGCTGGTGCGCAGCACGATGGGGCAGCGGTCCGGGGGTCAGCGCCCCAGCGCGACGTAGGCGCCGACGGCGATCACCAGCACGGCGAAGGCTTTCTCCACAAGGCCGCGATGGCTTGCGAGCGCCGCAGTGCCCTTGATCCCGAGCGCCGCGCCGACTGCGCCGCCGATAGCGAGCACGCCGACGAGCGGCCAATCGACATAGCCGGAGAGCGCGTAAGACGTTGCGGTCGTCGCCCCCAGCGCTGCGACAATCACCAGTGAGGTGCCGGAGGCGAAGCGCATCGGCATCGCGGTCGCGGCGATCAGGCCGGGGACGATGAGGAAGCCGCCGCCGATGCCGAAAAATCCCGCAAGCAGGCCGGTGCCGAGCCCGATGGGGATCAGGCGCGGTAGGAGCCTGCCAGCACTGGCGGCGGTGAGCTGCACGTCGGCGCGTTCCTCGCTGCGGCGCGGGCGGAGCATGGCAAGGCCGACGACGATCATCAGCAGCCCGAACAGCATGAGCAACCGCTTGCCGTCGAGCGCCTTGCCCAGCTCTGCACCAAGCGTGGCGCCAATCACGCCGGCGAGAGCGAAGACTCCGGCGCAGCGCCACTTCACCGTCCCGGCACGGGCATGTCCGGCGAGGCCGACCAGCGCGTTGAGCGTGACGGCTACTGCGCTGGTTCCGACGGCGGCATGCGCCGAGGACACGCCCACCGCATAGACCAGCAGCGGCGTCATCAGGATCGATCCCCCCGCGCCGAGCCCGGCGAGGATCAGCCCGATCACCGCGCCAGAGCCCAAAGCGGCAAGGATCATCGCCAGCGGCATGGCGTCAGGCCGCCGATTTCCGGTTCCACGGCATCGCGGCCAGCAGCTTGGCCATGCCGCACCATCCGGTCGTGCCCGCAAACATCAGGCCCGCCCCGACAAAGGCGGCAAGGCCGAAGAAGGCAGGTTGGAACAGCATGCCCAGCACCACGCCCAGCAGCACGAGCGCACCGGCTGTGATCTGGACCTGACGCATGATCTCGAGCGGCGCCTTGCGGTTCTCCGCGACGGACAGGCCCGCCGCGCGCCACGCATCGAGGCCGCCGTCAAGGAGGTAGGCCGGACAATCACTGGCGGCGGCAAGCCGGGCGGCATTGGCGGATGTGCGCATGCCGCTCCGGCAGTGATAGACCACTGCCGGAGCATCGCCGACGCGGCCCAGCGCATCGATCGGGCGATTCTCGGAGCCGGGAATGCGGACGCGATCAAACTCGTCAGGCGAGCGGATATCGATCAGGCGCGCGCCGCCGGCCATCAACCGGCGTGTTTCGGCAGGGGAGATCAGGGGCAGTGTCATGGCCTTATTCCTCGGTACAATAGAGCTGGTAGAGCGTGGCGAGCAGCGCCTCGATCCGCGCATCGGCGATCCGGTAGCGCAGCACTTGCGCGTCGCGCGTGAAGGCGACGAGGCCTTCCTCGCGCAGACGGGCGAGGTGCTGCGAGAGCGCTGACTGTGAGAGCCCGATGCGCTCGGCGATGTCCCCCACCTTCATTTCGCCCGCCTCGACCAGCGAACACAGCACCATCAGCCGGTGCGGGTTCGCCAGCTCGCGCAGGATGGACGCGACCGCAGTGGCGTTTGCTTCGAACGTGGCGTGATCAAGGGGAGGGTGGATCTGCATAGGTCCTATATATAAGAACTTGCTAATTTAGCAAGACCTCATATAGTGGGTGCTCGAAAGGACCCTGCAATGGACGCCAAGCCCGAGATTCTCGCCTTCTTCGATGAGCCGACCTTCACCGTGACCTACCTTGTTGCCGATCCGGCCACCGGTGCGGCGGCGGTGATCGATCCGGTGCTCGACTATGATCAGGCCTCGGCGCGGATCGGCTCGGCATCGGTTGAGGCGCTGCTGGCGGCAGCGGCGGAGCGCGGCTGGAAGATCGGGATGGTGCTCGAAACGCACGCGCATGCCGATCACCTCAGCGGTGCGAAACTGATTGCCGCGCGCACCGGCGCATGGATCGGGATTGGCGCATTGATCACCGACGTGCAGGCAACCTTTGTCCCGATGTTCGGGGCGGATGACGTTCTGCCGGAGGGGCGCGACTTTGACCGCTTGCTCCATGACGGCGAGGTTCTGCCGCTCGGCAATCTGGCGATCACCGTGATGCACACCCCCGGGCACACGGCGGCCTGCATCAGCTTCCGCATAGCCGATGCCGTCTTCGTCGGCGACACCGTGTTCATGCCCGACTACGGCACCGCGCGGACCGATTTTCCCGGCGGCAATGCCCATGCGCTCTATGCCTCGATCCGGCGGATTCTGTCGCTGCCCGATGAGACACGGCTGTTCCTTTGCCACGACTACAAGGGGCCGGGTCGGTCCGAGTTTGCATGGGAGACGACCGTCGGCGAGCAGCGCCGCGCGAATGTGCACGCGCATGACGGGATCGACGAGGCCACGTTCGTCGCACAGCGGCAGGCGCGCGATGCCACGCTCGCGCCGCCGCGCCTGCTGCTGCCGTCGATCCAGGTGAACATCCGCGGCGGGCGTTTGCCGCCGGCCGATGCGCATGGGGTGCGCGCGCTTCGGCTGCCGCTGCGCGCGGGCGACGAGGGTGCGGCTACTCTTCTGTCCTGACCAGCACCGTCTCGCCGATCAGCAGGAACAGGAAGAACGGCGCCCAGGCGGCGAGCAGCGGCGGGTAGCCGCCGAAGTTGCCCATCGCCAGCGCGGCGTTGTCGACCACGAAGTAGGCAAAGCCCAGCGCCATGCCGATCACCGCGCGCACAAAGAGCATGCCCGAGCGCGCAAGGCCGAACGCGGCGACCGCGCCGAGCAGCGGCATGAGCAACGCCGAGAGCGGGCCGGAAAGCTTGTGCCACCATTTGCCCTCAAGCTCGCTGGTGCGATAGCCCGCGCTGCGGATGGCCGCGATCGAGTTCGAGAGCTGGCCGATCGATTCCCCATCGGCATCGGCCTTGCGGATCACCACCTGGGCAGGATCGACACTTTTCGCGAAGACCTGATCGGCGCTATAGGTGATGCGCCGCGCGCTCTGCACGTCGAAGCCGGTCGGCTTGGTGAAGTGCCAGCCTGGCCGTGCGTATGTCGCTTCGGGTGAGCGAACGATCTCCATCACGGCGCTGGACCGGTCGCGGCGGTACCAGCTGACATCAGTCATGCGCGTTTCGGCGCCTTGCCCGGTGACCGCACGCGCGAAAAGGACGTTGTTGCCATCCTGCAGCCACACGTTGCTTTTCACCGCACTGTCGCGGGGGATCGCCTTGTATTCGGCCGCCTGCCACGCTTTCAGCGTTGCGGAGGAGCGCACCACGACGCGCTCGTTGAAGGCGAAGGTGACGAGCGAGGTGAGCGCGGCGACGAGGAACAGCGGCGCGAGCACCTGATGCGCGGAGAGGCCGGCCGCTTTCAGCGCGATCACCTCGCTGTTCTGGTTGAGTGTCATCAATGTGATGATCGTTGCCAGCAGCACCGAATAGGGCAGGAACCGGCTGATCAGCTGCGGCACACGCAAGGAGGCATACGTCAGCAGCTGCCCCTGCCCATTGCCCGGCGCGGCGAGGATCTTGCCGCTTTCGCTCAGGAGATCGAGCATCTGCAGTACAAGCACGAGCATCAGCAGCACGGCAATGATCCGCACCGCGAACATGCGCCCGATGTAGAGCGTGATCGTGCGCGAGGGGAAGAAATCAAGCTGCATCGATTGCTCCGGCGGCATCGATGCCGAGGTTCCTGGCGCGCGGCTGGCGCGCTGCGAACAGCTTCATCACCGAGCGCGCGATCTTGGCAAAGCCGGTTTCCAGCGCGCCGATCGGCTGCCCGCCGGGAACGTAGGCGAGGCGCCAGTACATCGAGACAATCAGCGCTGCAAAGAGGACGAACGGGCCCCAGAGCGCCAATGTCGGATCGACACGGCCAAGGCTGGAGACGTCCTGCCCGTATTCGTTGACCTTGTGGTAGGCGACCACCATCACGATCGAGACGAACACGCCGAGTGCCGAGCTGGAGCGCTTGGGCGGCACCGCCAGCGCGACGGCCAGCAGCGGCAGCAGAAACATCATCGCCACCTCGACCAGTCGGTAGTTGAGGTTGGCGATGCTCTGCGCGCGCGCCAGCTTGCTCGAATCCTTGCTCCAGCCGATGCGCAGCAGTTCGGGGAGGAAATACTCGCGGTCGCGCTCGCCGCGGCTGCGGAACTGCTCGATCTTGGGCAGGTCGATGGGCAAGTCATGTGTCGCGAACGTCAGCACGCGCGGCGAGGTGATGCCAGGGCCATCCTGCACGATCTGCCCTTCGGAAAGGCGCAGGATCACCGTATCCGGGTTTTCCTTGTTGGCGAAGAACTGTCCCTCGCGCGCCGAGATCACGAGGATCTGCCCGTCCTTGGCGGCGATCCGCGCGAAGATGCCGCGCAGGTCGCGGCCTTCGTCGCGGCTCGCATCGACGCGCAGCGCGGTGCGGTCCTGCAGAGTGTTGAACTCGCCGACCTTGATCGAGGCGCCGAGCGCGCCTGAGCGCAGATCGAACTGCAGCTGCTCGTAGTAGTAGCGCGAAAGCGGCTGGAGATAGCCGACGATCAGCAGGTTGAGCGCGGCGAGGACCACGGTGAACAGGTAGGGCACCCGCAGCAGGCGGGTGTAGGAAAGGCCGACCGCGCGCATCACGTCGAGCTCGGACGAGGTGGCGAGGCGGCGGAAGGCGAGCAGGATGCCCAGCATCAGCCCCAGCGGAATCGCGAGGCTGGCATATTCGGGCAGGAGATTGGCCAGCATCTTGAACACGACGCTGACCGGCCCGCCTTCGGTCGCCACGAAGTCGAACAGCTTTAGCATCTTGTCGAGCACGAGCAGCGACGCCGCGATCACGAAAACCGCGCACATCGGCACGAACACGAGCCGGGCGATGTACTTGTCTGTGGCGGTGAGAAAGGGCAAGGGCGGGGCGGCTCGCTGGGACCGGGTGAACAGTTCCGGTTAGCCCGGTTCAGGGACAGGCGGAAGGCGGAAATACCGAGGTCCCAAAGCGTTTTGTCGACGCAAAAGGGCGGTCAGGCGCGAATCAGGCCTTCTCCAGCGTGCACTGCAGCGGATGCTGGTTCTGCCGGGCGAAATCCATCACTTGGTTCACCTTGGTTTCGGCGATCTCGTAGGGGAAGATCCCGCAGACCCCGACACCCTTCTGGTGGACATGGAGCATGACCCGCGTCGCCTGCTCGAGGTCCATGTGGAAGAAGCGCTTCAAGACCATCACGACAAATTCCATCGGCGTGTAATCGTCGTTCAGCATCAGCACCTTGAACATGCTGGGCTTCTTGGGCCGCGTGCGCGTCTTGGTCGCGATGCCGACCTGATCGTCACCACCGCCACCGGGGCCCTTGGTCTCGTCGTCGGCAGCGCGCACGCAGATGCGCACCGTCGAAGCGGCAGTGCCTTCGGGGGCGCCGGGGTTGGTGTTCATGGTCATGGCGTAGGGGGAATATCGCATCGCACGCGGCTGCGTACAAGAGGCGGGTAAACACTTGGCCTCAAAGTCCAGCCTCCGGGCCGGGTTTTGCAGCCGCAAACGACAACGGGCCGGAGGGTTGATCCCGTCCGGCCCGCTTTCGTGGTCAGGCCCGGCCAGCGCGGTTGCGCGGGCCGGAAGTGCCGATCAGGCCGCCTGCTTCATCTTCTCAACCGCGAGGCTGACGCGGTTCGAGATCGGCTGGAACGCTTCGCTGGCGAGCTTGAGCATCGCTTCGCTGTTCTTCGAGGTCGCGGCGACCGCGGCGTCGAACTGCTTGCGCAGCAGGGCGTTCTGCTTCTCGAAGAACTCGGCCGGCGACTTGACGGCGGCGAGTTCCTTGATTTCGGCCTGCATCGTCTCGACCACGGTCTTGGTCTCGGCGGCGTAGCCCTTGGTCATTTCCTGCAGGCCCGCAGCAAGGATCTTGGTCGATTCGACGACGGCTTCGACGTTGCCCTTGGTGAAGGCGCCCATATCGCCCAGCGCAGCCTGGCTCTTTTCGAGCGCGGCCTTGGCCTTCTCGGCGGCTTCCTTCATCGCGGTCTGGATGGTTTCGGTCATTTCGGTGGTGGCGGCGTTCATGGTGAAGTCCTTCTGCTTGGCGACCGCGCTCTTCACGGAGACGGTCTCGTTCTTGTGGGTCTTGGGCGTGCTGGTCTTCGCGGTGGGCTTCGGCGCAGTCTTGACTGTGGTTACAGTCAATTTTGCCGGAGCCTTCCGGGCCGGCTTTGCAGCCGGAGCTACCGGCGCATCCGCAGTCGCTTCGAGAACCGGCGCGGCGACCTTGCGGGGACGACCGGGCTTGCCCTTGAGTTTGGGAGCTTGCATGGCCGCGGGGGCCGGGACGGCCTCCACTGCCGGCTCTTCCGACTGCGCGGGCAGCTCGGGCGGGGCGATCTCAGCCTCGACAGCCGGCGCCGCGATTGCTGCGTCTGCGATGTCCTTGACTTCGTCTTCCATGACCTGACTACTCCTGCGCCGGACACGCCCCATCAACTAAATCCAACGAGTTGGATCCGCAGTGGACCGTGTTGCAGTGCACAAAATAGGTGGAGGGCCGGGTCAGGTCAAGGGCTATTGTGCACTGCACCATAAAGAGAAGTGCCCAGATTGGCGGCGTTTTGACCGTTTTTGGCAGAATTCAGCGGGTCTTGACGTAGCGACCGGGTGCATCCTCGATCACCGCATCGCCGCGCCCGCCAGGTACGCGCTTGCCCTTGGCGGGGACCACGGCGCCATCCGACTCGCGGATCCAGTCGATCCAGTCCGGCCACCAGCTGCCCTTGGTCTCGCGCGCACCCGCCACGAACTCGCCGAGCGTTGTGGCTGGACCATCATTACGCCAATACTGGTACTTGTGCGCGTCCGGCGGATTGACCACCCCGGCGATATGGCCTGACCCCGCGAGCAGGAAACGCCAGGGGCCGGACAGCAGCCGGGTCAGCTTCCACACGCTCTCAGCAGGCGCGATGTGGTCCTCGCGCCCGGCCTGGATGTAGCAGGGCGTGGCGATCAGCCTGAGGTCGATCGGAGTCCCGTCGATCTCCAGCGAATCCGGCATGACGAGCCGGTTGTCGCGGTAGAGGTCTTCGAGATAGGCCTTGTGCCACTTGGCCGGCAGATTGGTTGTGTCGCCGTTCCAGTGGAGCAGGTCGAATGCCGGATAGTCCTCGCCGAGCAGGTAGTTGCTGACGACGTAGTTCCAGATGAGGTCAGTCCCGCGCAGCAGGTTGAACGTGGCGGCCATGTAGCGCCCGTCGAGGTAGCCGTCGGTGGCAAGGCTCTCGAGCATCTTGATCTGGTTGTCATCTATGAACGACTTGAGATCGCCCGCCTTTTCGAAATCGACCTGCGCGGTGAAGAACGTCGCCGAGCGCACCTTGTCCCCCTCGCCGCGCCGCGCCATCAGCGCGAGCGTTGCGGCAAGGGTGGTGCCCGCGACGCAGTAACCGATCGCGTGGACTTGCGGCACGTCCAGCCGCTCGCGGACCACGTCGATGGCTTCGACTTGCGCCAGCACATAGTCGTCCCAGACGATGTCAGCCATCGAGGCATCGGCCGATTTCCACGAGACGACGAACACCGTCAGCCCCTGCTCGACCGCCCAGCGGATGAAGCTCTTCTTGGGGTTGAGATCGAGGATGTAGAAACGGTTGATCCACGGCGGGAAGATCAGCAGCGGCACCGCCAGCACGTCGGGCGTTGTGGGGCTGTACTGGATCAGCTGGTAGAGCGGCGTTTCGTAGACCACCTTGCCCGGCGTGACCGCAATATTGCGGCCAAGCTCGAAGGCCTCGGGATCGGTGTGGGTGAGCTGGCCCTTGCGGATATCGGCGAGGAGGTGCTCGGCGCCCTTCACGAGGTTCTCGCCGTGGGTTTCCAGCGTGCGCTCGATCACGATGGGGTTGGTCATCGGAAAGTTCGCCGGGCTCAGCGCATCGACCACCATCTTCGTGAAGAACTGCACCTGGTGCTGGCGCTCGGGCGGCAGGCCCTTCACCTCCGCAGCCATGGCGGTGAGCTTTTCGGCGAGCAGCAGGTAGGTCTGGTGGAGCAGCGCAAACCAGGGCTGGTCGGCCCAGCGCGGATCGGCAAAGCGGCGGTCCTTGCGCGGCAGCGGCGCATCCTCCGGCTGTTTCGTGCCGGGCCCGATGCCGTAGCGGCCGAGCACCTGCGTCCACAGTTCGAGCCCGTCTTCCCACAGCTTGGCCTGCGTTTCGGCCTGCGAGATCGGCAGCGCGGCGTACCAGTCGCTGAACATCGCTGTCCAGCGGGCGGGATCGGCCATGCGTGCCATGACCGGCTCGACCTGGCCCGCCTGTTCGGCGCCGAAATCCAGCCACATCTTCTGCAGCTTCGCGGCGGACATGGCCCAGTGCTGCAGCGCCGCCGGATCGGACGCCAGATTGGGCAGGGGGGTAGAAGCAGTGGGCAGGAAGGGAGCGAACAGCGCCTGCACCGCCTCGCCCTGCTGGCGCATCAGATCCTCGATGACAGCTGTATCGAGCGGATTTTCCGGCGGCGTTGCGGCGTCAGCCATGGTGGTCCCAGTCCCTGTTGCGCTTGGGTGGCCTATAGCGCCGATTCGGGCGCTTGTGATCCCTTCCGGTTCCCACAGGCTTGCGATTGTCGTAAGGGGCATGCTGGCCCGGTGCTTTTGCCGGGTCAAAGGAGTGCGAGAAACCACCGTGACCGAAGAATTCTACCGCATGAAGCGCCTGCCGCCCTATGTCATCGCCGAAGTGAACGCGATGCGGGCCGCCGCTCGCGCCCGCGGGCAGGACATCATCGATCTCGGCATGGGCAACCCCGATCTCCCGCCCCCGGCGCACGTCATCGAGAAGCTGTGCGAAGTGGCGATGAAGCCCGATGCGCATGGCTATTCGGCGTCCAAGGGCATCCCCGGCGTGCGCAAGGCGCAGGCCAATTACTACGCGCGCCGTTTCAATGTGGAACTCGATCCCGAGAGCGAAGTGGTGATGACCATGGGCTCGAAGGAAGGGCTCGCCAGCCTTGCCACCGCGATCACCGCGCCGGGCGATGTCGTGCTGGCGCCCAACCCGAGCTACCCGATCCACACCTTCGGCTTCATCATCGCCGGGGCGACGATCCGATCGGTGCCGACGACGCCCGACGAACGCTACTGGGAATCGCTCGACCGCGCGATGCGCTACAGCGTGCCGCGCCCCTCGGTGGTCATCGTCAACTATCCCTCGAACCCCACTGCTGAAACAGTGGACATCTCGTTCTACGAGCGCCTCGTCGCCTGGGCGAAGGAGAACAAGGTCTGGGTGCTTTCGGACCTTGCCTATTCCGAGCTCTATTTCGACGGCAACCCGACGCGCTCGATCCTCGAAGTGCCTGGCGCGAAGGATGTCGCGGTCGAGTTCACCTCGATGTCGAAGACCTTCTCGATGGCCGGCTGGCGCGTCGGCTTCGCGGTGGGCAACAAGCAGCTGATCGCGGCGCTGACCCGCGTGAAGTCGTACCTCGATTACGGCGCGTTCACGCCGATCCAGGCCGCGACCTGCGCCGCGCTCAATGGCCCGCAGGACATCGTCGAGCAGAACCGCCTGCTCTACCAGAAGCGCCGCGACGTGATGGTCGAGGCGTTCGGTCGCGCCGGGTGGGAAATTCCGAGCCCACGCGCCTCGATGTTCGCCTGGGCGCCGCTGCCGCCGGCGCTGCGCGAGATGGGCAGCCTCGAGTTCTCGAAGCAGCTCCTCACCCACGCCGAAGTCGCGGTCGCGCCGGGCGTCGGTTATGGCGAAGACGGCGAGGGGTATGTGCGCATCGCCATGGTCGAGAACGAGCAGCGCCTGCGTCAGGCCGCGCGCAATATCCGCCGCTACCTGACCAGCATGGGCGTCAATGCCAGCGCAGCATGACAACGACAAAACCGGAGCAGGACCCAAGATGAAGTTCCACGATCGCGTCAGCATCACTATCGAAGACCACGTCGCTCACGTCCTGCTCGACCGGGCGGACAAGATGAACGCGCTCGACGATGCGATGTTTGAGGGGATCGTGGCGGCGGGGAGCCATCTGCACACGGCCAAGGGCGTGCGCAGCGTGGTCCTTTCCGGCGCGGGGCGTTCGTTCTGCGCCGGGCTCGATCTTTCAAGCATGGGCAATACGGATCGGTGGGGCAGTGGTGGCAGCCTCACCGACCGCACCCACGGCAATGCCAACCGGGCGCAGCAGGCGGCGATGGTCTGGCGCAAGCTGCCGATGCCGGTGATCGCGGCAGTTCACGGCGTGTGCTTCGGCGGTGGGCTTCAGGTGATGAGCGGGGCCGATATCCGCATCGTGGCTCCCGATGCCCGCCTCGCCGTGATGGAAGTGAAGTGGGGCCTCGTGCCCGACATGGGCGGATATGTGCTGTGGCGCGGCAATGTGCGCGACGATGTGCTGCGCGAGCTGACCTACACCCACCGCGAGTTCAACGGTACCGAGGCGGCTGCCTTCGGCTTTGCCACCCATGCCGATCCCGATCCGCTCGGCCGCGCGATGGCCTTGGCGAAGAAAATCGCGAGCAAGAGCCCCACCGCAGTGCGCGGAGCCAAGCAGCTCACCAATCGCACTGCCTACATGGACGAGGACGCGATCCTTATGGCCGAGAGCGTCGCGCAGCATGAACTGATGTATTCGCGCAACCAGATCGAGGCGGTGAAGGCCGGAATGGAGAAGCGCGCCGGCGATTTCGTCGATCCCTGAGGGGGAGGGCGCAAGAATCCCGTTGCGGGTCCGGCGAGGCTCGGCTAACCGCGCCGTTCCACGCTGATGCGCATCGGGGCCCGATGGCGGAGTGGTTACGCACCGGACTGCAAATCCGTTTACGCCGGTTCGATTCCGGCTCGGGCCTCCATTTCCTCGTTTGAGGACGTCCGATAGCGTCCGGTAAGCAGCTGTTTGCAGCGCTTTTTCTGATATAATTCTCCGCTTCAGTACGGGTCGATCCGACCGCATCCGGGACCATTGATGGTACAGGTGATGGATCACAGCCCGATGCTGGACGTGGAGGTCCATCAATGTCGGAAGGTGTAAAACGCAAATCTGGGCTCACCGCCAACGCGGTGAGGCGCTGCGAAACCTCGGCTACCGTATACCCTCGCTCGGTGATCTGCGCGACCGCGTCACGCTTGAACTCATCACTGAAATTGGGTTTCCCCATCGTCGCCTCCTGTCCTCAAAATTAAGATCGAAGGCGTCCAGAAATCTACGGGCTACTCACACCACCACAAGGCTACACCGACCCTCTCTGACTGTCTCTATATCGCCTGAGGCGATGAGTTCGTAGTCCTTGGGTCGGCGGAGCCCGGTGAGGCGCATCGCCTCCGAGATGCGGACGGTGAACGGTTCCAGTGGAAGCGCCTCGGAACGCTTCTCCCGACAAGGTGGCAATGCCAGTTGTTCTTCGTTGGGGGTGGATATGTTTGTCGTGCGACGGATCATTGGCCCGCCTCCACGCTCAGTACGGCAACTGGGTCCAAACTGCTCGCTAGCACCACAGGGCACTCATGTGAGCGCAGTTCGCCCAAGCCGTAAACCTGGCAAATCTTCAACCGTATCATTTGGCAGGTTCCTTCGGGACCGCATCCTGGGCGCAAGCGACCATGGGGAGGAGGGCGAACAGGCTGGCGCCGGCGCGAGCCAACATCGAACAACGGAATTGGCGTAGATTGGTTGTGGGCATCGACACACCCATCCCCTTGATGGTCTCTCACGACCCAGCGTCCGGGCTTTCCTGGCCATCTTCTGAATTATCTTATCAATATGACATTGCGAAATCGCCAGTTCCGGGTAACACTTACGTGCGGCAATATCTGCGCTCGGGGACTGCGCGATAGCCGATTGACATGACTATTGAGTGAAGCAGTCAGGCCGCGGGCATCGTCCGGACCGACCGGCCGGCAGGGAGAAGGCCAGATCATTACCCTGCATAAGCGATCCTGCGCAGTACCTGCCCGGCAGCGTGGCACGGCCCCGCGAGGCTTGGATGCCCTGGCGCTGGCTGCCTCCCTGCTGCTCGCGGCTTGCGGCGATCATGCCGCCGCGCCCCACCCCGACCACCGTCAGGATCCGGACGTCCGCGGGGTAATCGACTTCGACGCCGCGGCACACACCGGACGCTTCTCCCCGACCGATCTGGTCGGCTTCCGAGCCCTGCCTCGCTACAGCGAGCCGGACTGGGTGACGCGCGACTTCGTGCGCACCGGCAGGCTTCCCCCGGTGGCCCAGCGACTGCCGAGGGAGCCGCTGGTCTATGGCCCCGGCGCCATGCCCGACGGCCCCGGCGTCTACGGCGACGTGCTCCGCCAGGTGACTGGCGGGCGGCCCGAGGGCTGGAACTACAGTGCCGGGCAGTCGCAGGGCTGGGGGGGCATCGATCTCGCCACGATGGAGTGCCTGACCCGCACCGGACCACTGTTTCTGGTCGATCCGGCCCGGCTCGAACCCTTGCCCAATCTGGCGCGCAGCTGGCAATGGTCGTCCGACGGGCACCAGCTGACCATGCAACTGGTCGAGGGCGCGCGCTGGTCGGACGGGCATCCGTTCACCAGTGACGATGTCATGTTCTACTGGACCGACAACGTGCTCGATTCCAACGTCAGTCCGCTCAACGGGGCCTCGCCCGACAGCTTCGGGCCGGGCACCAGGCTCGAGGCGCTCGGCCCCTACACCATTCGCTGGACCTTCCAGCGCCCCTTCCCGCGCGACTATCTTTACCAGATGGCGTACGGGAAGTTCTGTCCCGGTCCGGCCCACGTGCTGCGCCCGCTCCATCCGCGCTACAACCCGCGCAGCAGCTACCAGGCCTACAAGCTCGCCTTTCCCGCCAGCCGGATGAATTTTCCGGTGATGGGTGCCTGGGTGGTGACCGAGTATCGTCCGGATGACATCCTGATCCTGCGCCGCAATCCCTATTACTGGAAGGTCGACGCCCGCGGCCGGCAGCTCCCATATCTCGACGAGGTACAGTACCGCCTGCTCGGCTGGTCCGATCGTGATATCCAGGTGATGGCCGGCGGCTCCGATCTCGCCAATGTCGACGCGCCCGCAACTTACGCCGAGGTGCTGCGCGGCGCGGCTCGCCCGGGCACCAGCTACCGTGCGGTCTTCGGTCCGCGGACGATCGCCTACGCCGTTCAGTTCAATCTCTCCGGAAACGGCTGGGGCTCGCCCGATGCCCGGGGCCAGGCCGTCCGCCAGCTCAACCGCGATGTCCGCTTCCGCCGTGCCGTGAGCCTCGCGATGGACCGCGTGGCACTCGGCGCGACCCAGATCGGCGGGCCGTTCATCAAGCCCTACCCCGGCGGGCTGCTGGAGAGCGCGCCGTTCTACGACGCCGCCGCTACCCGCCGCTACGCCTACGATCCGGCCGCCGCCCGTGCCCTGTTCGCCGAGCTGGGGTTGGTCGATCGCGACGGTGACGGCTTCGTCAACCATCCCGCCGCGCAGCTCGGTGGGGCCAACGTCACCATCGTGCTGACCGCCAGTCCGGACAGCGTGATCGAGCGCTCGCTCGCCGAAGGAATCCAGTTGCTCGCGCGCGATGTCGGGCTGCGTGTCGTTCTCCGCTTCGCCAGCGGTCCCCAGCGCGATGCGCTGCGGGCCAGCGGACAGTTCGACTGGGTGCTCCAGCGCAACGAGACCACCGAGCTGAACACCGTGGTCCAGGGTGCCGACGCGCTCGCTCCTACGGGACCCTTCACGCATGCCTATCACCGCGCTGGTCCCTCGGGCCGGCTCGACCTGCTCCTGCACGAGCGGCGCATGCTCGATCTGGTCCGCGCGTTCATCGCCACGCCCGATCAGGGCGAGCGCCGCCGCCTGATGCGGTTGTACCAGCAGGTCTCTACCGAGAACGTCGATGCGGCAGGGCTGATCCAGTACTCCGGCGGTGTGCTCATCGACAAGCGCTTCGCCAATGTGCCGGTCGGCACGCCGGTGATCATGTTCAACTGGGCCGAGGATGCGATCATGCGCGAACGCCTTTGGGTGCCGCGTGCGCGGCAGAGCGGTTATGAACTGCGCCCGCACACCCTGCCTGGCTGTTTCGCCTGCGGGGGAGAAAAGCGATGAGCGTGCTGTGGTTCCTCGGCCGACGGCTGTTGGCAGCGGTGCCGACCATCGTCCTGCTCAGCCTGGTCACCTTCCTGATCATCAAGGCGCCGCCCGGCGACTATGCCGATACCCTGCGTACCCAGCTGATCAATCAGGGCGGCGCCAGTGTCGCCGATGCCGATGCCATGGCCCGCGCTTTCCGCGCCGAGCACGGGCTCGACGATCCGGTCCTGCTGCAATACGTGCACTGGATCGAGGGGATCGTCACCCGTGGCGATTTCGGATTCTCCTATGCGGCAAACCGCCCCGTCGCCGATATCGTCGCCGAGCGGCTTGGGCCGACCCTGCTGCTCGCACTGACCAGCCATCTGCTGGCGACCGCGCTGGGTATCGGGCTGGGCGTGCTGGCGGCCATGAGGGCCGGTCGCTGGGTGGACAGTGCGCTCAACCTGTTCGCGTTTATCGGGATGACCACACCGCGCTTCCTGCTCGCGCTGATCGCGCTCTACGTGCTGGTTTTCCAGTTCGACGTCGCCTCGGTCGGCAGCTTCCAGTCGGCGCGCTACGTCGGTGCGCCATGGTCATGGGGCCGCTTTGCCGATCTGGTCGGGCACGTCTGGCCGGCGATCCTGATCGCGGCGTGGGGGGGCATCGCCTATTCGATGCGGGTGATGCGCGGTAATCTACTCGACGTGCTCAACGCGCAATATGTCGAGACCGCCCGCGCCAAGGGCCTGTCCCCGGCGCGAGTGATCTGGCGGCACGCGGTCCCCAACGCGCTCCACCCGCTGGTTGCCTACCAGGGCGTTGCCTTGCCCTACATGGTCACCGGCGAGATCGAGGTGGCGATCGTCTTCGGGCTCGCCACGGTCGGTCCGGCGATCGTCGGGGCCATGGCAGTGGGGGACGTGTTCGTCGCTGCGACCTTCATGCTGGTACTCGCGATCACGCTCATCCTCGGCAACATCCTCGCCGATCTCGGCCTTGCGCTGCTCGATCCGCGGATACGGCTCGAAGGACGCAAGGCATGAGCGCGGCCGGTGGCGACAGCTACGGCAAGCTGGTCTGGCGGCGTTTCCGCCGCTCGCGGCTGGGGATGACCGGACTGAGCACGCTCGTCCTGCTCGGTGTAATCCTGCTGGTCGGCCCGTTCCTGGCTCCGCTCGATCCCGATCGCCGCTTTGCTGCCTATCAGCCGCCCAGCCTGATCCGGCTGGACGGGCAGGGGCTCTACGCGATCAACGCCCGGCCGACAGGGCAGCTCGATCCCGTAACCTACCAGCCGATCCTCAGCCGGGAAGGCGCCCCGCGCGAGCGCCTTGGCCTGTTTGTGCGCGTTGCGCCTTATCGTCTGCTCGGTCCGCTGTGGATCGACCGCCGCCTGATCGCGCCGACCGCGCCGGGCGGGCGGGTGCACGTGATGGGAGCCGACCGGTTCGGACGCGACATTTTCTCCCGCGGGCTGGTCGCAGCGCGGGTGTCGATGCTGATCGCGCTCGCGGTGGGCACTCTGACCACGCTGGCGGGACTGCTCGTCGGCGCGACTTCGGGCTACCTCGGCGGCGCCACTGACCGCTGGATCCAGCGGGTGGTCGATTTCCTGCTCGCCTTCCCCCAGTTGCCGCTTTACCTCACGCTGGGTGCCTTGATCCCGGTCACCCTCTCCTCGGGATGGTTCGTCGCGATTCTGATCGCCACCCTGTCGGTGCTTGGCTGGGCTGGGCTTAGCCGCGAAATCCGCGGCAAGACCCTGACCTTGGCACGGATGGACTATGTGCGCGCCGCGATCGCGCTCGGCGCCGACGACTGGCGCATCATCGTACGCCACATCGCGCCCAACCTGATGTCGCACGTGCTGGTGCGCTTCACCCTGACCCTGCCGGCGATCGTGCTGCTCGAGAGCTTCCTCGGCTTCCTCGGCCTGGCGGTGAAGCCGCCGATGATCTCGTGGGGGCTGATGCTGCAGGACGTCAGTGGCTATGCTGCGATCGGCTCGCATCCCTTCATCCTGTTTCCGGTGGCCTTCGTCTTTGTCGCCGTCTTTGCCTTCAACGCTGTCGGGGATGCGCTGCGCGATGCCGTCGACCCATACTGAGTCCGCGCCCCTGCTCAGCGCCCGTGATATCCGCGTGACCTTCCAGGTCGAGGGCGGCTCGATCGAAGCTGTGCGCGGGGTCGATCTGGACATCCGCGCCGGCGAGATGCTGGCGCTGGTCGGCGAATCCGGTTCGGGCAAGTCGGTCACCGCCCGCGTGCTGATGGGCCTGCTCGGCCGCAATGCCCGGGTGTCGCAAGAAACCCGGGTCTGGCTCGACGGTAGGCCGCTGGCGATCGGCGACGAGCGGCGGATGCGCACGGTGCGCGGCAGCGACATCGCAATGGTGTTCCAGGAGCCGATAAGCTCGCTCAATCCGATCTACCGGGTGGGCGACCAGATCGTCGAGGCGATCAAGGCTCATCAGCGCGTCGACCGCGCGGCCGCGCTGGCCCGGGCCGAAGATCTGCTCGGCCAGGTCCGACTGCCCGATCCGGTCGCCATGCTCCGCCGCTATCCGCACGAGCTGTCAGGCGGGCAGCGCCAGCGCGTGATGATCGCCATGGCGCTCGCCAACAACCCCCGCCTGCTCATCGCCGACGAGCCGACCACCGCTCTCGACGTCAGCGTCCAGGCCGAAATCCTGAAGCTGATCCGCGCGCTGCAGGTCGAACAGGGCATTGCCGTGCTGCTGATCACCCACGACCTCACCGTAGTCCGCCACTACGCCGACCGAGTGGCGGTGATGCAGCATGGCGCGCTGGTCGAGCAGGGGGAGACCGCCGCCCTATTCGCCGCTCCGCAGCATCCTTACACCCGTCAGCTGCTCGCCGCCGAGCCGACCGGCTTCGCCGCGCCGGTCGAACCCGGGCCGCCAGTGCTCGAGGGTCGCGCCGTTCGGATCACCTACCCCGGGCGGACCCGTGCCGTCCCGGTGGTGGCGGTGCACGGTGCCGACATTATGGTCCGGCGCGGCGAGGCGGTGGGCATCGTGGGCGAGTCGGGATCGGGCAAGACCACACTCGCCCTGGCGCTGACCCGGCTGATCGAATCGACCGGCACGATCGAATTCGAGGGCGCGCCGATCGATGGGCTTGACCGGCGCGGGATGCGCCCGCTGCGCCCACGCCTCCAGATCGTGCTGCAGGATCCCTTCGCTTCGCTTAATCCCCGGATGTCTGTGCGCGCTCTGGTCGAGGAAGGGCTGATCGTCCACCGCATCGGGGTCGACGCGGCCGACCGGCTCGCCCGGGTTCGCGCTGCCCTCGTAGCAGCCGGGCTGCCCACTGACATCTTGAACCGGTTCCCGCACGAGTTTTCCGGCGGACAGCGGCAGCGCCTGTCGATCGCCCGCGCGATCGCGCTCGAGCCGGACATGCTGGTGCTCGACGAGCCAACTTCGGCGCTTGACCTCTCGGTGCAGGCGCAGATCCTTGCGACGCTCAAGACCCTGCAGGCGGAGCGCGGGCTCAGCTACCTGTTTATCTCGCACGATCTGCGGGTGGTCCGCGCGCTGTGTCAGCGGATCGTGGTGATGCGTCATGGCGAGATCGTCGAGGCTGGACCGACCCGCGAGGTGCTTGAGCGCCCCAGCCAGGACTACACCGCCCGCCTGATCGCCGCCGCGTTCGAGATCCAATAGCCGGCGTGCGACAATATCGCATGTTTTCGCGTCATCGCCCGATTTTCCTCGCAGACCTTGCGCGCTAGGGTGCGACGATCGTTCCAGGGACCTCCGCCATGCTCGACAACAGCCACGATGCGCTCGATTTCTCGTTCGACCTCAACGGCTACCTCCTCCTGCGCAACGCGATCGAGCCCGAGCTGCTTGCCGAGCTGAACACGGCCTTCGACCGCTTTCCGGACCTTGCCAGCGGAGAGTGGTGGGGCAATGTCCAGCGGCTCGACAATGCCGGCCACGCCGGGGTCGAGCTGCAGAACATCGTCGAGGCCGGTGCGCCGTTCGAGGCGCTGATCGATCACCCTGCCTGGATCGCGCGTGTCGCCCGCTATTGCGGCGAGCAGGGCACCTACGTCGAGGGTCTGTTCATCGACGAGTGCTTCGCCTCGGTCCGGCGCACGGGCGGCTTCTTCCCGCTCCATTCGGGCGGGCAGGACGGCGTGGTGCGAAACCAGTTCCGCTATGTGAACGGGCAGTTCCGCTGCGCCCAGGTCAACATTCTGCTGGCGCTCACCGACATCGGCCCCGGCGATGGTGCCACCCGGGTGCTGCCGGGCAGTCACAAGAGCAACATCCCCCACCCGATCTTCGCCCGCAGCTTCGACGAGCGGCGTGAGGAAGATGACGAGGCTGTCGAGGGCGCGATCGAAGTCCACCTCAGGGCGGGGGACGCCCTGCTGTTCGTCGATGCGATCGCGCATGGTGCGGCCCGCCGGACGAACCCGGGTGACCGCCGGGTGGTGATTTACCGCTACGGTCCGAGCTGGGGCGCGACACGGCACGGCTTCCGCTACAGCGACGATTTGCTTGCCCGGCTGACCCCGGCGCGGCGACGTATCCTTCAGCCGATCCCCCCGCGCATCCCCGGGGTTACCCGGGGATACGGCGCCCCAGCCTGACTCCCGGGTCGTGGGCGGGTCTGCGGGCGGAACGCCCGCCGCACCGATCCTGGCGGGCGACCAGCGCCAGCGCACCGGCGCGGTATCGAGTGCGGTGCGCCCCGGCGGCACCGGCGACTGGCTGCTGGTCGCCACCTTGGACGGGGCAGGCATGGTTCGCGCCGGCGGATGCCGCCACGAACTACTGCCGGGCGACCTGCTTCTGTTCCAGCCCCATGCGCCGCAGGACTACGGCCATCGCGACGTCGACGGGGAGTGGCGCAACGTCTGGGTCCATTTCCAGCCACGCGCGGACTGGCTGCGGTGGCTGGCCTGGCCTAACTTGGCCCCCGGTGTGATGCGTCTGCGCCGACCCGATCGACTGACCCGGCTTCGCCCGCTGCTGCTCAGGCTCGCCCGCGCGCTCGACGGCGGGGCGCTCGGGCGGCTCGATGCAATGAACCGGCTCGAGCGGGTTCTGATCGAGCTTGCGGACCCGGTCGCGCCGGAGCGGCTCGATCCCCGGCTGCAACGGGTGACGGCGCATATCGCGGGCAACCCCGCCGCGCCGCTCGACCGGCCCAGCCTCGCCGCTGTCGCCGGTCTGTCCCGCTCGCGGCTGATCGCGCTGTTCCGCGCGCAACTCGGCGCGACGCCGCAGGACTACGTTGAGCGGGTGCGCCTGCTCCACGCAGCCGGCTTGCTGCAGTCGACCCGCCTGCCGCTCGCCGAAGTCGCGCTGCGCTCGGGCTTCGCCAGCCCCTACTATCTGTCGGCGCGATTTCGCCGGGCCTTCGGCACGGCTCCCGGCCATTACCGGCGGGCCGCGCGCCAGGCCGCGAGCTCCGCCGTGGGCGAGCCCGCACTCCCGATCCGCGAAAAGCAGCGCTGAGTTCAGCTTGCGCTGCTGTGCTTCGACCAGCACCGGTGCCGCATCGGCCGTGCCATCGCACCCGTGCGCTGACCCCGCGCGGCCTTCAGGGATCGAGCTTGGCCCCGTCCGCGAGTGGATAGTCTTCCGGTGTCACTTCGCTGACGTTGGGACGGTCTTCGACTTTTTCCGGGCTTCTGCCCGCCGCTCGTCTGCTCGTCGGGCGCATCACTGCTAGGGATTGCGTCGCCCAGCGGTCTCATTCTAAGCGCCCTGCCCCGGCAGATAGGCGAACCTTGCCGGGACGATCAGGCGGATTTCGGTGCCGAAGCCTTCGGCGCTTTCGATGCGCAATTTCCCTTTCATCGTACGGGCACGCTCGTACATGCCGAGGAGGCCGAAATGTCCGGGCCGGCCGCGCGCGGTGGCGAAATCGCGGGGGATGCCCTTGCCGTTGTCGCGCACGAAGGCAGTGAAGTGCAGACGGCCGAAATGGACGCCGATGTCGATCCGGCTCGCGCCTGAATGGCAGGCGGCGTTGTTGAGCGCCTCGCAGACCACGGCGACCAGTTCGTCGAGCATCTCGGGCAGCAGGCGGCGCGGCTTGCCAGTCACCTGCAGCGGTGAGATGAGGCCGGCGGGATAGATGTCCTGCTCGGCCAGCCGGGCCAGTTCCTCCACCACGTTGCGATCGTCCATCCGGCGAAGCCCGGTGACTCGGTCGCGGCCCTCGACGAGCATCTCCTCGGCACGGTCGAGCGCGGGGAGCAGCACGGCCTGCGCTTCGGGATCACCGGCAAAGCGGTCCGCCACAGCCTGGAAGCGCAGGATCAGGCCCTGCACGCCCTGGATCATCGTATCGTGGAGTTCACGCGCGATGCGTTCGCGTTCGCGGTTGCGCGCCAGCATGCGGTCGTGGATTTGGCCGCTGACCTGGATGAGGCGCAAGTTGAACAGCGTGTAGAGGATGGCGCAGACCGCCAGCACAACAAGTGCCCGAAACCACAAGGTCTGGTAGAAGGCCCGTTCGATCGTGAAGTTCAGCCGCGCCGGAACGCGGCTCCAGACGCCGTCCTCGTTGGCAGCCGAGACTTCGAAGGTGTAGCGGCCCGGTCCCAGATCGGAGAAGACGGCGAGCCGCTGGTTCTGGACAGTCGTCCAAGTCTCATCGCTGCCGAGCAGGCGATAGCGGAACTGCACGCGCTGCGGGACGGAGAGGCTGGTGGCGGTGAAGCCGATCTCGACCCGCGTGGTCTTGGGCGGCAGAGTCATGCCCTCGTTTGCCGGACGGCGCAGCCGGTTGGCGGTCACGTCGCGGATCAGCACGTTGGGCGGCATCGGATTGGTCGCTAGGGTCGCAGGATTGATCGACAGGACATTGCGCCGTGTCGCGAACCAGGCCCGGCCATCGCCGCCCACCACGAGCTGGCTGCCTCCGGCCTTGGGGACAAAACTGTTTGCGCCGTCGCGGTAGTCGAACACGCGGACCGTGACGGGAGAGCCGGGACGCGAGAACGCCCGGGTCAGCTCGGCAGTCCGCATTCGGACAAGGCCCTGATCGCCGATGGCCCAGCTTTCGCCGTTTGAACCTTGCGCAAAGCCGTTGAGCGAGGCGGCCCATGGGTAGCGGTCCTTGGTCAGAACAGGGCGTCCCGGCAGCAAGGGTGCGCCAAGTCCGGATGCTCCGCTCGCCAGCATGGTGCCTTGCCCCAGCAGCAGCCCCTCGACGCCGCCGCTGGCGACCATGCTATCATCAAGCGCGAGGAACGGCATTGCTCTCCGTGGGCGGGCGGCGCGGAAGTAGATCGCGGCGCGGCCATCCGGGAGCAGAACGGCATTAGCGGGAATGCCATGGCTGGCATCGAGCCCGGGCCAGGTCTGCCAGCGGCCCTTCTCGAGCAGGAACAGGCCGTGATCGAGCGACGGCAGCCAGAGCCGGCCCGCCGCGTCCTCGACGCAGGCTTGCGACAAGGCAGGGGGTTTGGTGCGGCGCGGGGATGGACTGGGGCCGAGGCGCTGCACGCTGTCCGGTGTGATGACCCAGACACCGCCAGACTGCGCCGCGCAGAGCGCCTCGACCGGGCGGGCGGTCGCGAGGACTCGTTCAGGCCGCGCACCCGGCGCGATCCGGAAGACACCGCTTGCCTCCCCCACGAAGACCACGCCGAGCTTGTCGACGGCGAGCCGGTAGGTGCTCGGCGCGTTGCGCGGAATCACCGGCGCGATGGTGATCGGCACGCGGCGCAGCATGTTGAGCCCCATTTCGGTGCCGATCCAGATATTACCCTCGCGGTCCTCGAACACCGCACGGGTCTGACTTGAAAGCAGGCCCGCGTCGGTGCCGATCGAGAGCACGCCGCTGCTGCCCGGCGGACCGAGCGGGGCAACGATGCGCACGATCCCGTTGCTCCAGGTCGCCTCCCAAAGATCGCCATGGCGGTCGAACAAGGTGCGGGTGCCGCCCGCCGGATCAGGATGATCGAGGCGGTGGTCAACGTGGATCGGACCGGCACCGCTCTGCGCCACGCGCCGCGTCCCGGTCCGGTCGGAGAGCCAGATGCCGCCGCTCGCATCCTTGGCCAGACTGGCGCGCGCGGGCACTTCAAGACCGGTCGGCTCGAACTGCGTGGCACCGGGGCGGCGGCGGTAAATCGCGTGGTCGAGCACCACCCAGAGCGTTCCGTCGCGCGCGAACAGGATGTTCCACACCGGCTGTTCGGGCAGGCCCGAGGTCCGGTCGAATTCTTCCCATTGCCCCTGCGCGAGCCGCGCGAGCGAGCGCACGCTGCGGCCTCCGCGCGCGACCCAGATCGCGCCGTCGGGGCCCTCGACGATATCGTTCACCTCGCGCGAGACGCCGGGCATGCCGGAGGGGCGCAGCACGCCACCCCGCCAGACGAGCAGGCCCCGGCTCCGTCCGAGCCCGATCCATACATCGCCGCCGCGCGATGCCATGATCTGCGAGACGACGAGGTGCTGCGCGGTATCGATCCGCTCGAAGGTCACGCCATCGAAACGGTGCAACCCGTCGACCCCGCCGATCCAGAGCATGCCGTCGACCGACTGGGCGATCGAATTGATCCGGCTGGGGGCGCCTTCCTCCAGCGACCAGTGCGTGATCCTGAGACCGTCCAGGGGATCCGGAGCGCTGGCGCTGGCCCCTACGCCGCACAGCAAGCCCAATGCAAACAGGATACGGACCAGCCACCGCACCGCGCTGCGGCGGTGCGCCTGGGCTGGCTCAGAGCTCAATGATGCCCCTGCGCGCGGCGGTCGTCACGGCATGGGTGCGGTCGGAAACGTTGAGCTTGGAGAAGATGCTCTTGATGTTGGACTTGATCGTCTCTTCGGCCACGCCCAGCCGCCACGCGACCTGCTTGTTGGCATGGCCGGCGGCGATCATCTGCAGGATCTCGACCTCGCGCGGGCTGAGCGGATCCTCGATGGCGTGGATCGCGATCTCGTGCGCGACATCGGGATGGAGGTGGCGCTGGCCCTTGTGGACGGTGCGGATGGCGCCGAGCAGTTCGCGGCGCAGGCTGCTCTTGAGGAGGAACCCCGAAGCGCCAGCGCGCATCGCTTCCAGCGCCTTGGCGTCGCCCGAATAGGTGGTGAGCACGATGATCCGCGCGTCCGGTGCCTCGGCGCGGATCGCCGCAATCGCCTCGACCCCGTTCATTTCGGGCATGCGCAGGTCCATCAGCACGATGTCCGGGCGAAGCTCGCGGAACAGGCGCACCGCGTCGGTGCCAGTCTCGGCCTCACCCGCGATCACCATGTCATCCTGCAGCGCGACGACCGAGCCGACGCCTTCGCGCAGGATCGGGTGATCGTCGGCGATCAGGATGCGGATCGGCATGGCAGGCACGTCGGTCTCCGGATGAGGCGGGACGAGATGCAGACAGCGTTGGTCACATCCGTTCTGGCTGAAGTATCACGCCGCGCAAGCGCTTGAAACCCACTCGAAAGTGGGCAGCACCGCCCCCCGTCCGGGTGTTCCACGCGAGACGCCGTGCGCGCACTCTTGAGGGCAAGCCTAGCAGGGGACAACGCGCCATGACCGACCAATCGACACTGTCTTCCGGCACCGCGATGCACCGCCGCGAGTTCATGGCGGTCAGCTCGGCCGGTGCGATCCTTGCGGCTCTTCCCGGTTCTGCGCTGGGCGCAGTCACCACCACAGCCCCCATATCAGGAGACCGCTTCATGGGTACCGTGACCACCAAGGACGGCACGTCCATCTTCTACAAGGACTGGGGTCCGCGCGATGGGCAGCCCATCGTGTTCCATCACGGCTGGCCGCTGAGTGCGGACGACTGGGACAACCAGATGATGTTCTTCCTGCTCCACGGCTACCGGGTGATCGCGCACGACCGGCGCGGACATGGCCGCTCGACCCAGACCGACGCTGGCAACGAGATGGATACCTATGCCGCCGATGTCGCCGCACTCACTGACCATCTCGATCTCCGGAACGCCATCCATGTGGGCCATTCGACCGGTGGCGGCGAAGTGGCGCATTATGTCGCGCGGGCGAAGGCCGGGCGCGTAGCCAAGGCGGTGTTGATCGGCGCGGTCCCGCCAATCATGCTCAAGACCCCGGCCAATCCCGGCGGCTTGCCGATAGAAGTGTTCGATGGCTTCCGCGCGGCGCTCGTCGCCAACCGGGCGCAGTTCTTCCGTGATGTACCGACGGGCCCGTTCTACGGCTTCAACCGGCCGGGTGCCAAGGTCAGTCAGGGGCTGATCGACAACTGGTGGCGGCAGGGCATGATGGGTGGCGCAAAGGCGCACTACGATTGCATCAAGGCCTTCTCCGAGACCGACTTTACCGAGGATCTCAAGGCGATCCAGGTACCGGTGCTGCTCATGCATGGCGAGGACGACCAGATCGTTCCGATCGCAGATTCCGCGCAGCTGGCGATCAAGCTCCTGAAAAAGGGCACCATCAAGACCTATCCGGGGCTGCCGCATGGCATGGCATCCACGCATGCGGACGTGATCAACGCCGATCTCCTCGCGTTCTTCAAGGCGTGAGGCGGCCATGAGCTATACCAGCCGCCTCGACCTTTCCGACCACGTGCGCAAAGAGGCTTGCGCGCTGCTGCAGGCCCGGCTTTCCGATGCGCTCGACCTCGAAGCGCAGGCCAAGCAGGCGCACTGGAACGTCAAGGGCCCGCACTTCCTTCAGCTCCACGAACTGTTCGACCGCCTGCACGGCGAGATCGAGGATTTCGTCGACCTGCTGGCGGAGCGGATCACCACGCTCGGCCATGTGGCGGACGGGCGCATCGCGACGACCGCCGCGAACTCGGCGCTCTATGGCTATCCGCTGGAGGCGAGCGGAGGCGAAGCGCATCTGAAAGCGCTTTCCGCGAGCCTCGGCGCCTTCGGCAAGGCGGCGCGCGCGGCGATCGATCAGGCGAGCCTCGCCGGTGATGCCGATACCGCGGACCTGTTCACCCAGATCTCGCGCGAGACCGACAAGCAGCTCTGGTTCCTCGAAGCGCATCTCCAGGCGCACTGACCGGCACACCCCTCTCCCCGCAGGAGCAATCCCATGTCTTTCCGTTCGCAGAAACTGATCAATGCCGATGATTGCCTGTTCATCTTCATCGACCACCAGCCGCAGATGGCGTTCGGCGTCACCAGCATGGACCGCCAGCTGCTGAAGAACAACACCGTGGCGCTGGCCAAGGCGGCCAGGCTGTTTGGCGTGCCGACGATCATCACCGCGGTCGAAACCGAGTCCTTCTCGGGCTATATCTGGCCCGAACTGATGGACGTGGTGCAGCAGAAGCCGATCGAGCGCACTTCGATGAATTCGTGGGATTCGGACGAACTCGTTGCGCAGGTAAAGGCCAGCGGGCGCAAGAAGCTGGTCATCGCCGCGCTGTGGACCGAGGCCTGCCTGCTCTACCCCACGCTCTGCGCGATCGAGGAAGGCTTCGAGGTCTACTTCGTGACCGATGCCTCGGGCGGCACCTCGACCGAAGCGCATGAGGCGGCGATCCGGCGCATGGAACAGGCCGGAGCGCACCCGCTCACCACGATCAACGCCCTGCTCGAACTGCAGCGCGACTGGGCGAAGCGCGACACCTACGACGGCGTCATGGACATCGTGCGCGAGCATTTCGGCGCTTACGGCATGGGCGTCGATTATGCCTACACGATGATCCACAAGGCCCCGCAGCGCGGCGCGTTCCCGCACGAGGCTCCGCACCCCGCCGGGCATTGAGCCCGCCCTCCCAGCCCGGCCCGGGAGGCCTCCTGCCCATGAAACCCTACCTTGTCGCTCTCGGCATCGGCCTCATGGTCGGCGCCATCTACAGCCTCCTCGGCACACGATCGCCTGCCCCTCCCGCGATCGCGCTGCTGGGCCTCCTCGGCATGTTGCTGGGCGAACAGGCTGTCCCGCTGGCGATGCAGGTGGTTCGTGGGCAGGAGGTCGTCGGCTTCTGGAAGACAAACTGCGCCGCGCGGGTGACGGGGCTGCCGCCGGCTCCGGAGCCATCCGCGCCGCCGCACCGGCCATGACCGCCACCCGGCGCGGCGCGCTCTCGGGGCTTGGCGGTGTAGCGGCGCTCTCGCTGCTGCCCGCGAGCTTGCGCGCCGCTCCCAACAGGAACGCTGCGATGACAGACGATCTCATCATCCACAACGCGCTCGTCACCACGCTCGACAGCGCGAACCCCCGCGCCGAGGCCGTTGCGATCCGCGACGGGCGCATCCTGCTGGCGGGTAGCGAGGCCGAGGTGCGGGCGGCGGCGCCACAGGCGACCTTGATCGATGCGGGCGGTCGCCGCCTGATCCCCGGCCTGATCGACAGCCACATGCACATCATCCGCGGCGGGCTGAACTTCAACATGGAGCTGCGCTGGGACGGCGTGCCGACGCTTGCCGACGCGATGGCGATGCTGAAGGCCCAGGTCGACCGCACGCCGGCGCCGCAATGGGTGCGCGTGGTCGGCGGCTTCACCGAGCACCAGTTCGCCGAGAAGCGCCTGCCGACGCTGGCCGAACTCAACGCGGTCGCGCCCGATACGCCGGTGTTCATCCTCCACCTCTACGACCGCGCGCTGCTCAATGCGGCAGCGCTCCGGGTGGTCGGTTATGGCAAGGATACGCCCAACCCGCCGGGCGGCGAGATCGTGCGTGACGCGGTGGGCAACCCCACCGGGCTGCTGCTGGCCCGGCCCAACGCTACAATCCTCTATTCGACGCTCGCCAAGGGGCCGAAGCTGCCCGAGGAGTACCAGATCAATTCGACTCGTCACTTCATGCGGGAAGTGAACTCGCTCGGCGTCACCAGCGTGATCGACGCAGGCGGGGGCTTCCAGAACTATCCCGACGACTACCGCGTGATCGAGAAGCTCCACGCCGATGGCGAACTGACCGTGCGGATCAGCTACAATCTCTTCACGCAGAAGCCGAAGGAGGAATTGGCGGACTTTGCCGGGTGGGTGAAGCAGGTCACGCCCGGGCAGGGGGACGACAGCTATCGCCACAACGGCGCGGGCGAGATGCTGGTCTATTCCGCGGCCGATTTCGAGGACTTCCGCGTCGCCCGGCCAGACATGCCGCCTTCGATGGAAGGCGATCTCGAACCCGTCATCCGTCTGCTGGCCGAGCATCGCTGGCCGTGGCGGCTCCATGCGACCTACGACGAGACCATCGGCCGCGCGCTCGATGTCTACGAGAAGGTCAACCGCGATATTCCGCTCACCGGCATCAACTGGTTCTTCGACCACGCCGAGACGATCAGCGAGCGCAATATCGACCGCATCGCGGCGCTGGGCGGCGGGATCGCGGTGCAGCACCGCATGGCCTTTCAGGGCGAATACTTTGTCGAGCGCTATGGCCGCCGCGCCGCCGAGCGGACCCCGCCGATCGCGCGGATGATCGCGGCGGGCTTGCCCGTCGGCGCGGGTACCGATGCGACGCGGGTGGCGAGCTACAATCCCTGGGTCTCGCTGTCATGGCTGGTGACGGGGCGCACGGTGGGTGGCCTCACGCTCTATCCTGGCGCCAACCGCGTCAGCCGCGAGAAGGCGCTGGCGATGTGGACGCATGAGAACACGTGGTTTTCGAACGAGCTGGGCAAGAAGGGCCAGATCAAGGCGGGGCAGCTGGCCGATCTGGTCCTGCTTTCGGCTGACTATTTCTCCGTGCCGGAGCGTGACATTTCCCATATCCGTTCCGTTCTCACGCTGCTCGGCGGCAAGGTTGTCCATGGCGAGGGCGACTATGCCCACCTTGCCCCGGCACTGCCCGCGCCGATGCCGGACTGGTCTCCGGTGAAGACCTTCGGCGGCTACCATCGCGAGCCGGAAAGCGCGGCCAAACTGGCCTCGACTTGCGGCTGCGCTTCGGCTTGTGCGGTCCATGGCCACGATCACGCCCGCGCGCTGGGTGCGGCGGCTCCGGCGGCGGATGTCCAGAGCTTCTGGGGCGCGCTCGGCTGCGGGTGCTGGGCGGTCTGACGTGGGGGCTGACGAACTGCGCGTGATCCACCGCGTGCTTGAGTGGCCGCTGGTGTGGTTCCTCGCCCGCCTGCTTCTGGTCAGCGCCTATCTGATTGGTGCCGCAACGAAGCTCACCGACTGGCCCGGTGCAGTTGCCGAACAGGCGCACTTCGGGATGAACCCGCCCGCGTTCTGGGCGGCGCTGACCATCGCGATCGAGGTTGCCGGGCCGCTCCTGATCCTCAGCGGGCGGCTCGTCTGGCTGGGCGCGGGCATGCTCGGCGTGTTCACCTTGCTGGCCGCGATCAAGGCTAATGCGTTTTGGACGATGGTCGGGCCGGAGCGGTTTGCCGCGACCAATGCCTTCTTCGAGCACCTCGGCCTCGTCGGCGGCTTCATCCTCGTTGCCGTGGTGGCGGGTAGCCGGGGACCACAGGGGACAAGCTAGCATCATGGACAGCCCGCCGACCGTCACGCTCAAGACCCCGGCGCCGCTGCTGCGGCTTCTGCTTCTGCTTTCGGGTACGACCGGCATGCTAGATGCGGCGAGTATCCTGTGCCTCGACAAAGTGTTCACCGCGAACATGACCGGCAATGTGGTGTTCCTGGCCTTCGCGATTGCGGGAGCACCGGGCTTCTCGCCGCTGCCATTTGTGGTCGCGCTGTTGAGCTTCATCGTCGGTGCAACCGTGGCTGGGCGTATTTGGCGAACGCGCGGGGCGCATCTGCTCAAGGACTGGCTGGTGGTCGCGGCGGGAATCGAGACCGTGCTGCTGCTCATCGCGGCGCTGGTGTCCTCGGGCTACGACGCGGCGCTGGCCGAGCCGATCTGGAAGCTCGCCATCATCCTTGCGCTGATTTCCAGCGCGATGGGCTTCCGCAATGCTGTCGTCCGCCAGCTAAAGGTGCCTGATCTTACGACGACGGTGCTCACGCTGACGATCACCGGGATTGCCTCGGACTCGCGGATGGCGGCGGGGCCGGCAACCAACCTGCCGACACGGCTCGGTGCGGTTGCTTCGATCTTCGGCGGTGCGATTGTCGGCGCTCTGCTCGTGCTCCATGTCGGCCTTGCAGCGACACTGACGCTGACTGCGGTGCTGATCCTGATCGGGACGTTGATGTTTGCGCGCCATCCCTTGATGGCGGACTTGCAGCGGTGAAGGGTGCGCGGGCCTTGTGCGCGGCCCTGCTGCTTGCTGGCACCACCGCTTATGCAGCACCGGGCCAGCGCACCAATGTCCGCTATGACGAGGACTGGTCCGCCAATGCCGACAAGCCCGGGATTGAGGGGCTCAAGTACCTGAAGCTTGACGATGCGGGTGATGCCCATGCCACCTTCGGGATCGAACTGCGGGCGCGCTACGAGGGCTTCGACAATCCGCTGTGGGGGAGCGAGCGCGATGACGGCTACCTCTGGCTCCGCGCGATGCCTTACGTCGATCTGCACGCCGGACCGGTGCGGGCCTTTGTCCAGCCGATTGCCGGGTATACGCGGGGCCTGAGCGGTCAGAAGGGTCCGGCGGACGAGACGGGGCTCGACATGCTCCAGGCCTTTGCCGACCTGCGCTTGGGCACGGCGGAGACGGGCACGCTCACTGTGCGCGGCGGTCGTTCGCTGATTGCGCTGGGTTCGGAGCGGCTGGTCGGGCTGCGCTATGGGCCGAATATCCCGCAGGCGTTCGACGGGGTGCGCGTGACCGCCAGCAGGGGGCGGTTGCGGCTCGATGGCTTTCATGTGCGCCCGGTGCAGGTGGGGCTGGGCGATTTCGATGACCGCACTTCGGATACCCGGCGGCTGGACGGGGTCTATGCCACGGTGGCACTGGGCGGCGAGGCGAATGCGGATGTCTACTGGCTCGGCTATCGCAACCACACGGCGCGGTTCGGCAATGTTTCAGGCGCGGAGGCGCGGGATACCTTCGGCTTGCGTCTGTTCGGCAAGCGTGGACGGTTTTCGTGGAACTGGGAGACGATGATCCAGCGCGGCAGCTTCGCCGGCAGGCGCATCCGCGCGTGGTCGCAGGCGACCGAGACCGCGATCAGCTTCAGGCACATGCGCTTGCGCCTGCGCGCCAATATCGCGAGCGGCGACCGCGATCCGCAGGACGGCACGCTCGGTACCTTCAATGCGCTGTTTCCCAAGGGCCGCTATTTCGGCGAACTCACCCCGATCGGGCCGCGAAACATCATCAACGTGCATCCCAGCATCGACGTCAATCTCGGGCACAATGTGACCGTGGAACTCTCGGGCGCGGCGTTCTGGCGCGAGACGGCGGGGGACGGCATCTATGATGTACCCGGCCAGCTGATCCGCGCCGCCGGAGGCAGCAGCGCGCGGCATATCGGCAATCAGGCGGAAGTCGTCGCCAGCTGGCAGATCACCCCGCTGCTCGCGTGCAGCGCCTCCCTTTCGCTGTTCACGCCGGGCCAGTTCCTGCGCGACACGGGCGCTGCGAAGACCATCGGGATGGCGGGCGTGGAAACCGCGTTCAAGTTTTGACCGGTCAATAGCGTGCGCCGAACCCGAAGAGGACTTGCGGCCCGGGATAGTAGACCGAAAAGGCCGCATTGGCGAAGCCCAGCGTGGTGCGCAGCGGTGCGTTGTTGAGGTTGAGTGCGCTCACGGTAAGCTGGCAGCGGCACCGTCCGACCGGTATGCGGTAGATCAGCGAAAGATCGATCTGGCCGCGTGGATCGGCATATTGCGCAAGGTCCAGCCCGTTGAGCGGGCCATTGGCGGTGATGAATCTGCCGCTCCAGTCATAGCGCGCGCTCGCCGAGATGGGGCCGCGCTCGTAGAACAGCTCGGCCGCCGCCGACCATCGCGGCACGCCCGGCGCGACGAGGCCGGAATCGGAGCGCTGGTCGAGATAGCTCGCCGTGAGGTTCACGCCTGTGCCCTTGAGCAGCCGGTCGAGCGGCTGGGTCAGGCCGAAGTCGAGACCCCGGATCAGCAGGCTTTGCAGGTTGACCGGACGGGTCAGCGAGACGGGCAGATCGGCCACCGGTATGCCCGTCTGGAAAGAGCGGTCGTTGAGGACATTCTGCTGGGTG
>Ga0310345_10000845_pt1 | contig 38712 bp, 44 predicted proteins | sample HC15DNA20500_MG_FD_204667 | JGI IMG/M metagenome (GOLD analysis project Ga0310345, IMG submission 204667) | Marine microbial communities from station ALOHA, North Pacific Subtropical Gyre - HC15-DNA-20-500_MG | ecosystem: Environmental > Aquatic > Marine > Oceanic | place: Pacific Ocean: North... | reverse complement strand
AATGTGCTCACGTTGATCACTCCTGCACCCCACTGCTGCAAAAAACAGCAGGGTAGGTGGATAACGTGGCTCAAAATTGGACGTGACGGATGCCCTTTAGTGGCTCAGTTTTGCTCGTGATTCAACAGTCATGCTTCGAGGTGACCCTGATGGTTCAGATCAGGGCAGTAGGACCGCACAGGTACTGTCAACGCCGGCGTAGTTTGAGAGGGCTATGCCAGCAAAGAGGGAGTTCTGATGCGATCGATGAAACTCCAGATCAGGCGAACCTGAACCATCGTCTTTCAGAAGCCGGACGATGTTTAGGGCGCTCGTTTTGATGGAACGAGCAAACCGGGCGGTGCTTTTGCCGATGAGCACCAACGGGAACAAACCTTTGACTTTCACCAGCAGGCGGCTTGCCTGCTCGTGAAAATCAAGATGCAATCATTGTAGCGGCCCCGGACTCGAGTTGAGTATCTGAATGCACGATGAAGAGCGTTCTGATCGGTTGATGTTCTGCCTTGGGAAACTCGACACCACCGAGGAAAACCTCGGTGGTGCGGAGGATCAGGTGGTTGAGTCGATGCAGCGACAGCCTTGGAACTCATCGCCGATCTCTGCCTTGAGCAGCCATTCAATAAATCCGGCATCGTGCTCGTTGGCCAGCAGCATGTCGAACATGCTGTTGATCTGACCATTGAATGCAAACGCGCGGATGTTGTTGAGCGACTTCAGCTCTGCAAGCAAGTAGGTGGTGAAGAGATCTCGTGCGACGTCATGAACCTTGCCGGTGAAATGCATTCCGGCCAAATCGCCACTCTGGATGCCGAGGCGATCCTGAATGACTTTGGCCCCGGCATCGAGGGCAGCATGCGTTGCTTGCTCGATCAGTGCATGTGCGTCGGAAGAGTCGGGATGCATAAGCTGGCGGTTGAGAAGTTGGCGGGCTACTTGGTCAATCCACGCGGTGGCATGAGGGCCGACCAAGCCAAGTGCGGTCTCAGATGAGCGGTGGCCAGCCTGATGATCCAAGCGGGTCATGATGGCCAAGCTCCTGCAGAGGTCGCTTCTGATGCCTTCGAAGCTGATGGGTTGGCTCATGCTACACCCCCCTTCTTGCGCCGGAGCGGTTCAGGCACATGTGCCGGATCGCACAGGCGCCAGATGGGGGAAACAACGTAGCCTGAGAGGCACGTGCGTCCGGTGTCTTCGAACAAACCGCTGGCAAGCATCGGTTCAACAAAGCACTCGTTTTCACTCCAGTTCTTGACGTTGAACTCGTCGTCGCTGATCTGGCAACCGTAGGACTTCAGGTTGACTGAAAAGGTTGCCAGTGGGCCTGGAAAGTCGTCCTCGTCGTTGCCGGCGCAACTGATCAGTTGGACGAAGATCGCGCCACCTTGGGGGTAGCGTCCGATGTTGATATCCGCCTTGCCATAGGGCGTGTCCACAGTTCCGATGGTTTTCATGATGAATGGGTCCTCAAAAAGAAGAAAAACCCAAGGAGCCGAGGCTCACTTGGGTTTTAGGGGGCCGAAGAAGGCTTAGGCTGCGGCGCGGGCGGGTCGACGCGAGGTCGAAGCGTTGCGCGAAGCCGGGGCAGCGCGGCGAGCTTGTTGGCTCGACTGCTGCGGTTGCCGCTCGAGTTCACTGCGTTGGCGGGAACTCGAACTGCGTGCCTGCTGTTGCGGCTGAGGCTGCTGCTGGTCGGTGTCATCACCGAAATCCTGGCCATCAGGATGATCGTCGTGACCGGAGTGATCCTGGTCAGTCAGTTCATCGTCAAGGCCGGGCAGGTCGATGGCTTGGCCATCGATCTTGCAGGACGTGATCTTGAGCAAACGACCTTTGAGGCAGTACCGCGTCTTGGGACGCTGGTTGCCACGGCCATCGTCGGCTTGGATCACATAGGAGTCGGGCTTTGCATCGCCCATCCGGAAGCAGACGATCACCTTGGCATCCTTGTTCGGGATGGCCTGGTCGATGATGTCGAGCGCGTCCAGGGCCTGCGTGCCCACAACCCGCAGATCAATTTCCCGATAAGCCACCTTGTTGGAGGGGCCGACGAGAGCGTTGATCTTGCAGCAGGTGTACGGATCGCCGTCGTTCGGTTGAACTTCGCGGATCCGATTGAGATAGCCAATGCCTGAGGTGATCAGGTCGAAGAAGGTGACTTCTTCGTTGGCGCGAGAGGAGGAAGCGTTGGAAGTGCGGTTTGCCATGATGGATCTCCAATAAAAAAGGGACCCATCACCCCTATTGGGATCAGAGTCCCAACAGGGTTGCAATAAAACTCCAAGACCGAGAGGTCTTCGCTGCTTCACAGGAGCCGAGCAGCTTGAGGGCCATGCGTAACGTGCATGCATCGGGCCGAAGCCAAGGGAAAACGGCACCGAATTTACACGCGTCTCGCTGTGTCGTCAATGCAGTTGCCTGCAAATGTGTCGGTCGGTCGCTATACTGGTAGCGGAGCCGTGTTCGCACGTGCCTCCCCTGCTTTTCCTCCCTGAGCAGGTGCCTTGCCGTGTTGACAGCGCCAAGGCTTACGCCCGCTGGCTTGTCCAGCGGGTTTCTTTTTTGGTGGCTTGATCGGTGGTGGCGGTTGAGTTCATAATCTGAGAACCAACCGATGGCTCGCCGGCAGCGAGCCGAAAATCACCGTGAGGTGATCAGCTGCTCGGCTCCTGCGAAGCAGCGCATGCGGGGCTACCCGCCTGTGGAGTTACCTACTGTCCAGGCCGCGTGAGCGATGTCTTGGGCGCTGCATGGCCAGTGGCCACTTCCGTTTCCCGTCTTGGCCACTCCAGGACATTCGTCATCGGCTGATGCCTGCCGATTCAATCCGAGGGCTTGCCCTCAAACCCGCATGGGGAATGCTCCCGTGCGGTGGCCTTCCCTTGTGCCTTCAACCTCAAGGAGAAAGCAATGTCTCAACATCACCTGACCATGTTGCACAACGGTGCGCCGATCCACATCCAGTTGGGATGGGATCGCCCTTTGCATGAGTTCTTCATGCATGTCGAAAAGCTGATCGCCCATGATGACGATGACGAGGTGTCCCCTTACCTCTATTCGACGTTCGAGGATCATGAACTTCGTTCTGGATGCCTGAACCTCGAATACTTCCTCGACAAGCTCAGGAGTCTCGACATCACGCTTCCTGCGCAGATGATCGACGACCTCGAGCTCGACAAGCAGAAGAACGTGGGTAACAAGCACGTCGTCTACCACACCGAGTTGGAGCTTGGTGGTCACTTTGTTGGCCTGGCCTCACCTGGCTCTGGCGACCAACTGGTGATCCCTGTGGAAGCTCAACTGCTGCCACTGCGCATCACCTCACGGGATGCCAAGCACGAGCTGCGCGTCATCAACTCCGGAGAGGGGTGGACGACGGAAGCTGTGCGCGAGGTGTTGGGGCGTTCTGACCTGATCAAGGACCTTGAGGCGTCGTCAGAGTTCAAGGACTCGGGTGGCGCGCATGCGTTCCTCGGAAGCGTGTGGATTGCCCGCATGACTGCCTGACGAAGCCATTGTTGAAACCCCAAGGGGAGCGCATCCCTGCGGGGCGCTTCCCCATCACCGGAGAAGCAAAATGAGTTCGATCTTCATCGTCCCAGGTAGTTCATTGCAGGTTGGCCCCGCATGCAAGCGCGGGCTGACGGCGGCAGAATTGCTCTGCCTCAACTCGCCTTGGGGCAAGCCCGACTATGGCGTAGAGTTGCTGCCTGGCGTCGTCCAGATCAGCACGCCGAGCCATGGCGGGTTTCATCTTTCCTCGACGCGGCTCGCCGCAATGCCAGCTCAGCTGCAGGCGGTTCCGACGTTCACTGGGAATCCCTGCTGGTTTGAGGAGGACTGCGACTGGGCGCTCGTCGCGATCGGCTTTCCTGGCCTTTTCAATGATGAGCACATCCATGCCGCAGTTGAGACGGTGCGGCGCACTTCGCATCACTCGCCAGCGGCACTGTGGCTGTCATTGAGGGAGGCCTCGTTCGTCCTTGAGCGCGCAATGCGTGGTGCCGATGCACTGCGCCAAGCGGGCAAAGCGGGATGAATGTGACACGGCATTGATTGTTGTTCGCGGTGCTGTTGTGCCGCTTTAGTTTCTGCCGACTTGTGCATAGCTTGGGTGTTTCGGAGCACCCCAGGTAGGCAGCACTGCTGCCGATTTTCACAATCCCTGATGGGCTCGCCAGCAGCCCATTGGGGGCGGTGGCCCATCGCACACATGGAGCCATCTATGAGCGTAGTTCCCTACGAAGAATCATCCACGTCCGCACTGGGCAGATACCTTTCGCCGCAGGAGTTGATCTCCTTCAACAAGGGCATCTTGCTGGAGGTGCTGAGCGCATCGTCCGTCGCCATCGCAACGGTGACCTACTCAGGGGCAGGCGACGAAGGGCAGATCAATGAGGTTTGCACAGAGCCTTGCATTGACCTCTCGGTTCAAATCTCCATGCTGCACGAGCGCGCGTCCTACCGGGCCGAGCGCGGATGGACGAGGCACCAAGAGTTCAAGGCCATGGCCATCGATGAGGCGTTAACAGCCTTTGCTGAACACGTGATCGAGCAGAACCACAGTGGCTATGAGATCAATGACGGTGGCCACGGTGAGGTGGTGCTCGACTGCAGGGGCGGTCGTGCGTGGCTGGATCATCACGACTGCTACGTCGAAACTGCACAGACGGTGACTGAGCTATGAGAGCCCAAGTCTCCCTGGCTTGCCTGCCTGGTCGCCCAGTTCTTGAGGCAATGCGGTTTGTTGCGGAAAGCGGCCTGATAGAGCCCGTGTTTGGGGTCCTCGGGACGGATCATGTTCAGCTGGTTCCCCAGTCTCACGGCTGCATCGATGATGAGCTCGTCGACGTGCTTCTGGACGCCTTTCCCGCAGTTCAGTTTCGGCTTCACGCCAACGTGCGCCTGAAGGTCGGTCAAAGACTGGCAGATCTTGCCAACTATGCATCGCATGCCGACTACTTCACTGAGGCAGCGCGGGTCAGCCAAAGGTTGAGGTCGCCTGCCTACTCCGCCCACAGCGGCCGGCGTCGGAATGCGACTTTTGCCCAGCTGGTGGACAACACCCTGCGCTGCCAGGACCTCTTCGGTTGTCCTGTCGCCGTTGAAGGTCAGTACCCCAGTGCCCGTGGTGAGGAGCTGTTGGTTTCGAGCTGGGCTGAATATGGGCAGCTACTTGAAGCGAACGTCTTCTTTGCCATTGATCTTTCGCATCTGAACATCCTAGCCACAGCATCGGGCGATCGAAGCATGGCCTTGGTGCAGGAGCTGGTGAGTTCGCCTCGTTGTCTCGAGGTTCACGTCAGCGACAACGACGGGCGATCGGATCAACACAAGGTCTGCGACAGGCCTGTCTGGTGGGATTCGGTGGTCCCTTTCATTCACGAAAACTGTGTTGTCTTCTCCGAAGGCAACCACCGTCACAACAAAGAAAGGTGCGTATGAACTTCGATGAACTGATTGACCAGGTGGACTACACGCTTGGCCATGAGGACCAGCCCTTCCAGGCTAACCAGGCTGGGGTAGCTTTGATTCGAGATCTTCTGCCGTTGGCTGAGCGCGCCAGGGCGGCGATGGACAGAGCCTATGCCGGCTGTTGCGTGCTTGGTGTTCTGCTCGAATTCCCATGGATTCGGGAGGTGCGGTTGGTCGTGGCCGCTGACCTTGCCATTGACGACAACGGCCGTGCATACACCTACGCTGAAGTGGAGGCCAAGGACCTTGTGCTTGACCTCGAGGCGCTTGGCCTGCTGGACGCCGGCGCTGATCGGTCTCAGGAGGTGCTGTTGGAGCAGATCGAGGATTGGCTCGATGACTTTTCCTGGGAGATCTACGAGGGGTTTGGCGGCGATGAGCACGAGCTGGCGGACGTCGTCATTCGGCTTCAGCGTTCACTGCTCTCGGAGCTGCCGGTCGAGCAGGCTCGCAGCGGTGGCCGCCTGGCTGCCTTGCTGGATGAGAGGGGCTTTATCAGCATCGGCGGTGATCCCGTGGCCATGTGATTGATGCGGCTGTGGCCGCGCTCCGGAAGTGCCTTGAATTTTGTTTGACAAGGCAATCTAGCGTCCACCTAACAGCCATTAGGTGGACGCATTTTTTATTCGCTTAACTCGTCACTTTCCTGTTGAGCCGGAGCAAAAGGCCTGCCGCCGAGGCGATGCGCGCTCTGGCGGTTGGTCGTCACGAGAAGCTCGAAGCCGCCACGCGAGGGTGTGTTCGCGCAACATGCGCCAAGCCCTCTTGACTTGATTTATTTAGTATTACTAAAATGAGGGCGTCAACAGGCTCGAAACTGATCGAGCTGGGCGAAGGACTCAGGACCAACGGGGGTAGACCACATGGCATTGAAGCTCGATCTCAAACCAGAACAACGTGCTCGCATCGAGCGGATCACCTGGGAGGTGTTGCGCCTCTACGCGCTGACGCCGCGGTGGCTGGCGCGCTACTTGCTGACCACCGCGCGAGATCTCCGGCGCTTCTGCGCATGGGGTCCGATGGACTGCATCTACGATGCCAGGCTGCTCTGGCAGCTGATACCCGAGTTGGCCTACCGGCTCGGAGAGGCTAGGTTTCTCGCCGACGAGCGGATCGATGGCGAGGTGCGCTGCATGAGCGACGACATGCTGCGCTGTCAGGTGCTGATGGCATTGCGCAATGTGTCCATCCATGCCTACTGGCACAGCCCGTCTGCGCATGTCTTCTTTCACGAGGTGGCCAACGGCAACCCCGTGGTGTTCGGCGTAGATCACCTAGTGGCTCCTGGTCCAGGGGATTGGGCTGCCCAGTACCTCGCGGAGATTGCGTTGCGTCGAGGCGCACGGGATTTCCACGGCAAGTGGACTCCGGGGTTGGGCGATCAGGGTAAGGGGGGGCTATGGGTTTGAGAGCAAGGCAGGGCTTTGGGCTGAAGCCCAAGCGACTGACGTGCCCAGACTGTGGGCAGCAAGGCATCCCACAATGGATGCTGAGTATTCAGGGGCGTGATTTAAGGAGATCCTCATGGGCATGACACAACAGCGGATAGAAGAACAAGGCTTCGAAGCCCTGCAGAGGCTTTATTTGCTGGCCACGGATTTCCACCATGACCATGGCGTTGTTGCCGCGCGCTTTTTGCTCGGCCTCTACAACGGGTATCGCTTCCCATTCGACCTCACGGATCTGCGCCTGCTTGATGCCGCATCGTTCCAAGATGCGATGGCCGTCCTCGTCATGGACGCCAGGCTCACTCGCAAGGAGGTGCACAACTACTTCGCCGAGGGAGGCAAGAAGTTCGAGCGCCTGGTGCAAGACTGGAACATCACTGACATTGCGAGATTGAGAGAAACCGGCGATGGATCTCCCACGCCGCGAGCGCAGCGCGGAATGCTTCGGCATGAAGACGACGTGTCCGCCAAGCTTGTGACCGTCGGCAACGCGCCAGGTTATCGCGACGTGCGACTGACCTTCGATTGCGAAGTCATCGGCTCTGATCGCCAGGATGTGGGCCAGGTTCGTCTGTGCATGAGCATCAACGTCGAGGATGGCGTGACCATGATGAACCACATCAGAGACGTTCATCAGTCTGCATGGTCCCGTGGGCGACCCATTGATGCCAAGGTTGATGAGCATGCCCCACGCTGGGCTTTATGGGCGGCGACCAACTGAACGGGGAATTCATGGCTGATCGTTACACCCTTCGGTATCTCTGCGATGGCTACATCCTGGCCGATGCCTTCAGGCCGATCCTGCATTACGGCGAGAGGATCTTCAGCGTTGACGGGAGCGCACTGCCGGATCACACAGAAGACGACATCGTGAAGCTGGCCAGTGAAACGGCGCCGGATGGCTACTGGCTTCAGCGAGTGACCGCCATCGAACACGGCAAGCCGGAGCGGACGATCTTCGGCAGGCAGGTGCCCACACATAGGTCTGCTTACGCAAGCTACCACCAGAGTGGCGCCAGCGGTTTTCACCAGGCTGAAGCCTGACAGAGATCATCGGCTGGATGTTGAGCGTCTCCGCAGTGCAACCTGAAAGTCGAGGAGAGATTGAATGTTGAAAAAGCCCAACCTGATTGTCGTGATGATGCTTCATTGCACGCTCGAGACTGTGTTCGGTGTTGCCATGCTTGCCATCGGGATCATGAGTATTGATGCATCGCAGGCCCCGGTGCCGCAACAGGTTGATACGGTCAGTTCCCTGTACGGTATGCCCCTCGGTTGCTTGGCAGTTTTGATGGGCGCAGGCCTGCTGCTGTTTGCGGTGTCGAAGGCCAAGAGCCTTCGCGGTTAATCGAACGGAAAATCAAATTCGAAGCGAGAAGGAGCGTGCGTGAGCAAGTCGAGTGTTTTTATCAACGGTGTTGTCGTCAGTGGCGGGCGAAACATCAGGATTCATGGCGGCCGAATCATTGTGGATGGGCAGGATGTGACGCCTGACACCAAGGTGATCACCGTCGAGGTTCACGGTGATGTCGATCGCTTGGAGGCGGAGGTATGTGACAGCATCGTGGTGCACGGAAGTGCTCGGGACGTGGCGACGCAGTCTGGCGACGTGACATGCGGAGATGTTCATGGCTCGGTTCAGACCATGTCTGGGGATGTTCGCTGTGGCAATGTCCTAGGCAACGTGAAGACGATGTCTGGCGATGTGCGAAAGGCCTGACAAGAAGAAATCCTTGACGCTTGACCGCGCCAAGGCGATCTACCGCGCTGCAGTGGATCCGAAGGCCTCGGACGCTGAAGGCGATGCTTGGTGGGGCGCGGTGCACGTTGAGATGATCCAGGTGCTGGCGGCTCGCACGCTGCCCGAGGCAGCCCAGATCATTGCGTGGTGGCATTACGATTGGTCGATGGTGGGTGATTCAGCCAAGGCTGCAGCACAACGAATCCGCGCAGCAGCTCGCGCTGCCGCGCACTGATGGACAATGAACGGGTATCGACGTGGACTTTATTGATTCAATGGAAGCATTGCTGCGCTGTTCGCGCATGTACGGGGTCAGGCTGGTGTGCGTCGCGCCTGAAGGTGAGGCAATGCTTGAGCGTTTGGCGGCGACCTTGATCGAGGCCAACGTCATTGTTGAGGCCGACAAGGCGCGTTTCGTGCATGCGATCAGTGCCCTGACGGTGGATTGCAGTGGGGCGCCATGGGGGCAGTTTCGTCAGGATGTATCTGAGGCAACCAAGATGGTGCGAGACCTACCATAGGCAAGGAGAGATGCGCATGGTGGGCGCGGCCCAAGCCTGGAATCTCGGATAATCGGGGTCGAGAGGGCTGCTCCACCGCCGGAGAGATACCGTCATGCTCGCCCCCTCTGCCGCTTCAGACCATCAGCCGAACCGGCCACGCCCTCGAGGGCGGCCGCGCGGGAGCGCGACCCAGGATCTCCGGCAGAAGCACCTCGGCCTGCCTCACTTCGCTTTCCTGAGAGCATGGCTCCAAGGCTTTGACCTCGCTCAGGCCTGGGACCGCTTCCTTGCCTTCCAAGGCGAAAGCGGTGACCTGAGGCATGTGCGCGCAACCCGTGCTCGACTGTGGATGCAACTGCTCGACGATGCGCAGGCGCTGAACGACAGCCTGCCGCCTGAACAGCGGATCGACGACGTGCTTGAGAGGCTGCAGAGCCGCGAAAGTAAGCCCAAGCTGGTGGAATTGCCGTCGCTTGAAACCTTCTGCTCTGAGCAGGGGTTGGAGCTCGATTTCTACAGCGAGCAGGAGCTGCTGCAGCTCATGAGGGAGCACTACGGCCTGGACCAGGTCCGTGACGAAAGTGACCAGGAGTCCTTTTCCCAAGACGGGGTGCAAATCAGCCCTCAGGTGAGAGCGCTCAATACGCTGCAGACCTACTTGGCCAAGCCGCTGTTGCCTACCGACAGTATTGCCCTCTGGGTGTCGGCTGCGCTATGCCGGCGCCTTGCTCTGGCCGGCGTGGCCACCGTCGATGACCTGGTGCGCCTGCAGGCAGCCTGCGGGCCGACTTGGTACCGCAAGGTGCAGGGGCTGGGGCAAGTCCGCGCCGATAGGCTTCTGGGATGGCTGCAAAGCCATGGGTTGCTGGATGCAGCCGCGGCAAAGCCTGTGGCAGAGATTGTCGCCACCGCCATCGTGCCGCTGGAGCAGTTGGGTATCCCGCAGGCCCTGCAGGGCCGTTCGGGCGGCTTTCGTGCGATGGGACCGAATGCCTACGGTGCCGAATGCGATCAGCAGGCTTGGGTCGCCTGGCTCAGGCCGTACGAGGGGCAGCCCAGGACCTGGGAGACCTATCGCAGGGAGATCGAGCGTTTCGTGCTTTGGGCTGTTCTGGAGCGCAGCCGCGCCTTGTCCGCCATGACGACGGCCGACTGCCTCGCGTATCGCGATTTCCTGGCCAGCCCGCCGGCGCGCTGGGTCAGCGGCGGTGTTCGTCCTCGTAGCGCTGCCAGCTGGCGACCATTTCGAAGTGGGGGGCTGGATCCGGTCAGCGTGCGTCATGGACTGGGCGTGGTGCGAAATCTGTACGCGGCCTGGCTGGAGGCCGGCTACGTGGTGGCCAATCCCATGGCCACCGTCTTGAAGCAGGTGAAGTTGCCGGCGCCGGCGGCCGACGCCAAGCGAGGGTTCACCGCAGAGCAGTGGCGGTGGATCCTCGCGCAGGTGCCCGTCGTGGCGACGGGCCTGCGAGCCCTTCGCCTGGCTGCGTTGCTGCGGCTCTTGACGGAAACAGGGCTTCGGCTCGATGAGCTTGTGCGAGCCAGGATGGGGGCATTGGAACAGGTCCATTTGGAGCCTGAGCCCTATTCGGGCCAGATTGGGGAAGAACTGGCCTACTTGCTTCACGTCGATGGGAAGGGGGGGAAGCCCCGTGTCGTGCCCATGTCGGCCGCGTTGGTCGATCAGCTGCTCGAGCTCCACCAGTTGGTCGACCAGGTGAACCCTGCCGCCGGCAGCTGTGCCGACTTGGAGCGCCCGCTGCTGGGAGCCCTGCAGGGGCCGGTGGGCCAGCGCGGAGGCGAGGCTCGCGTGGCGATGGGGCGGGCGGGCCTGTACAAGCTGCTCAAGCGGTTCTTCCGGCGCCTGGCACGCCTGGCGGTCAAGCAGGGGCGTCAGGACGCTGATCGGTTGGCGGCGGCCTCTACGCATTGGCTCAGGCACACGTTCGCGCGCCAGGCAATCGCTCAAGACGCCCCGATCGGGGTCGTTCAGGAGGTACTGGGCCATTCCAGTCAGAGGACAACCAGCGAGATTTATGTTTTGCAGGAGCGGACCAGGCTGGTAAGGGCGATGCTGCAGGTGCACAGGACGGGACGCACCTGATGACGGCACTGTGGTGAAATATTCGATACTTGGACCCTTTGCGTTCCTGCGCAACGGGAGAGTAATCATGGGAGAGGCAAGACGACGCAAATTGCTGGCGGGCAGCAATCCGGTGCCCGATAAGCTCTGGCCTTTGAGCAACCCGACAGCTCAACAGCAACTCGAAACTTGGTTCACCCAGCGCGGAGTCGATCCGTCGAGGCCTGGGTTGCACGATACAGCCGCGTTCCTTCGCGTTGAGGCGCTGGATCCCACGGCCATGAATATGGCCGCACGACTCGTCGAGGCTCGTAGCTATTCCGCTGACGAGCTGCTGCGGGCCGAGCGAAAGATCCTAGCCGCGACTGAGGCTATCGCAAGTCGCGTTGCACGTGACGGGCGCGCCGGGCTGTGCGTGGTGGCCTCTGGCGTGTTGTCTCGGATGCTGGACGAACTGGGCGTGTGGAACTACACCGCCAAGTCCAACCTGGCAATCTACTTCCCAAGGTCCGTGTCGGTCGAGCCGCGCTACTTCTACTCGATCGACACAGGGCAGTTTGTGGCTCCACACGCGATTGTGGTGGCCCCGCCATTCACCGTGGTCGATGTCACGGTGAAGCATCAGATGTACGACCTGGACGCGATGGTTCGCTGGTTACCTCCGATCGCGGTCACCAAGGCGTTTCGCCCCTACCGCGTGACGCCGAATGAACTTGTCTCTCCTGAAGCTCGGGCTGCACTGAGGATGAGCGGCGATACGGCCCAGAGCTTCCTGTCGCGAGAGAAGGCCTCCATGTTGGAGGTGATGGCACAACTACCCTCGCGAGAACTCGCTTTGGACGGCGGGCGTTTGGGCTATGGGCTGATCGCGGTTGGTGGGTATCAGGAGCGCCTGAACGATTTGCATGGCAAGAACTGCAGTATCGATGGTCTGACGCCTATGGAGATTTTTGAGCAGGACGTGCTGCCCAGGCTCTGAGATGCCTCTGTCCGCTCCGCTACGCGGAGGCAGCCATGTTGTCGGGCTCGACAGCCGACAGCCCTACGACACGAACCGTCTGAGCTATGTAGCCCTTGTCGGAGCGGGCCAGATCAAATTCAACCTTCGTGTCGGGCTCCAAGGTCCGAAAGCCAGTCATCTCGATCGAGGAGAAATGTACGAACACATCTCCATCGACATCTGACGCTGTGATGAAGCCATAGCCCTTGGCATCATTGAACCACTTGACCTGTCCGACTGGCATAGCCACCTCCTTATCTTCTCTCTCGTCTGTGAGCAAATTTTAAGGCAACAGCCTTACCGGCCACGCTCACTGCTGCTGGCCCAGGTCCGGTGCTGCGCTTGCAGCGCAGCCCTTACCTCAGTGACTTGTTCCGCCACCGGCCGGGTATCCGTGCGCTTCAAGGCGATTCGACGAGCGGCGTTGAGAACCAGCCAGGCTTGGTAGTCATGGAATGGATTGAGGCCGACCAGGTTGCCCAGCAAGTCATCTGGTGCCGGCGGCGCCGTTTTGACGCGGCAGAAGAGCGCGCTGGCGCGCTGTAGATCCCAGGAGCTCAGGAACAGCAGCAAGGCGCTCAGCGCAAGCAGAGGGTGGGCTGTAGCGGGTTTCCAGTAGTAGGGGTGTTCCCGAGCCAAGGCGTGTGGCTTCGTCCCTGGTTCGAACAGGTGGTGCGCGGCGAAGGACGCGAGCTGCAACGCTGCATCGTATTTCTCGCGCAGCGCGGAAGGGTCGAGCACCTGTTGGCCAGCATGCTGAGCAAGTAGGCGCAGCGGGCGCTCGAGCGATTGGCGCTGGAAGTAAACGTGGGGGCCGATCTCGCTGAAAAGCGGCTCGTTGCGGCGTGCCCATTCGAGCTTGGCGGCGGCCTCCCAGTCAAAGCCGGGCAAAGAGCCATGCTCAGGGATGAACGACAAGCTGCCGGCGTTCCGGATCGCTCTCGTGGCTTGCATGTCACTGCACCACTGCAATTGCTCGGGCGTCACGTCCAGAAGGATGGTGCGCTCTGCCTTTTCCTGAAGGAACCATAGGCGCATCGCGCGCATTTCTGCCTGGCTGAAGATGCCGGCGGAAATCCCCCGACAAACCAAGTCACGAATCGCCCTTGTTAGGGCGGACTTGTCGCTGGCGAAGCTGGTGAGGTAGTCGGCACCCCTGACGTTCTGCTCGTCGTGGAAGTCGCAGAGGGGGTGGTGGGGGTTCCCGCCTTCCGCAGTGCGAAACCGAAAGTGGCCTTGCGCTACGGCTTTGCCAGACCCTTTGGACCTGGCGCCGCGGACCAATGTCGCACCGAGTGCCCCGCAGGCGCTGCATTCGACGTCGGTGCCGGCTCTTACCCGGAGCCAGTCGGGCACGTCAAGCTGCTTGAATGCCTCGGCTGGTTGGAGTCCGTTAAGCTGGAGCCACTGCTCGAGATCAAGCTCTCGCTGAGCCGCTTTGGAGTACGCGGTAATAGGCATTGTTCCTCCTGATGGTCTTGTGTGGCCAGGCTGGCATCACGCCGTGATTTTGTTCCCAGCTGGAAAGCCGTCCTCCCAGAAGGAAACGGAAAACCTATGAAAATCGGACGTGTGTGCTGCGAATTGAGCTCCAAAATTGGCCGCGCATTTTTGACGTGGTGTGGAAATCACAATAAAATTGTTGTAGCGAATTTCGCAACGCTCCCAGAGAGCGATGCAAAAAACGCACACCACGTCACCGCGTAGGAAGTCACCATGGCCAAAGCCAAAATCGTCGAAGTAGTTCAGGGCTCTGCCGTCAAGGCAGCGGTGCCCGTCTCGGGCGGTTGGGTTCTCGTGAAAACGGGAGACACCAAGGCGCGGCGAGTCAAGCCGGAAGAAAGCGTCGGCACGCTCGTCATGAAGGCGGCCAAGGCGCTGGGCAAGCCTGGGATTGACCGCTCTGTGGTGTTCGGTGGAGGGGCTTCCCAGCGTTCGGCGAAGCCCGTTTACGCCTACTCGGTCTACGCGGCCGATCCCACCAAATTTGTGCGCGAATCCGAGGATGGCACCAAGACGGTGGGCAAGATGGTCAATGGTAAATTCAAGGTCTTGGCTACCACCTGATCGCCTTGAGTAAGCGCGTTCCTTCTCTTCAAACACTGATCAACAAGGCCTTGGGTGACCGCTCAAGGCCTGTTGCTTTTGTGCTGGCCGGTCACAACGGATCTGGCAAGTCGACGCTCTGGTATGAGCGCCTGGCTGATCGCCTGCAGATCCCGCTCGTCAACGCTGACCGGCTCACCATGTCCATCCTGCCCGAGCCGGAAAATGGTCGCTTGGTGGCGTGGGCCCAGCAGCTTCGTGATCAGAATGAACTCTGGATGAAGCTCTCGCAAGAGGCCGTCAGGGCCTTTGTTCTGAGCATCCAGGCGGCCAAGGCGCCATTCGCGTTCGAGACCGTGTTTTCTCACTGGAAGCGTTTACCTGACGGCTCCTACGATTCGAAATACAAGACGATCAAGGAACTGCAGGAAGCTGGCTACTTTGTCGTCCTGTTGTTTGTCGGCTTGGCCAATGCCGAGATCTCGGTGCTGCGCGTTGGGACTCGTGTCGCCAAAGGTGGGCATGGAGTACCAGAAGAAAAGCTGATGGAGAGGTTTTCCCGCACACAGAAAGCCATCGCACATGCAGCACCTCTGGCCAACATGACGCTGATGTTCGACAACAGCCGTAAGCATGAACAAGCGTTCACGCTGGCTCGAGCTCAGTTGGAGGGGCAGGTCTTGTTCGACTGCCGAGATCCGTCGTTCAACGTCGACCAAGAGCTTCGTGATGTCGCTTCGCATTGGTTGTCGAAAGTTGCACCAACTGCTTGACGAGCCGGTGGCCAGCTAGCCCTTGCGGCACCCCTGCTACAGTGCTGGCAAACGCACAAATGCAGGAGAGCAGCATGGGACGGCCTTTCATCGTCCTGGGCGACCGTACCGACCACGGAGGTGTGGTGGTGGGCGCAGCAGGAACAACGGAGACGCATGGCAAGCGGATCGCTCGCGTGGGCGACCAGGTCACTTGCCCCAAGAAGGGACACGGCGGCACCTCGGTGATCGTCACCGGTGATCCGACGATGATCATTGACGGGCAGCCGGCCGCGCGTCATGGGGACAAGTGCGCGTGTGGAGCCACGCTCATCGCTAGCCAGGTCGTGTCGACCACGTCGGATGGTGGGGCCTCGAACCCCGCCGCAGCGAGCGCAGAGCAGGCCGCCAAAGCAGCTGCCGCTGGTTTTGCTGCACCCAAGCCAGATGTCCGCATCACCTACGACGAGAAGACAAGGCTTGAAGTTGCTGGCGACACGGCCATGCTTGTCGGGCTACCGTGGTTCGTGAAGACCCTGTCCGGTCAGACGCATGCTGGCCGGCTGGACCAGAGCGGCGAGTTGCCCCGCATCGTGACCTCCTCTGAGGAGGACTACGAGGTCTTTTGGGGTGAGGATGCCCTCGAGCTCATGGAGGGCAACTGACGTGGCCACGGCACTCAAGCAGAAGGCGAGGGTGCGGACTAACGCAACTCCCCAGTCCATTTGCGCCATTCAGATCAGCCCGGTTCGGTTCACTGGGCTGTGGGCCGCTTATCCGAAGGAGCGTGACCCGTACCGGGACGCGCAAGGCAAGGTCCCCGCGGCGTTCGAGAATCAGTGCGCAATCCGGATGAGCGTCAGCCTGCACCATGTGGGTGTGACGATGAAGTCGTTCAAGGGGGCTGCTGTGCAGCTGGAGGGACAGCGCGCAGCTATCCGGGCCGAAGAGTTCGCCGCATGGCTGAAGTTGCAGCCATTCTGTGGTCTGCCTAACAAGCCACAAGCCATCACTGGGCCGGATTGGCAGCAGAAGATCAAAGGCAAGACCGGCATCATCTTCTTCAAGGACTACTGGGCTCGCGACGGCGAGGTCAGCCACGCGTCAGGCGATCACGTCGACCTGTGGAACAAGGATCGGTTGACGCCGAGCTTTGCCAGCTTCATGAGATTTACGGTGGGTCTTCGAGGCAGCACCATCCTCGGCTTCTCGGACCTCGGCAAGGCCAAGGAAATCCTCTTTTGGGAGATCAAGTGACAACACGGGCCAGATCCGCAGGTTTCTTCTTCCTGGCCGGCGTGGGGTTCGTGGTGCTAGTCGATGCGCTCTCAACCGTGGCATGCAACGACTCGTGTCCGGCTTGGTTCTCATGGGTGGTGACTGCTCAGCTGCTGTTTCCCTTGGTTTGGGCGGTGGTTGGTGGCGCTGCACCACAAGGGCGCCGCTTCATTTGGTTTGTGGCCACGATGGCTCTGTCCGCAGCAATCGTGTATGCAATCCACCAGCAGACCTTGAGCTTCACAACGCGAGCCCTCAGTGGATGACCTGGCCGCTATGCCGAAGGCGAGATGTTTTCGAGCACGCTCACGCCGAGCTTCTCCGCCGTAGCGCGGAGGTGAGATGGAAGTGTCCGTTCGAGGGCAAGAAACACCTTGACGATGGGCGGGGCGCCAGGGTGATCGACTTGTGCCTGGGCTTCTAGAACTGCAGCGTATTTGATGGCTTGGTACAGGCCGCGCTCATAGTCGCGCTCGAGTTTGTCGGAGATGCATGACTTCACTTCGACGCCGATCCATTGGTGGCCGGACCTGAAGAACACATCAATCTCGTCGCCTGACTTGAGGGCGTATTCTTCTTCAGAGAACCAACCAGGCTCTGCACCAACAAGATGAGGGTTGGCCTTGATGAACTGCTTGAGAGCCTTGTGTTCGTCCGACTCTCCGCCGCCCCAGCCGCCGGCCGAGGACGTACCCGCTTTCGTCGCATCGGAGGGAGTCAATCCGAGCAAATCTAAGACAGTGCCCCAGCGGCTTCCGAAGCTCAGGATGCGGAGGTATTCTGCGAACACCTTGGCCTCCTTCTCCTGCCTGTTCAGGGCTTCGTAGCCGCGCCACCTGCCGCTGATGCCAACGCCTGGCAGCCCCTTGTTCTTGCCCTGACCCGAGACGACTATCGTGGTCAGGTATGGAATGTCTTCGAGTTCAGGTGTCGCGATGGAATCAATCATCTCGGTCGCCATGCCGAGGACTTGTCCGAGGCCTTTGGCCCAGGCTTCTCCGTGCTTGTTGCGTCGGTTCAACCTTTCGGCGAGGTCTTTGTAGGTGAGCGGCTGGAGCACGCCATCTCGCTGCACTCGGACGTGCTCAATGAGTATGGACACAGCCAAGCGTGCGTATTCTGCGTTGGACAGGCTGGCCGTAGGCGCCTGATCGAATAAGCCCACCTCATCATCTTCGGGTGGGTTGGCGAGGGCGCCTGGCGGCGATTGGCGTCCAGGGAAGGCCCCCTTGGGCGACACGAGCTCGAACAGGTAGCCGGGATCGATGGTGTCACCGCGACGCTCCTGAAAGCGTTCTTCAAGGCGAAGCCGCGTTACAAGGTCGGCCCCGGAGAAGCCAAACACCCGTTGCAATTCATGCGCGCGGTCCATGTAAAAGCGAGCGACCTTGCGCTCCCCCCTCTTCAAGGACGCTGGATCCGGATCTGCCTCATAGCCTACAACGCGCAGCTTGTCTGCTGCAGCTCGACGCAGGTTCTCATCAGCCTCTCGGCCATGGGCCACAGCGGGGCCCTTCCATTCCCGCATCTTGCCGCCCAGTCTCACGAAGCGGCGAAGGCGGCCTCCCTCTGCGTCGTCCTCGATGTCGAGGATCTGGTCTCTCCAAAGGGTGCAGACCAACACATCGTCAGGGCTGAAAGCGTTCCATGGCGTGTCGTGTCGCGCATGCTGAGGGCTTTTTCGATAGGTGTCGACGTCGCAGGTGAGCTTCCAGAAATTGTGGGTGCTCGTCTCTACTCGTTCCTTGTCCATGGCTGTGTGCTCCCCCTGGGTCGGTCGTGGAGGAGGGCCGAAGCCCTCGTCTGGTCAGATCGCGAAGTCTTCGAGCTTCTTGCCGTCTGCCTGTGCGGCCTTGAGCCACTTGGGCTGGAGGCCCCGGCCAGTCCAAGTGCTTCCAGTGGCTGGATCTCGGTACTTGGGCGCCACTGTTCGGCCGGAGAGCTTGTTCGCCGCGCCGGCGTCTGCTTGAGCTCGACGCTTACCTGGCCATGCTGTGGACAGGTCATCGACCGTGAGCTGGTGCTCTGCCATCAAGCCTTTGATGTTCGCGATCACTTCCGCGCGTTGAGCACGATGTGATTCTTGGATTTGTCTTTCGACTGCTTGCAGTTGCCTTTGAATGGTTTCTCGTTGATCCAGCAGGGTGGTCAAGGATTCTTGTGTGCTCATTGCGCCCTCGATGTTGTTTTGCGACGGTGGTTACGAATTGAATAAGTCTCGTCGGCCCAGCCTTCCATCGATGCTGGTCAAATCCGAGCATGAAGAATCTACTCGAAAAATTTGGGGGGTTCCTGGCTCTCTTGCTGATGGTGGGGTGGTTTGCCATTCAAACCTTTGGTGGCCAGGCCGGAACGGCTCTGTTCGGCAATTCGACACCCGTGCGTTTGCTCGCTGGACACACTCTGGCTGCGTTGTTCCTGTGGGTGACCATCCGAGCCGTTCTCAGCTGCTCTGAGAAGGCAGGGGTCAAACCGATTCAAATCGGCAGTGTTCGGCGCAATGACGTGTTGATCCTGGGTGGGCTGATGTTGGCGGGATACGCGCTCGAGCGGCTCTACACCGCTCTGTTCGGCATCCAGGCCGAGACGTACATGCAGGGCCTCCTGAGCCTTCCTTCATGGCAACTGGCGCTCATGCTGGTCACGGTGATTCTGGTTGCACCTATCAGCGAGGAACTGCTCTTTAGGCATGTCTTACCAGGCTTGCCAGCTGAGCCTGCGCCCAAGATTGGTCAAGGGATATGGGTTCGAATGATCCTGTCGGCGCTTTTGTTCATGTTGGTCCATTCGCAGTATCAGCAAACCAGCACGTTGTTGCTCATGCTTTGGGTGGCCATCGTCTGCACGGCCGCACGCTGGAAAACGGGCGGCCTGGCGTTGCCTGTTGGCCTCCATGGGTTTGCCTCGGTCTTGGCCCTCGGCTTCCAGTTGCTGCGTTGACCTGCAGGTGCTGGCCAGCGCTTTCGCGCGAGTGCAACAACCTCGCGGCCAACCCGGGTACGGCCCTTAAAATGCACAAGGTGAAAAATATCCTGTGATGGCTGCGAACGCCGCAAGCCACCCCGGGAGCGAGATCGAGCACAAATGCCCTTGCGCGGCGCTTTGGGCCACGATCAAATTCGTGTGGCGATGCTGTGAATTCCCACGGCAACGCCTCTTCCTGAAGCCTCTTCCTGCTGATCGACATGGGAATGCAGATCACAACCGTCGTGCTCGACGAAGCAGGAGAGCCCCGCTTCAATGCTGAGGTCCAAGTTGACCCCATTTCCCTGATGGTACTTGCCGAAACCAAAGAGGATCTGGTGCGTAGCAAGGGAGCGGAATGGGCTGCTGGCGCCATCCCTTTCTGGGGCAAGCAATTGGCCGATGCCGCGGTAAGCGCGCGTCCGCAAGTAGAGATTGAGCAGGTGGCCATCCAGGTGGCCATTGCTGCATGGCTGTTCGATTCGGTCTATGGGGGAATCGAGGCGGAGCTGTTCGCACACAGTAACCTGCATTTCACCGTGACGCCGCAAGGCGCGGTCAAGTATGACCGCTACCTGAGGTCCTGAGCTTCGCACCTGGTAGTCCGTTCCCGCTCTTCCAGCATCGCTACACTCACAGGTCCAATGGCATTCGAATTCGAAAGGTAGGTAGAGCGATGAGTGATCCCAAAATCAAGGAAATTCGGCGGACGACTGATGTTAACGAGGCCAACAAGTACTTGGCCGCTGGATGGGTGCTGCTGGCCACTGCTACAGGACAGGATGAGATGAACTATCCACTGACGGTGTATTCGCTGGGCCGGCCCGCCGAATCCCAAGACCCGACGGACAAGGGGTAAGCCAGAACTCATGAGAGCGAGGCCGCCGAGGATTCACCCCCTTACTCACGTTGGGCCGTCAATTCGACTTGGTAGGTTTGAGCCCCAGGGGCATGGGTGACCTTAGCCGTGCCTCGCAAAATGGTGCCGTCAGGCTGAAGGACAGCTGCCCAGGTTTCCTTGACAGCCGTCTGGCTGTTCGCTCGAAGAGACGGAGGAGCTTGGCCAGGGGTAGTGCCGACGCCCATCATGATCAGCACTCCGACCAGTAATACACATAGCACCGCCATCACGGCTGTGTGCTTTGTGCTGTCGGAGTATTGACCAGGCACCAGTTGCATCAGCCGGAGGCGGACCCGGTCGGCTGGTTCATTGACGGCTGGTCCAAAGCCACCCACAGCAATGAAAACACAGAGTATGAGGAAGACCAAGCCGATGTACATCGCCTTGAGGTTGTAGAAGGCGCTGGCGATGCTTGCGTCATCTGCAACGACCATGCTGGTGCCGATGCTGCGCAGGTCCTCGACGCTGAAATTCCCCATCAGGCACAGGACACCGATGAAGTTGAACGGGAGCATCAGCGCGAAGGCCGTCGCCTTGACGATTGGCCAGAAAGACGCCCAGAACGCCCTCAGGCATGTAGCAGCGGTTGGAGCTTGGGTTTGGTCGGTCATGGTTTCCTCTGCAGGAAGTCGGTGAAGTGGTCAGGCCCGAGAACGGCTGTGTCAGCATGCTCATCCGGGTGCACGTCGAACTCGCCGCAATCAGGGCAGGTAAAGCAGGCGGCACCTGCAGGAAAAAAAGCGGTTTCGGGTCCTCGGTGGCCGCAGCTGTCGCAGAAAAGGTTCATGGGCGCTCCAGAGGGTGGTGCTCGACATCGACGTCGCCAAAAGGGATGGCGAGGGCCAGCTCATCTACCTCGTTCACGCCATGGCCCACGCAGGTGAGCTGCTCAAGCTCGGGGAAATGGGTGAAGTGGCTGATCGGCAGTGCCTCTTGCTTGTAGTCGTCCAGGTTGACCGGCGTGGCCACGTCGACGCCGGCTTTCAGCCGGAACACGGTGATGTTCTCGTCGTACGCCTCGCCGAGCTCGACGCCGGTTTGGGCTGTGAGAAGCACAAGGCGGTCGTGATCCCGCTCGAGCCGCATGGGAAGCAAGCCGAAGGCCTCGGCCGAGGCCCGGTTGTTGGTAAAGCCGGCCTGGACGCGGACCAGCCAGGCGCCGGAGCGCCAGTACGTGACGGACTCGAAAAGCATGTTTCTCTCCTGGAACAGGCGCGGGTCACAGGCCCCCCACGCGCGGGCGCAAGGGGCTGGAAACTGCTTTTCCCCCGTGGAAAACTGAATTTGGTATGATGAAAATGCGCTTCCTGGTCCTCACGGCGCCCAGGAAGTGGCCGAGAATGAATTTTGGGAACTGAAGGAGCACGCCATGGATGCATGGGACTACCTGGTCGCTGTAGTACGCGAGGCCTTGCAGGGCCTGGGCCGCGGCATGGCCGGGGCAGTACATGCGTACAGGGAGTCGGTGCAAATGCGGCCAGCTGTCGCGGACGGCTATCCCTATCACTGGACCAGGGCCGATGCCCGGCGAGTGGACGAGACGCTCTGGCAAGAGGGCGAGCAGATGGCCGATCATCCGGTTGGTGATCGTTCGATGTCGGACGACGAGGGCCATGGTCGGTGGACCGATCCCTCTTACGCTTACGAACCAGACAACATCTACCACGGCTCTCTTGTGGATCCCACGAGTGACCATCGTCTGTGAGCAGCAGTTCGTGGCTGAGACTGGTGAGCGTGGTGGCGTCCACGATGAACGTCCCGTTGGCTAGACGGTGGCCGTTCATTTTGGAATCCGATCGACTGCTGAGCGGTCGGGGACTGGGCCTTTCGGAATCAGGTCGACCGCACTCGGCGCCGGCGGAGCTGGAGGTTTGACGTCCGGCATCGGCCGATGGGTTCGGTCGATCTTTGCGATGTCGTTGGGACCGGAGGAGAAGCCGTCCGTGGGCGCGTTCTTCAAGCCCCGATCCATCAGGCCATCCAAGCGGGCCTTCTCGTCTTCGTTTTTCGCCTTCACTGAGCCCGAGCCAGCCAATGCGTCCCGCTGGATCTCAGCCGCGTCGCGGGTAGCTTGGCCTTCCAGTGGCGCCAGGTCAGTAGGCCGCTCCAGTGGGGCTGCCATGTCGACGCCCCCAGCGCCGGCCGCTCCCCCAACTGCTGCACGATTGCCAGCCCCCGAGCCACGAACAGTAGCGGCGCTCGCATTGCCGGGAGTGATGGCAGTTTGCGTGGCCAGGTTTTGGGTCCGATCCTTCGTGAACTGCTGATCCAGTCGACCATCGCCAAAGGCATCTGCTGACCGGAGGTGCCCACCACCGGCCAGGTAGTCGGATACGTCGTTGAATTCTCGCAGGGCTAGGAACGAGCCCTTGTCGTCCTGAGCAAGTTGGGTGCGGTTCAAGAAGAAACTCTTCATGGTCGCCGCGTGCTCTGCTGCGCTCATGTCGTTGGGGTCCTTACCCAGCGAAGACCACGCGTAGGCGTTGTACTCGCGCACGAAGTCGAAGCCGATCTGCTGAGTCGCGCTCTTGGCGGACTCGGCGGCCTGTGCGTACTCTTGGGACGATCGAAGTGCCACATCAGCGCTCTTCACGTAGCCGCGAGCTCGTGAAACGTCGGAGGAGATCCGTTTGGAAAGCTCTTTCGACTCGGTATCTCCTTCAGCGAACCCCTTTTGCTGGACAACAGATTCCAGTGTCGCCGCGCGGTTCTCAAGGCTCATGGTCCTGGCTTGATCGGTTGTACGCCTCAGAGCGTTGTCGATTTGCTCCGAATTGGCGCGCGAGCCAGCATGAGAAAGGCTTGTTCGAACACTGGCGCTGACCCCACCAAAGAATCCCTTCGCAGGGGAACTCACTGAGGCGTCAAGCGATGCATCCACCGCACTCCTGAGTTCACGTCTATTCGCTTCCGTGACGGAGATGCCAAGATTCTGAGCCAGGCTATCAACCAGTCGGTCCTGTTGGGCTGAAGAGAGCGCGTAGCTATCGCTCCGTCCGGCCTGCGTCAGGCGATCGAGGGATGTGCGATCACCTCGAGATTGCGCCCAAGCAATGGCTTCCTGGTAGTTGGCATTGAGAGATGACGACGCGCTGTCCAGTTGCCCATGGGCCAAGCTCTGCTGCTCCCGGGACATTTCGCTCCAGCGCTGGGTGCTTTGGAACACATCGGATACTTTGACAGGGCTGCTGCCGAGCCTCGCCTCCGAGCGGCGAGCATCCGCATTGAAGGGGTTTCGGGCATCGAAGTAGGTAGAGCCGGCCACATTGTCCATCCGGACCATGTTGGCGTCGGTCTTCTGCATGGCCAGGCTGTAGTTGTCGAAACTGGCCGAGCCACCGCTAACGGTGCCGGTCATGGCTTCCGCTGTCTTGCGCCCGATCGTCGCGGCCATGCCAGAGGCACCGCTGGCCATGGCGCTGACGGCCTTGTCCATGCCGAAGAACAATCCGAAGCAGATCACGGGAACGAACTTCATGGCCATGCCAACCATGGCCAGGTCCGAAATCGCACCGGAGTAGATGGCGTCGGCATTGATCAAGGCCATGCCACTGCCTCCACCCGGGAGCGCACCTGCCATTGCCATGCGATGCGCAGCATAGGTGTTGCCCACGAAACTCACGGCCGCGTTCATGAACGGCCATGCTTCGATGCATACCAGGGCAAGGATGTACTTGATGCCCAGGGACCTCAGCCCTTCACCTTCGGTAGCAATCAGCAGCAGTGCCACGATGGGAAATGCAGCAATGAGGATGACATCGAGGATGTTCTTGAGGATGGCCAGCGAGGCGCTCACAGACTCGCCCTCGGCGATCAGCGAGGAATTGACCTGCACGGTGCCTTGCTGGCGCGCGAAGGCCTGCAGCACGGCCGCCGAGTCGCCCATCTGGGTGGCCATGGCCGCAGAGGCGTCGCTCATGACGTTGATGAGGGCGTTCTGGAGGATGATCGCGTTGGCATCAGCGCTCGCGGCCGCGATGTTGGCCTTGGAGTAGGCCGCGACCAGGCCGGGCTGGAGCAAGGCATTGGCAGCTGCTGCGTCCTTGGCCTGAGGGAAGACCATGGTGCCGATGCGCGTGAGCACGTCGTTGGTGGCTGCCGCAATCTTCAAGTCCAGGATCGCATAAACGGTGGGGCAGGTGGCGTACTTGTACTCGCCGCTGTCCCAGTAGGAGGCGAACAGTGCGTTGTTGGTGTTGGCGAACAAACCCCAGAGGTTGGTGGACTTCATCAGGTCGTCCATGCTGATGAGATGGCCCACAGAGGGGATGACGCAGTCCTTGACGTAGTTGGTCAGGTCGGTGCGCAGCACTGCATCCGGGATGTTCGCGCTTCGCGAGGCGTCGACCAGGCGGGCGCCGAACATCATCCCGTTTTGCAGGTAGCTCAGCTCCGACGGAAGGACGAAGTCGGGAGCACCACTGACGCCGGAGGGAATGGTCTGAAAACCGGCCTCACCCATGACCGTGAGGTCGTGGCCAAAGCCTGATTTCGTGCCAAACAGGAAGGCGAGGGCGTAGGGGACATTGGCGACCACGGCCGGCGAGCTGTGTCCCGTCGCATCTTCGATGATGACGTTTGCCTTCGGCGTGAACAGGATGGACGACATCAGCGCGACCGTGACCAGCCACTTCCAGCCGCGGTGGGCATGAACGCCGGCGTGCATCATGTAGAGGATCATCGTCATGGCGCCGAAACCCAGCATCATGCGAATCATCGTCTTGTAGACGTCGTCGCCCATGATCATCACGACGCCGTTGAGCATCCCGTAGAGGGCGCTCACATCGCCGTAGGTGTAGATCGTGAAGTCCATGGCCTGGCTCAGCGACCGCGCAGGGCGCTCATGTGATTGGAGAAGGTCATCATGTTCTGCAGGCCTTGTGGCAAGGTCGCGTACATCTGCCGCTCGGTGTCAACGATGTTGGTGACCATGGCCGACATGCCGATGTTGTCGGTGGCCTTGATGTGGCGCTGGCCCTCGAGCTGGTTGATGAGGGCATCCATGCGCGAGATCATGTTGTCGACCTCGATGTCCTCTACGCCGCGACGATGCGCGCCGTTGGCGAGGTAGACCTTGGCGTCGAGGATCGACCGGGAGAGGAAGTTGTAGGCGAAGTCGTAGCCGATCACGTCGGCATAACGATTCGTCAGCGAGCGAGCCAGATCGTCGCGCCGAGACATGTAGCCCACGCGGAGCATCATGCCGATCGGCAAGGACGAGTAGTTCACGAAGTTCTGGTCGGAGAGGGACGGCTCCTTGTTGTTCCACAGGGCGTTCAGCAGCGCGGTCATGCGGTTGAACGCCTGTTGGGCGAAGGGGGTGAACACTTTGGTGGTGGTGTTCTTGGGGTTGAGGCATTCGGGGTCGGCGTCCTCATCGCAGCTCCACCAGCCCGCGATGGCCACGTCACCTGGCTGAGCGCTGGAGGGAGGCGTGGTGTTGCCCTTTTCCAGGACGTTCAAGCTGTCCAAGACCGGGGGAATGGTCTGATTGGTGTCGCCGCTGCTGTCGCGCTTGGCGCGCACGATCACGGTGCCCGTGACGTTCATGTAGAGCTCGCGCTGCTCATGCGTGAGCTTGGTCTTCTTGAGCGCGTCCCAGATCAGGTTCACATCGCGTTGGGCAACGGCACGGACGGCGGGGTTGCTGTCACTGGCCGCTGCCTGGTTCACGTCGGGAGCCTGGTCCTGGCACTTCGTGCGGGCCTCTTCCTCGTCCTTGGCAAACAGCCGCTGAACCTTCATGCACGCGCTGTAGGTATCGGCCGTCTTCTTTCCCATGAGGCCATCGAGTGCCATCTCTGCACTGCGGCAGGTGTTCGAGAAGAAGTTGGACGCGTCTTGCACCTGCTTGAGCAGCATTTCGATCTTGCCGCCGATCAGCGGTGTGATCGTGCTGATCGCCGCAGAAAAAAGCAGGCCCACCGAGTTGTTGCCGATCTGCTGGAGCATTTGCTTGAACTTCTCAGTGTTGATCCACGAGAAGGAGCCCAAGCGCAGGTCGACGCCGCCACAGCCCGCCTTCATGGACGGCAGGTCGTAGCTCATCAACTGGTAGTTTTGGACAGGCGTGCGGACCTGCAGGCCACCCAGGGCGGCGATATTGCTGCTTTGGGAGTGGTAGACGTTGGGTGGCGTGTCGTTGGCCATCATCCCCGAGGCCTTGAACATGTCCGCCATTTCGGTCTGCAGACTTGCCCGCGCGGGCGTCAAGCCTGCGGGCCCGGTTAGCAGCAGAATGAGAGAGCAGGCGACGGCGACGGTTCGGCGAGAGGGCAGTTTCCGGGTGAAATGGCGCATGGGGCCTCCGTGGTCTTGTTGTGGCTGTTGATCAGGGGCGGATAGGCGTGACGCCGGCGGCGGCGGCCGTGCGTCCCAGGGCTGCCGCCGTGCCTGCAGGAGCTTGCCAGCCCGGCGATCGGGCATCGGATCGAGCGCGGGTTGCCTCCCGGGCGAAGAGATCGAGGCGTTCGCTCAGCTCGTCCTCGTTCATCACACCGAAGCCGACTGGCACGATTTCCTGGGGTGCTGTGGGCTTGGCCAGGACGGTGAAGGGCACGACGAACTGTTCGCGTGGAATGCCCAGCTGGTCGACGAAGCGCCCGGCGATGCCATTGTTTGGGACAGCGTCCGGGAAGTCGGGGATGGTGGCGCCATCCATCGTCACCGGGAAGATGGTCAGACCATGGCGGAGCGCGAAGCGCTTGAGCAGAGGGGCGTAGGCGTGGCAGTAGGGACAGTCGCTCTTGAAGAAGAAAAAGATGCCGTGCGTTTTCGCCAGGGCCTTGATGTTGGCTTCTTGGGATTGGCGAGAGGCCGCGTCCCATGCGGCCGTCGCCGCCGGATTCGGGGGACGTACGTTCTGGCCGTTGTAGCGGTCATCGACCATGGGATTGAGCGCAGCCACGCGCATGCCGGCGTCAGTGAAGACGGCGGCCTTTCGCCGGGTCTCAGCCATGAGCGTCAACACTCGAACGATGTTCTTGTCGCTCGGGTTGATGGTGGCGATCTTCATGGCATCGTCCAACTGCTTCTGGAAGGAGGAGAACTTGGCCAGGTCCAGCTCATCCTCATTCGGAGCCGGTGAGGCTGCTGGCGGGTTCTTTGCCAGTTCCGGCTTCTTGTCCTTCGGCTCCGGAGCCTTGTCCTCGTACCAGAACCAGCCTTCGCCCCGACGCTCGTAGAAGGGGAGTTGCTCTGACGAGGTGGCCTGGGCAAACGCGGGCGTTGCGCTGGCCACCGCCAGGAAAACGACGAGCATCGCTTTGATGCGCGCGGCGATGAGCTGGGTCACTGTTGGCATTTGCCTGCTCCGTAGTAGCACTCTGGGGCGCTGCTGCCTGCCTTGTCGATCAGGCTGTCGGTAGAGGGAATCACGGGCTTGATGTCCGCATAGAAGTCGCTGAAATCGATCTGGGAGAAATCGAGGCTCTGCAGCTGCTCCACGGTGAAGCCCGTGCAGTCCGGGTTGTCCGGATTGCTCTTGCTGCCCCAGCCCTTGCCGATCTGAGCTCGGCCTTGCTCGTTGATGATTCGCCCCAGCTTCGAGTTGAAGCAGCAGTAGGACTCGGACTCCTCGATCGTGATTCCCAGCGGCCCTTTCTTGGAGGTCCACTTCCAGTTCCAGTGGCACAGTCCTTGTTCGCGCTTCTGAGACAGCTCCATGACCTGGTCCCAGTCGGACTTGCAGGCCAGCAGCAAAGTGCCGCCGCCACCCACCGAGTCGAGGATCGTTCGGCTGTCGCAGCAATCGACGAAGCCCAGGACGTAGTTCTTGCACTTCAAGGCCTTGCCCTTGAAGATGGTCATGGTTGCTGTGTCCAGGTCTTCGGATGCCTCAGCGGCGGCGGCGAGCTGGCTCACAGAGGTCACAAACTGAGTGGGCGGCTGGCTGGCCTGGTTGGTGCTGTCGTAGCAGGATCCACCGGAGCAGAAGGTACTCGGGCCGCAATTGACGGCAGTGTTGTACTTCGCCTCCGCCGTCGGGCATTGAAGGGGAAAGCTGACGCTAGAGCAGGACCCGCCAAATCCCGGCACCGCGCATATGGAAGGATCGACCTGATTGCACTGGGTTGCATCGGACGCCGAGCACGTCGAGCTGGCCGCAAGGTCGGAGCAGGCAAAAGTATTCTGGTAGCGCCAGCAGCTCTTGTAGACGGACTTTCCGTCGAATACCCGTGTCCCTGCCCCTTCAAGGCAGACGCTGTTCGTGCGAATGCATTGCCTAGGCATGTTAAGAGCGCTCAGTGGCAGGGAGTAGCTGCTGTGGCCAGTGTTGTCGCCATCAGGTGGAAGCGCCCCTGCGGGAACCATCTTCTCGTAGCTCTCGCACCCGTTGACAGTCATTTCCTGAGCTTTCTGCGTCATATGCGGTTGCTCAAAGGAAATGTCGGTAGGGACATCGCGCTTTCCCGCCCAGATGAAACGGAATGACTTCGAACAGTTTCCGCTGATGCATCCGGGGCCGCCTTCGAAGACATCTACATCCCTGCATCCACCGCCCCAGTGAGGCCGTACACGTGCCACCTTGTTCGATGCAGGCAATGGCGTGGGTTTATCCATGGCGAGCTCAAACTGTTGCCACCCCGTACAGCTACCGTTTTTCCCGTACGCATGCACCCGAAAGGTCATGCGTCCATCAAGTCTCGTTGGTTCGCATAGCGCTTGCACCTCAGTGCGGTCGCTACCACCGCCGCCCAAGGAGGCAGAGAACCAAGTACCTGGGGTACAAGAGTAGCGATCCGAGCCGAGTATGTTGAAGCTCTTCTGGCAGCTTGCAGTGCTGGTGTTGATGAAATCAAGGCTGCAGGTCTTCTCATCGAACTGAGCGGCCGATTGCACTTCTGGAGTGGTGGTGGTGCATGCGTTGTAAGTGCTGGAGAAGTCACCCAGGATTGTTTGAGGGTTCGTGACAGCGGTGCGGCCCGCAAGGGCCTTGTCGTCCAAACGGATGTAGACCTTCTGGCGGTTCTGGGTGCCTGAATTCACGCCTGCGCAGGTCGCGTCGTTCGGGTTCGCTGTGCACTTGGCTCGCAGGGCAGCGGTCGCTGCAGTGGGGTTCTGTGCGTAGGCCTCCGTCTCGGGGGTGGATGTCTGGCCCTTGTAGGTAGGTAGATTCTGTTTCGCCGTGTCGTTGTTGATGGTGCCGGCCAGGTCGCTGTTACGTGCCTTGCCCAAGGCCTTCGCATCGTTGAAGATCTGCTGGGGATCGTTGTCAGCTGCTCGAGCTGGGACTAGGCTCGTCAGAAGCAAGAAGAAGGCGAACATGAGTGCAAGGCATGCCAAGCCGGCGAGCAGCTTGGCAGCCATCCAAGTCGCCTTTCTGCTGGGTGCGCGGTCAGTTATCTGGCATGCGCCTTGTTGTCTCATTTTGCCAAGCCCTCCCGGTCGCTCAACTGCTTGAGCGAAGTGGTGGCCTGTGCCGCCAGGTATGGATGGGCTGAGCGCTCGATCTCCTCCAGTGCGTAGCGCAGTGACACATCTCCGGTGACCTTGGCGAAGTTGGCCTGGCCGTTGCAGCGTTGATCCTGGCACGATTGCATGGATGCACCAGGTTCAACCATCACGGTCACAGGAACTGCGTTGATCCCGTAGAGCTTGAACAGGCGAGGATCGATCATCCAAGACACCTTGCGTTCACCGATGACGTCTTTCACGGCCATGGCTGTAGCGGTTAAGGACTTGTCCACCAGGCCCCGAAGAACGAGCGTTGCGCCAGCACGTTCGGCCTGCTGGACGATCCGAGCCAAAGCGGCCTTCGGCATGCCCAGGCTCACGAAGACGAAGAGCCCGTCAGGGATGCGGTTGTCGGCCGTGCCTGACTGCTGTGCAGCACCTTTGGTCGCCTCGAAGCGCCTGGCCAGGCCTTCGAGATCGATCGGCGGCTGCGCACCCGGACGAGTTGCTGCGCTGGGAAGTTGGACCTGGCCCGGAACGCCGGCGGGTGCAGCCGGGACGCGCGGGATGGTCTGGGCCCGAGCTGCAACGCACAGCACACCCAGGATCAGAACCAGGCTCAAGTGGTATCGATCACTTTTGGACATAGGAGGCGCAGCAGTTGCGTTTGCGGAAGATCTGGTAAACGTAGTCCTCGCCCCGAACCGGGAACTCCATGCCTGCACCCCACAGGACGGATGAGCGCCCAAGGGGCGAGCAGCATTGGCCTGCAATCGTGGTCTGGTTGAGGGGGTAGACGAGGCTCTTCTTGTAGGCCGACTTCGTCATCAAGGGGGCGACCTTGGGGCCGCAGACGGCCTCTTCGCCCCAATACTGGCGGGCGAGGAACTCGCGATGCATCTTGAAGAGCATGCGGGTGACGATCAGTGCCGACGCTTCGATACCGCCGATGTGTTCCTGAACATGGCCGTTGGCGGGGTACATGATCCCGTTGCAGCCGGCGCACCACATCATCAAATCGATCGGCATACCGACCATCGAAGCCACGCAGTCCGCCACGCATGTCATGGCAGCCGGAAGGCTCGCGAAAAGCACGGCTTCTGGGTTGAGCAGCAGGGTCGTTTCATCGCTGTTCCACATCGGGTCCAGTTCGGTCACGTAGGCGACATCGAAAGCGCCGTCCTCGAGGCAATCCAGGCCGGACAACAGGCCAAGGATGTAGAGCAGGGGGTTGACGTAGACGTGAGCCTGATAGAAGGATGCATTGGCACCGCCTCCGATGACCGTGCGCGAATCCTGGCCCGCCTCCGGGGCCGTGCTGGTCATGCCGATGGAGACGCCGCCAAGGCCCGGGAAGCAGTTGGGCGTGCGAACGACCTCGACCATCCGTGCAGGCTCCCAGAAGCCGATCTCCAGACCGATCTTGACCCAAGGAAACATTGATGTGGGGCAGATGCATATGGGGCTGCCCGGGTTGGGGCGGTCGTCTTGCTTGGGTGTGGGCGTGAGGTTGGCTGCGCCGATGGTGATGGGCAGCATGCAGGACCAGCAGATGTCCGTGATCGGATTGGCCATCCGGCCAAAGCAGGTGCCTGGAGCCACCGCATTTGCATGGGTGGCCAGCAGAAGCAGGACGACCGCGCCAAAGCTGCGCAGCCAGTAATGGAGGCGGTGCATCATGACTTTCCGTCCTTTTCTGCAGCTGGCGCGATCACTTCGTCTATCCGCATGACCTTGCCTTCCTGGTAAACCCAGGCAGGCACTTGCTGGATGCCGAAGCGTTTGACCAGCAGCCCTTGCTGGTCAAAGAACAGCCGGACCTTCCACCGATCCATGAGGTCGTACACCGCTCCGCCGACGAGGATGGGCGTGACACCCGATCCGAGCTTGGCGATGGCCTGTTTCGCATAGGCCAGCTGCGCAGGATCCCTGGCGTCGAAGAACAACATGCTGCGCTTGAGCTGGACGTGGTCTAGGGGGTTCGTGACAGTGCCTCTGGGCACAACGACACGCCCCTTGTCATCGATGATGTTCTCCTCGATGGAGATGGAGGGGTTCCAGTAGCGGGTGCGGGCGACCATCGTGCGGTTGAGCCCTTGGACTGGCTTCGGTTCGCGGATGGAAGCGATGGCGCGCTGCCGTCCCTCAGCCTGGATTCGAGCGAGCTCACCGCTGGCTTCCTTCTTTCGGAGCGTGGCGGTGATGTCTTCAAGCAGATCGGGTTCCTTGATTTCGTAGGTCGGACCCAGCGTTCCAAGGTCGCTCGAATAGGTCTTGGCGCCGCCGGTGGATGCGATTGAGGCGAGCGACAGCGCCAGGACCAGCTTCGCGAGATGCGCGACGGCGTTGGATTGGCCCAAAGGAAGGTGTGCCATGGCTGCCTCAGAAGATCTTGATGGCTCGGCCAAGGAACGTGTTCACCGGCACCAGCCCCATGGCTGCGTACCGCGAGTCCAGCGCATCGCGGTCAGTGCCCTGAACCCAAACATGGCCTGGAGGGATCACGCCACCTTCAGATGCCTGCAGCGGCACGCTCCTCAGAGGCTTGGCCCAGCCCAGCTCTTCCAGCTTGCGGGTGGTCCAGCTCTTCTTGGCTACCCCCGATCGTTCCTTGGCGTGCCCCAGGGGCTGACCGTCAAGAAAGAAGTCGCGGCCCGAGCGTTCGATCCGATCGCCAGGGATGCCGGCCAACACCTTGACGATGCCATCGCCCGGACTGTGTCCACCGATGTCTTGTCCGGTGTAGATGAATGCCACCAGTTCCCCCTTCTTCGGCGTGGTGCCTTTGAGGACCAGGACCAGGTGGGCATCGATGCTCTGTGTTGTCACGAACCCGATCGCAAGGTGCTGTGAAGTCACCCAAACAGCCAGAAAGAGAGCGATGACCCACGGCAGCCGGCGGCGCGCGATGGCGGGCTGGGTGGCTTTGTACCTGCTCCAGCGCTCATCCCAGCCAGGGCGGCGGGTCACGAGATCCACCAGAAGGGTGGTGAGAGCGATCGGCTGGTGCGGGCCCCGTGGGCTTGGTGCCGTGGTCATGGTGCGTTTCCGGGGGAGGTCTGGGGAGCGAGCTGGCCCGCGCCCAGCCCTTGCTGGGGAACGGGCACGCGGAACTCGGCCGGATCCACCGTCAGCCCGTAGGCGGCCTTGATCGCAGCGGTGTAGTCGGGCACGGCCAGGTTGCTTCCGAAAACTGCCGGGCTGGCGATCAGCAGGCAACCGCAGCGACGTGAGAAGTCTTGCAACTGCTTGGACATGTCCTGGCCAGCCTGTGCGCCCAGGGCATCGGCTGGCATGTTCGAGGAGCCTGAGAGCAGTTTCTTAATGGCAGCCGCCTGGTTCGCCGCGAAGATCTGCCCGACATCCACTGTTCCGAGCCGAGGGGTGCGTGGATCACGAACGAATCGGTCGTAGACCAGAAGCGCACAGGCCGTCAGAACGATGGATGTCATCGCAGCGATCAGGAAGATGCGGATGCCGGTCGAAGGTTGATCCTGGCTGGTCATCGCGCTGTTGTCAGGAGCAGAGGCGGAATGGGCATCGCCTCCTTGGGGGGGGTGGGTGGTCGTGTCGCTCATGCGGGCTCCGTGATGCCTCGAGCGGCGAGCAGGTCGTCGATGGCCTGGGCTGTGCTCATGCCCGCCGCCATGCGCTCGTCGAGCGGGTTGTTGTCCTCGGCACGGTTGCTGAACAGCAGCACCTTCGAGGGGTTGAGCAGCAGGCGGATCACGCCCTTGTAGATCTTGGAGTGCAAGTACCACTCCTTGTAGTAGCCGGATTCGCCGGAGAGCGTGCCGATGAGGCGCTTGAGCTGGTCGTCCATGATGAAAGACTCGGACTTTGCAGCTGCGGCGATGGAGGTCTCTGACTGCGACCCCATGAAGATGAAGTCCGACTGGTTGAAGATGCTGCGTCCTGCCGCAGACACCATCCAGTGCGCAACGTCCTGAGATGCGGTGATGGCCGAGCCGCCGTACTTGCGCACGCGCAGGTACATGTTTTCCAGGAACTCGCCAGAGGCCTGGTCGTCGGGGCCGTGGCCGGCCAGATCGTCCTTGGCCTCGTCCAGGATGAAGAGCTTGCGGCGCTTGCGCTCGACCAGGAACTCCTGTGTCGTCTTGTACATGAGGATCTGGCGAATCACGCCGTGGAGGTGCTGGTTGGCCTCCAGATCCTGTGTTTCATAGACGATGAAATCGTTGCTGAAGTCGATGTTGCAAACGCCGTTGAACCACTTCTCGTAAACGCCGCCAACACACCAGGGCGCGAGCATGTCGTAGAGGTCCAGGTAGCGCTGATCGACGGGGCGGTCCTCGTAGATGCGGCCCGTGCGGTATCGCTCGCGCACGTCCGTGATGGTCATCTCGCGACCCTTTTTGATGAACTCTTCCTTGATGACGGTTGCGATCGTTGCGTAGACGGCAGGATCGAGGTCCTGGCTCGGGGATGCCATCTTGGCCACCATGGGCTGCAACAGCGCCACGTCGTCATCAATGCCGCCGCACATCTCGCCATCGATCTCCATGGGCTCACTGACCATGGAGAACGGGTTGACGCAAATGCGGGATTGGCTGACGAAGCGAATGAACTGGCCGTTCAGGCGTTCGGCGATCTTCTGGAACGAGCGGCCCTTCTCGGAAACACGGACCTTGGCGCCGCAGCTGTAATACGACTCGGCGATCTCCTGCAGGAGCGTGGACTTGCCCGAGCCGGTGGCTCCGACGACGGATGCGTTCTTGCCGCCGAACTCATTGTCGAAAAGGTCGATGGGCGCAATCTGCCCGCGTCTGCCTACGCCGAGAAGGACGGGCGTGCCAGTGCCACGGCCTTCAGCAATGAGTGGAGCCAGGTGAATGGCGTTGCCGCTGTGCTTCGGCGTAAGCTGCTTGTTGAAGCGCATCTCGTCTGCGAAGCCCTTTGACATGGTCATTGGCAAGCTGCCATACCAGTATTGCTCCTGGCGACGCAGGGCCACCTTCAGCTCGAAGCCGCGGCTGTAGAAGATGTTGCGCATCGCGTTCTGAGCGCGGTTTGCCAGCTTCGGATTGGCATAGAGGCCCACGCACATGTAGGCGTCCAGCATCTTGCGGCCATCGTTGAGTGCCTTGCGCGTCGCAGCCCACTCCTTGGCCTTTTTGGTCATACCGGGGTCGATCTGGGCCATCTCAGACTGGGCATCCTTCTCGGCCTTGATCGAGTTGACGGTCGCGCCAGCCTTCTCCTTGTTCTGGTCGCCGATCCATGTGCCAAGCGTGATGCTGTAGGGGCAGGGGACCTGTAGGGCGGGTTGGAACAGATCTCCGATTAGCATGCCCATGTTCCAGAGCGCGTTTCGCTCGGGGTACTTGTCGACCACCATCATGCGCAGATCAATGGTGTGCTTCTCCTCGGCTCCACCCTGGGCCAGGATGGCCCGGCGCGGATCTCGCCAGTTCGAGTAGGCGTCAGGGCCCACGCATTGTTCGTTGATGAGGCGGCTCTCTTCGTAGGTGAGGTGGGCACGCTCGCCATAGAAGCGCTGCGCGTTGCAGAAGTCCGCAGTCCAGTTGATGAGCTCTGTGGCGTTCCAGTTGCGCACGTGGAACCCAGCCGTGCGGAACGTGGACATGATCTGATCGCGCAGTTCAGAGAGCTCGCTCACGCGGCTCGTGTCGTCAACCCCGCCAGGCAATGTGAAGCAGAAGAAGCCCTTGTAGTCTCGAATCATGAGAGGAACCGAGGGCACCAGCGACTCCATGACACCCGACTTCATGAACGCGAAGCGGCGCCGTGCCATGGTCCGTGAGATGTTCTCGTGGCGGCCTGGTCGACCGAACTGGGCCATGACACCCGAATGGTTGAGGTCGTTTCTTCGCATGGAAGCGTAGCGCTTCAGCAGGTCATCGATGTGCGGCGATGCGAAGAGGGTGAACTGCTGTCCAGTGTTGTCTGGCAGGATGGAGTAGATGCCCTTCAGGCTGTCGACCATGGACTGATCAGCACCCGTCTGTGGGGTGAAGCCGATCACGCAACCGATGGAGTCTTCGTTCACAAAGACCTCGTTTGCCTTGTCGTACGCCCGATACGGCAACCAATGGGCCAGCCGGTCGGATGGGTCGGAAGGGTCCACCTCCACTTCGCCACTGGCAAAGTGCTGGGAGACATCGAACAACTCGATGGGCTTGGCGACCATCAGGCGCTTCAACTTGTTCAACATTTGGGCTTCCTGATCAACGCGTGGGCTTGGGGCTTGTCTCATCCGCGCCTGCCGGCGGATTCGAACCAGGTTGACTGGCGCGGCGCATGGCCTCCTGGATCCTCTGGATCATGGAGGCGGGGTCCTGGGTGTTGTTTTGTTCAGCTGGCGTGCTGCCTGCTGCTGTGTCCTGGCCTTTGTCGGCTGCATCGGAAGGGAGCGCAGATGTCGGGCGATTTGTGGTGGACCCACTGCCTGCGGTGGGCAGGCCCGTTCCCATGGCCCTGACAGGGCGGGAAGGGGCATAGCTGTCTCGGACGAGCTGCTGCGCGTGCTCGATCATCCAATGGCCGGAATCCAGCGCCATGTACACGTAGAACTGGTCGACGATGTCACCATCGGCGTCCTTGTACGACATGACCCACGTGCGAATGGTGGTCGGCTCGGAACGGATCGCGCCCGAATAGGTAGGAGGCAGGCCTGCCCCCATGTTTCGGGCAGCGGGCAAGGGCAGGGCGCCCGAGGTCGAATCGGGTGCACGACGGCCTTCCTGGGGGGCTGCCTGGTTCGATGCAGAGGTGCCCCCCTGGGAGTTGGCATAGACACCGCTAATCGATTGGCACTGCACACCGGGAGGGGCCTTGCACTTGAACTGGTTCTCGGCGTCGTAGCCGTTGAAGAAGCCAGCGCAACCCGAAAGAGCACCCCCAGCGATCACGGCCACAGTGATGCCCCGGAGCAGAGGATTGAGAATGGGGCGCATGAGCGATGAGGTCATCATGCTTATTCCTTCGTGGACTTGAGAGAAACAGCCTGTCCTGCGTTCGTGGGCTGATTGCCCAACCAGGCGGATAGCTCTGCCGCGGAACGAGCACCTGCCCGCTTGCGGCCATCAGTTGCGATGAACGTCGGGGTGCCTTCGACTCGAAGTGACTTCGCCAGTTGGCTCAAGCGTTCGACGGGGGCAGCTGCGATGCAAGCGGCCGAAGCTGCTGGAGGTTGGACGGCCTTGGTCATCCAGGCTTTCCACGCAGCAGCTCGATCAGCGCTGCACCAGATGGCCTGTACCTTGCTCATGGAGTCCTGGCCGAGGATCCCAACTGGGAACACGTAGATCTGCGTGTCCTTGAGCTGGGGAAGCTCCTTTTCCAGCACCTTGCAGTAACCGCAGTTGGGATCGGCAAAGATGGCCAGGGTGCGCAGTGGCTTGCCGTTGATGAAGCGAATGGCCAGCTCGGTGGGCAACTGGTTGAAGTCCACTCGGTCGAGATCGGCCATGCGTTCTTGGGTCATGTCGGTTTGACTTTGCATGTCCCAGACGTGGCCAAAGACCCAGTAACGACCGCTGGCGTCCACATACGCCAGATTGCGTCCCATGGCCACCTCGAACAGGCCCGGCAGCGGCGAGGTCTTCACGCTGTCGAACTTGGTTGCAGGCTGCAGTTGACGCAACTTGGACAACACCTTTGTGGCCTCATCGTCCTGGGCGTGCGCCCCCGTGGCAAGGCTCAGCGCCAGGCCGATGGTCACGGCTTTGATCGTTGTGAGGATGGTGGCGTGTCTCATGAGGTCACATGTCCTTGAATAGAGCGGAGATCTCGGCGCTGCGGTCCAGGTTTCGACCGGAGGCAGCCTGGAGGGCTTCAACGTCGTCGTCGCCGGGCACGATGTCGATCTCGATGCCCTTGGTGAATGCCAGATCAACCATGCGCCCTGCATCGATTTCGATGACGGGGTACATGCGGTCGGCACGTTCGATCCAATACTGGGCAAGTCGGTCCATCGCGCTGCCGAAGCCTTGCGCCATCGAGTTGTTGAGGATGGTCTTGGCGTCTTGGGACTGCTGGGTCGTAACGCCCAAGGGTGATTGCGAAACTGTCGTGCCCTGGTTCCCGAAGCCCTTGCCAATGCCTGAGGCAATGCCAGCCATGGCGGCATTTGCGAGGATCTGGCCTTGCTTGGTGACCAAGCGGCCTCTCATGCCGTTCTTGCCGTCTTCGCCGAACACGGACCCTTTGACGGAGGCTTCCAGGACATCGCCGTTGTGCTTGACGCAGCTCAGGGTGAGCAGGCGGATGTATGCACGTTCGGACGAGATGTCCCCCACACCGCCGCCCACGATGAAGCAGTTGCGCACTTTGGAGCGCCAGCCGTTGGGCAGGATGGCATCGTCTTGGAGTAGGAAGAGAACGGGCTGGGGATCGCTTTGCGATTGCCCCCCTGTTGCCGCGTCGATGCCGCCAAGCAGCTTTGCTCGGACAAATCCCACGGGCAGGAAGTTGCGGGTCACGTTCCACTTTGGCCCTGCTGCCTTCTGGCCATCACCTGCGGGCTTGTCGCCCTGGGCGCCGCTGGCGCCGGCTTTCACGGAGATGATCACCGGAGCACGAGCGGCGCTGGCGTCCAACTGGGGGCCACTGCCAGTGTTGGAGTTGGGAGAGCCTGGTGGGTACTGCGTGAGGCCGAGGTGTGCACCAGGTGCATTCGGATTGACCCGTTGAGGATCAGGAATGCCGTTTGTACCTGTGCCAGCAATCTGGCTTTGCTTGGGGTATGGCGTCGGTTTGCCACCCGCACGATCATTGCTCTCGACCACGACGACTGCTGGCTTTCCTGTCGCAGGTGTCTTGGCTTCACCTGGAGCAGGTGCAGATGCGCTGGATGCCGCTGGGGCAGCCGTCTCGGCTTGGGACGCAGCAGAGGTGGCGGCCGGTGTGGGGGCACCTCGGCCATCGCGCTCTTGCTTGATCTTGTTGACGAATTCCTCCAGGTGGTCCAGGCGCTTGCGCTCGGTCGCCATCCAATACTGCTGAGGGTCAACCTTGTTCGATCCGGGGGCGCTGAGCTCGGCCGGCGTGACGTTCTCGAGCTCCGGAGGTGGGGGAGGCGGGGCGCTGCTGCTCAGCACCCAGGACACGAACGACACGAGGATGACGCTGGCCAGGCCACCCAG
>Ga0310345_10000844_pt1 | contig 38775 bp, 62 predicted proteins | sample HC15DNA20500_MG_FD_204667 | JGI IMG/M metagenome (GOLD analysis project Ga0310345, IMG submission 204667) | Marine microbial communities from station ALOHA, North Pacific Subtropical Gyre - HC15-DNA-20-500_MG | ecosystem: Environmental > Aquatic > Marine > Oceanic | place: Pacific Ocean: North... | reverse complement strand
GTGACGATGCCATCGGAGGCGAGCTGCTGGGGCAGCGTATGAAAAAAACCATCCGCCACGGCGTCGACTCTGCTCGAACGTAGTGCATCGGCGGCATCAAAATGGACGCTTTCAGGCGCAACGAAGTCATCGACTTGGCGCACTGAACGGGGCAGAAGTTGTTCCACTAACACATCACGCCCCTCGCGGGTGGAATAACCGTAGTGTAAATCGGCTAGGGCGTCGGCAACCGCTGCGGGTGCTGGCGCTTCACCTGCCACGATCACTGCATTTAACGGTGTTTCTATCAGCGTGGCGATGCGTGTGATTGGCGCGCCATCGTGGGCATGTAAATGTAGCAGCGGCTGGCGGGTGAGCGCTAAATCCACTTCTCCGGCCGCCAGCAGCTTAATCGCAATGGAGGGGTCGGCTGGGGTTAATAGCTCGATTTCAAGCCCTTGGGCGGCAAACAGGGCCCGCTCTTTCGCCACGATGAGGGCGGCATGCTGGGGGCTTAAGTACCAATCTAGCATCAGCGTTAGCTGTTTCAGTGGCGGCGGATCGAGAGGGGGCGGGGGAATCACCGCCATACTGGGCGCTTCTTCAGGCACTTCAGCTGCGCTGTTATCGCCTGCGGGCCACAGCCCTTCAGGAAGCGCTACATCGCTTTCTAAAGAAAGAGGGGCGTCGAGGTTTCCTGAATCACGCTCTTCGTTTGCGTAAGTTGCTGAAAATGAAAATAATAAAAAAAAGAACAATGACAGTGCTAGAAATGAACGTTCACGCCAAAAAGCGTTCAACATAACCTCAACTCCCGATGGTAGGACGGCGGAGTTTAGCTGTCAGGCAAAGCATCTGGCTAGTCCCTTGCATAAACCTAGCGAACACGCTCAGTAAATTCAGCAACGATATGCAATAATAGAACGGCATTAATGTAGAGATGGAGAGACATGGACGCAATTTATACGTTCTTCCTAGTGGGTGGTTCCCTAATGGCGCTCAGCATCCTCGCGAGTCGTCTCTCTTCCATGGTGGGCGTACCGATACTGCTGATTTTCTTGGGCCTCGGGATGTTGGCCGGAGAGGAAGGCCTGCTAGGCGTCGAGTTCGATGACTATTCCATGGCCTTTACGATCGGCCATCTAGCGCTCGCCATGATTCTGCTCGATGGTGGGTTGCGCACGCGTCTTAAAACGTTCCGAGTCGGGTTTCGTCCTGCGCTCTCTCTGGCGACGTTCGGTGTCTTCATTACCAGTGCCATCGTCGGTGTCATTGCCATGTGGGTATTTGATCTCTCCTTGGTGCAAGGGCTGCTGGTAGGTGCCATCGTCGGGTCTACCGATGCTGCGGCGGTCTTCTCCATGTTAAGCGGACGGGGAGTGAACCTTAACGAACGGGTAGGGGCGACGCTGGAAATCGAATCGGGTACCAACGACCCGATGGCGATCTTTCTAACACTGATGCTGGTAGAGCTGCTGGTCGGTGACATCGGTGCTGTCAGCGAAACGTTGCTGTTCTTTGTTTCTCAGTTTGGTATTGGGTTGGCCGTCGGCATTGGGGGCGGATGGCTTAGCGCTAAACTGCTCCGCTGGCTGGACTTGGCACCTGGTCTTTATGCCATGCTGGCGCTGGCACTTGGCTTTAGCGTGTTCGGGTTGACCAGCGTGCTGGGAGGCAGCGGCTTTTTAGCGATTTATCTAGCGGGCCTGATGATTGGTAATCAGCCAGGCCGCCACCTCAATTTCATCCTGCCCGTACACGATGGTTTGGCCTGGTTGAGCCAAATTGGCTTGTTCTTGGTGCTGGGATTGCTGGTGACGCCCAGCGAGCTTTGGGACGTGGCCCTGCCCGCTGGCTTCGTTGCGTTGGCGTTGATCTTCGTTGCTCGCCCGCTGGCCGTCTTGATTAGCATTAAACCCTTTTTCAAATTCCGTTGGCGCGAAACCCTCTTCATTGCCTGGGTCGGCCTGCGCGGAGCCGTTCCGATCGTGCTCGCCATTTTTCCAGTGATTGGCGGAGTCGAAAACGCGTCGCTCTACTTTAATGTCGCCTTTGCGGTGGTGCTGATGTCGCTGCTGATTCAAGGCGGCTCTCTCACCCTCATGGCCCGCTGGCTGAAAGTAGAAGTACCCGCGGGTACCATGCCCAACCGTCGCGGTCCACTGGGCATCCTGCCGGAAAACGATTTTGAAATGTTCGTCTACACGGTAGAAAACCAGGACCTGGACGATGTGCCTATCCGGCTGCTGCGGTTTCCCTCCGGCGCCTTGATCTCGGCGTTGTTCCGCAACCATGTCATGCTCCACCCCAAAGGCAGCACCCGACTGAAACTGGGGGATGTGGTCTGCGTGATTGGTCGCAGTGAAGACCTGGTGGCCCTGAATCGCTTGTTCAATGGCGATGCCAAGCTCAAGCAAGAGCGCGCCTTCTTTGGCACCTTTACTTTGGACGGCAACGCCCAAATGCAAGACATCGCTCAAGCCTACGGCTTGACTCTGAGCCCCGGCGAGCAGGAGATGACCCTGGCCGAGTTCGTCTCTCTGCGGGTAGGCGGCCACCCAGTGGTGGGGGACGACGTGGACTGGCACGGCATTCACTGGGTCGTCAGTGAAATGGAAGGCGGCGACATTACCCGGGTAGGCTTAAGGCTTTACTAATTTATTCAAAAGGCGTTGACTTACAAGGAGAAGCTGTTAGTATACGCACCCATAAGCCGGAGGGATGGCAGAGCGGTTGAATGCACCGGTCTTGAAAACCGGCATAGGTTAATAGCCTATCCAGGGTTCGAATCCCTGTCCCTCCGCCACCTCGATTCTAAAGCCTCGTTTTTACTGTGCTTTTTTCGTTTCTAGGCTTTCTTTTTCCTCCCTAGCAATGCCTCGATATTCTCAACCGGTTCTTTAACGTGATGAGAACGTGATTGTAGCTTGGCCACGGCGTCCCGTGCGCGGTGGGGTGCTAGGTGCGCATAACGCTCGGTCATGTTGATGGTGGAATGCCCCAACACTTCCTTCACATCTGCCAGCGGCACGCCTTCCGACACCAGCCAGCTTGCGCAGGTATGCCGCAAGTCGTGAATGGTGAAGTCTTTGATGCACGCCAGCGCGCACGCCTTTTTGAATACCGGGTTAGGGTAGACGTATCGGCTGCCGTCACGCTTGCAGAATACCCAAGGGCAAGAAGGGCAGTAGGTTTGCGCGTATCGGTGCCGCCGTTTGAGCGCGGCCACGGCCGACTCGTTGAGCGGTATCGTTCTGCGCTTACCAGCTTTGCTATCTTCTGGCTCCAGGGTTATCAGTGCGTGTTCCCAATTCACGCGCCGCCATTCAAGCTTTAATAGCTCGCCTTTGCGTGCGCCGGTGTGCAGGGCTAGCTCGATGAAGTCGGCCAAGCGCTCGCCTTCGCGGGTGGTTTTGGCTTTCTCGATCAGCGTGTCCGCTTCCTTGCGGGTAATCCAGCGCACGCGCCCAGGCGGCTCTTTCAGCATCCGGCCCTTCACAGGGTTGGGTAGCGGCCACTCTAAATGCGTGACCGCGTGGGTGATCATGGCCGCGAGTATCGCCAGCTCTCGGTTTATGGTGGCAGGCCCGACGCCTTCACTTTGCCGAAAGGCAATAAAGGCGCGAACGTCTGCGCCTTCCAGCTTGCCCATTACTTTGTCGGCACCAAAGAAGTCGTAGAGTTTGCCGGTGCGCATCTTGATATCGGCCAATGAGCGCTTGTCCTGACTGGCCAGCAGGTACTCGGTGGCGACTTCGGCAAAGCTGCGTTCAGGGGCTTCGTCCCAATAGGACTGGCGGTAAAGTTGCGCCTTCCATTTCCCCTCTAGCGCTTCAGCCGCTTGCTTGTCGGTCGTCCGAGTAGAGCGTCTAATTGGCTCGCCGCCTCCCGGCGGGGATAGGTAGACCCACCAGAACGGTGAGTCTGGGCGCTTATACGGCATGGCTTACCTCCCGTTATCGCGCCGGGTGCATCGGTAGTGTGGCTGACCGCTGCATCTCCGGCAATCATCGCTTTGAGTGCTTGCTTGTTGACGTAGGTTTTGCCGCCGATCTTTAGCCCTGGCAGCGTGCCGCTATTCACCCACTTGGAAATGGTGGCGGGGTGGCACGACAATTCTTTAGCCGCTTCATCGCGGCTCATTAGCATTTCGCCCATGGCATTCTCCCAGGCAAAAGAAAGCCGCCTCTTGGGCGGCTGTTAATCGTTGCTTGTTAGCGGCTTCATGCGTCACCTGGCTTCAACAAAGCTTCCTGCCACGCCGCCCAAGCGATTGGCCTAGCGCTACGCTCCTTGCCATCAAACTCCGATGCATACCACGCCATAAACCGCTCTCGCTCGCTTAGCCTCATAATCTCCGCTTCCCGCTGCCGTGCCTCGATAGCCCGAAACGCCTCTTCTTCCTCCGGCGTGCATACTGCAAACTGTTCATCAAATGCTGTGCTGGTCATGATTCACCTCGTTAAAGATTGTTATCACCAGGATCCCAGCAAGAGGCGCAAACTCTATCGTCTGGGTTGGCGTTAGCGTCGGCAATTCGATCAACTAAACGCTCCTGGTTTCGCGGCGCGTTTTCCTTGATCGTGCAGCCGCACTTGGTGCACTCGTATTCAAGAAACGGGCCTCTTACGTGTCCCATAAAAACCTCCAGGCAAAAAGAAGCCGCTAATCGCGGCCATAGTCTCTAAACAGTCGTGTCGATAACCGCCACGGCGGCGTATCGGGTATGCGCCTACGCACTGCCAGCGCGGCGATGCGGCGTGCGTTGGGTAGTTGATCGAGCATATTCAGTGCACCGAACGATGACGACGCCCTTGTGCTTGCTCATTGGCGGCATCTGGCTAAACGGTAGGTGGTTGCAATCGGATAGGGCGTGGCGGCATGCTGTGCACTGCCCGCCCTTGGGCTGATGGGTCATTGCTGGGCCTCAGTCACAAACTTGTACTCCCAAATTCGCACCGCTTCCCTATGCTCTCAATTCGTTGCATCACACGCTTGGCAAGCGGCTGGTATTGTGGAGCGCGGTAAATTGACGGATGTGCGACTACCGCTACACACCGTTTTGCATCAACCAATACGTATCGAATGCTCTCGACATGCGCCGCCAGCACCTGTTCTCGCCCCTCAAGCTCAGCAACGCGCTCAGTTAGCAAGGCATTAGCCGCCCGCTCGCTTTCCAACGCCTCCGGACTACATTCAGCACGCAGCCGCTTGGCTTGTTTCAATTCGTAACTTGCCACCGACTTGACCGCATCCATACCCTGTTGGGCGGCTTTAGCCTGGCGTGCCAGCAAATACTCAAGCTCGGCAATGCGCTTATGTGCCTCGTTCAGTTCGCCCTCTATTCGCTCCATTGGTGTCATTTTGATCAGCCCTCTAATTGCTCACGCAGCTTAGCAACATAGGTTTCAAGGTATTTCAGCTTACACGCTGGGCATATAAGCCCGTTGGTAACACCATACGGCTGGCTGAATCTCAGTTCGGCAGTGATATAAGCAGGCCCAACGTCACGACCATCGCCGCTATTTACTCGCGCCCTAATAACCCCGTCGCTCTCACCGCACTCTTTACCGCAAATATCGCAAGTAACCTCACTGATTGTTCTCTGCTTAATGCCCATCACGCCGCCCTCATGCTAGCCAACTGCTTAGCCTGCTCGGCTACCTCAAGCCGCAGCTTGGCATTCTCAATCGCCAGTGCGTCGTTTTCTGCTAGCGCGGCCTCTTTTTCATGCTCGCAATCTTCCCAGCGCGATAAAACGTGATCAAGAAAGTCGTCAATCACTGCTTCGCGTTCGGCAGCGGTGCCGTTATGTACGGGTATCAGCATGGTTATCTCCAGTAATGATGTAGCGGTCGCGGCTTGGGCCGACTAGCGGTTTCTGCCCAGGCGCTAAGTGCCAGTCGAATTCATGCAAGCACTCGTCGCACTGTTTCAGATTGATTGAGCGAAACAGCCGTAGGCGCTCACTGCCGCACTTTGGGCAGCGTTTGGTTGTGGGTTTCATTCATGCTGCCTCTTCGCTATCAGCGAAAATGTCTAGCTGCTGTTCGCTGCTAGGCTTCTCTATGAATTCGCAGGTGACGATCTCGACCTTTGGGCTAACGCCATGCCACTCGGCTTGATAAACGGTGGTGTCGATGCCGCAGTTATTGCTAAGAGTGATGCCGGTTTGCTTCATGAATGTTCGGCACCGGTCATTGATCTCTTCGCGATAGCAGCGCTCACCCGAGTAGCGAAAAGATGCGGACTCTTGAGGAATGATAAAGGCGCCGAAGCTGGATATTCGCGAGCCCATTTCGATCACTCTGTACTCGAATAGACCGCCGCGGTAATTTCCTTCGTAATTGCCTGTCTTGATTTTCCCAAACGGCGGATTCGAGACTGACCAATCAAAGAAGCCCAGCCCGCGATACAGCTCCTTGTCGAACACGTCGCCTTGTATCCATTCCGCATCCGGCAGCACTCGCTTGCCAACCTCAATGTAAGCCTCGCAATACTCGACGCAGACCAAGCGCGTCGCTTTCTGCTCTAAAGCAAAGCCCAGGCGGCCTATCCCAGCGCAAAGATCAATAATCGATACGCCATCGCTGACCTCTATCGCAAAGTCGCGGGCCAATCCCTCAGGCGTAAAAAAGGCGCCGCTTAAACTGTTAAGGGCGCCCGCTGATTCTTGGTAGTTTTCGAGGATGAAATATCGCTCATTCTCGCTAAGCCTTCGGTCTGAGTGCACAAGCTCCATCACTTGATTTTGAAGCTGTGACTGTTTTTTCGATAGCCTCATTCAGCCTCCTTATGCGCTATACCGCGTCACGTAGTTTGTAATGTCTCTTGCCGCACTCACGCCGCAGCCGTACTTCAACGCTAAGCGCCGATAGCTCATGCCGTGGCGCTCTCGGTCGTGGCGCATTGCTCTAACCTGGGCGTCAGATAGCACGGCCTTTTGATGGCATTCGCCGCAGCGGTGGCCGGTGGGTGCGCGGGCTATCTGGCTCACAGCACACCGAACCACACCAGCCAGCCGTGCAGCACGCCTACCGGAAATATCACAGCGCCCAGCACTAGCAGCACCCACATTTCTTCATTAATGGCTGTAACGAAGTGCTGGATATAAGCGCCAAAAGTGGCTAGCGCGATACCGATAAAAAAGATGATTCCGAATAGTGACTGCATAATGATCTCCAGATAGTAAAAAGCCCCTTTCGGGGCTAGGCTCTGCGTTGTTCGGCGGCTAGCTGCCTGCCAACCGTTTGATGTGGCCACGACTGCCATAGCTCTGCTGGCAGCAAGCGCTTGAGCGTACCGTAGTAAATGCCTATGTCAGCGGCTAGCTCTGTTCGTGATAAACGTCTGGCCATGTAATGCTTTGCCACCTCAACCAGCGGCTTACCCTTTTGCTGCTCAAAGTTCCTCACCGCTAGCTCAGTGCAGTGACGGGGCCTGACCAGGCCGAGCGCCCTGGCGCGTACGCAAACCTGCTCACGAGGCCTTTTCAAGAAGGCGGCTATGTCGTCAATGGGTGTGCTAGTTGGGTAGTGGCGCTTAAGGTAAGCGTAATCAGCTAGTGTCCAGGGAGGTTTCGTAGCCATAAGCCCTCCAAAAGAAAAGGCCCCGCAGGGCCTAGTGGTTGTTAAGCCGCTTCTAGCTCGGCCATTGCATCGCTGTATCCAGACCAATTATCCACGCCTGCGGCCTCCAGGGCGTCTAGCTTGGCCTGGGCGGCGAGCAATCGGTCGTATTCCTTGCGCGAGATAGTGACTTGCTCCGGCGCTTTCACCTGGCTGCCGCGCTGGAATGAATCGGCAGCGGCATGTAGGCGGCTGGTATCGAGAGGCTTATGCTCGGCAGCGGCGGGCATAGGTTCCGGTTCTGGCTGCGGCTCTGGCTCTGGCTTGCGCTTCTCGGCTTCCTCGGCTTGGCGCTTGGCTTCTGCCTCGGCGGCTTCACGCTGCGCCTTGGCCGCTTCCTCCTGGCGGATGCGTTCGCGCTCGGTGTTTAGCTTGGCTTGCTCGGCGGCTTTGTGCTGTGCGATGCGTGACGTAATCACCGCCTGCAGGTCGTCGCGCTGTTTCTGGATCAGGTCGCGCCAATCGCTGAACAGGAAGGCATACTCGCCTTGCTCGGCATCTAGTAGCGCCTTGTTGCCATTGATCTCGTTTGCTAGCTGCTGGCATTCGACTTTGGCGCGGGCTACTTCGTCATCGGCGGCGGCTTGCAAGGTGCTAATCGTCTTTTTGCCCTTCATCGCGCCTACAATATCCAGGCTGTGCGCGGGCACGATTGGGCACTCCAGCTTGGCAAGAAAGGCATCAAACGCTGCAGCCGCATTGCGCTGAATCTCGATGCGCCGGTTTTCCTTCTCGGCTTTCACCAGCTTGTTCAGGTACAAGCGCTTTTGCCGCATCGTTTCGCGCAGCTCATCGATGGTATCGAACAGCTCCGCAATGCTGGCGGTTTGCTCAAGGGCGCGCTGCTTGCTTTCCTCCAGCTGCTTCTCGCCTTTCTGCAGGAATTTGACGGTGCTCTCGGCGTCGGCAAAGTCCTTGTCGGTGACCAGCTCCGTCTTGATGCTGTCGATCATCGCCAGCGCTTTGGCTTTGAAGTACGGCAAGTTCGACGCCTGCACGCCACCCGTCATCTGAATGCTGAGCGCGGGCAGCTTGTCCGGCGCTTCGCCTTGCGGCGCGACCGTTTTCTCCTGCGGCTGATAGGCTTCCAGATCGGCCTTGAATTGCGCCCAGCCTGCGATTAGTTGCTTTATCCTATCTTCGTCTCGCTCGTACCACATGTGAGCAAACCGGTCGCGAGTGCCATCAGAAGCGACAAATAGTATTCGCTCTGCGCCCGAAACCATCATCTGATGATCCATTTGCCACTTGTAATGATCTTCTAGGTCTTTGGCCTCAACTTGCTGGATCAGCGATACGGAAGCCAATTTATGCTCGAATCCAACTTCTCCCATGATTTCCAGGCCATCCATTGACGCTAGATATGTCTGGCTATCATCCTCTACCGTGCATGGGTATAGCTCACTTCCGATGATTTCTTCAGCGATGACTCGAGCCTCTGCTTCAGCCTTGTGCCCAGCGTCAAATATTCGTTGCTGCGCTTGACTAACCTCCGGCTGAACACCCGTATGCTTGAGTTTTAAAAGATCATTTCGGCTCATGTACTTGTGCTGCCCGAAGACGGCAGCGGCTTCGCTTGCTGTAAAGCGTTGAGCGCGCAAGAAGCGCCACTCTTCCGTACCTTGAATCATGTTTTCAATAACTTTCATGGCGAAGTGCCTCCGTGATTCTGGTGGTAACCCATGCGAGCTTCAGCGCTTAGCCTTAAATGCAGCGCTTCTATGTAGCTATCGCTTCTGCCTAAAAAAATCCTTTTCCCTTTATGAGATATTCGAGATACAAACTTTCCGCTTCTTTTTTCAAAGGTTATGCCTGGGTGCCCGCTAGTGTTGTCCGATCTGATTGATGCGTTTTTGGCATTCCCGTTTTCATCAACTTCACGCAAATTTTGCGGGCGGTTGTCAGTTCTGACGTGATTTATATGATCCAGCCAAAGCTCCGGCCATCTGCCGTAATACAAAGCAAAAACCACCCGATGAGCTTTTAGCCATTTGCCTAAAAACGGGCCATGAAAATAACCGCTGCTGGAAATGCTATTGAAAGCAGGCTTTCCAGCATGGCGACAGTTCCATCTAGCAGCTTCTTGCTTAGCTGAATGCCTGCCGCTAGAAAAAGCTGACGCTTCCCGCTCTTTCCAGTAGAGGAGGCCTTTTTCTGCATCCAGAAAAACAGCGGCATCTAATACCTCTATCAAAGGAGGGCTGGCTTTACTCATGCTGCCTCCTCGCTCGCCACATTGCGGATTGCGGCTTTCTGCTCTTCGGTTAGCTCAGCCTTGCTGCTGACCATCGAGATGATCTGCTCTGGCGTTTTCTTGCCCGCCTCGATCAGGCCTTGCCACTTCGGGAAGTTGCTTTCAAAAGACTCTGCCGGGTAGTGCGGTAGCGCCTGGGGTTGAGGCTGGGCTTGCGGGGTAATGTCTTTCTCGGCATGGGCGAAATGCTTACCTTCCATTTCTTCGGCGGTTGGCTCCGAGCCAATCTCAGGCCATGCCTTGCGCAGCGCTTGGGCTTCTGCACACTTGGCTAGTTGCCCAAAGGGCCGCTTCTTCCACATCGCGTTAGGTGCTTCGGAAGAAGCTCCTGCCGTGGCGTAGTTCTCAATCCAATACTCTTTTGAGGTGTAGGCAACGCGCATGCCCGACACGATCTTGTAGACGGTGTACTTGCACCACTCGGGGTAAGCCACCTTCACCGTGATGGGGTTCTTGTTGAAGTCCTGCCCCTGAAACTCTCGCTCAACGGTGGGGCCGAACTCCGGCTCGTCGGCACCGGCGTAGTTGCCGGAGCGATCCGCCTGGATGCGGTAAAGGCCAATGCCCGGCATCGGCACGTCGCGCCAATCCTTCTTGCCGCTTTGGGCGTCTTTGACCTGCATGGGCACCAAGTGAACCGGCTTCAACATAATGTCGAGCTGGCGGGCGCGGCAGTAATCAATCGCCATGATGATCGAGTCAGTGCGGGCGCCTGGGTACAGCGTGGAGCAAAGGGCGTTCCACGTTGATTCGTCGATGCCACGCTGGGCCAGCATGGGGTATTGCTCAGCCCATTGTGTTGCTGCTACTGCATTGCTCATATAAACTCCTTGATGATCTTCTTCAGACGTCGATCCGGCCCGCTACCTGTTTGCCCAGGTAAGCGGGCTTTTTATTTGCTCAACACCTGCTCAGCGTGCTTTATCGCGGCTGCGTATTGGTGCAGCGGTGCCGCGCCTAGCTTGGCTAAGCCAACGATATTGCTAAGCGCATCGCGTACTTCGCCAGCATTCGCCAGCAGCGCCTCTAGCTCGTCGTGGTCGCCCTTGTTCAAGCTCTTGCTGCCCTTAGTAACGTGGTAGACGGCGTCGCCAGTTTCTTCATCCCAGCCTGCTCGGCCAGTGGATCTCCAATCGCTCACGACCACTCCCCCTTGCGAACCTGCTTATCCCACTCAGCAATCGCCGCATCCCGCCGCGACGTGGCGTTGCGCTCAAAGAAGATGTCGCACAGCCAGTGCTCGTTTTCGGGCTGCTGTGCCCAGCGGATCAGCGAATCACAGGCGGCTCGCTCGCCTTCCTCGATGCAATCGGTGGGTGTTTTGTCGGCTTCTGGCGAGAACTGCGGATACCGCACGGCGGTTTTGTCGGGTACTGCATAAGCCATGTTCATGTGGTTCTCCTTAATCAGCAGGACGTAGACCAGGGCAAATCTCGGCAGCGTTGCCGCGATAATCGGGGTGACCAACACGGTCCAATGGCTCAACGCCTCGCGCTTCCTCAGCAGCCCAGACGGCTACCTCAGCGCAATACGTCCGGTGCAGGCTCTCTTTGTCAGCCGCGCCAAGATTGGCCGCTAGCACCATGCTCAGGCCCAAAAACATCAGCGCGATTGCGCTAAGCGTTTTCTTGTTCATTGGGAACCTCCGGTATTTGCATCCAGTGGGTCACGTCACTGCTTTTAAAAGCTCGATCAACCATGCCGCCGTAACAGAATGCACAGCAGTCAACATCCATATTTACGGTGCAGGCTTCGTATTCACCTTCGCCCCAGTAACCAACTACCGGGCACTCTTCGTAAGCGATCGCCAGCAGTACGCGCTCGCCCTGGTTAGGCGTTGATTCGCTCGCTTTATTCCATTTCATCGCGTCACCTTATTGATTAACTGGGGCGGGTAGCCAAGGCGCTTAGCCGCTGCTTTCGCTAAACGCAGGCCCAAAAAAAAGACCTTTATCAGGTCTCGGCGTAATGATGTTTCCGCGCTGTTCGCGGAGTAGGTACCGTGTAGTCATACGGCAGGCTCCTTAACCAAAGCCGAGAGGCGCTTTACTTCTTTTATGAGCGCCTGCTTATCTCGATGCAGCTTTAGATTTTCGTTTAGCTCGCGGGATAGCCTGCGGGGCATATTGATTAGGTCGTCAAACTCTCGGTATCGGTAGCGATAGCCGCCGTCGGCATGCTTCCAAATGTTGTCGCTATCAATCCGGGTTTCGTATTCATCTACATATTTCTGCAGCGCTTCCGCATCAACGTAGCCGCCATAAAACACGTAGCACTCTTTAAGCTGATCAATGCTGTTGTAGGCAATGCTCACTGTTTTTGATTCAGGGTCTGCGCAATCCCACCAGTCGTCTCTTAGTTTCCGGTCTTCCCCGTTAGCCATGCGTACGGTCATTTCTCGACCAGCGAACGCCTTAAAATTAGGGCCAGATTTTTGATACTGCAGAAAGGTACGGAAAGGCCCGCATACTCCAACCATGAAACGCTTACCATCGATAACTTGTTCGCGATGAATAAAAACTGGCCGCTTATCGAAAACATACGCCCACCGCCCATTCATCATTACCATTGCGATTATTTTCATAAACACCTCTCATAGAATTAGGCGCGCCGCCTGCTGTATCTGCGCCCCTCGCAGTGCCAGTGGAAGGGGAGCCAAGCAGCGCGGGAATAACGTCGATGCAGCGCTATTCCAACTGGTAAGGATTACTTGACGGTTGAGCGCAGGCTGCGCAGGTGGTCGGCATACTCAGCGCTGTGCTTAGCGTTATCGGCCACTGCTTGCTTAACCGCGCGGTCGTTGTACTTCTCAATCTGAGCGCGCAAATAAGCCGCATCTTGCTCTAACCACAAGATTGCGCTGTCTAGATCAGTGTCGCTTTCGTAAACGTGGCCTTTCTTGTCGGTGTACATAGGCGCTCCATCGAGGTGTAAAGGATTGCTTTACAACTGGGGTAAAAAAGCCCGACGGGGTGCCGGGCAATGCCAGTGTGATGCGCCGGACGATGCCGGTATTAGCATCGGGATGGAGGCTGGCAACCACACCAGCAATTAGGGCGCTACCCTCTCCTTTATGGTCTGCTTATGGCAGTGCTAACCGCCTGCATGTTTTGGATACTCCATCCCGATGGCCCTTGGTATTCTCAGCGCCAAGGGCGGCGCTATTCCCCGCACTACGCAGCGGAACTCGGCTTGCTCTTGGGCTGAATGACCACTTCGTAGCCTTCTGCGCAGTCATCGCACAGCACTGCCATATCACCCACATAATCAAGCTTGAAGCTGCCGTCTTTTGCTGTGCCTCTATCGAAGTCGTAATTCAGGTTTGCGTCGTAAAACGCTTTTCTGCTGCATTTATCGCAAAGGTAATAATCTGCTGCTGCCATACCCACCTCCTGTTGATTAGCCGCTAGCCTGGTTTAACCGTGAAATCATGGTCGCCTTTCCAGCCCAGTCGGCCGATGCGCTCTTTCAAGGCGTCAATAGCCGCTTGCTCTGCTTTCCCAAACCCGCTCAGGTGCCCATTGGATGCCTTGAATCGGCAGTGATCAAAGCCCTCGCGGGCTCCCGATTTAGAAACTGTGATGCTCATACCGCTCTCCTGTGATCGTGATCAAACATCGGGATAGAGAACGTACCGCAGCCCGTGAGCCGTATTGTCCGCAGCCGAAACCCGACACGGCGCTCTCTATCCCGATGCCCGCTCAGTGAACGGGCTGGTCGAATCAATTCAGCTTTTCTGAAATCTCGTCAGCGTCAACGCCATGTTGCTCACAATGAGCCTCAAACTCTGCCCAGTTCTCAGCCAAGAAGCTGTCGATTACTACTTTGTCAGTGCTGTCTAACATTGCTTTTCTCCCAACCTCAGCCGACTCACCATGAATCGACTAAGGAAGGCCCACTCTTGCGAATGGGCTTTTCGACCATATTGCTAACGTCCGCAAAATGGTTGGCTTAACGTCATCGCCTGTCGGCGCATCTCAGCTATTGGAAACGTGCCCAATTCGCTCTCGGCTCCACCCTATGTGTCAGACGTTCGGGCTTCATCGCGTCGGCAGCTAACCGGCTGCTCGGTGTGACTGTAAATATGGGCCAACCCATAATTACAGTCAAGGGGAATAACCATATTTTTTCTTTCGCCCATAAAAAACCCGCCATTGAGGCGGGTTAGCTGCTTGAAAACTTTTTACATGCTACATAAATCGAAGCCGGGTAGTGTGTTGTGAGCCAGAACAACAATGGCGCAGCTATCTACCCAAGTGGCTTCTCCGCATTTCACCGACGCTTTAATCCCAAAGCCTAGAATAATCGCCGAGAAGAAAGCTACCCCTATCCAGTTCTTCATCAATTACAGCCTCTATCAATCAAATACTTCCCACCAGAACACGCGGCCAATAATCTTTGGCGCATCCGGCCCTATAAGACCGTGCACTTCTTCGGGGTACTCATCAGAGTTGTCAGAAACCAAGCGCACACGCCCCAGCGGCAGCTTGTATAGGCGCTTAATGCGCAGCATGCCGCCGTGGTCGAGCGCATAAATCTTGCCATCGATGATGTGGCGGGTGCCTTTGTCGATCGCAATAGGAGAGCCGTCGGCAATCGTGGGCATCATGGAAGTGCCGCTTGCTGTGGCACACGCGGCGTGCTCTGGTGAAATCCCGCGTTTCGCTAGCTTGGATAGCGAGAAGCGCATCTTGTGGCCATGATTTTCCATAACCTGGGTGCGGCCATCGCCAGCAGCGAACTCTACCTCGTAGAAACACGGTAGCTCTACTTGGTCAGCACCTAGCGGCTCATCGCCATCAACCACTTCTGTTTCATGGAATACCAAATCATCAACACGCGCTGCAGAACCAGCGCGCTTCTCTTTGGTGCCTTCCATAGCGCCTTCACCTGTAGCCAGCCAGCGCGCATCCACGCGCAAGGCGTGAGCGATCTGCACAAGCTTGCTGGTCGACAGCACCTTGCCGGTTTCTAAGTTTGAGATCGTCGTCTGATCAAGCCCTGCTGCTTCAGATAAACGGGCCTGACTCATCTTCCGATACTTTCTTGCCTGCTTAAGGCGATCTTTTAATTCCATGCCTGAATTATTAGGGGCTGACCCATACGCTTGCAAAGGGGAATAACCATATCTATGATTAGGGGAATACCCATAGGGAGATAGGCCATGGACCCGCTTTTCAATCGGCTGGTTGACCACTTCAAAACACAAACCAAGGCCGCTGAGGCGCTTGGCGTAGACCAGACCACCGTTTCTGGCTGGGTGCGCGGTAAGCATGGAATGTCTCCTGCTGTAGCTCTACGAGCCGAAAAAGTCACAGAAGGGAAATTCAAAGCTGCCGAGCTTTGTCCGTCTGTTTTTGGCAGCGGCCAAGCCGCTTAACCCCAACCGCCTGCCTGTGAAGGCCGCGACATTCCCGGTACAGAGGTAATTCCATGACTCGATACCTATCCGATGATCGTCGCCGTAAGCAAGAAGGCGAACACTTAACCAACGTCGTGAAAGTGCGCTTCACCGATGCTGAGCTAGAGGACATTGAGCGCGCGGCGGCAATGACCACTGGCGGGCGCATCGCGCCGTTACTTCATGAGCTGTCTCTGGAAGCCCTGGAAGCGCGGCGCATTCATCAAGCGCAGCTGTTAGACGACTTAGCCAACGGGCGCCCATTGGATGAGCGTGCCCGCCAAACCCTAGCCGAGCTAATGGCAAAAACCGCTGAACGCCACTTATTGGAAAGCGTGGCACGGCGCGCAATGGCCTGACAGGGCCGAGGAGTAAGCAGTGATTGATCGTCAGGTAATCGCGCTCGCAGTAGCGAGTATGTCGGCAGAGGGGTTGCAGGCAGCACGGCAAGAAGCTGCGCATCGGCGTATGAGCGTCGAGGACGTAGTGCTGGAGGCAAACCTTAGCGCCGTAAAAGAGCAGCTGTACGCGCTACGGCAATCCGCTGTTGCTGCGCCGTCGTTAACCGTGATTGAGGGAGGTCGGGCGTAAGCCCGGCTTTTCGATAGTAGGCCCTGGTAGGGCAGTCCTGAAACGACAAAGCCCGGCATATCGCTGGGGAGCGTGCCGGGCTTTGAAGAACACCAAGTGAGGCAATTATGAGCGATACCGCAGAAATTTACCAGTTTCCAGAGCGTCGTGATGACGCCCAGGCACCGGCAGCGCCGAGCAAGGGGCCACAAGTGGAGGATGGATACACTCGCATCGCCAACGAACTGCTCGAGCAGGTAATGACAGCACCGCTGACGCTTCGAGAAATGCGCGTTGTAATGGCGGTTATTCGCCTGACGTATGGCTGGAACCGCAAGCAAGCACGTTTAACGGGTGGTTTGCTAGCCAAGCTAACCGGTATGCCAGACACCAAAGCAAGTAAGACACTAGCCTCCTTGGTCGAAAAGAACGTGGTTATTCGCCATGGTGGCAGCCGCTCGCCAGTATCGCTAAACAAGCATGCTGACCAATGGATGCTGACGGTGCCAGAGCGTAAAACACCACCACCCAAGCAAGCTAAAAACACCGAGACTTACCAAAACGGACAGGGCGATCCAAAACGGTATGACTCTTACCAAAATGGTAAATCTGAGTCTTACCAAAATGGTAACGCTTCTAAAGACAGGAAAGACAAACCCCTTCTCACTACGTTCGAAGGGGATAGCGATCCCGCTCCGAAAAATCCAAAACCCACCGCACCCAAGAAGCCCGCCAAAGCAAAACCGGCAGCGCTTGATCTTACCGATCTGCCAAACGGGGTTTCTGTCGAAGCCGCCAAGGCGTTCATTGACCACCGCAAGGCGTTGAAAAAACCACTTACCCAACGGGCGCTCATGCTCGCTCTTGGCGAGGCCGTGAAGGCTAGCGAGGCCATCCCAGGCATGACGCCAGACCAAGCGATTGACGAGGCCATCTTGGCAGGCTGGCAAGGCGTCAAAGCTCAGTGGTTGATTAACCGCCAGGGTGGCCGTGGTGCACAGCCCCAACGCAGCGATGGCCGCATGGGCTTTGCTCAACCGATGCCGGTGGGCTCTTACGGCACTAACGATCTTGAACTTCCTGCATGGGCGAGGGATTAATCATGTCGCAACCACTGACGACCACCCCCAAGGTGCGCGGCCAACTAGCCAGCATGCTCGCCGGTACCGCTTACACCAAAGCTGACACCTGCCGGATTCATGGCGCGTTTACCAACACCATAATGCCCAACGGGCAGTGGGCTGGCTGCCCTGTGTGCGTGATGGACGATGCCAAGGGTGTTAGCCAGGCCGAAGTGAGTCAAGCCAGCGAAGCCGGAAGCCGTCGGCGGCTTGAGAAGTTGCGTGAAGAGTCGCTTATTCCGAAGCGCTTTGTTTCCAAGTCGCTGACAGGCTTTGAAGCGCATACCCGAGAGCAAGCCTATGTGCTGAACGTCTGCAAGGCTTATGTCACCAAGTTTGACGAACGCCTTGAGCAGGGCGGCGGGCTGATCTTCACCGGCAGCGTGGGCACCGGTAAGAGTCATCTAGCTTATGCCATCGGTAACGCGCTACTAGCCGGTGGCCGCGTGGTCATGGGTATCGATGTTTACGAGCTGATCGACCTGATCAAAGAGCGTGCATTCGGCAAGGAAAAGGGCGCAAGCGAGCGTGAGGCTATCCGTGCATTCGTCGGCGGCTTAGACCTGCTGATTTTGGATGAGGTGGGCGCGCAGCTCGGTACCGAGTGGGAGCGCCTGATGCTCTTCAAGATCATCAATGAGCGCTACAAGCAGATGTTGCCGACGCTCCTGATTAGCAATCTGGAAGCCGACAAGCTCGAGGAGTACATGGGCAAGCGCATCATCGACCGGATGCAGGAAGGCGGCGGCGCCACGCTCAAGCTGGATTGGGGCAGCTACCGGACGCAGCGGGGTGCGGCATGAGCGAACTGCCAGCACTAACCGAAGCCGTCGTTCAGGACGCTATTTATGCGCACTGCCAATCCCGTAACCACGAAATCACGGTTCCCAACTGCGGGACAGTGTTCTTGTATGAAAGCGATGTCGTGAGCATGACCAAAAACCGGGTTGGCCATGAATTTGAAGTAAAGGTCAGCCGCGCTGATTGGCTGGCTGAGCTGCGCAAGATTGCCTCTACAGAGAGCAATGCCAAGCGCTCGCGAGCTGCCCGCCTCAACCAAGCCAAAGATATTGCTAATGCGCTAAAGACAGCTTGGGCGCGTGGCGAAGTTAGAAGTGGCCCTGAATTCAACTACACAGAAGACCCGACGCCGAACTATTTCTGGGTAGTAGCCAAGCCCGGAATCGTTAAGCCCGAGGAGCTACCTGCTTACGCTGGTCTTATGGAAGTTGAAACCTACAGCTTCGGCAATCGATTGGCGCAAGTAACGCCAGCGCCGCGACTCCACACCCTCAAGATGACTGACCGCCAAATTCTTGCCATGGCTCGCGGTGTATCGCTGCGCTACTGGCAACAGAGAGGTGCTGCCTCATGAATCCATCTATCCGCCTCACCGCACTTATGGGGGTGCGTCATGCGGCTAACTAAATACGACAAACCGATGACGGCAGCGCTATCTCAGCCAGAGCCCTTGCCTGGGGGCAAGAGCCGTCCATCCATTCTCGGCAATGCTGATTATGTTGCCGATCTCAAGACCAAGACGAAAGGAAAGGTTGTGGCCGCCAAGTGGGGCTTAGCCCTCAACACGGTCTGGCAGCACCGCTCGATTCTACGCAAGCGGGGTGAGCTATGAAGCCTATTGAGCCGGGGTGCTTAGCCCTAGTCGTGAATGCGAATAAAGACAGAAGCATGATCGGCAAAGTGATGAAAGTAACTGAGCGCGCTCAAGACAAAGACCATTTTTTTGATGGTAATCCAGCATGGCGGCTAGATAAACCTATTCCAAACTTGGCTTGCGAGGACTGGCTGATTCGCATTGACGATCATGATTTAAACGTCGAAGAGCAAGAGCTGGAGGTGGAGCATGGGTAAGCCACTTACCTACACCATTCGAACCTCCGACGAGGTTCAAGGTGTATTGGCCCGCATCACTAGTGCAATCGGTAGAGGCATTCATCGCGCTCCTGTAGAGGTCTCACTGAAGCATCAAGAGAGCAAGCGCGGGAGCCTATCAAACGCCAAATTCCACGCAATGATTGGCGACCTGAACAAGCAGGCCGTTATCACTATGCCCGGCAAGCGAGTCGCGCTCTCTAAATACGACGCCGAAACCTGTAAGGCGCTCTTGGTTATTTGGTTTGCCAAAGAGCGTGAGCTGAACGGTGATCCGCTGCGGAGACCGCCGCGCACAGAGATCGACCCCATGACAGGCGAGCGCATATCCATTCGGCCATCAACCACCCAATGGGGCGTTAAAGACACGTCCGACTTTATCGAGTTTTTGTATTCGCTGGGTGCTGCTAGCGGCGTGAACTGGTCGGAGCCAGCGCTAAGAGAATATCAGGATTACAAAGAAGCGAGGGCCGCGTGATGCTTAAAACAAAACCCTACCGCTCGCGGAAATGGCTATCTGCCGTGCACGAGATCGAGCATTGCGTCCTATGCGGAAGCTGGGGCGTACAAGCCGCCCACAGCAACCAAGACCGTGGTATGGGACAAAAGGCATCAGATAGCTTGTGTGCTGCGATTTGCCCGCCTTGCCACCATGAGATTGATAACGGCAGGCACTTAACACAGGAGCAGCGTCGCGCCCGCCTAGATCGCGCCATTGTGCTGACGCTCGATGTACTAACAAGACGCGGATTAGTAGGAGCTACCAAATGACCATCTGGATTATCCCCGCTTTGCTAGGCATTGGCGCTGCGGTGTTGATCGCGTTCACCGCATTCATTTTCAAAGGCCTGGATGACCAGGGTGAGCCGCTGGAGGGCGAAGAGTGATTGTCGGCATAGATCCAGGCCAGAGCGGCGGGATTGCGTATATCCACGAGTCAGGCGCGGCCTCATTCGCGTATCCGATGCCGGTGGCTGGCAAAGAGATCGACGGCCATGCCATTGCTGCGTTACTGCGTGAGTGGCAGCCAACAGTGGTCTATATCGAAAAAGTCCACTCCATGCCTAAGCAGGGCGTTGCTAGCACGTTTAAGTTCGGCATGGGATACGGCGTCATCATCGGTATCTGTGACGCCCTGGGGCTGCCTTATCGGCTGGTGACACCGCAGGCGTGGAAGAAACAGGTGCTGGCAGGCACTACAAAGGACAAAGATGCGGCCATCAGCTTCACGCGCCGCGCATTCCCACACGTTGACCTGACCCCAGGCGCCAAGCGTAAGCCTCATGACGGCATGGCCGACGCGCTCTGCATTGCTGAATACGGGAGGTGTCAGTGAGCTACACAATCAGATGGATCATGGCGGGCGCGCTGATGCTAGCCGCCATCGCCTTCGGCGCCCGGGTGGGCGCATCAATCTGGGATGAATGCCGAGAGGCCGGGCATAGCGCGCTGTACTGCGTGAGGATGGTGGCGCGATGAACGAGCGCCCAGCAGCATGGCCCGACGGTCGCCCACTAGGCGGCGAGAACGGCTATCCACCTGAGTGGCACGAATGGGCCAGAGAACAGGAAGTGAAGTACGTTGCCAAGCAGATGCTCCGAGTACCACAAGGGCAGCGTAGAGCAGTGCACGGCCAGTGGGCGAAGGTATTCCCGCACGCAACACCGCAACGGATAAAAGACGTTTGGAATGAATTAGTTGCAGAGAAAAACGCAACGCGGCGGGGCAACAAAACGCAACAGGTGCGCAATAACGCAACGAAAACGCAACGGCAGCGCAACGGCAGGGGGTGGTGATGCGTTTTATATCAGCGAGGCAATGTATTTTTGATGCGTATCACGAACAGCGTGGCAGTGTGATGCAGCACGCTGCAGAGATAGCGAGGATGGGCGCGCAGATACAGACGACGCAGCGTAACAACAACGATTGGCGGATAGTGCATGGCTTGGAAGCGGGGCAGGTTATTAGCGTCGTTGAGCGTTTGCCGCAGCACATGCAGGCGTTGGCTCGCTATTGCTTCGGGCCGTTCACCCGCGATGAGCTGGCAGAGGATCGAGAGTGGATACACACCGCGCTGATGCACGTCGGCATGCAAATGCGGCTGCCAGGGCAGGGGCAGGCAGAGCGACCGCCGTCAGAAGCGGCGCGTCAGCTGCGCTGGATCGTGTCGGCTGCGATTCACCATCACGCTGAGACAACGTACCCGTATAACCGGCCAGGGCTGCATAATCCTCGGCGCATTGCTGCGTGGATTGAAGCAGAGCATGGGGAAGCGGTAGATGTTGGTCGCTGGTCACGATCAGGCCGCGCTTGCTGGGGTGGCGTATGGGAGCGGTTGCTAGACGTGCTAGATACGTGGGAGTGCTCAGCGCTTGCGCCGGTGGCTGCGCTGATTAGTAAAGCTGCTTAGACTAAAGGCGAACAAAAATAATATTTGCAATGGGAAATAATTTCCCCTAACCTGTGGTTATCGAAGCAGCAAACACCAACCGCAGCGGAGAAAATAACATGAGCTACAACATCCAAGGCCAACTTTTCAACACGCGCGATGAAGCACTTACCCAACTAGTAGCGCTATGGGTTTCTAATGGCGGCGAGCAAACCGACTGGGATGAAATAAAAAGCGCCCTGAACGACAGCGATACCCCCGCCGAGATTATCGAAGAATGGGGCGGCAGTCTGGGCGAATTTGTGGAAGAAGCCGACGAAGGTGAGCTGGTCGATCATATCAAAACCCGCAAAACTGACATCATCGCCGCTTGCTAATAAAAAACCAAACCCTGGCAATGACCAGAGCCTGAAAACACAAAGGAGCTTCTATCATGGCGGCAGTAACTCAAGACGATATTAATACTTTTATATCTACATTCATTGACGTAACAGAAGGCACGCGGGAAGGAACTTTCTGCTGGGCACTAAGCAAAATGGCAAATGTGACCAGCGCAAGAGAAATGCAGATCATGGGCGACGGGCACAAAACACACCAATCAGCCATGTTTGCAGGTATTGGTTACATCAAGAAATGCCGGAATGATCTTTATCGGGCAGCGCAAAAAGAAGCAATCGAAAGCGCTCGCTACATTGCGATGAAAAACAAGGCCGCTAATGCATGATCGACGCCCGCACCCACTACGACCCGGCCAGAGCGCCGGACTTAATCGCCTCAGCAACCAAAACGGCAGGCTCACAAAAAGAGCTAGCGGAGCAGCTAGGCGTGACGCCGCGCACACTTCGCCATCTATCCCGCCGCGAGCGGGATATGTCGTACACCATGCAAGTAGCGTTAGAACAGATCACGAATAGCGGATAGCTTGCAGGATGGGCACGAACCAACCATAATATCCCCACTATCTAATTCTACGCCCTGGCTTTGAGCCGGGGCGTTTTCGTTTCAGGCCCTGCCAGTCTCTGGTGTGGCTTTTCTGTTTTTCCCCGCCGTGAGGCGCTGGAGCCCTACATGACAACCTCCCTCAAGCAACGACTGGTCGCCTCGGTCATGGATCGAGAGGGTGGCTACGTCAATCACCCGTCTGATCGTGGCGGCCCGACCAATTACGGCATCACTGTCGCGGTAGCGCGTGAGAACGGCTACCAGGGTGATATGCGCAGCCTGCCGAAGTCACTGGCCGTGCGTATCTATGAAGCACGCTACTGGACAAGCATTCGCCTCGACCGCATCGCGCCGATCAGCGCCACGCTGGCAGAATACCTGTTTGACTTCGGCGTTAACTCTGGCCCAGGCCGAGCGGCGCAAGAGCTGCAGCGCACGCTTAACGTGCTGAATAGTCGCGGCAAGCTGTTTCCTGATCTCAATGTGGATGGTGCCGTGGGGCCTGTCACGCTGAACGCGCTTGCCGATTACCGCAAGGCGCGTGGCGGCGCTGGACTGTACGTGCTGGCAGAATCTATCAACGGTGTGCGCATCGCCTTCTGTCGCGGGCTGGCTGAGCGAGACGAACGACAAGAGGACTTCGCATACGGGTGGTTTAAGCGCGTCGTCAATCTGCGCAACGAAGTTGAAAGCGATCAGGCGGACAGCATGGCGGTTTCGCTGTATGCCGAAATTGATACTGAGGTGGCCTGATGCCATGGCGAAACACCGGACTGATACAGGAGGTGCTGCTGGCGTTGGGTACGTCAGTAGCAGTCGTTATGGGTCTACTCGCTAAGATCGCTCACGAGGTCAAAAGCGGTGAGCGTGAACGTTTCTTTACGCGCCGATTGTGGCTGGATGCTCCGGCACTGGTGGTGATGATTACTATCGCTGCCGGTATCAATCTCTATTTCGACCTGACCGGCTGGCCTGCGTCTGCCGTGGCAGCGGTATGCGGCTGGGCGGGCCCGCGCAGTATCGACCTAATGCTCCTGGCCCTGGCTGACCGCGTGAGGGGTGCCAAAAAATGAATCTAGTCACGAAAGCGCTGAGCGCCATCACTGGCCCGCTGTTCGGCGTCATCGACAAGGCAGTGACCGATAAAGACGAAGCCAACCGGCTCAAGTCGGAGATTCGGTCGCAGCTCATCGAGTCGCAAGACTCGCTGCTCAAGGCTCAGATGCAGATCATCTTGGCCGAAGCGCAGGGCGAGAGCTGGCTGCAGCGTAACTGGCGACCGCTGTTGATGATCGTGATAGTTGCTGTGATTGCGAACAACTATCTGCTAGCCCCTTACCTTGGCGCGATCTTCGGCGTGGGGCTGCAGCTAGATCTACCAGAGCGGCTATGGGACTTGATGACCATCGGCGTGGGTGGCTACGTCACCGGTCGCACGGTGGAGAAGGGCATTAGCTCATGGCAGCAAGGCAAGGCGCAGTCAGGCCTCTACCGTGAAGCTGACACCAAGTAGGCGCGTTGAAGCGTGGCTTCGGCTGCGCTGGATTGTCGCCACGTTTTTACTGTCGACGTACTGGCATCGCAAACACAAACACTTCGCGAGGAAGTCGAGATGAACGATCAAGCGATTGAGCAAGAGATTCTAGATAAGCAATTAACTTCACCTCGCCTGTCGCCCGAGCACATCGACGACATGATTATTGCTGGCTCCTGCCATGTATTTCCTGGCACAACCGTCACGGTGTGCTGCCTGACTCTGCGCAATGGCACCAAGCTTGTTGGTACTAACTATGGCGCAATCGACCCTAAACAGCATGACTGGGATCGCGGCAAGCAGGAGGCTTATAACGAGGCTCGTGAACAAGTGTGGCAGCTAGAGGGGTACTTGCTGCGTCAGCGGCTGCACGAGCAGCAGGGCAATATTAGAGGCGGGAGCTAAGCCATGAAGCTTTATCAATCCCACAAGCAAGTTCACGCCGAGCCGATGAGTCGCGGCGAATACTCACGCCATGTTGCAAAGAGCAATCACAGCAAGATGGCCAAGCCATCCAGCGATGGCTTCCCCGACGACCCTGGCTACCTAGTCATCTACAACAAAGACACCGTAGACCACTACGAGTCTTGGTCGCCGAAGCACGTATTTGACGACGGCTATACCGAAGTAGTTTAACTCTCGCCGTGAGGCGACACGCCACGCTGTGAAGCGTTGCACCGGTCGCGCTGTGAAGCGCCGCCATGTAGGCCATGCCGTGAGGCAGTGCCACCCACCGCCGCACGCTGTGAAGCGTCCGGCACCTATTCAGGTGGAGCGTTATGGATGTCGAAGCCATCAACCTGCGCAAGCGTTTGGCGCTGCTGGACACAGGCCAAACGGTCGAGATTGACACGCTCATGGATAATGAAGGCGACGAGTGTGGCTGCGAAGGTGCCCGCGCATTTGTCCTTGAGTTGCCCGATGGAACTTGGTTCGCCGACAGCGTTGATAGCTACGCAACCGCAACGATTCACTAAAGCATGGAGACGCTGCCCGTTAAGGGTGGCGTTTTTTTATGGCGAAGTTAACAGCAAAACAGTCTCGCTTCGTCGATGAGTATCTGGTTGACCTTTCGGCTACTAAAGCGGCGATTCGGTCCGGCTATAGCGAGAAAACGGCAGGGAGAACCGGTCACGAAAACCTGAAAAAACCTGAAATTGCCGAAGCCATCCAGCAGCGCATGGAAAAACGCTCTGAGCGTACTCAGTTAACTGCTGATGAAGTGGTTTTGCAGCTTGCTCGCATGGGTATGTCTGATGTCCGAAAGCTGTTCACGCCTGACGGACGATTGAAGGCGGTTCACGATCTGGATGACGATACGGCAGCTGCAGTGCAAAGCATTGAAGTAGTCACGAAGATGATTCCAGGCCAGGAAGATGAGGAGCCTGAAGTTGAGTACCTGCACAAGATCAAGATGATTGACAAGATCAGGCCGCTAGAGTTGATCGGTAAGCACATGGGCAAACAGCTTGGCCAGTGGGCTGAAAAGCACGAGCATGAGCATAACGCTGGCAAAAGCCTTGCTGACCTGTTGAAAGAGGTGCGCTCCGAGCGATGACGCGAGCAGAAGAAGTTAAGCGCGCTAATGCGTACTTGCGAGCACTTGAGAAAGGCCGCCTGACTGAAAAGGCTGATTTGGTCGAGGCCTTGGCGCTCAAGTGGTTTCGTATCTGCGCGCTGTACAAGATCAAAGATAAGGATGGTCGCGTTCAGGTGTTCACACCGAACGATGCGCAGAGAGAGCGTTATATCAACCGGCATTGCCGCGACATTATCCTCAAAGCACGTCAGCTTGGCTTCACGACCTTTGAAATGATCGACGCCCTGGATGACTGCTTGTTCATCGATAATTTCAGCGCTGGCTGCATCTGTCACAAGCTCGATGACGCACAGGATATATTCCGGAACAAGATCACGTTTGCATACCAAAATGTCAGCGATGCATGGCTTGCTATCTTCGACATGATCGGCTTGAGGTTTCCTAAGCCGTCTAGCGATAAAAGCGGCAGTGGTGCGTATGTGTTCGATAACGGCAGTTCTATTCGAGTCAGCACGTCATACCGTGGCGGTACGCTCCAACGGCTGCACGTTTCCGAGTTCGGTAAGATATGCCGCCAGTATCCGCATAAAGCGCAAGAGATCGTTACCGGTGCGTTTGAGGCTGTTGGTCTTGGCAATCAGATAACACTAGAAAGTACCGCTGAAGGTCGTGAAGGCTATTTTTTCAGCTATTGCGAGTCAGCGCGTCAACTGCAGGATCAAGGCCGCAACCCAACTTCGATGGACTTCCAGTTTCATTTCTTCCCTTGGTGGCAAGAGTCAGCGTATACGCTCGACCCTAAAGGTGTGGTGATACCGCAGCGGCTAAACGAATACTTCGAGCAGCTAGAGCATAAGCACGGCATCAAGACTAGTGATGGACAGCGCGCCTGGTATGCAAAGAAATCAGAGGTGCTGCAAGACGATATGCAGCGCGAGTACCCCAGCACACCAGAGGAGGCGTTTAGCCAGTCGGTGGAAGGTGCGTATTTCGCCACGCAAATGCAGCATCTACGGAAGAACAAGCGCCTCACGTCTGAGGTGCAGGTCAACCCGAGCCTGCCGGTTTATACTGGTTGGGACTTGGGCATGAACGACACTATGGCGATTTGGTTTGCTCAGGTCGTTGGGCGTGAAGTGCACCTGGTGGACTACCTCGAAGGCGAGGGAGAAGGCATCGAGTATTACGCTGACCTGCTGAACAAGAAGGGCTACCGCTATGGTGGCCACTTCGGGCCGCACGATCTGGCGGTTAGAGAGCTAGGCACTGGCCTGAGTCGTTCCGATGTTGCCAAAGGCTTTGGCATTAACTTTGAAACAGTGCCACGCATTAGTAATCACGCCGAGGGCGTGCAGGCCACGCGCCAGTTCTTGCCGATGTGCTGGATAGACGAGGAAGCATGCCACCAGGGCGTGCTATGTCTCGACAACTATCGCAAGGAATGGGATGACAAGCGCGGCGTATACAAATCGACGCCTCGCCACGATTGGGCATCCCACGGTGCCAAAGCGCTAGAAACCCTCGCACGCTCATCGCTATTTACCAGAGCGCAGCTGCCCACCACCTCCGCTAACCGCGAGTCGCGTGGCGGCTGGAACGCTCATACCTGAGAGAACGATATGCAGCCAGTCAAGCAAGACATCTTGTGCCAAATGGTTATTCAGGACATCGAAGGGGTCGTTGATGCGACCCGGGAAGAAGATGGAGCGCTTCGTATTTACTACATCAGGCAGGACGGAAAAGAGCGAGTCATGCTATGCGTCCCACCAATTCCAGACGATCTGGATGGCCGTTACTCCTGGCTGGAGCAGGTACGCCGCACTATCACTGCCGACAATCGGCTAGCCGCCCACACCTGATACCACCGCTGGGAGTCGCTATGATCCACACCACACCGAACGGCTCGCAACAGCAGCGGGCGCGCACGGCAGCATTGCGCCTCGCGGGACTGCAAAGCCGTGACATTGAGAAGTTTGCCCGCGATGCCGCCATGGGTATTGCGCAAGAGCTGATGAAGTACGGTATCCCAATTCCCTCCAAGCGTTTCCGTCCCGACGTTGGCAACGTGCAAATCGATATGATCCTCATCGAAGAGAAGGTGACCACGCCAGAGCCTGGTATGCGCCTGCAGTTTGAGGTCGAGGGCAACATGGGCGTGACGTTCAACGTCAAGCTATTGGAGTTCCTAGACGATCCCGCTGGCTACGTGACCGACCTCTTTAAACAGCTAGGCCCGATGCGCCGCAACGTACAGCGCATGCGTACCCACAAGCGCGCTGCCGATGCCGCTATCTACAAGGCGATAACGCAGGGTGCTGCTAATGGCTAGTTTGGGACTACTGCAGTACAAGTCGGCGACTGAGATGCACGCCGAGCAGGCCGCCGAAGCCCAGCAAATGCAGGCCGAGGAAGAGCGCCGTCGCCAGATCATGGAGTCGTCGCTTGGTGCGCATATTCGCCGGTCATGGGAATCCGCCAAGACCGCTAAGCAGGAGGTCGAGTACCGCTTGCTTGATTGCCTTCGCCGCCGTAAAGGCGAGTACGACCCCAACAAGCTAGCGGCGATTCGCAAGGAAGGTGGTGCTGAGATTTACATGATGTTGACCGCCACCAAGTGCCGCGCCGCCGGTGCTTGGATTCGCGACATTATGATGCCTGCGAATGAGCAGCCGTGGGGCTTGCAGCCTACACCAGTGGCTGACGTGCCCGATGAGTACGTAATGCCCGTGTTTCAGCAGCTCCAGCAGCAAGCGATGCAGGCGCAGCAGCAGGGCCAGCAGGTGGATATGGTTTCGCTGATCGAACAAGCCCGCGAGCAAGTGCGGCAAATGGCGCAAGAGAAGGCCGAGGAAGCTGCCGAACGCCATGAAGACGTGATTGCCGATCAGCTAGCCGAAGGTGGCTGGTCTGAGGCGTTTGAGCAATTCGTGGACGACTTTGTCACTTATCCTGCTGCGTTTGTGCGAGCACCAATCCTGCGTCGCGTGCCTACGCTGGAATGGCTAGAAGGCTGGCAGCCGGTCAAGAGCACCACTATCCGACCTGAGTTTGAGCGGGTATCACCGTTCGATATGTACCCCAGCCCGGACGCCACCAGCGTAGACGACGGCGCATTCATCATTGAGCGCGCGCGCTTTACCCGGATGCAGCTTAACCAGCTGATTGGCGTGCCGTCGTTCAATGAAGAGTCGATTCGTCGTGTGCTGGAGCAGTACGGCCAAGGCGGATTACGTGACTGGCTATGGACAGATGGCGAGCGTGCCGAGCTAGAGGGGCGTGGCCATGAGTGGCTTACCCATGGTGAAACTATCGATGGCCTGATCTACTCCGGCGGTGCTCAGGGCGTCACGTTACTGCAGTGGGGCGTCAACCCTGACGAGATCGAGGACCCGCTGGCAGAGTATGAGATTGAGGCCATCTTGATTGGCCAGCACGTTATTCGCGTTCGCATTAACCGTGACCCGTTGGAGCGTCGGCCGTACCACAAGGCGAGCTATCAACCGGTGCCAGGCAGCTTCTGGGGCCAAGCTATCCCCGAGCTGATGGCTGATATTCAAGACGTGTGCAACGCCACGGCACGCAGCTTGGTGAACAACCTCGCTATTTCCTCCGGGCCGCAGGTGGAGGTGTATGAAGACCGCCTGCAACCTCAAGAAGACCCGACCAACATTTATCCGTGGAAAATCTGGCGTACCAAAGATAGCCAGGTCACCGGTAATAACGCCGCCGTTCGCTTCTACCAGCCCAGCAGTAACGCGGCTGAATTGCTCGCTGTTTACGATCAATTTGAGCGCCGTGCCGATGATGCGACCAACATACCTCGCTACACCTATGGCAATGAGAACGTAGGCGGTGCTGGTAATACTGCGAGTGGCCTATCGATGCTCATGGAATCCGCGAATAAGGGGATCAAAGACGCCATCCGGCATATTGACCGCGGTGTGTTGCGCCGAGTGATCGAGGCGCTTTGGCTCTACAACATGCAGTACAGCGAAGACCCGAGCATCAAAGGTGATTGCAACGTTGTCGCGCGTGGTAGCTCTGCCATGCTGATTCGCGAGCAGACGAACATGCTACGCCAGCAGTTCCTGCAGCTGACTCAAAATGAAATGGATATGGGTATTGTGGGTATGGAAGGCCGTCGCAAGCTGTTGGATAGCGTGGCTGAGAAGCTGGATATGCCAGGCCTGATCCCCACGCAAGAGCAAATGGAGCAGAACCTAGCCGAGCAGCAGAAGGCACAGCAAGCGCAGCTAGAGGCTCAACAACAGATTGAGCAAGCCAAGGCGCAGGCTGAAGTGGCCGTCAAGCAGGCTCAGGCTAAGAAGTACGGCGCCGACGCGGCTGAAACCCAAGCCGACACCCAGATCGCCCAGCAAATGGCACCGCTGGATGCCCAACACCTGCTGGCACAGATTGCCAAGCTCATTGCCGAAACGCAGAGAGGCCAGAATGAACGAGCAGCAGTGGAAAGCCCTGTCGCGAATCAACAGCAGCCCAGAGGGCCAGCACCTGCGGGAAATGCTCAAGTCCCAGCGCGAGGATTGTCGCAGCCTGCTGGAGCAATGCCGCGATAGCGCAGAGTTAGCGCGTAAGCAGGGCGAGGCCACTGCACTAGCGGGCCTTATCGAAAAGTTAGAAACCGCGCGTGATGTTATCGACACGCGCTTTAAGTAGCCGGATGCGTCCGGCCTCACAAGCAAGCCGCTTCTTTGGAGGCGGCTTTTTTGTGGGCAACGCTCAACACTGCAGGTTGAACACGTTACCCGAATCGTGAACCCCGGCTAAGACCGGCTCACAGACACGCCGTGAGGCGTCATAGGAGTTGAAATGTCATTACCCCAGTCCGTACAGGCACAAGCTGCCGCTGCCGCTAAGCACTTTGACCGCGAGCCAGAGAATCCCGACGCCAATAAGGCCAAGGCTCCTGACAGTGAGCAAAACCCGCCACGCGACGCTGAGAAGCCGGACACTGACAAGCCCGATACGCAATCCGCCGAGCCACCGAAAGACGAGCCGAAGCCAGAAATCCAAGATGCGCTGTATTGGCAGCATCGATTTCAAGTGCTGCAAGGCAAGTACAACGGTGAGCTTCCAGCGCTGCGCAAAGAGATCGAACAGCTAAAACAGCACGTCGCTGGCAAGGATCGGCGCATTAATGAGCTTGAAAAACAAGCGCCTGCACCCGATAGCAGCGGCATCACTGACGACCAGCTCGCCCACTTCAAGCAGGAGTTTGGCGAAGACCTGGTGACGTTCATTGAGCGCATGACCCAAAAGGGAGCGGCCCCAACTGATGCCGGTAACACCAAAGAGCTGCAGGAGCGTCTGGATCGTCTCGAATCCGAGAAGCACGAAGACGCTGAAGCACGCTTTTGGGTGAGCTTAGAGCAAGCGGTGCCCAATTTCCGACAGGTCAACAGTGATCCCGCGTTCCTGCAATTCCTTAGCACGCTCAATCCACAAACGGGTAAGCAGTACCAACAGGCACTCAGCCAGGCGCAACAGAGCCTAGACGCGAAAGGGGTGGCTGACGTTTTCAAACTCTATCTGAACCAGGCGAAGCCAACGCAGCAGCAGCGCCAAGTCCCCGATGAACAAGTGGAGCCGCGCACCACGAAAGCAACGCAAACGCCGAATTCTCAAGGCGGCAAGTTGTGGACGGGTGCCGACATTGCCCAGTTCTATCGAGACAAGACCGCTGGCCGCTATGCCGCCGATGAAGCGCAACGCCTGGAAGCCGACATATTCGCCGCCCAACGTGAAGGCCGGGTTCGCTAACCCGGCTGGCGGTTCAACGATTCTCGCCGTGAGGCGATAAGAGGTTATTCCAATGGCAGGTCCAGTACGCGACGCAAGTCATCCCGACTACTCCAGCACGTCCGCCTCCGGGTTCATCCCGCAGGTCTGGTCGGGAAAGATGGTTGAAAAGCTGTATCAGCGAACCTGTTTCGCTGAAATCTCCAACACTTACTACGAGGGTGAGATCAAGTCGCAAGGCGACACGGTGATGATCCGCACCACACCGTCTATCACGATCAACGACTATGAGATTGGTGGTGGCCTCAATTATGAGAAGCCGACCAGCGACAAAGTAGAGCTGCACATCGACAAGGCGAAGTATTTTGCCTTCGAGGTGAACGACGTTGACGAGTATCAAGCCGATATCAAGTTGATGGACAACTGGTCGGACGATGCTGGCCAGCAGATGAAGATCGCCATCGACAAGGTGATTCTCGGTGACGTGTTCGCCGATGCGGCTGCAGAGAACGCAGGCGCTGCCGCTGGTCGTGAGTCTGGCGGGTACAACATGGGTGCGGCCGGTGCGCCGGTGTCCGTGAGCAAAACCAACATCCTCGATGTACTGGTTGATTGTGGTTCGGTGCTGGATGAGCAGAACGTGCCTGACGACGGTCGCTGGATTGTTCTGCCCGCCTGGATGAATGGCATGCTCAAGAAGTCCGACCTGCGCGACGCGAGCCACATGGGGGATAACACCTCGGTGTTCCGTAACGGCAAGGTAGGCATGCTCGACCGCTTCGACGTGTATATCAGCAACAACATGTCGAAAGTCACCGACGCCACCACCACACGGCAGGCTACTAACTGCCTCTTCGGTCACAAGAAGGCGCTTACTTTTGCGTCGCAGATGACCAAGATGGAGAACTTGCCTAACCCGCAGGACTTCGGCCAGCTAGTGCGCGGCCTAAACGTATTTGGCTATGAGGTCATTGACCCTAACGCCATGGGTCACCTGTACGCCGAGCGTGCCGCCTAAGGGCTCCATATCGCCATCCTTCGGGGTGGCGTTTTACTTTCCGCGAGGAAATACGCATGACTAAATCACTGATTGAGCAGATTGAAGAAGCGGTAACCAAAGATGATTTTGAGCCGCTAGCCGAAACACTGGGCGTTGAGATCAATAAGCGCCAAGGCGTCGAGACTATCCGCGCCGAGCTGCTTGAAGCCGCTGAAACGTTAGCAGAGCAAGGTGTAACGGAAGAGGGCGAGCTAGGCACTGGTGAAGCGCCGAGCGAAGCTGTCGAGCCTGAAAAACCGAAGTACAAGGGCCGAATGCTCAAACACTTAAAGAACGGGCGAACCTTCCCGTGGACGGCTGCCTTGGCTAAAAACCGCTACATGCAAGAGGTGTAAGTCATGGCGGAGACCGTCGGCGGCGTTATTGATCGCGCTAAGCGCATCCTTCAAGAGCGAGGCAGCGGTATTCGCTGGACAGTGGAAGAGCTGGTGGCATGGCTCAACGAGGCTTATGTCATTGTTGCTACTCAGCGACCGGATGCCCACAGCAAGCTAGCCATGATCAGCTTGGTGGCGGGTGCGCGGCAAGAGATACCCGCTGACGGGCTGCGCCTTATGGACGTTCTTTCTACAGAGCAAGGGCGAGCGATTCGCGCTTCAGAGCGCCGTACGCTGGCGACTATGCGCCCTAATTGGATGAACGAGCGCGCTTCATTGGCCACTGAATTCTTTGTGTTTGATGAACGCATGCCTCGTGAGTTTTGGGTCTATCCGCCGGCAAAAGCAGGTGCTCGTGTAGAGGCGAGCTACGTCGCTAAGCCAGCGTCGCATACGGTGGCCGATATGGCGAGCAGCTTGAGCGTGAGTGAGCGTTACGCCCCGGCCTTGCTTGATCTTGTGTTGTATCGCGCCTTTTCAAAAGATGCTGAAAACCCAGCCAATCTAAGTCGCGCGCAAATGCACTACCGCGCTGCAATGGAAGGCATCGGTATGAAAACACAGGGCGATGCGATGACCTCACCTAATGGAGGCGGGCAAGATGCTGGATGAGCTAATCGACAGCGCGGCCCTTGAGGTGCCAGACGCGCCACGAGCGACGATACGGGACATGCTCTCCTGGGCGTCGCGCGAGTTCTGCACCGAAGCTGACGCCTGGGTAACGGAAGAAGGCCCGGTGATTTATGGCGCCGACTCTGACTACCCGCTAATAGTCGCTCCCACAGGAGAGGCGATTCGGATTGTGTCGCTCACTATGGATGGCCGAATGGTCACGCAAGGCGAAGGCTTCGAGCAGCGGTCGCCCACTGAGATCGTGTTTAGCCAGACACCCAGCCAGGCAGTGATAAGCGGTCGCTTGGCGTGCCGACCAAAGCGAGGTGATTTTCCAGCCGATGTGGTGCTGTCGCGCTGGGGTGAGCCTATCGCCGACGGCGCGCGATGGCGATTGCTCTTACTGCCCCAGTCCTGGCGAGACCCTGAGCTAGCCAGCTACTACCAACGACGCTTCTTGGCAGGCATTACCGATGCTAAGCAGCAATCCCGACTCGGCTATGCCCGAGGTGGCGCGCGCGTCAAGATGCGGCGCTTTGTCTAAATCCACTCCCCACTTGCCGAGAGGTAACCCCCATGGGAGCAATGTCGAACTATCTTGAACAGCGCATGATTAATGCCACGCTACGGGGTGATAACTTCACTGCCCCTGCTGTGTCTGATCTACACCTTGCGCTCTTCATCGCCGATCCTACCGACGACAACGTCACCACCAACGAGGTGGGCGAAACATGGTATTTGAGAAAGCAAACGGGCAATTGGTCTAGCCCCAGTGTTGATGTCGAAGGGCGCACGCGGACGGATAACGCCGCGAGCATTACGTTTGATGCTGTTCAGAATGCGAACCCGGCGCACACCATCACCATCACCCATATCGGTATTTATGATTCCGATGTGGCGGGCAACCTGCTGTATCACGAAGCGCTAACGACGCCGAAAACCCTCGAAGTGGGTGACGTTATTTCGTTCGCCTCAGGCGCGCTTATCCTGCGTCTCGATTAAGGGGATAGGTAATGTTTAACGGCTCCCGTTTCAATGGGGCAGCATACAATGCTGGCTCTGGGGGTGTTCGCGTCCTGCTGGCATCGGCTGTGCTGGCGGTTTCATCTACCGGAAATGCGGAGCCGTTGCGCACCCAGTATGGCGCAACGGATGCGCCTGTTCAGGCTGGCATCCATGAGCCACGAGCGGTAGCTGAGCGCGCAGCCTCAACACTGATCTACCCAGCGGCCATCTTTGATGTTTCGCGGCCATGGGACTTGGCCACCGCCGAGATATGGGCGACGGGCAGCTTAGAACCTGAGCACCTAGTTATTCGGGCTGGCGTCGCGGGCATTGAAGCAAAGGCTGTCTTGGGTGCTGACGCCATTCGCTACGCCTTCTTCTCTGACATGCAGGCGTCGGCGCAGATTGGTCCGGTTCAGGCTTGGGGCATTCGCCCTGGCGTCGCTGAGATTCAGGTAAACGCTACCGGCGAGATATTTGCAACGCGAGAGCGGCCCGGGGAAAGCGGCCTGCTGGCAACAGCAACAGCGTCGTTTGATGGAGATATATTCGCTGGCGGCATTACTGATTTTGTGCCGTACAGCGCCTTCTTTGCAGAGCCCCACCTAAACGGCATCCAGCCCGGGTGGTCTGCCCTAGATGTTGTTACCCGTCTAACTGTCGGCGGCGACCGCATGGCGGGCGGAAATACGGACGGCTTAGTGGCGTCTTGGTTTGATGCGTCGGCTTTGCCAGGGCGCGGCGCGCAGGTAAACGAAGGCATCGTTACCGCTGAGCTAACGGCTGTTTGGTGGGCGTTCAACTATGAAAAGTGCACGTTCACGACTCAGTCAGCCCTGACGGCAAACCCTACGCGAACGTCAGCAGGCGTCTCTACGCTCGATGCGAAAGCATTTGTAACAGCCCCCTGGTCGCTGATTGTTGAGCCCCGCAAAACCCTCGTTGTTAGTGGCGCATCACTAACGGCCACGCCTTGGCGCATACGACCTGTAGCAGCTGATGCCAGCGTGGAAGGCACTGCCTACGCCTACGCCAACCGCATCTACTACTTGAGCGTTACCTTCGATGGGGTGGGGTCGGTTATGCGCAATCGCTTGAGCGTCAATCTAACGAATCAAGCGCCCCCTGCTCGCCAGATGGTCGCGCCTTTCGAGTCGCGCGCCATGGTGGTGCCTGCGGAAAATCGGACAATGGTGGTTTTTTAATGGCTATTTTAGGCACGTTCACGATGCAGCCCGCTGACGAGTGGGATTACGACATTGATTACAGCGAGTGGATGCCCGAATCCGACGGCCTTTCGGAAAATGTCGCGCCGGAAGTGACGGCATCGCCGGAGGGCTTGATGGTCGAGTCAGTGACGCGTGACTACGACAACAAGCGCGTGAAAGTTTGGCTGTCTGGCGGTGCGGATGGCGAGCGCTATAAGATAGAGATAACGACGCGGACGCGAGAAGGCCGTGTCCGCCAAGATGAATTTTTTGTCATCGTGAGAGAATTTTAACATGCCGGAAATTTACGCGAACAACGCTCGCGGCAAGCTAGCTTCTCCTGTCACGGCAGGGGATCAAAGCCTGCCCCTTGAGGCGGGCCATTCTTTCCCAGATCCGGGCGGTGATTGGTACCGCGCGACGCTTTATCGCTGGGAGTTTGCGAGTGACGGCATCCGTGAATTTGACCACGAGATCGTTAAGGTGACCGCGCTCTCATCCAATACAATGACAGTTGAGCGCAGCCAAGAGGGTACGGTGGCATTCGCCTATGACCCTGGCACGCCTGTTGAGCTGCGCATGACAGCGGGCAGCCTGGCCGAGAAGCCTGCAGATACGCTTGCGGTGATGCAGTCGCTCACTTCACCGCCTGAAATTCGCGATATCGATACTTGGTCGATTGATGCCACGGCCATTAGTCGCCAGAGCGGTGGCAGTATCGCGTCGTTTGAGGTGACGTGGTGGGACGGCAGTACCGAAGCAGTGGCGGCAGCTGGCGGCGCGGCCACGCTCTCCAGAGCGGTGGATCAGCCAGTAGGAGGTGTCGTTTCAGCAACCGTGCGAGCGCTTGACGACATCGGCAATGCCAGCGCACCCGAGACCGTTACGGCTGATGTAGTTGCCAACCGCGTGCCGGAAGGCCCTGTTGTGATAAGCGCGCCCACCCAGACCGGCAAGAACAGCACGTTCCAAGTTTCTTTTAGTGGCGCGACCGACCCGGACGGCGATTCGATCAGCTACACGATCACTGACACAGGCGCGTTCACCTTTGCCAAGACGTCGGGCATTGCTGGCGGAGAGATTGTAGAAGTCACGGCGCCCGATGTTACTGACGATATCGCTATCACGTTTAGCGTGAAGGCAGTGGACAGCCTTGGCGCCTCGACAGCCACCTATAGCGAAACAGTGACCGTGCTAGCTGCCCAGGTAATGGGTGTTGCGCTGCGCGCCACGGGCGGCCCTGGCGGTACGTGGGATCATATCGACGATACCGGCGCAACCATTGCCACTCCTAGCGCCTCCTGGTTTAACGCCCATCCGATTTTTGGCGGCATGCAAGATGTCACGGTGGATGGTCAGGCCATGGTGGAGGTGCCGAAGTTCTACGTAAGGCGCGGCACCGCAGGTGGCGACCCCGCGTGGTGGATTAGCGACCAACCGCTGGCGGGGTATGAGGTGCATCCTGCGTTTCTGCTAGATGGTGTTGAGGTGCCCGCATTCCAGTACGGCAAATATCAGGCATCGCTCAGCGGCGGCAAGCTGCAGTCTGTGCCGGGCGTTACGCCAACGGCATCGCGCAGCTTGACGCAGTTCCTGGCAGATGCCGAGGCCCGTAACGTGGGCGGCGTCGCTGGCTTTAGGCTGCACCACTACGACATGTGGCTGGCCATTCAGTGGTTATACCTGGTCGAAAACGCGACGATGGATAGCCAAACGAAAACGGGCGAGGGCCGCGTTAATCAGTCCAGCGCCGCCGCTGTCGATGCCGCTGACGTAGCCCAAGCGACGTATCGCGGCATCGTTGGGCTATGGGGTAACGTCTATCAGTGGATGGACGGAGCCCGTACGCTCAATAGTGTCATTGAGCGGCGTGACTATAACGGCGCGTGGCAAAGTACGGGCGAGAGCGTTCCTAACGCTGGTGCCGCCACTTACCCCATCACGTTCCGCAATTCAGCCCCGCTAGAATTTATCCCCGACACCTATTCAACCAGTAACGACAGCACCGCCACGCTGCCGGACTACGTGCGGTGGCGTGATGCTGGGGAGTATTACCCCTACGTCGGCGGCTTCTGGAGCAATGGCGCGGATGCCGGGCTTTGGTGCGTGAACTGCAGCAATTCGGCGTCGAACTCGTACAGCAACATCGGGGCGCGTCTCGCGAGGGTCGTGTCATGAGTCAGGCAAATCAGCGTCAAGCTCAGGGGCGCGGTAGCGCCCCGTACCAACACCTTCGACCCTTTGAGGGCATGCTCACTAAGGTGGAAGAGCTGGAAGATTACAGTCGTCGAGCCCTGGTGAATTTTCCGAAAAGTGAGCGACACTTGCTCAGCGCGGAGGTGCGGCTGTGTATTGAGCGCATCGAGCGAATCACGCTTACTGCATGGAAGCGCTATCAGAAGAAAACCACCCTCACCGACTTGGATATTGAGATAGAGATACTACGCCGCAAGGTGCGCAAGGCCGAGCGGTACGGCTATATCTCAGGTCGCCAATATAGAGATTGGGCAGAACACATAAGCGCTCTGGGGTCTATTCTTGGCGGCTGGCTGCGCCACGAACGGGCCAAGCAGGGCTATAGCAAGTAGAGCAAGAAAGGGAAGTCGCTTATTTCGATGTGCCCCTACGTCGGCGGCAACTGGAGCAATGGCGCGAATGCCGGGCTTTGGTACGTGAACTGCAACAATTCGGCGTCGAACTCGAACAGCAACATCGGGGCGCGTCTCGCGAGCGACCGCTTTACCGGCCAGAAACCGCCCGCCTACGGGTTGGCGGGCAGTGCCACATCCCTCGGGGCGGCTTTCCTCGCTTCACGGCGAAACATCAATAGAGCGCGGCGGCCTACGGGTGGCCGCGTTTCATTTTGCACAAACTGCATAAGGACAATGCGGTGTCGCTTTATCAAGACATTATTGATTTCGATAACCTCATGCGCGGCTATCATGCCGCCAGAAAGCGCAAGCGCTACCGGCCAGAGGTGGTGAAATACACCGCCAACCTGGAAGAAAACCTCCTAAACCTTCACAACCACTTGGTTCACAAAACATGGCAACCGGGCCGCGCCAGAGAGTTTGTGGTGCTGGAGCCTAAAATGCGGATGATTCAAGCCCCACCGTTTAAAGATCGGGTGCTGCATCACGCCGTGGTGGACTTGGTAGAACCACTATTTGAGCGCAGGTTTATCTATCACAGCTACGCCTGTCGCAAGGGAAAGGGCACCCAAGCAGGGGTGCTTGCTCTGCAACGCATGCTCAGAAAGGCTAAGCGGCGCTGGGATAGTGTGTACGTCGTACAGGCAGACGTAAGCAAGTTTTTTAACTCGCTGCCCCATGATGCTGTACTAGATAGCGTTTCTCAGACGATTGACTGCCCAGATACACTGCAACTGTGGCGCGCCATGATACGCGGCTATGGCCATGATGACGGCATCGGACAACCGGTGGGCGCGCTTAGCAGTCAGCTAAACGCTAACGCCACCCTAGATGGTGTCGACCATGAAATG
>Ga0310345_10000843_pt1 | contig 38784 bp, 38 predicted proteins | sample HC15DNA20500_MG_FD_204667 | JGI IMG/M metagenome (GOLD analysis project Ga0310345, IMG submission 204667) | Marine microbial communities from station ALOHA, North Pacific Subtropical Gyre - HC15-DNA-20-500_MG | ecosystem: Environmental > Aquatic > Marine > Oceanic | place: Pacific Ocean: North... | reverse complement strand
GGATCGACTTCGTTCTCGAGCGGGAAGGGCCCGATGCCGAGCATGCCGTTCTCGCTCTGCAGCGTGACGGTCATGCCTTCGGGGATGTGGTTCGCCACCAGCGTCGGGATGCCGATGCCGAGGTTCACGTAGAAGCCGTCCTGAAGCTCGCGCGCGGCGCGGGCGGCCATCTGGTCGCGGGTCCAGCCCGCCGTCATGCCATCATGCTTGGTCATCAGCCGACATCCGTGCTGCGAGTGGTGCGGAATTCGATCTTCTTGTCGTAGGGCGATCCCACGATCATGCGCTGGACGTAGACGCCCGGCAGGTGGATCGCATCGGGATCAAGCGCGCCTACGGGCACGATTTCTTCGACTTCAACCACGCAGACCTTGCCGCAGGTCGCCGCCGGGACGTTGAAATTGCGCGCTGTCTTGCGGAACACGACGTTGCCGGTCTCGTCCGCCTTCCATGCCTTCACCAGCGCGAGATCGGCGAAGATGCCCTGCTCGAGGATGTAGTCCTGACCGCCGAAGTTCTTCACTTCCTTGCCCTCGGCCACCAAGGTGCCGACGCCGGTCTTGGTATAGAAGCCCGGAATGCCTGCACCGCCGGCGCGCATGCGTTCGGCCAGCGTGCCCTGCGGGCAGAACTCGACCTCGAGCTCGCCGGACAGGTACTGCCGCTCGAATTCCTTGTTCTCGCCGACATAGCTGGCGATCATCTTCCTGACTTGCCGGGTGCGCAGCAGCTTGCCGATGCCTTCGTTGTCGATCCCGGCGTTGTTGCTGGCGAACGTGAGGTCTTTCACCCCGCTGTCACGCACCGCATCGAGCAGGCGTTCGGGGATACCGCAAAGGCCGAAGCCTCCGCAGGCGATGAGGAGACCATCGCGCAAGAGCCCGTCAAGGGCGCTCGCGGCATCGGGGTAAAGCTTCTTCGGCATACGAATTTCAGTCCCTCTGGCAGCGGGGGGCGATAGAACGCGTGACCGCTTCTCATCAACTGTATGTCGCAAATCTGGTCGGCGACTGCTTTCCCGAGCGCGGCGTGGGCCCTGCGCCCGGCTTCATTTTCACCTGCCCCGTTGTTCGTGCGAGGCCGGTGAGGGGTTACATCCTGTCAGTGCACGCAGCTGTAAGGCCTTGGACCGATGCTGTAATGCAGCAGATCAGCCAAGCGCAATCCCCAGCAGCGAGGAAAGATCGGCAAGCGCCTGTTCACCGCTGGTCACCTTGATCGCGTGCATGCCGAGCTGTGCGGCCGGCTTGCAGTTCACGCCAAGGTCGTCGAGGTAGATGCAGGACGCCGGTTCGAGCCCGAGCTTCTCGCACATCATTAGATATATGCGCGGATCGGGTTTGCGCACGCCGGCCTTGCTGCTCTCGATAACATGCTCGAAGCGGGCGAAGATCTGCTCCAAAGCGTCGCTTCGATCCTCGCTGCGGGCAAGGCCCGCGCCGTGGCCTGTGGGCACGTTGTTGGTGATGCAGGCGATGCGGTAGCCGGCGCCCTTCAGCTGGTCGAGCGCGCGGACCATCGCGGGGCGCACCGTTCCGGCAAGCACGGCCAGAACGTCTGCACCTGCCAGATCATGCCCTTGCGCCCTGGCTTCGGCGGCGAACAGCGCATCGAACTCCGCCGCGCCGATTTCCGCGCGTTCGAATCGGGCCCAGGCATTGTCATCGGGGTTGGTCGCATTGACGCGGCGGACGAAGTCCTGCGGCAGACCGCGCTCCGCTTCCAGCCGGTTGAACGCTTCGAACGGGGAGGAGGTGATGACCCCGCCGAAATCGAAGATCACTGCCGAAAATGCCCGCTCCGCCATGCTGTCCGCTCCGTGTTCTTGTGCCTCGGCGGCATAGCGGTCGGCGCGGCGCGCGCAAGGGCAGGTCGTTGATTTGGATCATTGGGGCTCGGTCCGGAACGGGTGTACTGAAGCTCTGCCAGCCTGTTTTGCGGAGGAACCAGATGCGCTCGATTCTTTGCCCGGCCGATACTGCCGATACCCTCGATGACCGCGTCGAAACCGCGCTTGCCCTCGCGCGGGCGATGCGTGGCCATGTCTCGTTTCAGATCGCGACTCCCTTCGCGCAGATGGCGCTGTGGGAGCCGTTCGGCGGCGCTGCGCTGTCGGCCGAGGTGATCAACGAAGTGCGCGCTGCGGATGAGCAACTCGCCAAGGACCTCGACGTGCGCCTCGCCAACGAGGATGTGCCATTCGACGTGGTGCTGACCGACCAAGGCCGGGTTGAGGGCGTGGCGGCTGCGGCACGCTTCACCGACGTTATCGTCGCCAGTCTCGATGATCCGGCGCTTGAGGAAGTCGCGCTCGGTTCGCACTGCCCTGTGCTCGCCTTGCCGCGCGGGGTACCGCTGGTCGTGTTCGACAAGCCGGTCCTGCTCGCGTGGGACGGCGGACACGAAGCGGCTGCCGCGATGCGTGCCGCGCTGCCGCTGCTCGCGCTGGCAAGCTCGGTGCACATCCTGATGGTGCGCGAGAAGGAAGACAGCTTTCCGGCACGCGATGCCGCCTGCTATCTCTCGCGCCACGATATCCATGCCGAAGTGCATGAAGTCGCCAGGCATGGCGCAATCGCGACGACGATTGCCGACAAGGCCCACGAACTGGGCGCCGGGCTGATCGTGATGGGCGTGTTCGGCAAGAGCCGCCTGCGCGAATTGCTGCTCGGCGGGGTCTCGCGCGATCTGCTCGACAAGTCGATGGTGCCGCTGCTGCTGGCTCATTAAGCGCGCGAGACCTACCCCTAGGGGCATGTTGCGACGCAACAGTAGCGCTATCTGATTTCGGCATCGGCTGCATGTCATGGAGTCATGGCGCTGTAATATCGTCGGAAATTGGCCATTCATCGGCAATGACCATGAGTGTATTGCAAAAAGTGCAATCAATCTGCCCCATTTCGCACTTGCGAAAATGACGGGATAGTTGCATATGAAAGCTGCCTTTCAGGCATCCTCTCCCAAAACTTTCAGGCCCGGTTGGAAACGACCGGGCCATTTTTTTGGCTGATGCACGGTCCTGTCGGGATCGGAGGGAGGCTTGAAGCCGCTCTGGAGCTTGACTGCACGGGCATCCCGGCGTATCGGCCCGCTCCTGATTCCGGGCCGCGTCCTGCGCTGGCCATGGGCAAACCGATTCGAACGAAAAGAGCAGACCGATGAAGCGCACTTTCCAGCCCAGCAACCTCGTGCGTGCCCGCCGCCACGGCTTCCGCGCTCGCATGGCCACTGTCGGCGGCCGCAAGGTGCTTCGCGCCCGCCGCGCCCGCGGCCGCAAGAAGCTCTCGGCCTGATCGCCGAGGCTCCGGTTGCGCCCGTCATGGGGTGCAAGCTGGAAACCATTGCGAAACGCAGCGATTTCCTCGCCGCGAACAACGGAATCCGGGTCGCAAGGCCCGGTTTCGTACTTTTGGTGAACCCGCTCGCACGCTCGGATGGCTTGCAGCGCTTCGGCGTCACCGTCACAAAGCGGATTGGCAACGCCGTCGCCCGCAACCGCATGAAGCGCCGCCTCCGGGCACTGGCGCGGGAAATCCTGCCGGTGCAGGGCATCCCCGGTGCGGACCATGTGCTGATCGGGCGCGAAAGCGGGATCGAACGCGATTTCGGCTTGCTCCGGCAGGAACTCGAAGCCGCGCTGGCGCGGGCTGCTGCGGGGAAGGGTGATCCGCCCCGCAAGCCCGGCTTCAAAGGCAAACCAAAGGGGCGTGGCAAGTGATCCGCAAGCTGCTGATCCTGATCGTCCGGCTGTGGCAGATCGGCCCTTCTGCCGTGCTGCCGCCGTCCTGCCGATACAGTCCGTCCTGTTCGCAATATGCGATCGAGGCGCTCGGCAAACACGGTGCGATTAAGGGTGGTTGGCTGACGGTGAAGCGGCTATTGCGCTGCCATCCTTGGGGTGGCCACGGCTACGATCCGGTGCCCTGAACAATCAACCGGCACACCAGACTTACGAACGCGAGGCAGAGTGGAAAATCAGCGCAATGTGATCCTGGCGATGGTGCTCATGGCCCTCATGCTCGTGGGCTGGGACATCGGCATGCGGTACTATTATCCGCAGCCCGCCAAGCCTGCTGCCGGAGCGCCCGCCACGCCAGGTGCCGTGCCCGCACCCGCAGCTACCCTCAAGCCCAACCGCGAAGGCGGTTTGCAGGCGCCGGCGGATGTCGCGCTTGAAAAGCAGGATCTCGCGCAGGCGCTTGCCGCCGGGCACCGCATTCCCGTCGATGCGCCGGGCCTCAAGGGCTCGATCAATCTTCTCGGCGGCCTCGTCGATGATCTGACGCTCGCCCGCCACCGCGAGACGCTCGACAAGAACAGCCCGCCGGTGCGCCTGTTCTCGCCCGCCGGGACGCCCGCCCAGCACTTTGCCCAAGTCGGTTGGCTCGGCCAGAACGGCGTTGCCGCGCCGGGCCCGGACACGATGTGGCAGGCCGATGGCGCCAAGCTGACGCCCGCGACGCCCGTCACGCTCAAATGGAGCAATGCCACCGGCCAGACTTTCGCGATCCGCTATGCGATCGATGAAAACTACATGATCACGGTGACGCAGTCGGTGAGCAACGCGGGCGGGGCGCCGGTTGCGGTCAAGCCGTTTGCGCTGGTCAACCGCACCGACCGCACCGCCAGCATCGATACGTGGAACGTCCATTCGGGCCCGATTGCCGCCTTCGATGGCGCGGTGACGTTCGACACCAACTATTCGGACGTGAAAACCGCGGGCGCGGTCAGCCCGGCGGGCTCGGCCAACTGGATCGGCTTCACCGACATCTACTGGCTCTCTGCGCTGATCCCTGACACCGCGAATGGTGCCGTGCAGCCCAAGGGCGATTTCCGCAGCGTCTCGCCCGATATCTTCCGCGCCGATCTGATCTACCCGGTCGCCACCGTCGCGCCGGGCCAGACCGCCACGCAGACCGTGCGCCTGTTCGCCGGCGCCAAGGAGAACAACGTTCTCGAAGCCTACGAGAAGCAGGGCGCGACCAATCTCTCGCTCTCGATCGACTGGGGTTGGTTCCGCTGGTTCGAGAAGCCGATCTTCTGGCTGCTCGACGCGCTGTTCCGCGCGGTGCACAACTTCGGCCTTGCGATCATCCTGCTCACGCTGATCGTGCGCGGCATCATGTTCCCGGTGGCGCAGCGCCAGTTCGCCTCGATGGCGGCGATGCGCGCGATCCAGCCCAAGCTCAAGGTCATCCAGGAACGCTTCAAGGACGACAAGCAGAAGCAGCAGCAGGAGATCATGGCGCTCTACAAGGCGGAGGGTGTGAACCCGCTCGCGGGCTGCCTGCCGATCTTCCTGCAGATCCCGGTGTTCTTCGCGCTCTACAAGGTGCTAGTGCTGACCATCGAGATGCGTCACCAGCCCTTCTTCGGCTGGATCAAGGACCTCTCTGCGCCCGATCCGCTCCACGTGCTCAACCTGTTCGGCCTGCTGCCGTTCACCCCGCCTGCGTTCCTTGCGATCGGCGTGCTGGCGATCCTCCTCGGCATCACGATGTGGGCGCAGTTCAAGCTGCAGCCGGCGGCGATGGACCCGTCGCAGCAGCAGGTCATGGCGCTGATGCCATGGATGATGATGTTCGTGATGGCGCCGTTTGCGGCGGGTCTGCTGATCTACTGGATCACCTCGAACCTGCTCACCATCGCGCAGCAGAAGTACCTCTACAGCAAGCACCCACAGCTCAAGGCGCAGGCGAGCAAGGACCAGCTCGATATCGACCGCGTCGTGGCGCGCGAGCAGAAGGCGCAGGAACCCAAGGGCGGGCCGCGCAAGCCCAAAGCGCACTGATGGAGATCACCGAAGCGGAAGCCGCCGCGCGCGCGGAGCTTGAAGAGCGTGCCCGTCGATTGTTCGCCGGGCCGATCACGTTCCTCAAGTCCGCACCCGCGCTCAAGTTCATTCCCGATCCGGACGTGCCCGAGATCGCGTTTTCCGGGCGCTCCAACGTCGGCAAGTCCTCGCTGCTCAACGCGCTGACGGGGCGCAACTCGCTGGCGCGCACGTCGGTCACCCCGGGGCGCACGCAGGAACTGAACTTCTTTGATGTCGGCACGCCGCTGCAGATGCGGCTCGTCGACATGCCCGGCTACGGCTTTGCCAAGGCGCCGCCGAAGGTGACCGAGCAGTGGAAGCGCCTCGTGCGCGATTTCCTGCGCGGGCGGGTGGTGCTGAAGCGCACGCTGCTCCTTATCGATGCGCGTCACGGCATCAAGCCGGTCGACGAGGATATGATGAAGATGCTCGACGAGGCTGCTGTCGGCTACCGCGTCGTCCTCACCAAGGCGGACAAGATCAAGGCAAGCGAGCTTGCCGCCACCGTCGCCGCGACCGAAGCGGCCGCGCGCAAGCGGACCGCGGCCTTTCCGCAAGTCCACGTCACCTCGTCGGAACTCAAGATGGGCATCGCCGAGCTGCGCGGCGCCATCCTCGAGGATGCCGCGATCTAGGCAGCTTTGGCGGCCCGCCGCTCCAGCAGCACATCCAGTGCGACAGGCCGCTCGATGAAGTAGCCTTGCGCATAGTGGAAGCCCGCCAAGGTCGCTTCCATCAGCTGCATTTCGGTCTCGATCCCCTCGAACACGCATTCCAGCCGCAGCGAGCGGGTGAGGTTGAAGATCGCGCGGACCAGCCGGCGCCCCTCGCCATCATCGAGCCGGACGGCAAAGCTGCGGTCGATCTTGATGATGTCGATCGGCAGCATGTGCAGTGTGCTAAGGCTGGAATAGCCGGTGCCGAAATCGTCCAGCGCGATCTTGGCCCCGCAGGCACGCAGCTTTTCGAGCGCGGCACGGGCCCCGGCAAAGTCGGCGATCAAAGAGGTTTCGGTGATTTCGAACACCAGCCTGCTGGCATCGAGGCCGCTATTCGCAATCCGCTCGATCAAGGCGGTGACCGTGCCGGGATCGGCGATGTCGGTCGGTGCGAGATTGAACGAGAGGCGCTGCTCACCTGGCAGGCGGGCGAAGTCGGCAAGCACGCGCTCGAAGGCGGCGAGCGTGACCGTCCGCCCCATGCCGAGCCGCTCGGCCGTGGCGAACAGCTGCTCGGCGGGCACGGCGCCGATTGTCGGCGATTCCCAGCGGGCCAGTGCTTCGACGCCGACCATTGCCATCGAGCGGGTGCGCACGATCGGCTGGTAGACCATGGCCAGCTCGCGCTTGAGGTCCGCGCTTTGCAGCGCCGCTTCGAGTGCCTGTTCGGAGCGGACAATGCGTTCCAGCTCCGCTGAAAACCGCACGATGCCGCCGCGCCGTGCCCTCTTGGCATGGTAGAGCGCAAAGTCGGCGCGATCGAACAGGTCGTGCGCGCTGGCGCCCGCCTCGGGCCAGGCAGCAAGGCCGACCGAACAGCCGACCGAGACCACAATATCACCCAGCGGCACCGGCTCCTGCACCTGTGCGCAAAGCCAGGCGCCCATGGCTTCGGCGGCTTCCAGCGAACCTTCGATGATGAGCCCGAATTCGTCCCCGCCCAACCGCGCGATCACCGCGTCAGGGCCGCTCGCCGCCTGCAGCCGCGTGCCGATGGCCTGCAGCAGGCGGTCACCCTGCGCATGGCCGTGGACATCGTTGATCGGCTTGAAGCGATCGAGATCGATCACACCGATGGCGAAGGGCGGGGCCTTGTCCCCCCGCGCCAAGAGTGCATCGAGCCGGGCGAAGAAGTAGCGGCGATTGGGCAGCCCGGTCAGCGGATCGGAGTGGGCCAGCCGCGCGTTTTCTTCGGCAAGGTGCTGCGCCTGCGTCCGCTCGTGGTGCAACGCCGCCTGCGAATCTTCGAGCGCGGCGAACGAACCGAACGAATCGCGCAGCACCTTGAGCACCACCATGCCCACCATCAGGATGTTGAGCGCCATCGAGCCCATCGTCACCGTCCCGCGCGCGAGGCAGTAGGTGAGGAACACCCCAAGCACGATGAAGCAGACCAGATGCGCCGCGCGGGGCAGGTAGGTCAGGCAGAAAATGCAGCCCATCACCGTGATCGCCACGAAGACGGTGACATGCCCATGTTCGTCGCCATGACCATACTGATCGAGCCCGAGCGCCCAGAATACGAACAGCAGCGAAAGCAGCGTGGCCATCACTTCGGTCCGCCGCAGCATCCGCAGCGCATAGGCCTCATCGATGCGGCTCTCGTCGATCGGTTGCATCCATTGCACGACGCGAACCACGCAGGCCGCGATCAGCAGAAGCGGCAGCCAGACGGCCAGCCAGCGCGGCGCGACAGCATGGTGCGTGTAGGCCAGCGCGCCCGCGTTCATTGTCAGGATGAGGTACATCGGCGGCAACTGCTTGCGCAGGCGCAGGAACTGGACGACGGGCAGCGGACGTTGGCCGGATCCCTGCTCAAGGGATCCGCCGGTCGCCACCAGCGGCGTGACAGTCTCGTCAACCTTCGATGTCATGCCGCTTTTTCGCGCAGGGTGCCTTGTCGCGCGGTTGTCCGTTCCATCCGCGCGACCACGCCGGGCATGCGTTGAAAAAACTAACCTTGCGACCGGGCTCGTCGGCGCGCCTCGACACTGCCGTGCGGACGGGTTAGGCCTGCTCGCCCATGAAACTCATCATCGGCAATCGCTCCTATTCCAGCTGGTCCCTGCGCGGGTGGCTGGCTGCCCGGCAATCCGGCCTTGCGTTCGAAACGCAGGTCATCCCGCTCTATGGCGAGAATTGGGATGCGGTGAAGGCCGGCATTCCCGAGCTGGCGCCGTCGCAGGGCAAAGTGCCGGTGCTGTGGGACGGCGACGGAGTGGTGTGGGACAGCCTCGCCATCCTGGGATACCTTTCCGACAAGGTCGGTCGCGACCGCTATTGGCCCAAGGCCGACGATGCCCGCGCGCTGGCCCGCGCAATGGTCGCTGAAATGCATTCGAGCTTCGGCGCGCTACGCAGCGAGCTGCCGTTCAACTTGCGCATGGAGCCGGTGGCGAAGCCTCTGACCGATGCAGTCCGTGCCGATGTTGAGCGAATCCTCACGCTGTGGGCGCAGGCGCGTGCGCGGTTCGGGCAGGGCGGGCCGTTCCTGTTCGGCACCTTTGGCGCTGCGGACATCTTCTTCGCGCCTGTGGTGGTGCGTTTCCGCCAGTATGGCGTGCCCGTGCCGGGCTTTGCTGGTGCCTATATGGATGCGATCTGGGACCACGAGTGGCTCGAAGCCTGGCGGGCTGCGGCGGCGGAAGAAGGCTGGTCGATCCCGCATTTCGACGCGGCAGCCGAGGTCTAATCCCGCGCGGGCAGCCACAGCGGGCCGACGGCGGACAACAGCACAAGCACATTGATCACCGCATTGGGCGCATTGCCCGAGGCGATCGATCCCGCGCTGTCGAGGCAGAACCACGCCGTCAGTCCCGTCACCACCGCGCGCCGCACGCCTTCGGGCGCTACGTCATGGACCCAGACGGAAAGGCACCAGATCATCACGCCCCAGCCCAGCAGGAACCCGCCCGTCAGCGCGGACAGGAAGCGCGTGTCGGATGCAGCGTAGGTTACGCTGCCGTCGATCGGCCAACTGAGCAGGTCGAGGGTCAGCCGGGCAGGCTCGGCTGTTGCGATCATCGTGCCGAGAAAGAACACCGGCCCGAACGACCCGATGATCAGAGCCGCCACCTTCAGCCAGAACTTGTGAAACGCGCGCGATCGCATCGTAGATCCTCTCCCCTTGCGCGCCGCACTGCTTTTTCCAGTGCGCCGGGCTGCCTGCAATTACCTCGCAGGTCATGTTTGAGCGCCCTTGCAGACGCTTCCCTCCGCTTTCCAGCTCGTCTAACGCCGCCCCATGGCTGTTCCTTCCGATGTCCTTGCCCGCACTGCCGCGCTGATCGAGGCGCCCAGCATCACCCCTGCCACCGGCGCCGTGTTCGATGTGCTCGAAGCCATGCTCGCGCCGATGGGTTTCGCGGTGCATCGCTTCCTTGCCGGAAAGCCGCCGGAAGGCCCGGTCGAGAACCTCTTCGCGATCCGGCAAGGACCGGCTGACTCACGGCATTTTGCCTTCGCCGGACACCTCGATGTCGTGCCTCCGGGGGAGGGCTGGTCGAGCGCGCCGTTCACGGCGGACCTGCGCGAGGTACCCGGCGGGAAGGTGCTCTACGGGCGCGGCGCGGTGGATATGAAGGGCGCCATCGCGGCGATGGTCTGTGCGGTGGAGCAGATCCCTGCCGAGGCCGGGACGATCAGCTTCATCATCACCGGCGACGAGGAAGGCCCCGCCAAGTACGGCACCGTCCCGCTGATCGCCCATATGCGCGAAGTGGGTGCGATTCCCGATTTCTGCCTCGTGGGCGAGCCGACCTCGGTCCACCGGCTGGGCGACATGGTGAAGATCGGGCGGCGCGGCTCGGTCAACGTGTGGCTCACGGCGAAGGGCGCGCAGGGCCACGTCGCCTATCCGCACCTCGCCGACAATCCGATTCCGCGCCTTGTCGCGCTCTTGGCGGAACTCGATGCCCTCGTGCTCGATGAAGGCAGCGCGTGGTTCCAGCCATCGAACCTCGAGATCACCGATCTCGAAGTCGGCAACCGCGCCACCAATGTGATTCCGGCCGAAGCCCGAGCGCGGCTTTCTATCCGCTACAACGATCACCACACCGGGCAGGCGCTGGTCGACCGGGTGACCGAAATCGCCGCGAAGCATCGCACCGAAGTCCGCGCCACACTGCACGGCGAGGCGTTCATCACACTCCCCGGTGCGCAGTCGGCGCTCGTGGCGGCGGCGGTCGAGGCGGAGACGGGCATCAGCCCTGAGCTTTCCACCACCGGCGGCACCTCCGACGCCCGCTTCCTGCGCGCGCTTTGCCCGGTGATCGAATTCGGCCTCACCAACGCGACGATGCACAAGACCGACGAGGCGGTGGCGGTAGACGACCTGGAAGTCCTGACGCGGATCTATCGCCGCATCGCAGAGGCGGCGCTGGCATGAAGGCGCTTGGCCGGATAGCTGCGTGCCTCGCCGCGGCTGCGCTCCTTGCCGCGCCGCTTGCGGCGAAGCCGACGGGTTCGCTGACCGAGCGTAACCGCGCGATCATCACCGATTTCGCGCGGCTGTTATACAGCGTCCGCGATGTGCGCGGCGCGTTCGAGAAGTACGTTGCGCCGGACTATATCCAGCACAATGCGAACATCCTCGATGGCCGTGAGGCGGCGATTGCCGCGTTGGAGCCGATGTTCCGGCAGGAAGGCTCGCGCTTCGAGATCAAGCGGATCGTCGTCGATGGCGATATGGCGGTGATCCACCTCCATGGCCGCGCCGGGACGCAGGGCAACGGCGGCACAGTGGCGGACATCTACCGGCTCAAGGGCGGCAAGATCGTCGAGCACTGGGATATTCTTCAGCCCATCGCGGACAAGCCGGTGAACCCGCACGCTTACTTTTGAAGGCTCAGCGCGCTTTCCTGAGAACGATGTAGACCGCTCCGTCGCCGCCGTGGCGCGGCTGGGCAGGCCTGACCGACGCAATGCGCCCTGCATGCGGGCTGGCTGCCAGCCAGTCGAGCAGCCGCGCGCGGATCGCGCCGCGCTTGTCGCCCGGTTCGAGGTGATTGGGCAGGCCGTTTTCCGCCACCGGGCGGTGTTTGCCAGCGATCAACAGGATCACCCGCGCACCCATCGCCAGTGCCTGCTCGATCCCGCCGTTGAGGCGGCTGTGCGCGAGGGCGATGGACAGGCCGTGGAGGTCGATCGTGACGTCGGGCTGGAGCGGTCCGCGCGTCAGTTTGCGGTCCCAACTCGAATCGAGGCCTCCTGCGGTGAGCGTGCGTGCTGGCGTCGCCACCGGAGCCGGCCCAGGGCGGGGCGGCGGGACGCGGCCTTTGACACGCTTGGGCGGATGGGGCGGTGCTTTGTCCGGCCCACTCCCGCTCCCTGCTGCAGGCGGGAGAGGCGCAGGCGGCGCCTTCTTCGGGTGAAGCGGGGTGACGGTTGCCGCCACTTTCCGCCACAGCGCGGCTTCATCGGGGCTGAGCCCGCGTGGAGGGGCTCTCATTGGCCGTTCAGCCGGGCGAGCGTGCCTTTGGGCAGCAGGATCAGCGCTTGCCCTTGCGCTTTCAGGCCGCCCGCGATGGTGCGCGCCTCGGCCCCGGCACCCCAGAAGCTGTCGAAGCGGTTGGGCCCCTTGATCGCGCCGCCGGTATCCTGCGCCACCCAGAGCCCGCTGATCCCGCTTTCACCCTGCAGCCAGACCGGCGCGCCGAGCGGGACATAGGCCGGGTCCGCCGCCAAGGTGGTGCGCGGCATGATCGGCACGTTCAGCGCGCCCACAGTGTCCGTCCCGGTCCGCTCGCGGAAGAACACATAGCTCTGGTTCTGCTGCATCAGCGAGCGGCCTTCCACGGGGTGTTCGTGGATGTAGCGCAGGATGCCCTGCATCGAGCCGGGATACTGGCCGGGACCGGTGCCGATCAGGCCTTGCGCGCGCATCACGCTGCCGATGCCGGTGTAGGGATAGCCGTTCTGCCCGGCAAAGCCGAGCCGGATCATGCTGCCATCGGGCGCGCGGAGACGGCCTGAGCCCTGGACCTGGAGAAAGAACAGCTCGGCCCGGTCGGCCACCCAGCCGATTTCCAGCCCGCGCCCTGCCAGCGCGCCGTTCTCGATGGCAGTGCGGTCGTAATAGGGCACGAAGCGTCCGGTCTCGTCATAACGGCCGAGCGGCTGTGTCCCATCGGGCTGCGGCGGTGCGTCGCCGGGACGCGCGCGCACGAGATCCGGGGGCAGCGCGTAGACCGGTACGTCGAAGCCCGGTTGGCGCACGCGCACCCCGGCGATCTCCGGCTCGTAATAGCCCGTCACCAGCGCTTCGCCGCGCGCCACCGTGGCGGTTTCGAAATAGCGCGTGAAGAACCCGCGTGCGTCTTCAGCTGGCCACGCGGCCGCAGCGGCACAGGCCGGCGCCCAGTCTTCAGGACGGGTGAGGCCGCTCGTATCGTTGCGCTTTGTCAGGCGCGGGCAACTGGTGATGAAGGCAGACAGCGCAGCGCGGGCATTGGCTTCGCTGAAGCCGAGTCCGGCTGCGAGCGGCCCCCGATGCGTGCCGATCAGCGCGGCGTTGGGCGCGGTGGGCGGCACCGGGGGAACCGGCGCGCCCGGCGGGATGATGGGAAGGCAGCTCGAAAGGAAGGCCGGTGCCAGAACGGCAAGCCAGGCCAGCTTCCCGGCCCGTCCTGCACGCCGAAACCCCACGAAAAATCAGCCTTCGTCGGTCTCGTCGACCACCCAGTCCGGATCGCGCGAGGTGAGATCACGCGAGAAGGTCCAGACGTCGTGCGTCTCGATGGCATCGTCGAGCGAGCCGGCGACGACCGCGCCGTTCGCATCGCGGGTGACCGACGCCACATCGGCGGTGAAGCGGACGGTGATCCGTGCACGCGGCGCGGCATAGTCTGCCCCGACAATGCGCGCTTCCTCGATGCGGATCAGCTTGGCGGTGATCGCCTCGCCCGCTGCATTGCGCGCGTCGATCGCTTCGGCGAAACCGGCGTAGACGTCGCTGTCGCAAAGCTGCGAAAGCTCGTTCTTGTCGCCGCGCCAGAAGGCTTCGAGCACCATGCCATAGGCGCCGCGCGCCCCGGCAAGGAACTGGCCGACATCGAACCGGCGATCGGCGTTCACGATGGCACGAATGCCTGCCTCGGCGCGGGAGTCGAGCTGGCTGTCCTGCGGCATCGGCAGCGTGCGCGGCGCGGTGGCGGTCTTTTCCGGCAGGCGCGGTGCAAGCGTGCGCGGCGCGCTGGAGGGATCGGGCTGCTCGACGCGGCGGCGCATCGGCTCCTCGTTCTGCTCCGGACGACGGCCCAGCACGGCATAGAGTCGCAGGCCCAGGAATGCTGCGATCATCGCGAGAATCACAATTTCAACAATCACAAGGCCACATCCTGCTTGATCAAGGCGGTAGCCGGGCCTGCGGGTTCCGGTCACCACCGAATGAGTATCGTGCCCTATGTGGTTACGAAATACAAATGAACAACGCGTGGACGGCACCCGGATTGCCCTCCTGAGGCCAATTTTCGCCTGCCTCTAGGTGCACTCTGTCGCAGCAAGCGCGATTGCCCCGTTCTCCGGCAGGTGCTAGGCGCCGCCGCAATCTCATCAACTCATTCGCACGAAAGCACGATCATGGCCGAAGAAGGCGACATCATCACCCCGCTCGATCTCGATGCGGCGCAGCCCATGCCCAACGGGGAAGACACCAGCCCCGCGATCGGCCTGATCTCGCAGTACATCAAGGATCTCTCGGTCGAGAATCCCAATGCGCCCGACAGCTATGGCTGGACCGACGCGCCGGAAGTCTCGATCGATTTCAACATCGGCGCCCGCCCGCTCGGGCCCGACGTGCACGAGATCGAAATGAAGATCACCGCCACCTCGAAGGCGCCGCAGGGCACCCAGTACGCGGTCGAGCTGCTCTACGGCGCACTGATCGGCATGCGCAACATCACGGACGAGCAGGCCCATCCGTTCCTGTTCGCGGAAGGGCCGCGCCTCGTGTTCCCCTTCGCCCGCCGCATCATTGCCGATGCCGTGCGCGATGCGGGCTACCCGCCGCTGCTGCTTGAGCCGATCGATTTCAACGGCCTCTACCTCCAGCAACTCCAGGCCCGCCAGGCCGAGGAACTGGCCGCCGGCACCGCCGGTCAGGCCTGATCCGGCGGGGTTCATGGCCGCTCCAGCCATGAAGCAAATGCCATGAACCTGCTGAAGGCAACCGGCACGATTGGCGGGCTCACGCTCGCCAGCCGTGTACTGGGCCTCGTGCGCGACAGTCTGTTTGCCCGCTATGTGGGCGCAGGCTTCGCGTCCGACGCATTCCTCGTCGCCTTCCGCCTGCCCAACATGTTCCGCGCCCTCTTCGCCGAGGGCGCGTTTGCCTCGGCCTTCATCCCGATGTTCAACCGCAAGGTGGGCGATCCGGAAGGGCAGGGCCTGCCTGATGGCCTCGACTTCGCCGAGCGGGCGCTGGCCGTGCTGCTGCCGACGCTGGTCGTGATGACGGCGCTGCTCGAGGTGTTCGCGTGGCCGGTCACGCTGGTCCTCTCGGGCCAGTTCAACGGGGTGAGCGCTGAGCAGTTCGCTTTCGCCGTCGCGCTGTCGCGCATGACGATCCCCTATCTGATGCTGATCAGCCTCGTCTCGCTGTGCGGGGGGATTCTCAATTCGCTGCACAAGTTCTGGGTCAATGCGGCGGCGCCGATTCTCCTGAATCTCACGCTGATTGCCGCGCTGCTGCTGTTCCATTCGGCGGACCCGATGGTGACTGCACGCAACCAGGCGATCGGCGTTTCGGTCTCGGGCGCGCTGCAGCTGGCGTGGCTGGTCTGGGCCTGCCGCCGCGCCGGGGTGAGCCTCAAGCTCCGCCTGCCGCGCCTCGATGCCGATGTGAAGCGGCTGATGGCGCTGATCTGGCCTGCCGCCGCCGGTGCCGGCGCGGTGCAGATCAACCTCGTCATCTCGACCGCGCTCGCCGCCTCGCTGCTCGCGCACGGTTCGGTGACATACATCTACATGGCGGATCGGCTGAATCAGCTGCCGCTGGGCCTGATCGGCATCGGGCTCGGCACCGTGCTACTCCCCACGATCTCGCGCCAGCTCGGCGGCGGGGACGAAGCGGGCGCGATGGAAACACAGAACCGCGGGCTTGAACTCGCGCTGCTGCTGACGCTGCCCGCCACGGTCGCGCTGGTGCTTTGCGGTGAGCCGATTGCCGCCGCGCTGTTCGGCTATGGCCGCTTCTCGGCCTTGGATGCGCATTTCACCGCGCAGGCGCTGGCCGCCTTCTCGATCGGCCTGCCGAGCTACATCCTCGTCAAGGTGCTGACCCCCGGGTACTACGCGCGGCAGGATACGGTGACGCCAGTGCGCTACGCCACGATCTCGATGGTCGTGAACCTTGTCCTCAATCTCGTTCTGATCCTGCCGCTCCAGCATGTCGGCCCGCCGCTCGCGACGGCGATCGCCTCCACCGTCAACGTCGGGATGCTCTACCGCACGCTCGTGGCGCGCGGGCAGTTCACCACCGATGCGCGCCTGCGCCGCCGTGTCCCCCGCCTCGCGCTTGCCGCGCTGGCCATGGGCGGCGTGCTGTGGGCCGGGCAGGGCCTGCTGATGCCTTATGTCCACGGCACCTGGCTGGTTCGTTTCCTCGCGCTGGCGGTGCTGGTCTCGGCGGGCGGGCTCGTCTATGGGCTCAGCGCGATCATTCTTGGCGCCTTCTCCAAGGCTGATCTGCAACTTCTCCTGCGCCGCAAGCGCGCCCCTTCAGAGTGACTCGTCCCATGCGTATCGTCTCGGGCATCCAGCCCACCGGCAATCTCCACCTCGGCAATTATCTGGGCGCGATCCGGAACTGGGTGGCGATGCAGGACGAATGGACCGCGAAGGGCGGCGAGTGCCTCTATTTCCTCGCCGATCTTCACGCGATCTCGATGCCGCATGATCCCGCCGCGCTGACCGCCGGCACGCGCGAGATGGTCGCCGCGCTGGTCGCCTGCGGGATCGATCCCAAGCGCTCGGTCGTGTTCAACCAGACGCAAGTGCCCGCCCACGCCGAACTGCAATGGCTGCTGACCGGCACGGCCCGCATGGGCTGGCTGAACCGCATGACGCAGTGGAAGGACAAGGCGGGCAAGAACCGCGAAGGCGCCTCGGTCGCGCTGTTCACTTATCCGGTGCTGCAGGCGGCGGACGTCCTGCTCTATCAGGCGACCCACGTGCCGGTGGGCGAGGACCAGAAGCAGCACCTCGAACTCGCGCGCGACATCGCGCAGAAGTTCAACAACGACTTCGCTTCGGAAGAGGCACCCGTCTTCACCCTGCCCGAGCCGATCATCCCGCCAGAAGCCGCGCGGATCATGAGCCTGCGCGACGGCAGCGCGAAGATGTCGAAGTCCGATCCTTCAGACATGAGCCGCATCAACCTCACCGACGATGCCGATGCGATCATGCAGAAAGTGCGCAAGGCCAAGACCGATCCGGAACCGCTGCCGAGCGAAAAGGACGGTCTTGAAGGGCGCCCAGAGGCTGCGAACCTCGTTGGCATCTACGCAGCCATGGCGGGCCTCAGCCAGGCCGACGTACTCGTGCAGTTCGGCGGCCAGGGCTTCGGCGCGTTCAAGCCGGCACTGGGCGAGCTCCTCGTCGAAAAGCTGGCGCCGATCACCGCGCGCTACCGCGACTTGCGCAGCGACACCGCCGCGCTCGATGCGATTCTCGCGGATGGGGCCGCGCGGGCAAAGGCGCTTGCGGCGCCCACGCTTGAACGCGCCTATGCGGCGCTTGGGCTTCTTCGCGGTTAACCTGTATTGCTGTGTTTTCACCGCTTGGCGGCGGTGTAACAAATTGCATCAGGTTGGTGCATTTGCCCTGTAATCGCCCGGAATTCCGGGAGATTTGCCTTGTCGTTCAACCGGCATTCAGCACCTGACGCGCACCCTTCAGGCATGCTACCAATGCAGATGGTGCTGGCTGACAGGGGAGCCGGCTCACGCACCAAGGAGTCGCCGGATATGAGTCTGATGCCCACGCGTAATCGCTTCGCCATGCTTGCAGCGCCGCTGCTGCTGGCACTGGGCGGCTGCGCCACGCCGTTCAATGCCAATGTCTCGCGCTTCCAGGCCGAGCTGCCCGCGCCGGCGGGCCAGAGCTTTGCAATTGTCCCGCAGGATCCGCGCAACGCCGGTGGCCTCGAATTCGCACAATATGCCAGCCTCGTCGCAGCGCAGCTGCAGAAGGTCGGCTACGTGCCCGCCACCAGCCCGCAGGCTGCCGATCTCGTCGTCCAGTTCGACTACGGCGTCGACAAGGGCCGCGACAAGCTGCGCACCACCGGCATCGGCGATCCCTATTGGGGTGGCTGGTACGGTCCGGGCTGGGGCCCGGGTTGGGGTGGTTGGGGCGGCTACGGCGGTTTCGGTCGCCGCGGTTTCGGCGGGCCGTGGGGTTACGGCTTCTATGATCCGTTCTTCTACGGCGGCTACAACAACGTCGATGTCGTCACCGTCTACACCAGCGGGATCGACATGAAGATCGACCGCCGCGCCGATGGCAAGCGCCTGTTCGAAGGCAAGGCCGAAGCGGCTTCGACCTCGAACCGCCTGCCTTACCTCGTGCCCAATCTGGTCGAGGCGATGTTCACCGGCTTCCCCGGCCACAATGGGGAAACGGTGAAGATCTCGATCGCGCCGGAAAAGAAGAAGAAGGGCTGATCGCCCGCCGCGGTTCGGCTCAGCCGGGAAGCGCCGCAAGGCCCCCGGTCGAGCCGAACCCGCCCGCGCCGCGCGCGGTTTCATCGAGTTCCTCGACTTCAAGCCAGCTCGCCTGCGTGACCGGTGCGAGCACCAGCTGCGCCACCCGGTCGCCCCGGCGGATCGAGAAGGTCTCTGCGCCAAGGTTGATCATGATGACCTTGAGTTCGCCCCGATAGTCGCTGTCGATCGTGCCCGGCGTATTGGGCACCGTCACGCCATGCTTGAGTGCGAGGCCCGAGCGCGGACGCACCTGGATTTCAAAACCCGCTGGAATTGCCATGGCCAGCCCCGTCGCGACCGCGTGGCGCGCGCCGGGCGCAATCTCGACGTCTTCTGCGGACACGACATCCATGCCCGCCGCTCCGGCCGTCGCATAAGCAGGCAGGGGCAAGTCGTCATTGCCCGGCAAGCGCTTGACCAACACGGGCACAGGGTCAGGCGAGTGCATCGGCAATCCTTTCAACCAGCGCAGTGGCGACCGCATCCTTGGGCATTTCGGGCAGGCTCTCTACCCCGTCCGCGCGCACGATGTGCACCGCGTTGAGGTGGCCGCCCATGACATCGCCGGACACGTCGTTGGCCACGATCCAGTCGGCACCTTTGCGCACGAGCTTGGCCTGTGCGTGGGGCACCACGTTCTCGGTCTCGGCAGCAAAGCCGACCAGCAGGCGCGGGCGATCGGGCGAGGCGCCGAGCCGCGCCAGAATGTCCGGGTTCTCGGTCAGCTGCAGCGGCGGCACCGCGCCCGAGCCGTCCTTCTTGAGCTTCTGCTCCGCTTCCGACGCGACGCGCCAATCCGCGACGGCGGCAACCATGACAGCCGCATCGGCGGGCAGGGCATTCGCGACGGCAGCGGCCATTTCGCGGGCGCTTTCGACATCCACCCGCGTCACGCCCGGTGGCGTCGGTAGGGTTACCGGCCCGGCCACCAGCGTCACCCGCGCCCCCATACGGGCGGCGGCGGCGGCAATGGCGAAGCCCTGCTTTCCGCTCGAGCGGTTGGCGATGTAGCGCACCGGGTCGATGGCCTCGTGCGTCGGCCCGGCAGTGACCAGCACGTGCCTGCCCGCCAGCGGCCCAGCCGGCGGGCTGCCCAGCTTCGTAGCAATCGCGGCGAGAATCGCGGGCGGTTCGGGCAGGCGGCCGGGGCCGAATTCGCCGCAGGCCATCGGGCCTTCGTCGGGCTCCATCACTTCGATGCCGTCACTGCGAAGGGTTGCGACGTTGCGGCAAGTAGCCGGGTGCTGCCACATGCGGACGTTCATCGCGGGCACCGCCAGCACCGGCTTGTCGGTCGCCAGCAGCAGCGTGGTGGCGAGATCATCGGCGATGCCTGCCGCCATCTTGGCCATCAGGTCCGCCGTCGCCGGGCACACCACCACGAGATCGGCATTCCGCGAGAGCTGGATATGCCCCATCTTCGCCTCGGCATCGAGATCCCACAGCGTGGTATGGACTTCGTTCTCGCTGAGCGCCGCAAGCGTCATCGGCGTCACGAACTGCGCCCCGCTCTTGGTCAGCACGCAGGTGACAGAGCCACCCTCGCGCCGGATCAGCCGCACGAGTTCGCTGGCCTTGTAGGCCGCGATGCCGCCGCCGATGATGAACAGGATGCGCTTGCCGAGCATGGCCGCGCTTGTGCAATGGCACGCTGCGCGGCGCAATCCGTTTTGCGCGTCTCAGGCCGTCAGCGCCTTCCGCTCTCGCCGCTTGCTCGCCAGCTTCAGCACCAGCTTCTGCGCGGGCCGCTCAAACCAGCGATGCGAGGCAAAGCCCGCCAGCACGCTCGCGCCGACGAAGAACAGCAGGAAGGCCGGCTGCCGCGCAATGCCGCGCGAACCCAGCGTGGCGTCAATCAGTAGAACGAGCATGAGCTGGATCGGGAAATGCCAGAGGTAGACGCCGTAAGAGGCATCGCCCAAGTGCCGCGCGGCGGCGAGCTTGTCGTCCCGGTCTGCGGTATCGATCGCCAGCACGGCGAGGAGCGCGGCAAAGGTGCCCGCCAAAGTCGCGCCGTCTTCCCAGTGCAGGCTCCGTCCCAGCCAAAGTGCTGCGACGGCCAGCATGGCCGCGAGCGGCGCCAGCACGCCCGCACGCAGTCCGCCTTTCAGCGCCGCCCCATAGACGGCCGCGCCGCCGAAGAAATAGCCGATGCAAGTGAACACCGCCTCGTCGGGCGCCTTGCAGAAAAACAGCGCCAGCGCCGCAGCCGCAGCTGTCAGTGCGAGCAGCATGGGCGATTTCCTGAGGCCCGGCAGCAGCAGCCAGAACACCGCATAGGCAAGGATCTCGGTTGAGAGCGACCATGACGGGCCGTTGAACGACTGATCCGCCTGCCAGCCCCAGAAATGCGCAAGGCCGAGGCTCAGGACGAAGTGCTTGATGTCCTGATGGTGGTAGATGAACTCGGTGCCGTTCACGCCGCTGTAGGCGGCCTGCAGCACCGCGACGAGCACCAGCGTCAGCAGATGCAGCGGCCAGAGGCGGGCCACGCGTGCCAGCCAGAACCGCCCCCGCGCGCCGGCATCGGCAAGGTACACATGCGCGAAGACGAAGCCCGAGACCGCCCAGAAATACTGCACCGCGACGTGGCCATAATCGTAGAGCCACCACAGTTCGCGATAGAGCGGCGAGACTTTCGCCCGGGCCACATGGAACTGGAAGTCCACCGGCGGCACGAAGAAGTGCTGGTAGTGCCAGAACAGCACCGCACAGGCCGCGAGCAGTCGCGAGAGGTCGAGCGCATTGAAGTGCCGTTTCTCGAGCCGCAGGCCGGGCAGGGGAGGCGTTCTGCTCACCTCAGCCCCACGGACCAAGCAGGAGGACTCCCGCGCTGGCTGCCGCACCAATCACTGCTGCCGCGACATATCCGAGCCACTTGAGCCCGCCGCCATCGCCGATCAGCACGATCGGCGGCAAAGGCGGGTCTTCCGGCGCACCGCCCTTGGGCGGGAAGCGTTCCTCCACCCGGCGAACGAGATCGGGCAGGCCGAGCAGGGTCTTCACGTTTTCGCGGATGCGGTCGGCAATCGCGGCTTCCGGGCCGAGCTCGTCGCGGATCCAGTCGCGCACGAAAGGCGCCGCCACGTCCCACATGTTGATGGAAGGATCGAGCTGGGTGGCGATGCCCTCGACCATCACCATGGTCTTCTGCAGCAGCAGCAGGTGCGGCTGGGTCTGCATGTCGAAATCGCGGGTGATCGCGAAGAGCCCGTCGAGCATCTGGCCGACCGAAAGCTCGCTCACAGGCTTGCCGCGCATCGGCTCGCCCACCGCGCGCAGCGCTGTCGCAAACTCGGCCACCGAATGGTAGCTCGGCACGTACTGCGCCTCGAAATGGATCTCGGCGACGCGGGTGTAGTTGCCCGTGGTCAGGCCATAGAGGATTTCCGCCAGCCACTGCCGCGCGCGGCGGTCGATCCGGCCCATGATGCCGAAGTCGATCGCGGTGATCGTGCCGTCGGCTTCGATGAACAGGTTCCCCTGATGCATGTCGGCATGGAAAAACCCGCCGCTGATTGCCTGCCGCAGGAACGCGATGACGAGGCGGCTGGCCAGTACCTTGCGGTCATGCCCGGCGGCGTCGATGGCATCGTTGTCGCTGATCTTGATGCCGTCGATCCAGTCGAGCGTCATCACCCGGCCATTGGTGCGATCCCAGTCGATGCTCGGCACGCGGTAGCCGGGGAAGGCGTGCATCTGCTCGGCAAGTTCGGAGGCGGAGGCCGCCTCGCGCCGCAGGTCCAGCTCGCGCAGGGTCCAGCGCTTGAAATTGGCGATCACCATGCGCGGGCGAAGGCGCGATGCCTCGCCCCCGAAGCTTTCAAGGTGCGCCGCTGCCCATTCGTAAGTCGCGATATCGGCGGCAAACTTCTCGCGCACGCCGGGCCGCAGCACCTTTACCGCCACCTTGCGGCCATCGGTCGTCACGGCGCGGTGGACCTGCGCCACCGAAGCCGCACCCACCGGTTCCTCTTCAAACTCGGCGAACAGCGATTCGAGGGGCCGCTCGAAGCTTTCCTCGATCTCCTTGCGGATCAGCGCGAAGTTCACCGGCGGCAGCTTGTCCTGCAGCTTGAGCAGGTTCTCCGCTGGCCCCGGACCGACCAGATCGGGCCGCGTGGCCAAGGTCTGCCCCAGCTTGATGGCAGCCGGCCCGATGGCGCGGAAGGCCCCCGCGTAATCGCGCTCGCGGTTCTTGCCCGTCAGCGAAACCCAGCGCGCCAGCTTTGCCAGCCGGCGCACCTGCGGCGGGGCATTGCGGTCGTTCTCGATGCCGATCAGCGCGCCGTGCCGGGCAAGCGTGATGCCCCAGCCGAGCAGGCGGCGAATATGAGTCGTGTGGCGGAGCATGGCTTAAGCCCCCTCCTCTTCAGAGGAGGGGATTGGGGGTGGTGTTTCGCGGCAAAGCCTGCGCTCGCCGGCCACCACCCCCCGACCCCCTCCTCTGAAGAGGAGGGGGAGAGGCTCAGCGCCCGTTCGCATCAGATCTTCCAGCCCGAGTGGATCGCCACCGCACCGCCCAGAATCGGCTCGACCTTCGTGTGGCGGAAACCGGCATTGCGGATCATGCCCTCGAATTCGCGCATCTTGGGAAAGCGGCGGATCGATTCGATCAGGTAGCGATACGAATCGGCATCGCCCGCGATCATCTGGCCCAGCTGCGGCACAATCTTGTGCGAGTAGAAATCGTACGCCTCGGCAAAGCCCGGCCATTCGGTGGTCGAGAACTCGAGCACGAAGAACCGCCCGCCGGGCTTCAGCACACGGTGCGCTTCGGCCAGCGCCTTGTCGATCCGCGTCACGTTGCGGATGCCGAACGCGATCGTGTAGGCGTTGAAGGCCTTGTCATCGAAGGTCAGCTCCTCGGCGTTCTGGCGCGACCAGGTCAGGCCTTGGATGCCCTGCTTTTCGGCGCGTTCGATGCCGACATCGAGCATGTCCTGATTGATGTCGGACACGGTGATCGCCGCGCCATGGCGCGCCATGCGAAAGGCGATGTCGCCGGTGCCGCCCGCCATGTCGAGGATCGCCTCGCCGCTGCGCGGCTTTACCCGGCGCACGAAGCGGTCCTTCCACAGCCGGTGCATGCCTGCCGACATGGCGTCGTTCATCCGGTCGTAGTTCTTGGCGACGGAGGAAAACACCGCGCCCACGCGCTCGGTCTTTTCTTCCGGAGTCACCTCCTCGTAGCCGAAGGAGACGGTTTCGGGCTCGGCAGCGGTTGCGTCGGTCATGACACGCGCCTTTACGTGGGAATTGCCGCAACCGCAAAGCCTGTTAGGTGCAACGCACGATGCCCGAATTGCCCGAAGTCGAAACAACCGTCCGCGGCCTGGCCCATGTCCTCGATGGACAGGTGATCGCGCGTATCGAGATCCGCCGTGCGGACTTGCGCCGCCCTTTTCCGCCGGAACTTGTGCAGGCGCTGACCGGCGCGCGGGTGACGGGGCTTGGCCGCCGCGCCAAATACGGCCTGATCCATGTCGATCGCGGGCAGACGATGGTGTTCCACCTCGGCATGAGCGGGCGCTGGCGAATCGATCCCGAGGAAATTGGCAAGCACGATCATCTGGTGATCGAGACCGGGGCAGGGCGCACCTTGGCGCTGAACGACGCACGCCGGTTCGGCTCGGTCGATCTCGTCGACACCGCCGCGCTGGAAGCATGGCCGCAGTTTGCCGCGATGGGACCTGAACCGCTCGGCCCCGGCCTGACGGCAGCCCACCTCGCCAAGGCCTTCAAGGACCGCTTCGCCGCTGTGAAGCTGCTCCTGCTCGACCAGCAGATCGTCGCGGGCCTCGGCAATATCTACGTTTGCGAGGCACTCCACCGCGCGAAGATCCACCCGGAGCGCGAGGCGGGCAAAGTCAGCCGCGCCGCACTGAACCGGCTCGTGCCGGAAATTCGCGCCGTGCTCGAAGAGGCGATTCGCGCAGGCGGCTCCACCTTGCGCGATTACGTCCGTCCCGATGGGGAACTGGGCTATTTTGCCAAGGACTGGCGCGTCTACGGCCGCGAGGGCGATCCCTGCGCCTGCGGCAAGCCGGTGCAGCGGCTGGTGCAGGGCGGGCGCTCGACCTTCTTCTGCGCATCCTGCCAGAAATAGCAGCGCCACCCCTCTTGCGCGGCGGCTGAAACTTTCCTTTCCTGCCACCGCAACGCGGATAACAACCGATCGAGAGGATCAAGGCACCCATGAAGACCCGCATCACCGAACTGTTCGGCATCGAGCACCCGATCATCCAGGGCGGCATGCACTATGTCGGCTTTGCCGAGATGGCCTCCGCCGTGTCCAACGCGGGTGGCCTCGGCATCATCACCGGGCTCACGCAGAAGACGCCCGCCGATCTCGCCAACGAAATCGCGCGCTGCAAGGACATGACCGACAAGCCCTTCGGCGTGAACCTCACCTTCCTGCCCACGGTCAATTCGCCCGACTATCCGGGCTACATCCGCGCGATCATCGAAGGCGGCGTTAAGATCGTCGAGACGGCGGGCAACAACCCCGCGCCGTTCCTGCCCCATTTCAAGGACGCCGGGATCAAGGTGATCCACAAGTGCACTTCGGTGCGCCACAGCGTGAAGGCGCAGAACGTGGGCTGCGATGCGATCTCGGTCGATGGCTTCGAATGCGGCGGGCACCCGGGCGAGGACGATATCCCTAACTTCATCCTGCTCCCCCGCGCGGCCGAGGAACTGACGATTCCCTTCGTCGCCTCGGGCGGCATGGCCGATGGCCGCAGCCTCGTCGCTGCGCTGGCCATGGGCGCGGAAGGCATCAACATGGGCACGCGCTTCATCGCCACCAGGGAAGCGCCGGTGCACGAGAAAGTGAAGCAGGCGCTCGTCGCCGCGTCCGAACTCGATACCCGGCTCGTCATGCGTCCGCTGCGCAACACCGAGCGCGTGCTGACCAATGCCGCCGTCGAGCGCCTGCTCGAAAAGGAACGCCGCCTCGGAGCGGACATCAAGTTCGAGGACATCATCGAGGAAGTCGCGGGTGTCTACCCGCGCATCATGATGGAAGGCGACATGGAAGCCGGCGCGTGGAGCTGCGGCATGGTCGCGGGCCTCATCCACGATATCCCGACGTGCAAGGAGTTGATCGACCGCATCATGGCGCAGGCCAATGCGATCATCCGCGAGCGGCTGGCGGGGATGTCGTAAGCGCCACCCCGCAATCAAGCGCAGCCTGCTCCTCCCCCGGTCGGGGGAGGTTGGGTGGGGGTGCGCGGCGCATGCAGGAAGCGCCGACCCCCCTCCCCAACCCCTCCCCATCGGGGAGGGACTAATAGAGCAGCGCTGGCGTTAGGCCGCCAGCGTCAGATCCTCGAACCGACCAAGGTGGAAGTCCGCCGAGCCGAACTGGTTCTCGATCATCGTGCCGCGCTTGAAGTAGTGGCCGATAGCCAGCTCCACGGTGATGCCGATGCCGCCGTGGGTCTGGATCGCGTTCTGCCCGACGAAGTTGATCGAACGCGCGACCTTGGCCTTGGCGAGGCTCACCGCGGCCTTGCGCTCGTCTGCGGGCAGATCGAGCTTCAGCGTGCCCATCAGCGCCATCGAGGCGATCTGCTCCACTTCGATGAAGATGTCTGCCATGCGGTGCTGCAGCACCTGGAACTTGCCGATCGGCTGGCCAAACTGCTTGCGCTGCTTGATGTAGTCGAGCGTGCCCTCGTGCAGCTTGCGGCTCACCCCGCAGGCCTCGCCGCAGATCGCCATGGTGGCTTCGTCGGCCAGAAGCTCGATCAGGTCGATGCCGCCCGGGATATGTGCATCGCCCGGGATCGCGACGTTCTCGAAGTAGATCTCGCTCGCCTGGAAGCCGTCGACGGTGGGGTAATCGCGGCGCACCACGCCGGGCAGGGCGGCATCGATCAGGAACAGCTCGACGCCTTCGCGCTCGCGCTGGCTGCCGCCGGTGCGTGCCGTGACAAGAAGATGCGTGGCCCACGGCGCAGCATAGACCACCGCCTTGTGGCCCGAGAGCACATAGCCCGCGCCGTCCGCCTTCGCAGTGGTGCGGATGTTCGCCAGATCATAGCGGCCTTGCGGCTCGGCATAGGCCCAGGCGATCACGGCGTTGCCCGCGATGATCTCCGGGATGACCGCATCGGCCATGGCGGCCGGCGCGCGCTTCATCGCACCGCCGCCGATCACCACGGTCTGAAGATAGGGCTCGACCGCGATGACCTTGCCCAGCTCTTCCATCATGATCATGTTTTCGAGCGCGCCGCCGCCAAGGCCGCCGTGCTCTTCGGCAAAGGGTGCGCCGAGAATGCCGAGCTCGGTCGCCAGCGCCTGCCAGATGCCCGGATCGCGGCCTTCGGGGCGCAGCAGCATCTTCTTGCGCGTTTCGAAATCGTAGGTGTCGGCAAGGAAGCGCGCGAGCGTGTCACGCAGCATGCCCTGCGTTTCGGTGTAGCTGAAATCCATCGTCCTCAAATCCCGCTAAAGGGCCGCCGCTGCCCGTAGGCGCAGCGGCCTCATGTCAAATCAGAGCCCCAGCACCATCTTGGCGATGATGTTGCGCTGGATCTCGTTGGAACCACCGTAGATCGTCGTCTTGCGGGTGTTGAAATAGGTCGGCGCGGCGCGGTGCGCGTAGTCCGGCCCGATCGGATGCTCGTTGTCGCCTTCCCCGAAGCCGCGGAAGTAGGGCGCGCCATAGTGGCCCACCGCTTCCAGCGTCAGCTCGGTCAGGCGCTGCTGGATTTCCGAACCCTTGATCTTGAGCAGGCTCGATTCCGGCCCCGGACCCTTGCCGGCGCTCTCACCCGCGAGGCTGCGCAGCTCGGTGAATTCGAGCGCGGTGAGGTCCATCTCCAGCTCGGCGATCTTGCGCTTGAAGAAGGCGTTGGCGATCAGCGGCTTGTCGCCGTCCATCTCGGCGCGGGCGATGGTCTTCACCTTCTCGATCCCGCGCTTGGAGGCTGCGACTCCGGCGATCCCGGTGCGCTCGTGTGCCAGCAGGAACTTGGCGCAAGTCCAGCCCTTGTTCTCTTCGTAGACGCGGTTCTCGACCGGAACGCGCACGTCTTCCAGCCAGACTTCGTTGACTTCATGTTCGCCGCCAAGCGTGATGATCGGCCGCACGGTGATGCCCGGCGTCTTCATGTCGATGAGGAGGAACGAAATGCCTTCCTGTTGCTTTGCATCGGGATCGGTGCGGACGAGGAAGAAGCCCCAGTCGGCATGCTGCGCCATCGTCGTCCAGGTCTTCTGGCCGTTGACGACATAATGGTCGCCGTCACGCACCGCCTTGGTGCGCAGCGAGGCAAGGTCGGAGCCCGAGCCCGGTTCCGAATAGCCCTGGCACCACCAGTCCTCGCCCGAAAGGATGCGGGGGAGGAACTTCGCTTTCTGCTCGGGCGTGCCGAAGGTGTAGATCACCGGGCCGACCATCGAGAGGCCGAAGGGCATCAGACGGATGCAGTCCGCGCGCGCGGTCTCTTCCGACCAGATGTAGCGCTGCGTCGCCGTCCAGCCGGTGCCGCCGTATTCCACGGGCCATGCCGGGGCGACCCAGCCCTTCTTCGCCAGCACCTTGTGCCAAGAGAGGAAATCTTCCTTCGAAAGCTCGTCGCCTTCGTCCTGCTTGCCGCGCAGTTCCGCCGGATAGTTCTCGGCGATGAACGCGCGCACCTCGTCGCGGAACGCGAGGTCCTCGGGGCTGAACTCAAGATCCATGGTGCTCTCCCTTTATTTTCAGGGCCTTGCGGGCCGCGAAACGACGGGACTCGGCGCGCAACAACGCATCCGGTCTCCTGATCCCTCCATCCTTCCACTTTACGTAAACGTCAAGAGGGGCGTTGGTCCACTTCGTCTTCAGGGGATTGCAGCAGGCCGCCAATTCAGGCGTGACATGGAAGACACAGGTTTGCCAATCCCGTCGCAAACTTGATTCAATCGCTTGCATTACGCCTTGCAGAGGGGCCGTTCATTTGCGAGTGCAGCGCCACGAAAGCGCATCGAGAGTTCGATTCGCTGCCGACGTTGGCACAAAAGTGCTCGCACAAGGGAGAGACCTGTGAAGCAAACCTTCAATTCTTCGCGCGCGATTCAATCGTGTGCATCGATTCTCGCGCTCGCCGTCGCCGGTTTGGCCGTGCCCGCCCATGCGCAGGACGTCGCCGCCACAGCCGCCGAAGCGCCCGCAAGCGACGCGGAAATCGTCGTCACCGCCGTTGCGCGCAGCGCCAACAAGCTCGACAGCTCGGTCTCGGTCAGCTCGCTCAATGCCGAAACGATCGCCGCCGCCGCGCCGCGCTCTGCCGCCGAACTGTTCCGCAGCCTGCCGGGCATCCGCTCGGAATCCTCGGGCGGTGAAGGCAACGCCAACATCCAGGTCCGCGGTATCCCGATCTCGACCGGCGGTGCCAAGTTCCTCCAGCTGCAGGAAGACGGCCTCCCGATCCTCGAATTCGGCGACATCGCGTTCGGCAACGCCGACATCTTCCTCCGCGCCGATTTCAACGTCTCCCGCGTCGAAGCGGTCCGTGGCGGCTCGGCCTCGACTTTCGCTTCGAACTCGCCCGGCGGCGTGATCAACCTGATCTCGAAGACCGGCAACCAGGAAGGCGGCTCGATCCAGGGCACGGTCGGCCTCGACTACGGCGAGTATCGCATCGATGCCGATTACGGCGGCAAGCTGAGCGACACGCTGAGCTACCACGTCGGCGGCTTCTACCGCGTCGGCGAAGGCCCACGCCGCGCCGGTTATGACGGCAACAAGGGTGGCCAGATCAAGGGCAACATCACCAAGACCTTCGACGGCGGGTTCTTCCGCCTGAATTTCAAGTACCTCGACGACCGCGCCATCGGCTACCTGCCGAGCCCGGTCCGCGTCACCGGCACCAATGGCAACCCCAAGTACGAAGCGCTGCCGGGCCTCAGCCCCAACAACGACACCATCCACAGCGCCCTATTCACCCGCGCGGTGACGCTCGATGGCCAGAACAACCGCCAGGTTGACGACATCCGCGACGGCATGCGCCCGCTCGTGAAGTCGATCGGCTTCGAGACCCAGTTCGACGTCGCCGACGGCTGGACCGTCAACGACAAGTTCCGCTACGCCAACATCTCCGGCGGCTTCAATTCGCCGTTCCCGGCGGGCGCGGACACCATCGGCAACCTTGCCACCGGCATCGGCGGCGCGGGCGCGACGGCGGTCTTCGCCAACGGTCCCAACGCGGGTCAGGCCGTCCCGGCGGGCGCCTATGCGATCAACATTGTGCTGTTCAACACCAAGCTGCGCAGCCTCGACAACATCACCAACGATCTGAAGATCAACCGCAAGTTCGAACTCGGCGGCGGTTCGCTCGATCTCACCGCCGGCTTCTACAAGTCGCGCCAGACGATCAACATGGACTGGCTGTGGTCTTCCTACCTGCTCGAAGCAAAGGGTGACAACGCTGCGCTCATCGACGTCCGCAACGCGGCTGGCGAACTCCAGACCGACGGCGGCCTCGTCTCCTACGGTGCCTCGTTCTTCGGCAACTGCTGCCGCCGCACCTACAACCTCGATTTCGATACCAACGCGCCCTACTTCGCCGCCAGCTACAACAGCGGCAAGTTCACCGTCGACGGCAGCTTCCGCTACGACGCCGGCAATGCGCGCGGCTATGTCGCGGGCGACGGCCCGGTCGTGCCGACCGATGTCGACGGCAACGGCGTGATCTCGGTGCCGGAATCGAAGACCACGATCCTGCCGTTGAATGCCCAGCGCCCGGTTAACTACAACTACAACTACTGGTCGTACTCGTTCGGCGCCAACTATCGCCTCGCCAACGACCTTTCGGTCTTCGCGCGCTACAGCCGCGGCGGCCGCGCCAACGCCGATCGCTTCGTGTTCGGCGGCAACACCAGCCCGACTTCGGGCGCCCTGCTCCCCGGCGCGCGTCCGGTCGACTTCGTCCGCCAGGCTGAAGCGGGCGTGAAGTACCAGTCGGGCGGCCTCGCGCTCTATGGCACCGCATTCTGGGCCAAGACCGAGGAACAGAACTATGAAGCCACCACGCAGCGTTCGAGCGCAAACACCTACCGCGCCTATGGTATCGAACTCGAAGGCGCCTACCGCATCGGCGACTTCTCGCTGAACGCGAGCGGCACCTGGACCAATGCCAAGATCATCAAGTCGCTCGACGCGACCGTGATCGGCAACCGTCCGCGCCGCCAGGCCGAGTTCATCTACCGCTTCGCGCCGACCTACAACACCGATCTGTTCTCGATCGGCGGCAGCGTCGTCGGCACGACCTCGAGCTACACGCAGGACAGCAACCTGCTGAAGCTGCCCGCCTTCGCGCAGGTCAACGCCTTCGTGGCGGTTCGCCCGCTGAAGCGCGTGCAGGTTTCGGTCAACGCGAACAACCTGTTCGACACCTTCGGCTTCACCGAGGCCGAAGAGGGCGCGATCCCGGGCAACGGCATTGTCCGCGCCCGCTCGATCAATGGTCGCACGATCTCGGCTTCGCTCAAGCTCGACTTCTGAGCCGAGGCCAAGTCACAAGAAACTTCAGTCCCCCGGGTGCACCAGTCCGCACCCGGGGGCTTTTCTTGTATGATTGGCGCAGGGCGAGGGAAACAAACTTGGCCTTAGGTTGCCCTACCAAGTGGCCTTCCCGATTATCCTGTGGCATGAAACTTATCCGCCAGCAGCGGAAGTCAGAGTAGCCGTCGCGATTGATGCCCGCTCCGTCTCCGCCTGAAGACATTGATTTGCCATGATGCTTTCTCGATGACCGGGCCCAAGACCCTCAAGGAGCTCGCCGAACTGGCGGGTGTCACCAGCGGTACGGTCTCGCGCGCGCTTTCCGGCTCGAACCTCGTCACGCCCGCCACGCGCGACATGATCGTGGCGCTTGCCCGGCAACATGGCTTCACGCCCAACGCGACCGCGCGCAACTTGCGCATGCGCAAGACGAACACGATAGGTGTGGTCATCCCGCTTGGCCACGAAGTGCGCCAGAATATCTCCGATCCCTTTTTCATCACTATGTTGGGCCTGCTTGCAGACAAGCTGACCAACCGCGGCTACAGCCTGCTCCTCTCGCGCGTGGTGCCGACCGACGAAGACTGGTTGCTCAAGCTGGCGCGTTCAGGCCAATCGGATGGCATCATCGTCATCGGCCAGTCGGATCAGTCCGCGGTGCTCGACCGCGTGGCGGAGCTTTACCGTCCGCTCGTTGTCTGGGGCTCGCACCTTGCAGGGCAGGCGCATTGCTCTGTGGGATCGGACAATTTTCGCGGCGGGGCACTCGCCGGGCAGCACCTGCTGGAGCGCGGTTGCCGCAACGTGGTGTTCTTCGGCGATCCGCGCGCGATTGAAATCGGTCAGCGCCTCGAAGGCTGCCAATCCGCGATCGCCCGTGCGCCGGGCGTGGAGTTCAACGCTGTCCCCACGCACCTCGTCGCCGACGAAGCCCAGAGCGAGATTGCCAGGTACTTCCGGTCAAAGGCCAATCGCCCGGATGGTGTTTTTGCCGCGTCGGACGTCATCGCCGTCACCGCGATGCGCGTGCTGGCGGAGTTGGGACTATCGGTGCCGGGGGACGTAAAGGTGATCGGCTACGATGGCTTGCCGCTCGGCGAGCACACGATGCCACCGCTCACCACGATCGCGCAGGATCTGGAGCAGGGTGCGGAAAACCTCGTCAACAGCGTGATCCAGCGCATCGCGGGGGAGGAGATCCATTCGGTCATCCTCCAGCCACGCCTGCTCATCCGCGAATCTACCTGAGCGCGAGGGCCAGCGCGCCGAGCAGCCCGGCATTGTCGCCAAGGCCCGGCGGCCCGATCAGTTCATCGATCTTGCCTACGGTATAACCGCCATTCGCCGCCAGTGCTTCGGCGCGGATCAGATCGAGCAGGCCTTCCGTAGCCGTCACGCCGCCGCCCAGCACGATGCGGGCGGGCTCCAGCACCGTCTGGAACGTCGCCAGCGCGCGGCCGATGTACCAGGCGATGATGCGCTTGCCGGGATGGTCCTCGGGCAGTTCCGACAGCGACATGCCCCAGCGCGCGATCACAGCGGGGCCACAGGCCAGGCCTTCGAGGCAATCGCCGTGGAAGGGGCAGGTCCCGGCGAAATCGAGGTCCTCCGGATGGCGCGGCATGCGGATATGGCCCATTTCCGGGTGCGAGAGGCCTTGGAGCAACTGCCCGCCGCTGCAGAAGCCGCCGCCGATCCCCGTGCCGATGGTGAGGTAGAGCACCGAACCCAAATCGGCGCCGGCACCCCATAGCGCCTCCGACAGGGCCGCACCGTTCACATCGGTATCAATCGCGACCGGCACCCCGAAACGCTCGAGGAACGGCTCGATCAGGCTGGCACCGCTCCAGTGCGGCTTGGGTGTCGCCCGCACGCAGCCATAAGCAGGCGAGGCGGGATCGAGATCGAGCGGGCCAAACGAGGCGATACCGAATGCGGCATAGTCCACGCCTTGCGCGGCGAACCACTCCACCGCCGCGCCGAGTGTCTCTGCCGGGGTGGTCGTGGGAATGCGTTCCCGCGCGTAGATCGCGCGCTCGGCATCGGCGACCCCCAGCACGAACTTGGTGCCGCCCGCCTCGATCAGGCCATAGCGCGCGGCTCTCATGCCGCGACTTCCGCGCGTGTGCTGTCGAGCACGAGGCGGAACACCGGCGCCGGCACCCCGGCGAAATGCGCACGGCGCCATGCTGCGTCGCCATGGTCGTTGCCCTTGAGCGAATTGGGGTAATCGACGAACCCGTGGACGGTAAGCTCGTGCGTCACCCACCAGCTATAGGTCTGCACCGGCGCTTCCTCCGGATTGCCCGCGACCAGCCCGCTGCCGTTAAGCGGCAGCCACGGCCCCTCCATGCGCTCCGCCACCATGCCATAGAGCCCGTTCGGACCGCTGGGCACGCCCGGGGCGAAGACTTTCCGCTGCGTCGACCAGAACAGGTAGTATCGCCCGGCATGGAACACCACGTGGGGCCGTTCCTGCTCGTTGTTGAGCCCGTCCGCGCTCAGCAGCGGGGGCAGCACGGCCCAGCCTTCACCTTCGCGACGCAGCAGGCCGATGCAGCCGTTCCAGTCGCTCCTGGCGTCCTGCAGCGAGCCCGTGAACAGCAGATAGTCCGAGCCATCTCTCGGATCGCGAAAGTGGGCCGGATCGCGGAAGCCCTTGATGAAGCCCGGCACGCCCTGCGCGGCGGTCACCAGCATGTAGTGCGGGATCGGCCCTCCCGCGATCTCGCGCGGCGCAGTCCAGCCCTCGATGGCAAAGGCGGCAGCGTCACCGGTCAGCGTGCCGGTCGTCTCGAACATGCGCTGGATGAAGGTCCTGGGTTCCTCGCCGCGCAGGCCCGATGCCGTCCAATAAAGCGTTACCGCGCCTGTCGCGGGATCGTAGAGCGCAGACCCGGCCCATTCGCGACTGCCGGGATTGAGCTCATCGGGCAGGGCATTGCCATGATCGCGCCACGCGCCGCCGCGCTCGGCCATAAGGCGGATGCGCACAATATCGTGCCGCGCTTCCGGGTCTTCGCCGGCCGGGGCCGAGAGTACGAACCACAGCGTCCAGCCATCGACCACTGCAGTGCTGCCGTCGGCCAGTTGGAGCGGCCAGAGGTCCCACAGGTCGAAGCCCGGCAGCGGATGGAGCAGCCCTGCGCCATCGACGAGCGGTATCTCATGGCAAGGCGAGATCCGCAGCGCGCGCAAGTGATCGCTGGTCCAGAGCGCAGTGGGAGAAGCGAGAACGGGCATGAAATTCGGTCCTGACGGAATAACGGTTTTTGCGAAGGGAATTCAGGCCGCAGCCAGTCCGGCCGCTCGCCGCGGATCGGGCACGCGCAGCATGGTGATCGCCCCCATGACCAGCAGCGCACCGGCAAAGGTCAGCGCATTGCGCGGGTCCGCGCCGAGCAGGTGGTTGTAGATCCAGCCGAACGTGACGCCGTTGATCAGCATCGGAATCACGATCATCATGTTGAAGATGCCCATGTAGACGCCGGTCCGCTCGGGCGGGATCGAGCCTGCCAGAATGATGTAGGGGTTGCCCATGATGCTGGCCCAGCAGAAGCCGAGCGTGACCGCGATCAGCAGAAGCGGGGTGTGGCTGCCAAGGTCCGGCATCGCCAGCGCGGAGAACAGGGCGCCCGGTGCGGTCGCCGTACCCGAGACATGCGCCAGCGCCACCATGCCCAGCCCGCCAGCGGCCAGGCAGGCCATATGGACGCGCGATGCCCCCAGCGCGCGCGAGATCGGCACCATCGCCAGCGCGGCGGCAAAGCCGACGAGGTTGTAGAACGCGCCAAGCTGCTGCGTCGTCAGCACGGCCGCGCGGAAGGCTTCGCTGCTCTTGTCGGCGGTATCGTAGATCGAGCGGCCGATCGAAAGCGAGCTGTACGACCAGTAGATCGAGAACCCGTACCATTGGAACAGGCTCATCCACGCCATCGAGCGCATGGCCTGCGGCATTTCGACGATGGCGCGCCCAATCTCGCCGAGCGTCGCCGCGGCGGAGCGCGGCGCGGCGGCGATGCGGGCCTTCTCGTCCTCGCTCAGCGGCAGTTCGGGCACGCGCCAGATCGACCATACGATTGTGGTGATCGAAAGCACCGCCCCGATCATGAACGAGATATGCGTGATCGTCGGGATATTGTGCGCGTCCACCGCGTTGCGGTCGATCCCCACCCAGTAGACAAGGATCGAGGGGGAGAGGAATGCGAGGCACTGGGCAAGCCCGGTGAACGCGCTCTGGCTGAGGTAGCCGATCTCGTGCTGGCTCTCGTCGAGCCGGTCGCTCACATAGGCGCGGTAAGGTTCCATCGTGATATTGTTGCCGGCATCGAGCAGCCACAGCAGGCTCGCCGCCATCAGCAGGCTTGCCGAGAAGGGCATGAACAGCAGGCCAAGGCTGCACATCACCGCGCCGAGCAGGAAATAGGGCGTGCGGCGGCCGAATTTCGAATTGGTGCGATCCGACAGCGCGCCAACCAGCGGCTGGATGAGGAGGCCGGTCATCGGGCCGGCGAGCTGCAGGATGGGGAGGTTCGATTCGTCGGCCCCGAGCCACGAGTAGATCGGCACCATGTTGCCCTGCTGCAGGCCGAAGCTGAACTGCAGGCCGAGGAACCCGAGGTTCATCTCGATCACCCGCGCAAGCGAGAGGATCGGCTTGTGCTTTGCCGCACCTTGTGTGCTCGTCTGGGGCTTGGTCAGGTCCAACGGCTCTCTCCCGCGCGACTCTCGAAGGAGCCTTATCGGACCCGCTTACCGCAAGATTTGCCTTGATTCAATCGAGTGAATCAATTGCACGTGCAATCAGCTTTCCTCATCCTGCCAGGCCACCGCCGGCTTGGCGCGGCGGTCGACGGTGAGGCGGAACACATCGGGGCGCGAATAGTGGCCGACCGGGTCGAAATCATAGCGGGCACGGGCGATCTCGGCGGGGTCGATATCGGCATAGAGCACCGTCTCGCCGCTGTAGTCCGGCCCCGCCAGCACTTCGCCGAGCGGGCCCACGATCAGGCTGCCACCGCGCATCAACACGGTCTCGGGGTCTTCGCCCAGCACGCATTCCTGCCCCTCGGGCACATCGCGCCGCCGCAGGAATTGGCAGGCGGACAGCACGTGGCAGCGCCCTTCCAGCGAGATGTGGCGCATCGTGGAAACCCAGCCGTCGCGGTCGTCCGCCGTCGGCGCACAGTAGAGCGTGACGCCTTGTCCATACATCGCCATGCGCAGCATCGGCATGTAGTTTTCCCAGCAGATCACCGCGCCGACGGTGCCCAGCGCGGTTTCCACGGCGGGCAGGGTCGAGCCATCGCCAAAGCCCCAGACCAGCCGCTCCGCCGCCGTCGGCATCAGCTTGCGGTGATGCGCCATCGAGCCACGCTCGCCATCGATGATGAGAGCAGTGCAATAGAGCGTCGAGCCCAGCCGCTCGATCACGCCGATCACAACGACCATGCCCGCCGCGCCCGCGGCCTCGCGCACCAGCGTAATTTCCGGCCCGTCCAGCGCCACAGAGGCGGCGAAGTACCGCGCATAGGCCTCACGGCCTTCGGGGAAGCGCAGGCCAATCGGCGCACCGAAGCGCGCGCCTTTGGGATAGCCGCCGATGAAGGCCTCGGGAAACACCGCCAGCCGCGCGCCCGCAGCTCCGGCTTCGGCGATCAGACGGGCGGCCTTGGCAGCGGATGCGCCGCTTCCGGCCGGATCGGACGCCGCCTGCACAACAGCGGCGCGAAAAGGTGTGATGCTCATGCCTTCACGCTAGCACGCCTCGGCTGGCGCGCGAGGGGCAAACTTATCCGATCCGCGCCGCAACGGCCGCGCGCAGTTCGGGCAGGATATCCGCTTCGAACCACGGGTTGTCCCTCATCCACAGCACGCTGCGCCATGCTGGATGAGGCAGGACAAACACGTCAGGCGAACCAGTACCCCGCCGCACGCGTTCGGCCAGCGTCCCCTTGCCGGGCGCATAGCGGGCGTGGGCATATGTGCCGATCAGCAGCGTCAGCCGGTCCGGCGGCAGTACCTCCAGCGCGCGCGCATGCCAAAGCGGCGCGCATTCGGGGCGGGGTGGCATGTCTCCGCCGCTGGCCTTGCCCGGATAGCAGAAGCCCATCGGCAGCATCGCGACTTTGCCGGGATCGTAGAAATCCGCCTCGGCGATCCCCATCCAGTCGCGCAGCCGCCGTCCGCTGTCATCGTCCCACGGCACGCCGCTGTCATGCACCTTGCGCCCCGGTGCCTGCCCGATCAGCACCACGCGCGCACCGGCCCCCAGTTGTACGACTGGACGTGGCGGATGCGCCAGCTTCTCCGCGCAGACCCGGCAGGCGGCGATTTCGTCCAGCAGGGGGCCTACGTGGTCCATCCTTGCCTTGTCGCTGATCCTTGTCCGCATTGCCAGCCGCCCGTCCCGCAAGCTACGACAGTGCCAGAAGCAAAACGGGGGAGTGCCATGAACGAACTATCGCCCGCTGGCGTCTGCCTCGTCATCGGCGCCGGTGATGGATTGGGCGGAGCCATTGCGCGGGCTTTTGCGCGCACCGGCCTCACCGTCTGCGTCACCCGCCGTGCCCGCCACCTCGATCAGCTCGAAGCGCTCTGCGCCGAGATTCGCAGCGAGGGCGGCACGGCGCATGCCTTCGGCGTCGATGCCCGCTCCGAGGAGGAGACCATCGCTTTGTTCGACAAGATCGAGCGCGAGATCGGACCTATCGAAGTCACCGTATTCAACATCGGCGCCAACGTCCGCTTCGGCATTCGCGAGACGACCAGCCGCGTCTTTCACAAAGTGTGGGAGATGGCCTGCTTCGCCGGGTTCCTTGCGGGCCGCGAAGCCGCGCGGGTGATGGCGCCGCGGGGGAGGGGCACGTTCCTGTTCACCGGTGCGACGGCCTCCTTGCGCGGCGCCGCCGGGTTCGCCGCCTTCGCCGCCGCCAAGCATGGCCTGCGCGCGCTCGCCCAATCGATGGCGCGGGAACTTGGCCCGGAAGGACTCCACGTCGCCCACGTCGTCTGCGACGGCGCGATTGACGGCACCTTCCTGCGCAGCCGCGTCGAGGATGTCGCACCGCTGCTCGCGGAGGATTCCGTGCTCAAGCCCGAGGATGCCGCGCAGGCTTTTGTGTGGCTCCACCAGCAACCCCGCTCGTCATGGACGCACGAGCTCGACCTTCGCCCCTGGCAGGAGCGCTTCTGACATGACCAAGACCATCGAGTTCATTTTCGATTTCGTCAGCCCCAACGGCTACCTCGTGTGGCAGCCCTTGAAGGAACTCGCCGCGCGCAAGGGCGCGACGATCACGCTCACCCCGGCGTTGCTCGGCGGGATGCACAAGCTGACCGGCAATGCCCCGCCGTTCATCCGCGACGCCGATGTGAAGGGCAAGAACGCCTATGCCCAGCTCGAAATGCAGCGCTTCATTGTCCGCCATGGGCTGACCAAGTTCCGCATGAACCCGGCCTTCCCCTTCCGCTCGGTCGAACTCCTGCGCCTGCTGCTCGCTGCCATCGATCTCGGCTGCGGCGAGGCCTTTGCCGAAGTCTTCCTCCGCGCGATCTGGGAAGACGGGCTCAACCCGGCTGACACGACCGCCGTCGATGCCGTCATCGCTGCCGCGGGTCTGCCCGCCGCCGCGCTGGCAGAGGGCGCCCAGTCCGCCGACGTCAAGGACCGCCTTGCCGCGAACACGCAGGCCGCGGTGGATCGCGGGGCCTTCGGCATTCCCACCTTCTTCGTCGATGGCGAGATGTTCTTCGGCAAGGAACGCCTCGGCCAGATCGAGGAATTGTGCTAGACGTTTTGGTCCCGGAGTTTGATGGTTCACGATCCATGCAGCGAGGGCGGGTTGCGCCATCGGACAGGTTTGGAGACCGTCTGGTCGACAGCAGCTAGCTCGTTCAACCGGTTCTAACGCTGTTTGCCTAGATCAGGCCCCACTCTGCGCCGAGGTTGCCGAGGTTTCCGCCGCCGATGATGGCGGTGTCGTTGATCAGCCATGAGGCGTATGTTCCGGCGGCGTCGCGGAACAGCAGGTCGCTTCGTCCGTCGCT
>Ga0310345_10000842_pt1 | contig 38787 bp, 44 predicted proteins | sample HC15DNA20500_MG_FD_204667 | JGI IMG/M metagenome (GOLD analysis project Ga0310345, IMG submission 204667) | Marine microbial communities from station ALOHA, North Pacific Subtropical Gyre - HC15-DNA-20-500_MG | ecosystem: Environmental > Aquatic > Marine > Oceanic | place: Pacific Ocean: North... | reverse complement strand
GGCGCTGCTGCGTCCCGGCCGTTTCGACCGTCAGGTGGTCGTGCCGCGTCCCGACATCATCGGCCGCGAGCGCATCCTCAACGTCCATGTGCGGAAGGTCCCGCTGGCGCCGAATGTCGACCTCAAGACCATCGCGCGCGGCACGCCGGGCTTCTCCGGCGCCGACCTCGCCAATCTGGTCAACGAGGCGGCCCTGCTGGCGGCCCGCCGCTCCAAGCGCCTGGTCACCCAGGCGGAGCTGGAGGACGCCAAGGACAAGGTGCTGATGGGCGCCGAGCGCCGCTCCATGGTGATGAGCGACGAGGAGAAGATGCTGACCGCCTATCACGAGGGCGGGCACGCTCTGGTGGCGCTGCATCAGGAATATTCGGACCCGGTCCATAAGGCGACGATCATCCCGCGCGGCCGTGCGCTGGGCATGGTCATGCGCCTGCCGGAGCGGGACGTGCTGTCCCACACCCGCGGCAAGCTGATGGCCGACCTCACCGTCGCCATGGGCGGCCGCGTGGCCGAGGAGGTGATCTTCGGCTACGACAAGGTGACCTCGGGCGCCGCCTCCGACATCAAGATGGCGACCAATCTGGCGCGGGCCATGGTCACCCAGTTCGGCATGTCCGATAAGCTGGGGCCGCTGGCCTATGGGGAGAACGAGGAAGAGGTGTTCCTGGGCCATTCGGTGGCGCGGCAGCAGAACCTCTCCGACGACACCCAGGCCATGGTCGACGAGGAGATCCACCGTTTCGTGGACGAGGCCCACGAGCGGGCGCGTAAGATCATCGACGAGAACCTCGACGATCTGCACACCATCGCCAAGGGGCTCATCGAGTACGAGACCCTGACGGGCGAGGAGATCAAGGATCTGCTTGCCGGCAAGCCGCCGAAGCGGGATGCCGTCGACGATACGCCGAGCAGGCCCAGCGCCTCGTCCGCCGTACCGGCGACCGGCCGCGGCAAGAAGAAGAAATCCGATCCCGAGCCGGGCACGGGCGGTATGGAGCCGCAGCCCCAGACTTAAGGGTCGGTCAGATTAAGTTGGAAGGCCATCGCCCTGACGGACGGTGGCCTTCTTCGTTTAAGGGCCGGGTCTCCCCGGCGGATGGGGCACCTCATGTCAGGTCTTTATTTGAGGCCGCTGGGTTTTCTATACGGACCGGCGGCGAAGAGCGCGGTCGCTGACGGCTTCGCCCTGCCGCTGGCGGGCGGGCCGGTGGCGTTCACCCTCGGCGAGGTGATTGAGGGTAACGCCGGGAGCGCGAAGCGCCGGATGGTGCCGGCCAGCGATCTCTCCCTGACGAAGGACAGCGATCTCTACGCTCTGATTGAGCGGGTGACGGCGCCGCGGCCCGGCATGGCGGGTATTCCGGCGGAACGGTTCGCCTCGGGCCGACCGATCCTCATGGGCATCGTCAACGTCACGCCCGACAGCTTTTCCGATGGCGGTCTGTTCGACCAGAAGGAGCCGGCGGTGAATCATGCCGCGGAGCTTATCGAAGCCGGGGCGGAGATCGTCGATATCGGCGGGGAATCCACCCGTCCGGGCTCCGATACGGTGGCGACCGAGGACGAGCTGTCGAGGGTGGTTCCGGTGCTGGAAGAGCTGCGGGGCGTCAAATCCCTGATCTCGATCGACACCCGCAAGGCGGCTGTCGCGAGGGCTGCGGCGGAGCAGGGGGCGACGATCTTCAACGACGTCTCGGCCCTGACGTTCGATGTAGATAGCCTGGCCGCCGCGGCCGAGACGGGCATGGCTGTCGTGCTGATGCATGCCCAGGGCGAGCCGAAGACCATGCAGGACAATCCCACCTATGAGGATGTCTCCCTGGAGGTCTACGACTACCTGGCAGCGCGCATCGCGGACGTCACGGACGCCGGAATTCCGAAGGAGCGGATCATCGTCGATCCGGGGGTCGGCTTCGGCAAGAACATCGACCACAATCTCGATCTCCTGGCCCATCTCTCGCTCTTCCACGGGCTGGGCGTCCCGGTGCTGGTGGGCGCGTCGCGGAAGCGCTTCATCGAAGGGGTGATCGGGGAGAAGAACCCGCGAAACCGGGAGCCGGGCTCCCAGGCCATCGCCATCGCCTCGGCAGCTCAAGGGGTGCAGATCGTGCGGGTGCACGACGTGGCGGCGACGCGGCAGGCGCTCGAGGTGTGGCACGGAAGCATGGCCGGCAGCCCCGAAAATGCCGCGAGCGGCGATTAACAGACGCTTAGGCCAAATGCCGAGATTCGCTGTGGCCTGTAACCGTTGCTTACATGATTTGAAGGGAAAATCGGGGCTTCGGCGGGCATAATCGGAGAGTCTCGATCGGGCGATGCTCGGGGACGCGAAGATCATGCATCGCAACTGATCTTGGCATCCGGTTGGGAAGGATTTTTGGGGGATCAGCATGTCTCGTCGCTATTTTGGCACTGACGGTATCCGCGGCAGCGCCAATTCACATCCGATGACCGCGGAGATCGCGATGCGCGTCGGCATGGCTGCGGGCAAGCTCTTCACGAACGGCCAGCACCGCCACCGTGTCGTGATCGGCAAGGATACGCGGCTCTCCTGCTACATGATCGAATCGGCGCTGGTCTCAGGCTTCACGTCCGTCGGCATGGACGTGTTCCAGCTGGGCCCGATGCCGACGCCGGCCGTCGCCATGCTGACCCGGTCGCTGCGGGCGGATCTCGGCGTGATGATTTCGGCTTCCCACAACCCCTATATCGACAACGGCATCAAGCTGTTCGGACCCGACGGGTACAAGCTTTCCGACGAGGTGGAGCTTGAGATCGAAGCGCTGATGGACGGCGACATGAATGCCCTTTTGGCGCCGCCGGACGCTATCGGCCGGGCCAAACGCATCGACAGCGCGTCCGAGCGCTACATCGAGTTCGCCAAGCGCACCCTGCCGCGCAATCTCCGCTTCGACGGGCTTCGCGTGGTGATCGACTGCGCCAACGGCGCCGCCTACAAGGTCGCGCCCGCCGCGCTGTGGGAGCTTGGCGCGGAGGTGATCGAGATCGGCGTGGAGCCGAACGGGCTGAATATCAACAAGGAGTGCGGCTCGACCGCACCGGAGGCGCTCTCCAACAAGGTTCGCGAAGTGCGCGCCGATATCGGCATTGCGCTCGATGGCGATGCGGACCGGGTTGTGGTGACCGACGAGACCGGTCAGGTGATCGACGGCGACCAGCTGATGGCTGTGATCGCCGAATCCTGGCTGAAGCGTGGGCGTCTCGCAGGCGGCGGCATCGTGGCCACGGTGATGTCCAATCTCGGCCTGCAGAAATATCTGGAAGGGCTGGGGCTGACGGTGGAGCGGACGCCGGTTGGCGACCGCTACGTGGTGGAGCATATGCGCCAGCACGGCTACAACGTGGGCGGCGAGCAGTCCGGTCACGTCATCCTGTCGGATTTCTGCACCACGGGCGACGGGCTGGTGACGGCGCTGCAGCTGATGGCCGTGGTCGCCCAGAGCGGCAAGCCGGTGAGCGAGGTGTGCAACCGATTCGAGCGCATGCCGCAGATCCTGGAGAACGTCGAATACAAGGCCGGCATCTCTCCGCTCGACAACGTGAATGTCGAGCGGGCGATCAAGGACGCCAATGCGCGGCTCGGGGAAAGCGGACGGCTCCTCGTGCGCGCCTCGGGCACGGAGCCGGTCATCCGGGTGATGGGCGAGGGGTCGGATGCCATCCTCGTGCAGAACATCGTGCGCGAGCTGGTGGAAGTGCTGCGCACGGCTGCGTAGCGGAACTGCCGAGCCTCTCCGAAATCGTTAACGAATCCTTTCCGAAGTATTAACGATTGCTTACTTGCGGCCTGCTTCGGAGGCCGCGAGTTTAGCCGTTTTTCGCTCCAGTCGTCCTATTCCGAAACCTGCATTAGAACTCGATTAACCATTCCTGTTCATAGTCCCGTTTTGAGACAGCCCGAAATGCTCCGCTCGGTGGGGTGTCTGGCTGACGAAAAAGGGGACGAAAAATGGGAAAGACACGCTTTTTGACCGCTGCGATCGCCCTGGTTCTTTGCCAGGTGGGCGTGGCACACGCGGCGGATCTGGGACTGCCGCCTCCGCCGCCGATCATGGAGCCGGCGCCGCCGCTGCCGGTGGCGAACGATTGCTGCACCGACCGCGGTTGGTACTTCAAGGGTTTCATCGGCTCGACCAGCTATGACGTCTCGAGCATCGACAACGCTGCCTTCGATACGGCCGACTTCACCTTCCACAATCTGGGCTTCGAGGCTTCCGGCTTCGGCGGTGTCGGTATCGGCTCCAAGATCAGCGACCACTTCCGCTGGGACGTGACGGGCGAATATCGCAACCGAGCGACCTTCCACGGCCTGGATAGCTATGAGGGGCCCGGCTTCTCCGGCTCCAACGACTACGAGGCTACCCTGAAGTCCTGGGCCATGCTGGCGAATTTCTACTGGGACATCATCTGCTGGAACGGCCTGACACCTTATGTCGGCGGCGGTGTCGGCTTCTCGCGGAACTACATCGGCAACTTCACCGATATCAACGTCCCGAACCTGGGTGTGGCCTATGCCAACACCAATGTGACGACCGAGTTCGCCTGGGCGATCCACGCCGGTCTGGCCTTCGAGGTCAACGACCGCGTGACCCTCGACTTCGCCTATCGCTACATGAATCTCGGCGACGCCATGAGCGACACGATCATCGCCTATGACGGAAGCGGCACGGCAGACGGTCTGGAGTTCGAGGATATCGAGTCCCACGACATCATGCTCGGCGTGCGCTGGAAGTTCGGCCATTGCTGCGGCCAGGAAGCGCCGCTGCCGGTCGCCTTCAAGTAGTCCGAACCACCAAAGATCCCACGTTCTCATCAGCAGGGAACGCAATTCAGGCCATCCGTCAGACCAGACGGGTGGCCTGTTTTCATTTGCCTCACCGGCCCGTGCGGTTCGGCCGCTTGACCTCGGCGCGAAGTCGCCTTTATGGCGATAGATACTCCGCCTTTGATGTTCGGCGAATCAGCGCCTGAGCGAGGTCTACCAAATGTCCGCCAAGCCCCCGAAGCGTCCTGAAAACCCACGGTTTTCGTCCGGCCCATGCACGAAGCACCCGGGCTGGTCCCTGGAATATCTGCAGGGCGCGTCGCTGGGGCGGAACCACCGGTCGGACGTGGCACATGCAAAGTTTCAGCTGGCGCTGGAGAAGAGCCACGAGCTCCTGCGGCTGCCGGAAGACTATCTCATCGGCATGGTGCCGGCCTCCGATACCGGCGCGATGGAGATGGCCCTCTGGACCATGCTAGGCGCGCGCGGGGTCGACGTGCTCGCCTGGGAGGCGTTCAGCGCCGACTGGGTGACCGATATCGTGGAGCAGCTCCGCCTGAGCGACGTGCGCTCCATCGTGGCGCCCTATGGCGAACTGCCGGATCTGAACCAGGTCGACTTCAAGCGGGACGTCGTCTTCGCCTGGAACGGCACGACCTCCGGCGTCCGGGTGCCGAACGCGAATTGGATTTCAGAGGACCGGCAGGGGTTGACCATCTGCGATGCGACCTCCGCCATCTTCGCCCAAGATATCGACTGGTCGAAGATCGATGTGGCGACCTATTCCTGGCAGAAGGCGCTCGGCGGGGAGGCGGCCCACGGCATGCTGATCCTGTCGCCTCGCGCCGTGCAGCGCCTGAAGAGCCACACCCCGTCCTGGCCGGTGCCGAAGATCTTCCGCCTGACTCAGGATGGCGTCTTCCTGCGGGAGATTTTCGAGGGATCGCCCATCAACACGCCGTCGCTTCTGTGCCTGGAGGACTATCTCGACGCGCTCTCCTGGGTGGAGAGCATCGGCGGTCTCGACGCCATGATCGCGCGCGCCAACGCGAATGCTGCGGTGGTGGATGCCTGGGTGGAACGGACCGAATGGGTGGAGTATCTCGCCGCCGATCCGGCGACGCGATCGAATACCAGCGTCTGCCTAAAGATCGTCGATCCGGACGTACTTTCGCTGCCGGCCGATGCCCGGGCGGCGTTCCCCCGGGCGATCGCGAGCCTGCTTGATGCGGAGGACGTGGCGAAGGATATCGCGTCCTACCGGACCGCGCCTCCGGGCTTGCGTCTTTGGGCCGGCGGCACGGTGGAGAAGAGCGATCTGGAGCTTCTGATGCCGTGGCTGGATTGGGGCTTTGCGCAAGCCAAGCAGGCGCTCGCCCGCGCGGCGTGATCGCGGGCACTCAGCGATTCCCTCTGCGCGATGTCGGGAGGGGCCAGCGCGGCGCTTCACCTCTCGCATCCCGGCCAACCTCACGCTATAAGACCACACGGCCCCCAAGAAACGCGGGGCCGTTTTTGATGTCAGGACAGGAGCAGCGGCCCCATGGCCAATGTTGCGGTCGTCGGCGCCCAGTGGGGCGACGAAGGCAAGGGAAAGATCGTCGATTGGCTGTCTGAGCGCGCCGACGTGGTGGTGCGCTTCCAAGGCGGCCACAATGCCGGCCACACGCTCGTGATCGCCGGCACCACCTACAAGCTGTCGCTGCTGCCTTCGGGCGTGGTGCGCTCAACCAAGCTTTCGGTGATCGGCAATGGGGTGGTGGTCGATCCATGGGCTTTGGCCGACGAGATTGCGCGGCTGCAGGAGCAGGGCGTCACCATCGACCGGAACTCTCTGCGGCTGGCTGAGAACGCGACGCTGATCCTGCCGCTCCACCGCGAGCTGGATGCGCTGCGCGAGGCGGCGGCAGGCGATGGCAAGATCGGCACGACCAAGCGCGGCATCGGGCCCGCCTATGAGGACAAGGTGGGACGGCGGGCGATCCGGGTTATGGACCTCGCCGATCTCGACAGCCTGAAGCCGAAGCTCGCCCGTATCCTCACCCATCACAATGCGCTCCGCCGCGGTCTCGGCGAGGAAGAGATCGACGGCGACGAGCTCTACAATCAGCTGGCCGAGATCGCGCCGAAGGTGCTGCCCTTCGTCGATACGGTCTGGGCGCTGCTGGACGAGAAGCGGCGCACGGGAAAGCGGATCCTGTTCGAGGGCGCGCAAGGCACGCTGCTCGATATCGATCACGGCACCTATCCCTTCGTGACGTCGTCCAACACGATCGCCGCCCAGGCCGCCACGGGCTCCGGCGTCGGGCCCGGCGCGATCCAGTACGTTCTCGGTATCGCGAAAGCCTATACGACCCGCGTGGGCGAGGGGCCATTCCCGACGGAGCTGTTCGACGAGACGGGCCAGCTTCTCGGCGAGCGGGGTCATGAATTCGGCACGGTGACGGGCCGCGCGCGCCGCTGCGGCTGGTTCGACGCCTGCCTGGTGCGCCAGGCCGCGAAGGTCGGCGGCATCAACGGTATCGCGCTGACCAAGCTCGACGTGCTCGACGGCCTGGCCGAGGTGAAGGTCTGTGTGGGCTACGAGCTAGACGGCAAGCGGATCGACCATCTGCCGGCGGCGCATGCCGCCCAAGCGCGGGTCACGCCGATCTACGAGACCATGGAAGGCTGGTCGGAATCGACGGCCGGCGCACGGTCATGGGCGGATCTTCCGGCGCAATCCATCAAATATGTCAAACGCTTGGAGGAGCTGATCGAAGTGCCTGTGGCGCTTGTCTCGACCAGCCCCGACCGGGACGACACAATCCTGGTGCACGATCCCTTCGAGGATTAGGGGAGGTCGCGATGGCCGAGAAGTATCCCTGGAACGTTGCCTGGATCACCGGCGCCTCGGGCGCGATTTGCGGCGAGCTGGCCCGGCGCCTGGCGGATGGCGGCGTAAAGGTTGCCGCCACGGCGCGACCGTCCGAAGCGCTCGATCGGATCGCCGCGGCCCATGAGAACATCACGGCGTATCCGGCGGATGTGCTCGATCCGGGGGCTTTGAAAGAGACCGCGGCGCGGATCGGCGGCGAGCTCGGCGCGATCGATCTGGTCGTTGCCGGGGCCGGCATGTACGAGCCTTTCGACATCCGCGACGTGGACCTTGCCGGGTTCGGCAAGACGATGGCCCTGAACGTCACCGGCGTGATGAACACGGTGGCGGCGGCGCTGCCGGCGATGCTGGCGCGGGGGAACGGCCATATCGCGCTGATGGGCTCCCTGTTCGGCTATACGGGCTGGCCCGGCAATGGCGGCTACGGGGCGAGCAAGGCGGCGGTGATCAATCTCGCCGAGAGCCTGGCGCTGGAGCTGCACAAGACGGGCGTCGACATAACCCTGATAAGCCCCGGCTTCGTGAACACGCAGCTGAATGCCTCCTACGAGGGCAAGAAGCACTTCGTCATGACCCCGGAGCGCTGCGCCAAGCGCATCCTAAAGAAGCTTCCGAACCGGCCTTACGAAATCGCCTTCCCGCTGCAGGTGGAGCTTTTCCTGAAGATGGTGCGGGCGGCGCCGAACGGGCTTGGCCGCGCGATGATCCGCGCCTTCATCAAGGCGATGGGCTGACGTGCAGGAGCCAAGGCACAAGACCGCGTCATCCTGAGGTGGGCGCGCAGCGTCCCTCGAAGGAGGCGTGGTCGAAATGGTGCGGCTCATCCTTCGAGGCTCGACGCGTCTCGCGCCGAGCGCCTCAGGATGACGTCAGTATGTGAGGCTGAAAAGATGAAACCCACGATCGAGATGCTGGCCGGCTATAACGCCTGGGCGAACGGGCGCGTTTACGACGCGGTCGCGGCACTGCCGGACGAGGACTATCGCGCCGACCTCGGCGCCTTCTTCGGCTCCATCCACGGCACGCTGAATCACCTTCTCACCGGCGACTATATCTGGATGCACCGCTTCACAGGCGAGGGGCCGAACCCGGACCGGCTGGATGCAATCCAGCATGAAGATCTCGGCGGTCTGCGCGTGGCGCGCCAGGCGGCGGATGAGCGGATCGCCGGTTATGTGGCGGGGCTGAGCGAGGACGATATCGCCGGCGATCTCGTCTATCGGACGATGTCCAATCCGGCGGAGGTGCGTCAGCCGCTCGGCGGATTGCTGGTGAATTTCTTCAATCACCAAACTCACCACCGCGGCCAGGTGCACGCGATGCTCACCCGGCTGACGGGCGACGCGCCGTCCCTGGACATGATCCTTTATCACCGCGAGGCGGGGATCAGCAGCTTCCGCCCGCTTTAGCGTCTTCCGATAGCCATTCTACCGTCACGGCCGGCCTTGTCCCGGCCATCCACGGAATCGAGATTTCAGGCGGTTCGTGGAGCCCGGCGCAACGCCGGGCATGACGACGGAGCGGGTGGCCAAGGTGCTGCCCATCCTTCGAGGCTCGACGCGTTCCGCGCGAGCACCTCAGGATGACGCCGAGGGTGAGTGGCCTTCTAGAGCAGCTCGCGGAAATAGTTGTCCAGCAGGCGGTCCTGGGGATCGGCTTTCTTGCGGGCTTCAATGAACTTGCCGATGCGCTCCGGGCCGAACGCCTTCTGCACCTGATCGCGGGTGAGGAAGGGCGTCTGGTTGAACAGCGGCGTTCCGCCGTTGTCGCTGCAGAACTGGTTATAGGCCTTCAGGAACTCCTCCCATTCCTTGCCGCCGGTGGAGGCGGGGTCGATGCTCAGACCCGCGCTGTTCCAGGTATAGGAGAAGAGGGCGTTGCGATCCTGGGCGACGGAATAGCCGACGCTCGGCAGGTTGGTGCGGTAGCCGGTGCGCTCCTCGTGCTCGATCAGAAAATCGCAATAGCGCTCCAGGGTGTCGAAGAAGCCATCCTCCGGAAACGACCACATGCTGAAGATGTATTTGTTCAGGCCGGGCTCACGCGGATAGCTGATGATCTGCTCGTGGGGCCAGGTCCGGTCGCCGCCGATCAGGCGGGTGAGGCCTTGGCGAATCAGACCGAAATGAAGGCGGTCCAGCGCATGGCGTATGGCGCGGTTAGGCGCTAGCGCTTCAATCTTGCGGGTGATCAGCGGATCGTATTTGCGCCAGAACCGGTTGCGGTACTGCCAGCGGCGGCGCTGGTTGGGCTGCTCGGACGGGTTGTCCCGCTTCAGCTCGACGACGACGCGCTTCTCGTACGGAAAGATGTAGTACATCACCGCGCAGCCATCAGCCTTGTACTGGGGAAAGCGCTCGCGGAATTCCCGGAGGCTCAGATTCCGGTGGCGGAGCCACAGGGCCACGGTCGGCTGCACGCGGATAGTGAGTTCGAAGACGATGCCGAGCAGGCCGTAGGAGGACCGCATCAGCTGCATCTCGTCCGGGTGATCGGTCTCGTTGATCTCGCGGATCTCGCCTGCCGGCGTCACGTAGCGCATGGCGGTGACGTAGGAGGAGATCTGGCCGTACTCGTCGGGGAAGGAGGAGTCCTTGGTGGCGGCGGTCGCCATGGCGCCCAGGGTCACGTTGCCGATCTCGGTCATGACGTTGAACTGGAGCCCGCGCTTGCGAAGCTCGCGCACCAGCGGCAGGAAGGTGATGCCGGCCTCCACGGTGACCGTTTCCTCGCTGATCTCGAGGATGCGGTTCATGCCGAGCATGTCGACCATGGTGCCTTCATCGCCGTTCATACGGGCGGTGGAGTGCATGGAGCCCTTCGGCCGCACGGGCGAGGGGAAGCGTTCCTTATTGGTGAGGATCTCGACCAGATCCTGCGCGCTCTGCGGCTTCACCAGCACCTTCGGGCTGTAGTCCCAGGTGCCGTCCCAACTCTTGATCTTGACGTTGTGGCGAATATCCATGCCATCCCCCAAAGAAAGCGGTTGGGACATTAACTGAAACGGGGCGGGCTGCCACCCCGTTGAAGTGGCAATCGGAGCGGGAGGACGAGGCTTTTTGCCGCTTTCCCCGGCGCGAGGGCGGATAGGGCTGCTTTGGCTGCGGCCCTCATGCTAAAGGACGGGGTGGAATTGAAGCCATCGGGCGAGGGATTTCTGTGTCCGAGACCATGCAACAGAAGCGCTACTGCATCATCGGGGCGGGCGCCTGCGGACTGCCGGTCGTGAAGGCGCTGGCCGAGCGTGGCATCGCCTTAGATTGCTTCGAGGCGCTGGGAGATGTGGGCGGGATCTGGAACCACCAAAGCCCGCACCGGGTCTACGGCTCGACCCATCTCAACTCGTCCATGAAGCTCACCCGTTATCGGGATTTCAACGCCGCGGAAGAGCTGCCCTACTATCTCAGCGCGACCCAGGCGGAGGACTACCTGCGGGCCTACGCCAAGCATTTCGGGCTCTACGACAAGATCACCTTCAACGCCGAAGTGACGTGGGCGGAGCGCGACGGCGATGGTTGGGCCGTCACGCTGAAGGGCGACGACGCGAAGAGGCATTACGACGGGCTGATCGTCGCCAACGGGCATCATTGGTCGCCCCGCCTGCCAGATTACGAAGGCAGCTTCACCGGCGAGATCATCCACTCCCACGACGTGAAGTCGAAGGACCAGCTGAAGGGGAAGCGGGTGCTGGTGGTGGGGGCGGGTAACTCGGCCGTAGACATCCTGTCGGATGCGGCGGCGGAGAATGGGCGCGCCGTCCACAGCATGCGGCGCAGCTACTACTTCTTCCCGAAGATGGTGTTCGGCAAGCCGACGGATCAGTTCGTCGATCTGACGAGCCGCTGGCCGCTGCCCCGGAGCGTGATGCGCTGGCTCTACCGGATGGGCATGGGCGTGCTGGTGGGCAAGCATCACCGCTATGGGCTGCCTGCGCCTGACCACGATCTCTTCGAGGCGCATCCGACCGCCTGCACGACCTATCTGGACCACATCGTCCACGGCCGGATCGCCGCCAAGCCGGGGATCGAGCGGCTGGAGGGAAAGGTCGTCCATTTCTCCGACGGGACGCGCGAGGAGGTCGACATGCTGATCTTCGCGACCGGCTACGAGCTGACCTTCCCGTTCATGGATGCGTCCCACGTGCTGAACAACGAGGGGCGTTCGAAGCTCTTCCTGCACTGCTTCGACCGAAGCACCGACGACTTCTTCGTTGTCGGACTGTTCGAGCCGGCGGAAGGCGGCGTGTGGCAGCTCGCCGATTACCAGGCGAAGCTCATCGGCAGCTATCTGGTTTCCACGGCGCGCGCGCCTGAGAAGGCCGCCTGGTTCGCCGAGCTGAAGCGGGAGGCGCACCCGGATATCGGCCACGGCATCCCCTACAAGGGCACCATGTGGCACAAGTTCGAGATCCAGCATTACCGCTTCCGGAAATACATGAAGCGGCTTCTGAAGCGCTTCGGTCCTGTCGCTGAAGAGGCGCTGGACGGCCGCAAGCTGGAGACGGAGGCAGTGCGGCAGGAGCTCGACGAGGTGGCCTAGACCTTTCTCCGCGCCTTCTTGGACGCCTTACGCAGCTGGCTCGCGACGAGGCCGGGAACGATGGCGTTCAGGAGGAAGATCGCCCGGTAGAGGGACGGCTTCACCACGAGCGGCTTGCCTTTCTCCAGACCGTCGACAATAGCGTCCGCGGCATCCGCCAAGGTCAGGGTCGGAAGCAGGCGCTCGTCGGCCGCGGGCAGGTTCTCCCGGCTGCCGGGATTGTGGTCCCAGTAGGGGCTCTCCACCGTGCCCAGCACGAGCAGCGTCACGCCGATGCCGGAGGGCTTCAACTCCGAACGCAGCGCCTCGGCAAAGCCCTTCACGGCGTGGCGGGCGGCGAGATAGGTGCTCGCATTGGGCCAGCCGAGATAGGCACCGGGGGAGGCGACGTAGGCGAGCCGGCCGGAGCCGCGCATTACCATGGCGGGCAGCAGGGCGCGGGTGAGATAGACGCCGGCGAAATAGGGCACGGCCATCATGGCCACGGCCTCTTCGACGCTGGTCTCCAGGAATGGCTTCCAGCTCCCGGCGCCGGCATTATTGACCACGAGGTCGGGAACGCCCGCCTCGTCGAGGATGCTGTCGGCGACCCGCTGGACCGCGTAGGCGTCGGCGAGATCGACGGGGTAGACGCTCGCGTGACCCCCGGCTTCGCGAATATCGCCGGCCACAGATTCGAGCCGCTCGCGGTTCCGCGCCAGCAGGAGACAGCGGTAGCCCTTCGCGGCGAGCCGTCTCACCGTCTCGGCGCCGATGCCGCTGGAAGCGCCGGTGATCACGGCCAGTTTCTCGGTCATCTCAACGGCTCCCGAATCCCGCCGCAGGGCGATTTTCCGTTTCTGTTGCCGGTCGGCTACAGTCAGGCAAGAATTCTGCCAGGGTGCCTCGCGGATACTGCGAAGTTCCGGTCATCGTTATATTCTGCGCGCCTCTTCCATTGCTAACAAGGGGACCGGTTGGATGGGCTCGCTTACTCGCGCCTGTGGGATGGCGCTTTTAGTGGCCGGTATCGGCTTTAGCTTCGGTGCGACGGCGCAGGCCCGTTGCGTGGGCATTTCCGGTACGGCGGACGGATTCGATCATCAGACGGCTATTTCTCGCGCGCAGGACTCGATCGCCCAGTCCGTCGCCGGCATCAAGTCGCAGTACCGCGTCAGGAATGTGAGCCTCAGCCCGCGCAAGATGCAGCCGCAGCCTTATTGGCGCGACCAGGTCACGCCCGATCTCTACGTGAAGCCGGACATCGTCACCAGGCAGACCCACACGGTCTGCTGGCGCGGCGTGGTTTCGCCCTTCGTCTGCACGTCGGGCGCGCGGGCCTGCTTCTAGGCGAGACCGTACCGATACAAAGCGTCTGATTTTTTGAAGAGCCCTCGGATCATCTCCGGGGGCTTTTCCTTTTACCCGGCCGCCATGACCAGCGGGCCGTCGGTCTTGGTGCGCTTCATGATGAAGACCACCGGCAGGATGGCGAACGTCACCATGCCGATGAACCAGAACAGATCGATGAAGGCCAGAAGCTGCGCCTGCTTGGCGATCTCGATCACGATGGGCGCCATGGAGGACGGCGAGTCGGGATCAATCCCTGCGCGATCGATATAAGACGAGATCTCCGGATTGAACGGGTTCACGTGGACCGTCAGCTGGCTCCAATGAACCTGGCCCTGGCGCGCCAGCAGCCAGCTCACCACGGCGATGCCGATGGATGAGCCGATACCCCGGGTGAGGGCGAAGAAGCCGGAAGCTTCGTCGAGCTTGTCGCGAGGGATCCCGGCGAAGGCGACGGTGGTCAGGGGCACGAAGAACATGCCCATGCCGATGCCGGCGATCACGCCGGGGAAGGCGATGGCCCAGGCATCCGCCTGGAGGGTGAGGCCGGCCAGCATCATGGTGCCGATGGCGGAGACGATGATGCCGGTGGCGACCAGAATGCGCGCATCGATGAAGTGCAAGAGGATGCGGCCGGTGATGGCGAGGGCGATGGCGCTCGCGATCGCGCGTGGCATGAACAGCATGCCGGCGGTCATGGGCGGATAGCCCATCAGCCGCTGGGTGAGCAGGGGCAGGATTGCGATGGAGCCGAACAGGGTGACGCCGTAGGCCATGATGGCGATCAGCCCTGCCGTGAAGTTGCGGTTCTTTACCAGGGACAAGTCGACGATATTTTTCGAGTAGTTCCAGCCGCGCATGAAGAAGGCGATGCCGGTAAAGACGGTGACGCCGGTCAGCACCACGATGAGCTTGGAATCGAACCAGCCCTTGGACTGGCCCTGGTCGAGCACGAATTGCAGGGAGCCGACGCAGGCCACCAGCAAGACGAGCCCCGTCCAGTCGGTGCTGAGATTCTGGGTGCGGGACTTGGGCAGCTGGCCCATGGCGAGGAGGAGGGCCAAGAGGCCGAGCGGCACGTTGATGTAGAAGACGGCGCGCCAGACAAAAGTCTCGGTCAGCCAGCCGCCGAAGGTCGGGCCGAGGATGGGCGCCACCATGATGCCGAGGCCGAAGATGGCGAGCGCCTGGCCGTGCTTCTCCTTCGGGAAGGCGTCGAGCAGGATTGCCTGGCTCAACGGCACCAGCGGCGCACCGAAAATGCCCTGCAGCAGCCGGAAGACCACCATGCTTTCCAGATTCCAGGCGGTGCCGCACAGTGCCGACGTGATAATGAAGCCGACGATGGAGGTGGTGAGCAGGCGCCGCCGGCCGAAGCGCTTGGAGAGATAGCCGGTCAGCGGCATCACCACGGCGGAGGCGACCAGATAGGAGGTCAGCACCCAGGTGATCTGATCCTGGGTCGCGCCGAACGCGCCCAGCATGTGGGGCGTGGCGACGCTCACGATGGTGATGTCGAGGACTTCCAGCACCGCCGCCAGCACGACCGCCACGACCAGGGGAAGGGACGGCTTGGGGTGAACCTCCGGCTGGGGAACGATCGGGACCGGGACTTCGGCGGTGGCTTCGGTCATTTAGCGGCCTGCGCGGCCCCGCTGGTGTCGCTCTCTGCCGTCTTCGCGTCGCCGTCCTCGGTGGTGTCGACGGTCACGGTGGCGGTGGCGCCGACGCGCAAGGGCTTGCCCTCATGCTGCTCGGGCTTCGGGATGCGGACACGCACGGGGAAGCGCTGGGTCACCTTCACCCAGTTGCCGGACGCGTTCTCCGGCGGAAGCACGGAAAAGGTGGCGCCGGAGCCGGGGCTGATGCTCTCCACGACGCCCTTGAAGGTCACGCCGGGATACATGTCGAGGGTGATGTCGGCGTCCTGGCCGCGCTCCAGACGGGCGATATCCGTCTCCTTGAAATTGGCGTCGACCCACCAATGGTCGCCCTCGATGATGGCGAAGACCGGCCGGCCCTGCCCCACGGTGGAACCGGGGCGGACGTCGACTGTGGAGACCGTGCCACCGCCGGGCGCCAGCACATGGGTCTTCATGCGGTCGTAGATGGCTTTCTGAAGCTGGGCGGCGGCCGCGCGAAGCTTCACGGTCGGGGTGGTGATGGTGAGGTCGGCGTCCTGGGCCTCGGCGAACGCCTTCGCGGCATCGTCATAGGCCTTGAGCGCATTCCGCCATTCCTTCTCGGCTTGGCCGAGCTGATCGGAATCCGTGGCGCCGGTCTTCAGGTCGTCCTTCGCCTTCTGATAGGTGGCGAGCGCCTCGTCCAGGGCCTGGCGCTGCTCGTCGAGCTTCTGGGCGGCTTCCTTCAGGGCGTCGGCTTCGGTGCCGGAGGCTGCGGCGGCCGCATCGAACTGCGCCTTCGCGCCGCGGACGGCCGCATCATAGAGGGTGGGGTCGAGATCGAAGAGGGGGTCGCCCGCCTTCACCTGCTCGTCGGTATCGACATAGACCGTCTTCACCACGCCGTTCACCTCGGGCGCGACCCGCACGATCTCCGAGCCGACATAGGCGTTCTCCGTGCTCGGGTAGTAGGCGCGGTATTGCCAATAGCCGAACATGGCGGCGATCATCAGCACGAGCAGGACGCCGAGGGCGATCCATCGTGTCCTGACAGACAACAGGCGTTTCGGCTCCTCGGATTCGCTGGAAGCGGTCTCGGTCACTTCTCGTCCTAACCTCAAATGAAAAGATGAAGTATTGCGCTCAACTTGCGCACAGCATGCCGATCATCCATGGGATCGGCAGAATTAAGGCGTGGCTTAAACTGACTAATGCTGCGCTGCAAGGGGTGCATGGTTAACGGCCAATTCTTACGGCTTCGTATGCGCGAGGCGGGGCAGGTGCGAATAACATCGGCCCCATGTGCCGCACAGGTTGAATGTGGGTCGCGCGGCCCCTAGACTCTTCCTGTTCCGAGGGGTGTCCCGGGTATGGGACTGAGACGCCGCAATCGCATCCTCGCCGGCCAAGCCGGGATGAAGATGCGCCCAGCGGTGACCCTTTGAACCTGATCCGGGTCACGCCGGCGAAGGGACGGGAACCGTTTCAAGCCGCTTTCCCGGCAGACTCCTCTAACGCTTAGGAGCTTGCCGATGAACAAGCCATTCACGCCTACCGACATTCAGACGCCCGAAGCGGGCGCGACTGAGATCTCTCCCAAAGTCACCACCGGGCCGCTGACCGGCAGCCGCAAGGTCTATTCCGCGCCTGAAGCCCACCCGGATCTTCGCGTGCCGCTGCGCGAAATTTCGCTCGCCGATCCCGAGATGCCGGCCTTCCGGCTCTATGACACGTCCGGGCCTTACACGGACGAGAGCGTCACGATCGACGTGGAGCGGGGGCTGCCGCCCTTGCGGCGCCCTTGGATCGAGGCGCGCGGCGGGGTGGAGCCCTACGAGGGGCGGACCATCAAGCCGGTCGATAACGGCAATGTCTCGGGCAAGCATCTGGCGCGGAACTTCCCGAACCTGCGCCAGCCGTTGCGCGGGGCCGGCGAGGCGCCGGTGACCCAGCTGGAATTCGCCCGGGCCGGGATCGTTACATCAGAGATGATCTATATCGCCCATCGCGAGAATGCCGGGCGGGCGCAGGCGGCCGAGGAGGCAGCTGCACGCCTGGCGGACGGGCAGAGCTTCGGCGCTGCCATTCCGGAGTTCATCACGCCCGAGTTCGTGCGGGACGAGGTGGCAAGGGGCCGGGCGATCATCCCCGCCAACATCAATCACCCCGAGTCCGAGCCGATGATCATCGGCCGGAACTTCCTCACCAAGATCAACGCCAATATCGGCAACTCCGCCGTGACCTCTTCGGTGGAGGAAGAGGTGGAGAAGATGGTCTGGGCGATCCGCTGGGGCGCCGACACGGTGATGGATCTCTCCACGGGGCGCAACATCCACAACACGCGGGAATGGATCCTGCGCAACTCGCCGGTGCCCATCGGCACGGTGCCGATCTACCAGGCGCTGGAGAAGGTCGACGGCGACCCCGTGAAGCTCGACTGGGAGGTCTACAAGGACACGCTGATCGAGCAGTGCGAGCAGGGGGTGGACTATTTCACTATCCATGCAGGCGTGCGGCTGGGCTACATCCACCTCACCGCCGACCGGGTCACCGGCATCGTCTCCCGCGGCGGGTCCATCATGGCGAAGTGGTGCCTCGCCCGGCACCAGGAGAGCTTCCTCTACGAGCGGTTCGACGAGATCTGCGACGTCATGCGGAAGTATGACGTGTCGTTCTCGCTGGGCGACGGCCTCAGGCCGGGCTCCATCGCGGATGCCAACGACCGGGCGCAGTTCGCCGAGTTGGAGACCCTGGGCGAGCTCACCAAGATCGCCTGGGACAAGGGCTGCCAGGTGATGATCGAGGGGCCGGGCCACGTCCCCATGCACAAGATCAAGGTCAACGTGGAGAAGCAGCTGAAGGAGTGCGGCGAGGCGCCGTTCTACACGCTGGGGCCGCTGACCACGGATATCGCGCCGGCCTACGACCACATCACGTCGGCCATCGGGGCGGGGATGATCGGCTGGTTCGGCACGGCGATGCTCTGCTACGTCACGCCGAAGGAGCATCTCGGCCTGCCCAACCGGGAGGACGTGAAGACCGGCGTGATGGCCTACAAGATCGCCGCGCACGCCGCCGATCTCGCCAAGGGTCATCCGCTGGCTCAGGCCCGGGACGACGCCATCTCAAAGGCGCGGTTCGACTTCCGCTGGGAGGATCAGTTCAACCTCAGCCTCGACCCCGAGACGGCGCGCAGCTTCCACGACGAGACCCTGCCGAAGGAGGCCCACAAGGTCGCCCATTTCTGCTCCATGTGCGGGCCGAAATTCTGCTCCATGGAGATCACCCAGCAGGTGCGCGACTACGCGGCGAAGCTGAAGGGCGAGCAGGCGGCGGAAAGCCCGGAGACGGTCGAGCAGGCGCGCCGCGAGGGCATGGACGAGATGAGCGAGAAATTCCGGAAGATGGGCGAGAAGGTCTACGTGCCGGTGGAGGAGTGAGGGGATTAACTTTGTTTTCCCGATTCTGAGCCCGACTCTGGATGTGTGTCGACCAAATTCAGTTTGTCAAAGAAGATTCTATTTCTCTTTGTCGCATCACGTAACATCTTATTGTAATCGATAACTTCAAAATAAACGCCATAGTGCTTATGGAATCCGTAATAGGCTTGATTATCGGGCGTTACCGAAGCATCGATGTCTTTCATAACCTCTCGGAGAGACGGCGTGAAATCACATATGCAGTATGCGTAAGCCGGTATGTGTTCATTGGCGACAGGTATTGGCCTGCCGTCCTTTTTGAATGTCCCCGTGCGAATTTCATTCACTAGGCGATAGACCTGCCTCACTGGATTATTGCTGTCGCTGAAATTATTGAGTCCGGGTCTCTTGAACTCAATAATGGTTATTCAATTGATTGGATGTTCACTTGGGTCTTCGTCTGCAAAGACTATGTTCTCATCAAATATCAGAACATCGCCTCGCAGGTCAGAGTCGCTGTCGATCACATTTTCTAACGCCCCCAAGCGCTTGTCGGAGGCTATGAAGGTATGGAAGGTAAGCCGCTCATCGATCATCCACAAATTCTGCTGACTTTCAGGAATGTCGTCTGAGGTGAACCTCATGGGAAAGACGAGTTGATGAACAACTCGCTCGAGTGGATATTTTACCGTCTTGGTGGGAGATCGCGCGCTTTAGAAATTCTAGAATAATTTTCCTGTGGCTCACATACTGTGCGAGTGCGGAAACCCCAAGTTCGTTGTAATTGTCGATGAAGTGACTGAGGCGCTTATGGTAGCCCTCATAATCATCAATCTTGTCCGCCTCCCGAATTATCTTTGAGCTCTCACGCTTGAGCTCCACTTCGCGACGGTGGTGCTCGCGGTGGAGCACGGTCTCAATCTCAGAGTTCCGAGGTCGTGGAGAGAGTCTCCTTAGAAAGGAGTGAGCGTGGCGTAATAGAAATTTGTACTGAGGTGCGTTTTGATGAACGTACCGTTTTACGCGCTCAAATTTTTCAGCGTTCACGCTTTCGATTATCGTCTCTAGATCCTCTTCGATAAACTCGATGACTTTGTCCCGTATTTCGCCTCGTGGGATCAGCGGCTCATCCGAGAGTTCTAGCTCCAGATCCGCGTCTTCCGATGTCAGTGCGAAATCACTTCGGATCTGGTTCACATGCTCACTGAGGTAGGGGCTTTGCACGATCGCGAGATAGAAAAAGGGATTCCCGGACTCGTCTGCGAGGCGAGAGCTTAGGGTCGGAACGTAGTCTTCGAGTTTGTCGCTCGTGACGGCACGCTGATCGGCAGCGTATACAAGCTTGTGCTTGGTTGTGCGCGAGGTCGGTAAGCGAAAGCCGTGTACTTGAAATGGCACGTCTCCAATCGTGAAATCACGTGCCGAAGCGGAAGACTTGTACTCGCGCTCAAAGATTTCCTTCAAGTTGTAGCGCTGGCCGAGATCGATGACGATAAGGATAGGGCAGTCTGGTTCGAGCAGAACCAGTATGAAGTGCTCTATGAGCTTTTGCACCAGCACGTCGGTGGCTTTTGGGACTCGATCGCGATAGTCTTGACGAAAGTTGATTAGCTCAACCGTGGTGCCTGGAGCACCGGTTTCTGTTGGCTTAGGCAGCCCCCGCGTGTCGAGATCATAACTTTCATCGAAATCGAATTCTCGCGTTAGAAGCGTTTCGTCATGGTCGACGAAGGTTGAGCGAATATGCGCTCGATCAAAGGCTTTCAGCCAGGTGAACCTCCCGAGGCCTTTGCCCCCAATCGCTTGCTTGTTGCTAGAAAAGGCGGTGTTGAAAGATTCAAAATTCCGATCGTCTAGGCCGATACCATTGTCCTCTATCAGGAAGCCGACGACTGGTGGTGCATCGTCATGAAACAGGTCCGCTTGACGTTTGATCGTGACAGTAATCTGGCCGGGCGAATTTTCCGGCAATCTAGCTTCCTTAATTGCCTCAAAGGAATTCATCACCGCTTCGAAGAGTGGAAGTAATGGCTTCCACTTCGGCAGAGACGTCTGCCGAACCTGATTTGCGAGATCAATTTTTATAGACATAGCCAAATCTGCCTAATGGACTGTGGATGATAGTAGAGCAATGCGAGAGCGCAATCTCAGGATCTAGAACATCCGAAACCTTCGAACTCTACGATCAGGGAAGGTGACGTCAAAAATCCACATTCCGGTTCTCCGGTCTCCCCGAGACCCGCCTCCCCCTCACTCCCCCAACCGCCACACCCACCACGCCAACGGTAGCACCGCAGCCTCCAGCCCTGCGTAGAGGATCAGCAGGGGCTCGGGCATGCCGTCGATGGCGAAGCTGAGGAGGCGGCCTGCGAGGAGGCCGCCGGCGAAGACCATGATTGTCAGGACGGCGGTGGTCTTGTGCTTGCCGGTCAGCGCGCAGGCGAGCCAGAAGGCGGCGAGGGCCAGATAGAGGCCCATGACCGCCCGGAGGATATGGGCGGTGCTGACGTTCAAGCTCTCCGCACCGGCTGCGGTGGCTTGCCCGAGGAAGGTCCTGGCGAACCACTGGGGGTCGACCCCGTAGAGCAGCGCGATCACGCAGACGCAGGCGGCGATGAAGATCAGAAACGCCCGCTTCACATCGATGGATTTGTACACCCGTCTCGCTCCCGCTCTTTCCTGTTGACTTGCTCCAGTATCGGGCCAAACGATTTTAGCCGATAACGGCAACGGCTGCTCTTTCCACAAGTCCGGGGTCCGCAGGTCCAAGCTTGGTAAGGCCGAGCGCTGCACGCCCGAGGCTTCGGGGGACGGATCGCCGCCCGGCGGTGAGGCGTGAGGGGGGCGAAGCGATGTGGATCATCGTGCTTGTCGGCGTCTTGGGTGTCTTGGCTCTCGATCTTGCCGGCGGCATCCCCGCGGCGAGCGTCGGCGGTCCGTTGACGCTCCTATTTCTCTTCGTGCTCGCCATGCTGGCGGTCGGGTTTCACGAGGCCTGGGTGCAGGGAAGGGGAACCGGCGGCTGGATCTTGAGCATTATCTTCGCGCTGATCGGCGGGTTCTTAGGTCTCACCTTCGGAACGGTGGTGCTGGAAGCGATCCTTCCCAGCCTGCATCTGGATGGGCCGCTCGCGACGTCCGATTCTCCGGTGCGCGCGATCGCCTATGCCGGCATGATGCTGCTCACGCTCATGGGCTCGTGGCTCGCGCTCCGGATCGCCAACCGGCTGCGGTGATCGGCACGCGCCGGCGGAGCGCAATCGAAGGAAAGGGTACGGATGTCGGAGACCAGACTGGCCGAGCGATACCGCGCTTACATTGCGGCCCTCAACGAGCGGCCGGTGGGCGCGCTCGAGCCGTTCGTGAACGAGGCGGTCGTCTATAACGGCGAGCGGAAGAGCCGGGCGGAGTACCGTGGGCTGATCGAAGACTCGATCGCGGCGGCACCGGATCTCAAATTCAGGATCGGGCTGCTCGTCGTGGAGGGCGACATGGTCTCGGCGAAGCTCGATTTCGACTGTACGCCGCGCGGCGACTTCATCGGTCTTCAAGGCGACGGGCGCCGCGTCTCCTTCGCCGAGCACGTATTCTATCGGTTCAGCGAAGGGAAAATCGCGGAGGTGTGGTCGCTCATCGACCGCTGGACCGTGGCCGAGCAGCTGGGCCGGGCGCGCTGACAGCCGCTTCAGCCGAGATGCCGGCCGCATCAAGGGCAGCGGCCAAGCGCAAGAAGTAACCGCTCCACCCAAACAAAAACGCCCCGAAACCCGGGGGTGGTTGTCCGGGTCTCGGGGCCGTCTTTGTCGGTCGGCCAGATCTCTTGCGGCGTGGCGGAATGGCGTCGGCTGGGGTGGTCCCGGCTGCTCCCGCAGGCCGGACCGTGTTGCGCATCCCTCTATGGCCGCCGCGGGAGGTCGGCCGTCAGGCGCTGATTAGCACCAGGATTTGTCGCACTCGCGGAAGCGGGTGCCGTACTCTTCCTTCATCGAGCTGCCGGCGTCCCACTCGGACTGGCTGATCGAGTTTGAGTTGTTCTCATCCAAGGCGCTGAAGGTCGGCGCGAAGGTGGCGTCGCCGATCACGTCGGACAGCTTGTTGAACTCGGCGCGGCTGATGGAGCCGCTGCCGTCGGCGTCGAGCTCGGTGAAGCTTTCGCTCCACTCGGCGGCCATGGCCGAGCCCGAGAACAGCAGAACTGCAGTCGCCAGAGCGACCCATGTCTTGGTCATTGTCGTTCCTCCCGAACAAGTGTTCTATTGCCGTGTTTGCCGTCGGCCGTTCGCAGCCGGACGGGCATGCCGCCGGTTGCCGGCAGCCTCGCAATTGGGCGCTTTTCGGGGAATTTTTGCCAATGGCAGACCTGCCCGATCAAACGCGACAATATGTCCCAAAAACATGCGGAAGATGCACCAGGGCGGCCGGGATGCCTGATGGTGAAGACCGGCGCTGGTGAAAAGAGCCTCCGCTAACCCGCTGATATCTCCCGCGCATCCGCCGGTGACTTTGCCGCGCTGCGGCGGGAAAAGCGGCTTTGCCTAGCGCCGCGACGGCAGCGCGCGGGCGGGATTGCCGGCCACGGTCGCGCCGGGAGCCACATCCCGGGTGACCACCGCACCGGCGCCGACGATGGCGTCGTCCCCCACCGTGACGCCGGGGAGGATCAGGGCGCCGGCGCCGATCCAGACATTGGCACCGATGGCGACGGGCCTGCCGAATTCCAGCCCCGCCCGGCGCACTTCCGGATCGCGCGGGTGGTCCGCGGCGAGGATCTGCACGGAAGGACCGATCTGGGTCAAGTCGCCGATCGTCACGGCGACGACGTCGAGGATGGTGCAGCCGTAATTGAGGAAGACGCCCCGGCCGAGGCGGATGTTGTAGCCGTAATCGCAGTGGAAGGGCGGGCGGACGACGGTGCCTTCGCCGACCGCGCCGAGGAAGGCGGCCAGCATGGCGTGGCGTTCTTCAGGCGAAGCGGCGAGGGAGGCGTTGTACTGCGCCATCCACCCTTGGGCCCGGGCGTTGTCGCCCGCGATCTCAGGGTCTTGGGCGCAGTAAAGCTCCCCCGCCAGCATCTTGCTCTTCTCGCTGGCGGTGCCGTCAGCGGCCATCGTCTGGCTGTCCTGACGGACTAGCGCAGGTTGATGGCGAGGCCGCTGAGATCGGCGTTGGCCATCAGGCCCACCTGACGGCCTTCCAGCTTCAGCACGGCGCCTTTCGGGTTGGTCAGAACGATGGCGCGGACGCCCGCGCCGACCGCAAGGCCGGCACCCGCCGCCGCATAGACGCCTTCGACATCCGACGGGCTCTGGATGTTCTCCACGGTGCCGTTCAGCACGGTCTTCGAGCCGCCGAAGATGAGGCCGTAATCGAGGCCGCCGACGCCGAGGCGATAGGTCTTGCCCTTGAAGGTGAGGGTGCCGCGGCCGCCGGAGCCGCCGATGATCCAGCCGCCCTTCAGGATGGTGAGCTGGACGGTGCCGGTGTCCGCCTTGGCTGACGGAAGGCCGACGCCGAGAGCCGTGGCGAGCACGAAGGTGGCGACGAAGATGGTCTGGAAAATGCTGGCGATGCGCATGGCGCGTTCCCCCCTCTGTTGAGCTGTCCTTGCGTGGTTGAACGCGTCAGCCCTCTGGATGTTGCCGCGCGGGCCTTCCGAATCGTTCGAAAAGCCTCGACGAAGAAGCGTATGGCACGGAAGGGGCGAAAAGCGGGCGGGTGTTTCGGGGTGTGGATCGCCGCAGCTGAATCCGGCTTTCGCCGGGATGGCGGTGGGCTAGGCGCTGCAGATGCGTCTTACGGCGCGCGGAGGAAGAAGCGGCGCTCGGGCGAATAGTCCAGAACCTTGCCGTCGAAGATCGGCGCCTGCTCTGGCGTGGCGGCGAGGATGAGTTCGACGCCGGAGACGGTCCGGATCAGGTGGGCGAGCTCTTCGCGCTGGGCGGTCGAATAGAAGCCGAAGGCCAGATGCCCAGCGTCGTCCCAAGGGCCGGATTGTTCATGCTTAGGAACCCAATAGATGGAGAAAATGTCGGCAGAGCCCGGGTCGTCCGCCTCGCATTCCTTCCGCCAGTGAGCAATGGCGGCGACGGCCGTTTCGGCAAGGGTGAAGTTGGCGGAGGCGAGCTCGGCGGCCTTTGGAACAGGGTCGGGGCCGAAGCTGAAACCGCTTATGCCGAACCATTGGCAGATCATCGGAGCGTCAGCTTCGTGGCGGAGGTCGGCTCGTAGTCGATAAGGCGGCGTTCGCTCGCGGCGAGAACCTCCTTCGGAATGCGGACGACGAACCGGAAGCCGCCCAGGTCATGAAATGCGGCCTCCGGAGTGGCTTTGCGATCGTGGGAGAAGAGAGCGGGGGCCGGGGCTTGCTCAGTCCACCTATTGACGGGCAAACGGACACGGATGTTGGTCGCCCAGCAGAACGCAACGAGGTCTCTTCCCTCCGTCTCTTCGGGGATCAAGGCCTCGGCGAATTCGCGGGCGTATTCCAGCGCCGCTTCGGAGAGACTTACCTCCCCCGGCAGGCGGTAATACTGCAGCTGTTGGTCGTTATCGTTGGCAGGGTCCATAGCCTACTATGGGTTGCCGGTTCGGAGCCGGCAACCCATAAGCGGTATGTGCTAGGTGCTGTACTTCGCCAGCAAGTCAAAAAGTGCCGCGTGGTCATCGAGAACGCTCTCATCGCCTGAGAAGATGCTGTAGTCGACGTAGTCGTCATGAAAATCGACTTCGACTCGATGCCCGATCAAGTGGATGAGCACCGTGAGGGTCTCATGGCTCGAATGCTCCAGCTGGAAGTAGAGCTTGCGGTCCTTCAGATCATTCAGGAACGGGATCAGATCCTGGATGCCGTTTAGAGTCATTGGTGTCCTCCCGCACGAAACCGACTGCCGCGGTGCCGTGCAACTAAGCGCTCTAATCCTCATCCAATATGTCGAACAGCCCCTTGTGGTCCTCGAGAACGCTCTCATCGCCGGAGAAGATGCCATAGTCGACACGGTCGTTATGAAAGTCGACTTCGATCCTAAGGCCCGGAAGATAGATTTCGACGGTCAGTGTCTCGAAGCTCGTGTGGCGCAAGCCGAAATGGATTTTCCGGTCCTTGAGATAATTCAGGAAAGGGATGAGATCCTGGATGCCGTTGAGGGTCATGCTGCACCTATTTTCGGTATTCGTCTCGACCTAGAATCTTAATACAGCGCTTGGCGGCGGCATTACCGCCTTTCGCCAGAGCGGCAACTTCGGCGATTGTATTGTTAGCCGAAGCAAAGGCTCCCACGGTCGTTCCCATATCTTCATCGGTAAAGCCGCCCGCGACGCGATATTCACCGCCAGCATAGTCGCCGGTAATTCTCTGAGCGTTAGAGGGTGTTACTTCTCCCGTTGTTCGCTCGTCGGCCGAGTCACCGCCCCCACCTCCGCCGCCATTCCCATCGGTCCATTGGCCGCCGTCCGGGGTGCCGGCAGGGACGCACGGCTGGTTCGGGTTGTATTTGCAGGCCTGGACGAGGCGGCGAAAGCTGGCCTCGACGGCCTGGGCCTTCATCTGCCAACTGAGCCGGTAAAGCCGGAATGTGAGCGTGACGCCGTCCATGGGTCAGAGGATACGCTCTGACGGCGCGGTGGGGATAAGCGGCTAATGAACGGCGTGGTGTGAAGTCTGCGCACTTCCGATCAGGGGGCAGCCGAGGGCGCGCTCGAAGGCGCGGACCAGATCCTCATGGGTCTGGGCGGTGACGTAGCGGCCGCCGGTCTGCTTGGCCAGGCACTGCACGTCGAGGACGCTCTGGGGGCCCATCCACTGCACGGCCTTCATCTGATAGGCGATGACATGGACGGTGACGGCGCCGGTGGCCTTCAGCTTCTTGCCGAGGTCGCAGGGCGCCCCGCCGCAGGTCTCCTCCCCGTCGGTCAGGAGCACAACGACGCCCGGCTTGGAGCGGTAGTTCAAGGTCTCGGCGGCCTTCTCCACGGCGGTGGAAAGCGGGGTCTTGCCGGCGGCATCGAGCACGTTCACCGCCGCCATGATGGGCTTGGCGGCGTTGGGAACGGGCGGCAGCTTCAGGTCTACATTGCACTGCAGGTGTGGGCCGGGCCCATAGGTGATGAGGCCGACTTTGCGGAACTGGGTGACGTTGGGGAGCACCTCGGCGAGGGCTGCGCGCACCTCCTGGATGCGCGTCATGGGCGAGAAGATGTCCTGGGTCGTCGCGCCCGCCATGGAGCCTGAGGCGTCGAACACGATCATCGCATCCTGGGTGCAGATCTCCATATCGTCCTGGGCGGGCGCAGGACCGGGGAGGAGTGCGAGACTGCCGAGGATAGCTGCGCCGAGGATGCGGGAGACCGATAGCATGCCCGCATTTTATCGCTTTTCCAGCCGCTATGGCAGGGCGGAATCGATCAACTCGCGGTGAGCGGTCTCACTGGCATTCCGCGCTGAAGGGCGGGGCACCGCCCGACATGGCGGCCGGCTGGTTCAGCTCCGGATAGTCGCTCGGCAGCGTGTTGATCATGAGCCGGACGTCGTCGTAGCGGGCCGGGTGGCTCGGGGCGCCGAGCACCACGATGACAATGGTCTGACCGTTGGGGGCGCGCCAGCCGACGATGAGATTGTAAAGCCCTTTGGAGAAGTAGGAGCCGGTCTTGGCGCCGACGATGCCGGGCTCGCCGACGATCTCGATGATGTCCTTGAGCTGCTTTGCGCGCGGGTTCGGCCCGCCGATCTGCACGGTCCGGTGGGCGCATTGCCAATAGGGCAGGAGCCGGGGATCGCGGAAGGCATCGGCCCCGATCAGGGCAAGGTCGCGGGCGGTCGAGACGTTGTAGCGGGACATGCCGTGGGGATCGGCGACCTCCGTATGGGTGGCGCCGACGCTCTGAGCCTTGCTGCGCATGGCCTGGAGGAATCGCTCCGTGCCATTGCCGCCGCGGCCCTCGATCGCGAGCTGGATGCTCCCGCCGTAGCGGGCGATGGCGTTTGAGGCGTCGTTGCCGGAGACGAGCAGCATGCCATAGAGCAGATCCTGGATGCTCCAGATGTCGCCGGGCTTGAGGTCGGCGGTGGAGCCGGGGGCGAGATCGCCCTGCTCGATGGTGAGTTGATCGGACAGATCCCCCTGCAGCAGCTCCATCAGCACGCTCGCGGTGAGCAGCTTGGTGATGGAGAGCATGCGATAGCGCTCGTTCGGGTTCTTCTCGTAATAGACCTGCCCCGTGTCGGCATTCATGGCGTAAACCGCCTTGGCCTGGACGCCGGGCGGGGGCGGGGCGGCGAAGGCCGCTTGAGCGAAGGCCACGAAGAGGCAAACAACCGCCGTCAGGCTGGCGATGGTTTTCAAACGCGGAAATGTCATCGGTGAAGGAAGCACAGGCGTTCGGGAATCTTGTTGCTGGCGGGTCTACAGGTCCTGACGTGGTGCCACTATACGGCAATCAGATGACTTTAGCGTGCCTCGTGCGCGACTGCCTCTGAGGCTCAGTTCCGCACGAAGGTGCCGAGCCCGGTGCGGTCGTAGAAGTCCAGCACGACCCGGGTCGCCTTGCCGTCCTCGCCGAGGGTGAAGATCGCGCCGGCGAGGCCGTTAGCGTTCTCGCCGATGGTTTCGAAGGTGAAGGTATCGCCGTCGAAATGGGTCAGCGCGAAGGTCGTCGGCGCGTCCTGGGGGCCCATGGTCATGGCGAGATTGCCCTTCGTTTCAGTCACCGTCAGCGGGCCGTAATAGCCGTTGGCGTAGCGGCCGGTATAGGAGGCTGGCGACTGGGCGGGGGCCGGTACGGCGGGCGCTTTCGTGTAGTCGATCGTGGGCGCTTCGGCGGCGCGCATCTGATCGAAGATGCCGCCCATGAAGCCGATCCAGTCGACGGTGAGCTTGCCGTTCTGGGCGACGTCCAGGAAGCCCGCGCCGATCCCCTCGGCGACGCCGATGGGCATGCCGTTGGTGAGCACGACGATCCCGAGATCCTCACCCGGCATGAAGGTGATGTTGGTGGCGGTGCCGAGGTCGAAGGCGCCGGAATGGCCGATTCGCGTGCGGCCCTCGTCGTCGTAGCTCACGTTCCAGCCGAAACCGTAGAAGCCTGCCCGCGCGGCAGGCGATGAAGGCGGGCCGGGAATCACCTGGGGCACGTGGCTTGCCGCCAGCGCATCTGCATCCACGATCTCCTGGCCGTCGAGCTTGCCCTGGCCGAGCTGAAGCCGGGTGAAGCGCAGCATGTCGTTAAGGGAGGCCGACGCACCGCCGGCGGGCGCCTCGGCGTCGGGGTCGCGATCATAGGCGGCTTCCCAGCGGTTGCCGGGGAAGCGGTGATGGATATGGGCGCGGTCTTTGTGACCGATGAAGTCGGCGTGTCGGTAGCTCGCCGTCTTCATGCCGGCCGGCTCGAACAGCGCCTCCTCGGCCAGGTCTTCCCACATCATGTCCGTGGCCGCGGCCGCCGCGACGGCCCCGGCCGTATAGCCGAAATTGCTGTAGTGATAGGTGGCGCGGAATGGATCCAGCGGCTGCTGGTTCAGGTGGGAGAGGATGTAGGAGCGGTCGAAGCCAAGGTCCTCCAGAAGATCGCCCGCGCCCGTCTGTAGTCCGCTCCGATGGGACATCAGATCGGCGATGGTGGCGTTGGCTGTGACGTAGGGGTCGTTCAACGCGAAGGCTGGGTTATGGCTCTTCGCCGTGTCGTGCCAATTGACGGTGCCGTCGCCAACCAGCTTGGCGACAACGGTGGAGGCGATGGGCTTGGAGACGGAGGCGAGCTGGAAGACCGTGTCGGCGTCGATCTTGCCCTCCTTGCCGACCTCGCGAAGGCCAAACCCTTCGGCGAAGATGACCTTGTCCTTGTAGACGACGCCGACGGCGATGCCCGGTACGCCGGTCTCTTCCATGGCGTGTTCGACGATGCCGGGGAGGGCCTTCTTGGCGCGGTCGATGTCCGCCTCGGTGAAGAGGGGCGGGACGGGGACCACAGGCGCCTTGAGAAGCTCTTTCCCCTCGGTTTGCTCGGCCTCCGCCGCCGGTGCGTCCTGGGCCAGCGCCGGGGGCTGCCACACCGCCGCGAGGCTTAGGCCGAAGAGTGCGAGGACTAAGATGCGTCCGACGATACCGATGGCGGGCGATGGTAGCATTTGGGCATCTCCTGGCGTGACGTGGCGTGTCTGGGCGGCGGGACTTAGCCGGGCTGGCTGACCCTCGGTGGCTTGCCCCACTGCTTCCCATGGTTCAGGTAAAGGCCGGGTGCACGCGGAAAGAGTGCGCCACAGAACGCCGCGTCCGGCAAGCAGGAGGAGGATATGAGCGGACTGATCAGGCTGCTGGTTCACAAATATCGCTGGGTGCATATGTCCCTCGGCCTGCTCGGCAATACGGCCTTCTTCATCGGCAGCGTGATGTTTCTGCCGAACTTCGCGAGCTGGAAGACCTTCGCCGTCTGGCTGTTCATCGGCGGCTCCTTTTTCATGCTGATCGGCGCGATCGGCCAGTTTCTGGTCTATGTGCTGGACGACGTGCCAGCCTCGCCCCAACTGGGGCAAGACCGGGGCAGATAAGCCCCTGAAAGACCTCATTCTTTCCCGGAACCGCGCAAATAGCGACGCGGTTTACCCTGGCGTCGAGGACGGGATCGCCGGTGCGCTTTCGACGTTCTGCCCGGTGCCCCAGCCCCAAGTCCAGGGAGGAATGATGTTTAAGCCGAGACTGAATGGAACGCTTTTCCGAGGCACGATCGCAGCAATGGGCTTCGCCCTTGCTGGCGTCATGGCCGTCGGGCCTGCCTCAGCCGGGCCCGCGACGATCAATGCGACGCCGGCGGTGCAAACCGGCGAGGCCACCGGCACCATGATCACGCCGGTTAAGCGTTGGTACCGCGACGACTGGCACTACGACCGCTATCGCGGCCGCCATTACGACCGCTACGCGAACCATCGTTACGACCGGCGGTATTACGACCGCCCGCCGCCCGGCTGGCGCCGCTATTCCTACGCGCCGTACGGCTGGCGGGATCGCGGCTGCATCAATGTCGGGCCGGTCTGGTACTGCTCGTAGGGTTTAGCCCGTGCATTGGGGAAGGGCCGTCGGCTGTCGCGCCGGCGGCCTTTTCTTTGCGGCGACAGCAGGGATCTCCGCGGACCGGCCTGTGCCAATGCGGGAACGCCGTAAAGCCGGTCTTGAGCAGTTCGCCAGTTTCACGGAACGTACACCACCGGGCTTAAGCGAATGCTCGCGCCTCTCTCGCCATATTCCAGCGTTAGGTATTCCGCGTGCCGACCTTGCCGAATGCCGAGGATCAACCCTCGAGAGGATCAGACGTGTTGAAATATGTAATCGCCGCCGTGACGGTGGCGCTTCTCGCCTTCACCGGCGCGCAGGCTGCGCCCCAGGCGACTTCCCTGAACGTGACGCCGGCCGTCGCGAACGGGAATTCCGCCGATATGCTGGTCGAGGTGGGAAACAAGAAGTGGAAGAAACGCCACTACAAGAATTACAAGCACTACAAGTACAACAAGCGGTACAAGCACGACCGGTATTACAACGACCGCTACTACCGGCATCGCTACGACCGCGATCGCTATTACCGCCACAACTACTATCGCCGCCCGCCGCCAGGCTGGCGCCGCTACGACTACCAGCCCTATGGCTGGGGCCGGCGCGGCTGCATCGCCATCGGGCCGGTCTGGTACTGCCCGTAGGCGCGACGGTCGAGGCAAAGACAAAGAAGGGTCGCCGGTTTCCGGCGGCCCTTTTTTGTGGCTTCCGGCCGGATCGCGCTATCCTGACGACGGGTTGAGTGCATCTTGGGGGAGAAGCGATGCATAGCTACGTTGTTTGGGCCCTGCTCGGCATGGCGGGCTATTCGTTCATGACGTTGTTCGTGAAGCTGGCCGAGCGGAGCGGCAGCGCCTCCACCTACATGGTCCTGGCGGTGTCGACGACCATCGTCTCCATCGCCGCGGTGATGGTGGTGGCGGGCCGGGGCGAGCTGAAGAGCCTCATCTTCGAGCTGGAGCGGCCGCCGCTGCTCTGGGCCATCGCCGGCGGCATCGCGCTCACGATCGCGGTCTTCTCCCTCTTCCACGCGCTCTCGCTGGGACCTTCCAACATCGTCATCCCGATCTACGGCATGTTCATCGTGGGCGGTGCGCTGCTGGGCGTGCTGGTGCTCGGGGAGCCGATGCCGTGGCATCGGGTGGTTGGGCTGGTGGCGGCTGCGATCGGCGTGGTGCTGATCGCCGTCTGATCCGAGGGCTCGTGTCCGACGGCACGGGTGTGTCGGAGGAACGGCGCCTTGCGGTTGCGAATTCTCTTTCTGCGTCAAGGTCTGGACACAGCAAGGAGCTAGGGTTCAGGTTACGCCACCCGAAGCTAGAGACAGCATCCGAGGCCCCTATTGCCCGATCTCACGAAGGTCAAACGCGCGCTCGCCTATCTCCGGGAGGAGATTCCGGCGGAGGACATTTCCAAGAACGCGTCCGTGGAGCACCCGCACAACACGGCCCGGATCGTTCCGGAGCGCCTGCCGCCGCAGACGGTGAAGGCGCTGTCGCAGCTGGAGCCCTGGAAGGCGGTGGCGGCAACCTTCGCCCAGTGGGCAGGCATCGCGCTCGCCATCGCCCTGTGCACCCTCTACTGGCATTGGGCGCTCTATCTGATCGCGGTGATGTTCATCGGCGCGCGGCAGCACGCGCTGCTGATCCTGGGCCATGACGCATCCCACTACCGGACGCTGAAGTCGCGCTGGCAGAACGATCTGTTCTCCAACCTCTTCATGATGTGGCCGACCTTCGCTTCGGTGGAGGCGTTCCGGAAATTCCACGCGACCCATCACCAGTACACAAACCTCCCGGACGATGGGAACCGGCACATTTGGTACACCCATGACGCGGCCGGCGAGCTTGCGCCGGACTGGCAGTTCCCCAAAAGCCGGTTCGGGCTCTTCATGGTACTGCTGCGCCGGGGTCTGTTCCTCACCGGACTCTTCTGGATCGTGCGCGGGCTGATCGGCTCCACGCTGGTGCCGTCGCCGGGCTGGATGCGCGCCGCCCGGCTCGCCTTCTATGGCGGAACGGCGATCGCGCTGACCGTCTTCGGCGGGTGGACCGCCTTCCTCCTCTACTGGATCGTGCCGTTCTGCACCTGGCACATCGTCGCCCAGTATGTGCGGCTGATCTGCGAGCATAGCGGGGTGGAGAGCGACGAGGAGGAATACGCCATCACGCGGAGCACCATCCCAACGCTGATCGAGCGGATCTTCATCCTTCCCTGCAATGTCGGCTACCACATCGAGCATCACTGGTATCCCAGCGTGCCGTTCTACAATCTGCCGAAGCTGCATGCGGCACTGATGGAGCGGCAGGGCTTCCGCGAAAATGCGGTGGTGACGAAGTCGGTGTTCGCGTCGCTCGGGGAATGCGTAGACCGGGCCTCGGAAGCCGGGGCACGCCCTGCGGCAGAGGCGAGCCGCTAGGCGGCTGGGGCTCCCTGCGTTCGCGCCGCCTATTCGTCGGGGGTGAGCACGAAGACCGTGCGTCCGTCGCGCTCCTCTTTGCGCACCTTGAAGCTATCCTGCACCTGGATCCTGACGATTCCCGTGCCGCGCCCCTTCAGCGGGTAGGGCTCTCCGTCATCCGCGGCGATCTGGAAGTTCACGCTGCAGTCCGGTTTGCCCTCGATGGGGATCGGGATCACCTCGCCCTTGATGTCGCCGCCGAAGGCCGGGTCCTCCGCACTTTTCGTGGGGAAGCAGGCTTCCGCGATGCGGTAGTGCTCGTCGGTGGCGATGTCGGCATTGACGGTGCCGAGATAGATCGTCGTGCCGTTCCACCGGTTCAGCAGGTTTACAGCTTGCGCATTCTCCGGTTCGGCCATGGTTGTGAAGATCTCGTCGATCTTCGGGGTCTCGTCCGCGAGGGCCGGCTGGGCCGTCAGAACAAGCGCGGCGAGGACGGCGAGGGGCAGGGTGCGAGCGGCCATCACGGGGGCTATCCTTTCAAATCCAAGGCGACTCATTCAATGAGAAGCGGGAGAAGAAGGCAATCGGCAAGGAGACGGCGATGAGCGCGGCGCTGGAGGAACGACAGGATGAGGCGGCTCGCACGGAGCAGCTTCCGGATCTGTTGGCGCCGGGGCTCGATATCGTCTTCGCCGGCGCGCAAGCCGGCGGATGCTCCGCCAAGGCGGGGGCCTATTTCGCCGGGCGGGGCAACCAGTTCTGGCCGACGCTCCATGAGATCGGCCTGACGCCGCGGCTGTTCGCGCCGGAAGATTACAGGGAAGGCCTCGATCTGGGCTTCGGCTTCACCGACCTGGTGAAGGTCGCCGGGGAGAAAGAGCGGAACGTGAAACCAACGGGCGACGACCTCGCCGCGTTCGCAGCCAAGATGGAGAAGGTCGCGCCGCGCGCCATCGCCTTCACGTCGAAGGGCGCCGGGGCGTTCTGGCTCAAGCGGCCGGCGGCGAAGATCGATTACGGCCGCCAGGCCGAGAAAGGTCCGGGCGGGGCTGCGATGTTCATCCTGCCTTCTCCCTCAGGCGCGGCTCGCAAGAGCTGGGACCTCGACCCTTGGCGGGAGCTGGCGGCTTGGGTGAAGGGCTAGGCGTTCAGAGCCCTTTCGGGATGAAAGCGCCGAATCGCCAGATAGCCCAGCATCAGGAATGCCAGCAGCAGGGCTCCTTGGGCTACCATGAAGGGTGGCTCGTTGCCATTGGGCGCGAAGGCGTTGAGGGGCTCGATCTTTTGGAAGCTCTGCACGACGCCCACAAAACAATTGAGATAGAGCGCGAACAGCGCCGAGGCGACGTAGATCCAGCGCCAATGGCTCCTCAGGTGGAAAAGGTAATAGCTGGCAAGGGCGACGGCTAGAACGGCGGTGGAGATGATCCCGACGATGATAGCAGGGGTCAGCACGCTCACCGGGAAGAGGAAGCCGGTGATGCTTGTCAGCAGAGTCGACCAAAGGAAGAGGCCGGTCCAGTGGCTCGGCTTTTCAGAGGTGATCATGGCCAAGAGCGTCAGGAGCCCCGCGGCGATCCCGATCAGGCTGATGATGACGTGGAGCTGCGTAAACGTCTGAAGCGAAAGTCCGAGTACCATCCCAGTTCTCCTCGAAGGGTGCAGCCGCACCGGCCGTCGGCCGGAACCCCGCACTTTCCGTCAGCGTTACGCCGCCTTATTCTACCCTGACCATTTGCGGGAGGAGGCTTCGAAACAGATGACGAAAATCACGTATCACGTGGTCCAGCACGATGGCGGCTGGGCTTACAAGCTCGGCGATGTGTTCTCGGAGACGTTCTCGTCCCACGACGCGGCGCTGGGCGCGGCGAAGCGCGCGGCGGCCGAGCAGCAGCTCGGCGGCTCTACCACCGCGATCCAGTGGGAAGACGCGAACGGCAAGTGGCACGAGGAGCTGTCGCGGGGGGACGACCGGCCTGAGACCGAAGTCGAAGACGACGGATAGCAAATTCGAAGGCCCAGCCATGGGCGCGCTCCGGTGCCGAAGGTCGACTGGATCATAAGCGCAAAACGATTCTCTTCGTATGACAATCGTCAATCAGTGCAGGGACGTCGTAAGCCGATTGTTTACGCCGGCCCGCCGATTTCCTCGCCTCATGCCGGAAGCCATGGCATGGTGACCTCATGAGATGCACAAGGCTTAATCTCGGTGTCGCGACGGCCATCGCGCTTGCCATCGGCTTCGCCGTTTCGAGCGCCGTGGGTGAGACGAATTACGGCTCGGGACAGCTCACGCCTTGCGTGAGTGCGGAGCAGGCGAAGGACTTTTCAATCGGGCCTGCGGGCGGATTGTCCGACTGGGGTGCCGAGGTGGCCGGCGGGTTCGACCGCCAGAAGGCCATCGACGATTTCGACGAGATGCAGAAGGACCACGAGAAGCTGCTGGGCGATATGAGCCCGGTGGCGGTGGCGACCTGCGATCTCAGCCTGGGCACGGATCTGTTCTATTCGATCCGCCTGCCGGCCGACAGCCGCGAGGATGCGGACAAGCTCTGCACCAAGCTCAAGGATGGCGGCGTCCCCTGCATCGTGCGGAAGAATTAGCGGGCGTTTCGACCCCTCACCCCAACCCTCTCCCCAGAGGGGAGAGGGAGCGCACTGCGGCATTGCGCGATGATTGAGTTCCAAGTCGCAGCGACACAGTCCCGCTTGCCCGCATCGGCCGCCCATGCTTCGTTACGCCCGACTTCGCAAGGGGGACCGAAACGGTGCAGCAGGAAGCCGGCTCCAAAAAATCCGATAAGAATTCCGAGAAGCAGCTGAACGCGATCCGCCGCCTGATCGAGACGATCGGCGATGCGCTCGAGATCGACGCGTCGGTCGAGCTTTGGGACGGATCGACGGTGCCGCTCGGCCGTTCGGTCTCGAGCCCGCTCCGCCTGACCATCGCTGGCCCCGGCGTCATCGCATCGCTGCTGCGCCGGCCGACGCTGGACCGGCTGATCCGGCTTTACGCTAAAGGACGGATCGGGATCGAGGGCGGGACGCTCGTGGATTTCGGTGAGCAGTTGCAGGATCAGAGCACGCGGGCACGGCTGAAGCATCTCGGCAAGCTCGGCGTGGCGCGCATGCTGCTGCCGTTCCTCTTCGCGCCGGGCGATAAGCCGGAGGCGACCCGCGGCTATGCGGGCGACGACACCGGTCACGGGCGCCAGAAGGAAGAGAACAAGGATTTCATCCAGTTCCACTACGACGTCTCGAACGATTTCTACCGGCTCTTCCTCGATCCGTGGATGCAGTATTCCTGCGCCTATTTCACGAGCTGGGAGGGCGGGGTCGACCAGGCGCAAGCGGACAAGATGGAGATGATCTGCCGCAAGCTGCGCCTGAAGCCGGGGGACCGGTTCCTCGATATCGGTTGCGGCTGGGGCGGGCTCGTCACCTACGCGGCGGAGAAATACGGCGTCACCGCCCACGGCATCACGGTCTCGGAGCGACAGCTGGAATACGCCAAGCAGCTGATCGCCGAGAAGGGGCTCACCGACAAGGTGACGGTGGAGCTGAAGGACTATGCCGACCTTACGGGCGAGTACGATAAGATCGCATCCATCGGCATGTACGAGCATATCGGTCTCGCCAATATCCCGAGCTATTTCAACAAGATGCGGAGCCTGCTTTCCGATGATGGGCTGTTCCTGAATCACGCTATCTCGCGGCGCGCCAAGAGGCGGGGCGGGCGGTTCGGCAAGCGGCCAGAGCATAAGGCGATCACCCGCTACATCTTTCCGGGCGGCGAGCTGGACGATATCGGCCACTCGGTGCAGGCCATGGAGCAGGCCGGCTTCGAGGTCCACGACGTGGAGGCGTGGCGGCGGCATTATGCGCGCACCACGAAGATCTGGTGCGAGCGGCTGACGGCCCGGCGCGACGAGGCGGACGAGATGGTCGGTCCGGAGCTGACCCGCATCTGGCTCGCTTATCTTGCCGGCGTTTCGCTCTCCTTCTCGCGCGGTTCGCTTCGCATCTATCAGACGCTCGCCAGCAAGCGGGCGCGGGCTGTCCCGGAAATTCCGCCGACCCGCGCGGATCTCTATCGCTAAGGCGCGGGGCCGTTCCGCCGCGTCTCTCAGGAGCCTGACATGCTGACCATCTTCGAGACGGCCGAGAAGGGGCTTGCAAGGCAGGAGGGCGTGCCCGCCCTCAACGATCAGGTGGTCTGGCTCGACCTCAACGATCCGACCGCGGAGGAAACGCGCTGGGTCGAAGAGACCTTGAACGTCGATGTGCCGACCCGGGCGGAGCAGGCGGAGATCGAGGTCTCCAGCCGGCTCTACAAGCAGAACGGCACCGACGTTATGACCGCGACGGTGATGTACCAGGTGTTCCAGCCGCAGCCGGCGGTGACGACCATCACCTTCATGCTGGCGGAGGACCGGCTGATCACGCTCCGCTACGCCAATCCGCGCGCCTTCGAGATCTGCCTGGAACGGGCGCGGTATGAGAGCGCGCCGCCGAGGAGCGGGATCGTGGTGCTCGTGCTGCTGCTGGAGGCGATCATCGACCGGACCGCGGACGCCATCGAGCGCATCCAGGGGGATGTCGACGGCCTGTCCCACACGATCTTCGAGATCCGGGGCCGGGCGGTGACGAAGCAGCGCCGGCTGGACGAGCTCCTGCGCTCCGTCGGCCAGCAGGGGGATCTCGCCTGGCGGGCCGGCGATAGCGTGCACTCCATGGGCCGGCTGATGACCTTCTTCACTTATACGGCCAATGAGCGGAAGGTGGACAAGTCCCTGAAGACGCGGATACGGACGGCCGCGCGCGACGTGGCCTCGCTGTCGGATCACGTCAACTTTCTGACCGACAAGATCGTCTTCCTGCTCGATGCGGTGCTCGGCATGATCACGATCGAGCAGAACAACATCACCAAGATCTTCTCGGTCGCGGCGGTGATTTTTCTGCCGCCGACCATGATTGCGTCAATTTATGGAATGAATTTCGAACATATGCCGGAGCTCTATTGGTTTTTCGGTTACCCCTTCGCATTGTGTCTCATGGTGCTGTGCGCCTTGGCGTCCTATATCTACTGGAAGCGGAAGGGGTGGCTCTAGCGTCACGCGGTCGCCTTACATTTCTGGATTTTAGGAGAATGCGCTCGAATTTCGGTCTGCGAGCGGGCGCAGGAAAGAGGAGTTTTTAGCATGACTATTCGTCGTATCGCTCTTGCGGCTTCCGTGGCGGCTGTTTCGGCCGTCTGGGCCATGCCCGCCTCGGCTGCGCCGGGTGCCGGCGTCAGCCTGCCGTCCGAGCGTGTCCAGTCCGTCCAGAAGGTCGGCTGGTTCCGGAATCGCCGCGACGAGACCTATTACGTCGATGGCTCGGGCGAGCATGTCCGCGCGCCGGGCGCCGATGTCGACACCAACGCCAGCGGCACCCGGGTGCTTGCGCCGTTCGTCGATGTCGACACCCAGGGCAACGACGTCCGCGTGCGTGCCCCGTTCGTGAACATCGTCCGTCCGAAGAACTGGGCCGACTAGCTCGAACCGACATTCGTCGGAGCTGCGAAAGGGGCCCTCATCCGAGGGCCCCTTTTCTTTTTGTCCCGGCGGACTGCTTCATTAATCCCAGTCCCGATTCGCATCCGAACGTGGTAGCCAGGAGTTACACGCCGGAGCGGGAAAAGAGGGGAAGCTTACCAACATGAATAGCGACCTGCTTCAGCTGGCGGTGTTCCTGGCGGCGGCCGCGTTTGCCGCACCGCTCGGCCGGTGGCTG